>Ga0187814_10000006_pt1 | contig 43834 bp, 38 predicted proteins | sample NC_S_4_FD_132450 | JGI IMG/M metagenome (GOLD analysis project Ga0187814, IMG submission 132450) | Wetland sediment microbial communities from Neuse River Estuary, North Carolina, USA - ASW-S_4 | ecosystem: Environmental > Aquatic > Freshwater > Wetlands > Sediment | place: USA: North Carolina... | reverse complement strand
CACCACCTCGTCGAGCTGTTCCGACAGCCGCTTCTGGTTGACGTCGTGCTGGTAGAGACCCACGCCGATGGACTTCGGGTCGATCTTCACGAGCTCGGCCAGGGGATCCTGCAGGCGCCTGCCGATCGAAATGGCGCCCCGGATAGTGAGGTCGAGGTCGGGGAACTCCTCCCGGGCCACGTCGCTCGCCGAATACACCGACGCGCCGTCCTCGTCGACCACGGTGAACTCGCAGTCGAGCGAGTTTTCCGCGATCGTCGAGGCGACGATCTCGCGGACCTCGTGGCTCGCCGTCCCGTTGCCCACGGCGACGAGGGCGATCGAGTGCTTTTTCACCGACGCGGCGATGGCCTTCTTCGCCTCGTCCGGCTTCTGCTCCTGCATGATCACGAAGTAGTCGAGGTACTTGCCCGTCTCGTCGAGGGCCGCGCACTTCGTGCCCGTCCTGATGCCGGGATCGACGCCGAGCACCCGCGTGCCCTTGATCGGCGGCTGCATGAGGAGGTTCTTGAGATTCTCGGAGAATACGTCGATGCCGTGGCCGTCGGCCGCCTCGAGGGCATCCGAGCGGATCTCGCGGATGACGGCCGGCGACAGGAGCCGCCCCAGGCCGTCCTGGATCGCCTCGCGATGATAGCGGTTGTGGATGAAGGCGCGATGGACGAGCTCCTCGACGGCGCCCTCCTCGTCGACCTCGATCCTCACCTCGAGCTCTCCCTCCCGCTCGCCGCGGTTGACGGCCAGGGTGCGGTGGGGCCTGAGCTGGTTGAGGGGCTCCGAATAATCCCAGTACATCTGGTAGGTGGAAGTTTCCTTCTTCGCCTCGTCGCCGACGCCCTTGGTCGCGAGGTGTCCCGTCTTGAGATAGAAGGATTTCACCGCGGCTCGATTCTCGGGGTCCTGGGACATGCGCTCGGCGACGATATCCATCGCGCCCTGGATGGCGTCGCGGGGAGTGGGCACGGCGAGCTCGGGCTTTTCCGGCGCCTCGCGCACGAAGCCGGGGGCGGCGGCCTCCACCGCGGCGTCGTCGCCCGCGAGCATGATGTCGGCGAGGGGGCCGAGGCCGCGCTCCTCGGCGATCATGCCCCGGGTCTTCTTCTTTTTCTTGTAAGGGACCCAGATATCCTCGATCTCGGCGAGGGTGGAAGCCTTGCGGAGATTGCCGAACAGCTCCTCGCTGAGCTTTCCGAGGGCGAAAATACCCTTGATCACCTCGATCCGGCGCTCTTCGAGGTTCTTGAGGCTCTCGAAGCGGTGGGCCGAATCGCGCACCTGCACCTCGTCGAGGCTGCCCGTGCGCTCCTTCCGGTAGCGGCTGATGAAGGGGATCGTGCAACCTTCGGCCACGAGGCCGACGACGGCCGACACCTGTTCCGTACGGATCGAAAGCTCCGCAGCGATGCGCCGCATGACATCGACTTCGTCGACGGCGAGGGCGGAGACGAATTCCTCGTTCAGTTCCATGGGCGCCACGGTACGGGAAGCCGGGGCTAAAATCAAGCCGCCCTCGACCGAGGGCGCGAGGACGGTCACTTCCGCTCGACAGGAAGACCCGGAGGGTCTACCTTGGAATCATCCCGCCGCCAACGAGGAGGATTCCCCCATGGACCAAGGGCCGGCCGCCCGAATCGCCCGTTCGGCGCTTCACGCGATTGTCCAAGGCCGCGTCCAGGGCGTCGGATTCCGCTTCTCGGCCGCCCACAGGGCCCGGGCGCTCGGCCTTTCGGGATGGATTCGCAATCTCGACAACGGCGACGTCGAAGCCTGGGCCGAGGGAAGCCCCGATGCCCTCGCGGATTTCGAAGATTGGCTCGCCGCCGGTCCCCCCGGCGCCCGCGTGGACCGGCTCCTCGCGACCAAGCGCGACCCCACCGGCAATTACGGCGATTTCGAGATCGAGGGCTAGCTCGGTTTCTATCGAAGAGAGCGGATCGAGGCGCCATGGAATTGGGTTTGGAAGGACGAGCCTTCTACGTCACGGGGGGCAGCCGCGGGGTGGGCCGCGCGATCGTCAGCCTGCTTCTTGCCGAAGGCGCGCATGTGGCGACCTGCGCGCGCGACGGAGAAGCGCTGCGCCGCGCCTGGAGCGGCGTCGATCCGACCGATGAAGAGCGGCTGCTCCTGCAGGAATGCGATATACTGGACCCGGAGAGGCTGGCGACCATGGTGACAAAGGCCGCTCAGTCCTTCGGCCGTCTGGACGGGGTGGTCGCCAACGCGGGAGCCGGCGTTCGCGGAGGCGTCCTCTCGACGCCGCCATCCCAATGGCACGAACAATTCGAGATGAAAGTCGACGGCGCGCTCAACCTCATCCGCCCGGCCATGGCCGCGATCCGGAGCTCGGATGCCGGCAGGATCGTCTTGATCAACGGAACGACGGCGCGGCTGCCCGAAGCCTCACTGGCGGCCGTCGGCGCCGCACGGGCCGCTTTGTTCAATCTCTGCCGCTCGCTGGCGATCGAGCTCGCGGATTCCCTCATCCGCGTCAACGCCGTCAACCTCGGCGTCATCGCCACCGATAGGCAGCGCGAACAGCATCGCCTCTCCCGCTCGGACGAGACCTTCGAGACCTGGTGCGAACTCGAGGCGAAACGCCGCGATGTCCCCCTGGGCCGCATGGGCCGGCCGGAGGAAGTGGCACCCTGGGTCGCCCTCCTTTTGTCGCCTCTCGCCTCCTATGTCACCGGCTCGGCCATCGACGTGAGCGGGGGAATCGGTTGAGAGCCCCCCCCAGCAGGCGTCACTACATCCTTGAGATGCCAATGCTTGTATATTGTGCTAAACGGGGCGTCATGTCCGTTTCGACCGTCAACATCTCCTTCCAAGAGGAACTCCTCGACCAGATCGACGATATAGCGAGACTGGAATCGCGCACTCGCTCGGAACTCATACGTGAAGCCGCACGTTTGTACCTCGAGCGGAAGCGCCGCTGGCAGGGATTGTTCGATCTCGGCTCGAAGACCGGAGCCAAAGTCAAGCTGACCGAGGCCGACCTTGTCTCCGAGATCATGGATGTGCGGAAAAGGAGAAGGGCCCCGAGAGGATGAGGGTCATTCTCGACACGAACATCCTCTTGCGCCGTTTTTCCTACGAACTCAATTTCTTCAAGATGCTACGGGCAAGAAATTCATTGATGTCGCGATGACGTGGAATTGCCTGTTGCATACCGGTTTCGGGATTCTCGTACCAATCGTGCTTCCCGCCGTGGCGCACGAAGACGGCACCCTGATCGGTTAGCTTCCTTACGAGTTCTTCCCTCTTCACGCAGGCACGACCAATTCATCCACCCTGCGGACATTTTTGACGAGCCCGTTGACGATGTCTCGATAGATATCGACCAGGTTCTCCCTGAGCTCATCTTCGGTCTCGCCTTGTGTAACATAGTCGGGGTAGTCCTGCAAAAAACCAATGAAGAGACCCCTGTCTTCCCAGTGAACATATTTTATCGTCATGCCGATCTCCTCATGCCGAACATAGCGCGATCCCAAAAAACGGACAAGCAATGCTCAACCGAGGCCCCGGCCCCCCGTCCGGCCCAGTCGAGGGGAGTCGCCCTCCGCTTGTCGGCTTCCTGCCGACTGCGCTCCGGGCCGGGGCTTGCGTTTTCGCGCGCATCCCTGCGCGCTCACGCCAATCATCCTCAAAAGATCGGATGATTGGCGCCACGCTCATCAATCCGTCGCTCGAACCCTTCGAGGTTGGCTTCGCCAACCCCCGTCGTCGCCGGACTGCCTCTGCCGATTTTCGCTTTGCGAAAATCGGCGCGCTAAAGAAAGAGCCCCGATAACTCGGGGCTCTTTCTTTAGCGACCGACGGGAGTCGAACCCGCTTCACGAGCTTGGGAAGCTCGGGTAATACCGGTATACGACGGTCGCGTGACGGGGGAACTATAGCGAGGGGTGCGAAGGGGCGTCAAGAAGAACGACGAGGCGCGGGAGGGCGGAGTGCGGCGCCGTGGCGGGCGCGCGAAAAAAGACCAGCCCCGGCGGAGGGACCGGGGCTGGAGAAGTGGGGAGGAGGGCCGCTTTCGCACTGGGGAGGAGGGATCCCCGTATGAAGAAGAACTCACGAGGCCGGCAGCCAGCTGCAACCCTTCTGTCTATGGAACAACGCCGGCCGGCATTGGTTACGCCACGTAGCTCGCGAGAACCTCGGCCCTGTTCGAAAGGGTGAGGCGGCGGAGGGCGGCCTTTTCGATCTGGCGGATCCTTTCCTTGGTGAGGCTGAATCGATTGCCTATTTCCTTGAGGCTCAGGGGTTTCCGCCCATTCAGGCCGAAGCGCCATTCGATGACTTCGCGCTCCTTGGCCGAGAGCGTTTCCAGGACCGAATTGATGTCTTCCTTGAGATTCTGGGTGACGACATGCTCCTCGGGCGAGGTATAGGCCGAATTTTCGACGAAATCCCCCACGGTGGAAGAGTCGCGCTCGTCGAAGACGGGCGATTCGAGGGATACGAGATCGCGGCTCACCGCCACGAGGTCGGCGACATGCTCGGGCGCCATTTCGAGGAGGCGGGCGATTTCGCGGATCTCCTCGTCCTCGGTGTGCGCGCCCTCGAGGGTCTTGCGGGCCTTGTCGATCTGGACGAGCTCGTTCGCCCGGTTGAGGGGGAGGCGAATCATCCTCGACTTCTCGCAGATAGCCTTGAGGATGGCTTGGCGGATCCACCATACGGCATAGGAGATGAAGTGATAGCCCTTGTCGACGTCGTAGCGCTCGATCGCGTTGATCAGGCCGATGTTCCCCTCGGATATGAGATCGACGAGGGGAAGACCCTGATTCTGATAGCGCTTGGCGACATTGACCACGAAGCGGAGGTTCGAGGTCACGAGTTTGTCCTTCGAAGCCTTGTCGCCATCGGCGGCTGACCTGGCGAAGCGGTCCTCTTCCTCCCGCGTGAGCAAGGGGATGCGATTGATCTCCTTGAGATATATCGAAAGGACGTTGTCGTCGGAAAGGTTCGAAAAGTTGCGGTTGGACGTGCGGATCATGGGAACCTCCAGTCGCCTATTATTATGCAGGTTCCATGCCACGTATGAACGAGCGGATCGGTTCCAGCTGCGCGCGTAACCGCGGCGCGGGATGGATGGCGATATTCCATTACTCTTGAATGTATTACTGATATCTTTGGGAATCTCGCCGAAGCTGAAAAAATCCCGCCTTGGTTCCCGCGATCGAGCGGTTCGCCTCCGATCTCTGAGGCGGCGCGTCATTATCGCCCCAGGGCGGCTTCCGGCGCTCATCCGACTGATTCCTTTTGAAACGCTTTGCGCTCCGGATTGCCGAAATGTGTGGAATTGCGTCAGTCGTCGAATTCGAGGGGGCTTTTCGTCCTTCCGCAGCACAGGCGATATGGCAGGCCTGAGCCGCAGGGACAGCGATCCTCCGCCTTCACCTTGTGACCCCGCCTGAAGTCCACCGGGACGGTGACGCCGCAGCCTTCGGGCCCGGTCGGATCGAAATCGCGAAGGGCGCCCGACCGACCGCCGAGCCCTACCGGTGTCGGGAAGGCGAGCCTCACCGCGTTGAACAGCCCGAGCCGCTTTTCGACGGAGATCCCTTCGAGCCTCCCGGAGCGCCGGAGCTGCATCCAAGCCGCGGCGATCGTCTTGGTCACCACATCCTTCTCGGCCGCGGCGGCGAAGCGTCTGCCCGGCCTGGTCGCGAGGTACCTGCAGGCCTGTATGGAGTAGAATGCCCAAAAATCGTCGAGCTCCGCCGTCGCCCTGCGCCGCATGCCGTAGCCGTTCACGCGATGGACGTAGGCTTTCCGGGCCGGACCCCGTGGCCTGAGCTTTTGGGCCGACGCGAGGCTCTTGATCGCCAGCTCCGTGCGGTCGAGCCTGAGAAGGGCGACGGCGAGCCAGTACATCCGGCGCGCGAGCTCTCCCTTCTTCGCGGCGGGGCACGCGTCCACGGCCGCCCTCAAGGGCTCCAGCGCCCTGTCGGGCCTGTGCCCGGCAAGGTCGCGAAGCGCCCTTCCGAGCGCATCCCCGTGAGTCGACAAGAGCCCCTTGGCCATCCCCCTCTTCATTACCCCAAGGTAGCCAGCGGATACCGCAAAAGCAAATTTTACAATGCTTTACGTTCTCAGGCCTCCCGCGACATCAACAGCACGAAGCTCCGGCCGGCGAGGAGGTAGGAGCCCTGCGGATTCAGGAATTCCTCCTTGCCCGGCGCGACGATGTCGAGCGGACTCGGCAGCGAAGTGTCGACCACGCGGGCCCAGACCTTCCCGCGGGGAGCCGCATGGATGGCGAAGGATCGCGAAGCCGGCCACGCGTTGCACAGGGCCATGAAATCGTTGTCGTCGCGGTCGGCCACGATATCGGCGCGGGCGCCGTCGATCCGCCACACGAGGAGGCGCTCGATCCTCGCCCAGTCCGGGTTCCGTCCCTTGTCGTCGTACCAGACGATGTCGGGTATCGCGTTGTAGTCGGCGTCGCGGCCGGTGAAGAACTCGGGCCGGCGGAATGCCGGATGCCTGAGCCTGAAGGCGACGAGCCCGCGGACGAAGCGGAGGAAGTCGGAGTTGCGCTCGGCGAGTCCGAAGTCGTACCAGCTCGTGGCGTTGTCCTGGCAGTAGGCGTTGTTGTTGCCCCCCTGGCTGCGCAGGAACTCGTCGCCCCCGAGGAGCATCGGCGTCCCGATCGACAGAAGGAGGCTCGCCACGAAATTCCTGGCCTGCCGGGCCCGGAGCTCCTCGACGGCGGCCGGGGCGCCCTCGCCCTCGTGGCCGTGGTTGCAGCTCCAGTTGGCGTCGTGGCCGTCGCGGTTCCCCTCGCCGTTCCTCTCGTTGTGCTTGCTCTCGTAGGAGACGAGATCGCGCAACGTGAAGCCGTCGTGGCTCGTTATGTAGTTGATGGAATGGAAGGGCTTGCGGCCGTCGCGGAGGTACAGGTCGCTCGAGCCGGTGACCCGCGTCGCGAGGCCCTGCACCGCCCGCTCGTCGCCCCGCCAGAACCGCCTGAGGTCGTCGCGGTAGCGGTCGTTCCATTCCGCCCAGCGCCCGCCGGGGAACCAGCCCACCTGGTATGCCCCGCCCGCGTCCCAGGCTTCGGCGATGATCTTCGTGTGGCGCAGGAGGGGATCCTCGGCGATCTCTTCCAGCACCGGGGGGTTTTCGAGGAGTTTCCCGTTCTGGTCCCGGCCCAGGATCGAGCCGAGGTCGAAGCGGAAGCCGTCGACATGCATTTCGGCCACCCAGTAGCGCAGGCTGTCCATGATCAGCGAGCGCACCACCGGATGGTTGCAATTGAGCGTGTTGCCGCAGCCGGAGTAGTTGCGGTAAAAGCGCTTGTTCTCGTCGAGAATGTAGTAGATCGGATTGTCGAGGCCGCGGAACCCGAGGGTCGGCCCCTGTTCGTTGCCCTCGGCGGTGTGGTTGAACACGATATCGAGGATCACCTCGATGCCGGCGGCGTGGAGTTCGCGCACCATGTACTTGAATTCGGCCACCTGGCCGCCGCGATCGGCGTTGGACGCGTATCCGGCCTTCGGCGCCAGAAAGGCCAGGCTCGAATAGCCCCAGTAGTTCCTCAGCCGCTCCCCGCCCTCGGGATCGCGCCGCATCGATTCGTGCTCGTTGAATTCCTGGACGGGCAGGAGCTCGAGGCTCGTGATGCCGAGGGACTTGAGGAATGGGATCGACTCGACGACGCCCCGGAAAGTGCCGGGATGTTCCACTCCGGAACTCGGGTGGATCGAAAGGCCGCGGACATGGGTTTCGTAGATGACGCAATGCCTGAGCGGATAGTTGAGGGGCCGGTCGCCCCGCCAATCGAACTCGTCCGAGACGACGACGCACTTGGGCATGGACGCGGCGTTCTCGAGATCCGACCACGACAGGTCGAGGTCCGGCGACTCCGCGTCGAAAGCCCTCGCCGCGGCGAAATTCCAGGCCGGCGTCGATGAAAGCGCCTTGGCGTAGGGATCGATCAGCGACTTGTGGCGGTTGAAGCGCAGGCCGCGCATCGGGATGTAGGGACCCTCCGCCCTCCAGAGGTAAAAGGCCCCCGGCCTGAGCCCCGCGACGAAAACGTGCCAGATATCGCCGGTCCGGTTGCTCCTCGGATCGAGGCGGTATTCCATCGCCGCCTCGCCGTCCTCGGCACCGGCGTAGATCGAAAGGATCAGCGACTCGGCGTTCCGCGAAAAGATCGCGAAGTTGACCCCCTCGGTCGTGGGTCGGGCCCCGAGCGGCAGGGGCGAGCCGGGCAGAAGGACGTAGAGATGGGACGACACGACGAAACTATACCCGGCCCGGGCGTCTCCGTCACGGGTCCCTCACATCGCCATGCCGCCGTCCACTTTGAGGACTTCGCCGGTCACGTAGGACGAGAGGTCGCTGGCGAGGAAGAGGGCGGCCTTGGCCACCTCGTCGGGGCTGCCGGAGCGGCCCAGGGGAATGGTATCCAGAAGCTTGCCGCGGGCGTCTTCGGCGATCTTGTCCGTCATCGCCGTATCGATGAAGCCCGGGGCTATGGCGTTGACCCTGACCGACCGGCTAGCCACTTCGCGGGCCAGGCTCTTGGTAAAACCGATGATCCCCGCCTTGGACGCCGAGTAGTTCGTCTGGCCGCCGTTTCCGGTGATGCCGACCACGCTCGAAAGGTTGATGATGGAGCCCGCGCGCGCCTTGATCATGTGCCTGGCCGCCACCCGGCAGACGAGGAAGGCGCTCGTGAGGTTGGTCGCCATCACCGTCTCCCAGTCCTCGAGCTTCATCCTGAAGACGAGGCCGTCGCGGGTGACGCCTGCGTTGTTCACCACGACTGACGGCGCGCCCGCCGCCTCGACGACCTTGGCGATGGCCGTCTCCACCTCGGCTTCCTTCGAGACATCGCAGGCGATCCAGCTCACCGAGCCGCCCGTGGCGGCGGCCGAGGCGAGTCCGGCCGGGTCGTCGGCCTCGCCGCGCGACAGGTAAAAGACCCTGCCGCCCTGGGCCGCGAAAAGGGCGACGATGGCCCGCCCGATACCCTTCGAGCCCCCGGTCACCACGCAGACTTTGTCCTTGAGCAGAGCTTCCATTTCCTTCACCTCACAGGGAGACTGCGGCGACGTCGGCGAGGGTGCCGAGAGGGCCGCAGGGGATCTCGGGATTGATGGCCTTCCAAAGGCCGGCGAGAACCGTGCCCGGCCCCGTCTCGTAGCATTGATCGAAGCCGGCCTCGGCGATGGAAGCCTCTTCGGCTATCCAGCGCACCGGGCTCACGATCTGCTCCACGCAGAGCTTCTTGGCCTCGGCGCCGCTTTGTATCCGCCGGCCGCTGACGTTGGAAAAGACGGCGATCTTGGGGTCCGAAAAGACCACGTCCGACACCAGATCGGCGAAGCCGTCGCGGGCCCATGCCATGATCGGCGAATGGAAGGCACCCGAAACCTTGAGCCGTATGGCCCGCTTGGCGCCGGCCGACTTGCAGGCGACTTCGGCGGCGGCGACATCGGCCTCGGCTCCCGATATCACGCTTTGCGAGGGGCTGTTGTAGTTGGCGACCCAGACCCGTTGCAATCCCGCTTCGGCGATGGCCTTTTCGATGGCCTCGGGCGCCAGGGCGAGGATGGCGCTCATCGTCGAGCCGCCGGAGCGGTTGCCGGCCTCGTCCATCAGCCGTCCCCGCTCGGCGACGAGCCGGAACATATCGGCCGCGGCGACCACCCCTGCCTCGACGAGGGCCGGCCACTCCCCGACCGAAAAGCCCGCGCAGGCCATGGGTATGATGGCGTGCTCCCGCGCGGAGAGGGCCGCTGCCGCCTCGACGACCGCCATCGCTATCTGCGTGTTGCGCGTCTGCTTGAGCTCGTCCTCCGTCCCCTCGAAAATGAGCGTGCGGAGGTCTATCTTCGACGCGTCGGAGGCGAGTTCGAAAAGCTCGCGGACGGCCTTGCTGGTTTCGTGAAAATCCTTGCCCATGCCGATGAACTGTGCCCCCTGGCCGGGAAAGAGAAAGCAGGTTTTCATTGGTACTCCTCGGAATCGACGATCGCGGCCTGCATGATTTACAAAATCGCGAAAAATGTAAAGCCGTCGCGACCGGCTTCGGGAGCGGGGTCGCCGGCCGAGGTCCGGGGGGCAAGGAGGCGAGCTATGGCCGGGGATGGAGCGAACGAGGGCAGCCGTCGCATAAAAGCGGCATTGAGAGACATCCCCGCGGGCGAAGTCTCCACCTATGGGAGGGTCGCCCGGGCGGCGGGTTTCGCGAACGGCGCCAGACAGGTTGTCCGCATCCTCCATTCGAGCGCGACCCGCGACAGCCTTCCCTGGCACCGCGTTCTCCGCAAGGACGGCAGCATCGCCCTCCCCGAAGGCGGCGGCTTCGAACTCCAGAAAGCGCTCCTCGAACGCGAAGGCGTCGAAGTCGATTCCCGCGGCCGCGTGGACCTCTCACGCTTCGGCCACCGCTTTTGACCCCCGATCATCGCGGCCGGACCGGGTGGGAGCGCCTCGAGCGCCGGACGCCGGCCGGCCCGACCGGTTTGGGGTTCAGGTCCGTCTCCAGGCCCGCGCGCCGTAGCTCACGAAACCCGAGCTGAAAAGGCTCTTTTCGAAGGGGCCGTAAACCAGGGGCAGGTCGACGATTAGGAGACAGCCTTCGTCGCCTCCGAGCTCCTTCGAAAGTTTCTCGATCAGCGATCGGGCCAGGCCGATGTTCCTGAACTCCGAATCGACGCCGAGGAAAAAGATCCGGCCGATCGACTGTCCGGCTTCGAACTCGCGCTTTCCCGCCGCTCCCGCAATGCAACCGCCTTCGCCGTCTTCGACCCAGACCCCGACCCAATCGTCGCCCTCGATCTCGGCGCGCGCCAGGCGAATCTCGCGCGAAGCGATGGCCGCCGGGGCGTCGGGAGCGATATCGGAGCCCACCTGCTCGAGCAGGCGCAGCATCACGTCGCGGGCGACGGTGGCGAGTCCCGTCGAATAGCCGAGGTCGCTCGATATCAGGTCGGTCGAATCCTCGGGCTCCGCGCCCAGACGTTCGAGACCCTTGGCCTCCCTGAGATCGTCGTACCATCCGCGGATCGCCTGGCCCATCACGCTCACCTTGTTTTCGCGGAAAGACCGTTCGATGTCGGGATAGGGGACGAGAGCGGCCTTGAAGGCCTTGAAAACCCCGCGGCCGTGGGCGAGCGCCTCGTGCAGCGCCCTCCTGGCGGTAGGCTGCCTCACGCGCCCGGCGAAGCCCTCCATCAGCTTGAAGCCCTCGCGCGGACTCCAATCCGGCACCGGCACCGTCTCCGGCTTGGGCAGGTCCACCTGGTCGCCGTCCTCGCAGGCCTCTTCCCTCGCAATGAGGTGCCCCGTCTCGACTTCCACCATCCAGGCGCCATCCTGATCCTCCATCGCGAATATGATGTCGTCGACGACATCGCGGGTCAGTTCGAACATGGAAACCTCCGAAATCTATCCCGGCGTCTGTGGCCGGACCTCATGTCAGGCATAAGCATCGCACAATGTCCCGGTCCGATCAAAAAAAGAGCGCCGAAGTCCGCCGGAAAACGCTTCGCCGGGGCCGACCTCGCTTCGCCCGCGGGCCGATGCAGGATATGATCGCCACCTGAAATACCGCACCCACGATAGGAGGAGGCCATGGCGCACTGTGTCGTCCCCGAGGCCGAAGCCATACTCGACCGCGAATATCCCGTTCTCGACCACGGCTTCGTCCGGCTCGTCGACTATCTCGGCGGCGATGCCCGGATCGTGCAGGCCGCGCGCGTTTCCTACGGCGAAGGCACCAAGAGCTATCGCGAGGACGCCGGACTCATCGATTATCTCCTCCGCAACGAGCACAGCTCCCCCTTCGAGCAGGTGATTCTCACCTTCCACGTCAAGCTCCCGATTTTCGTCGCCCGCCAATGGGTGCGCCACCGCACCGCCCGCCTCAACGAGGTCTCGGGGCGCTACTCGGTCATGAAGGACGAATTCTACCGGCCCGCCCCGGAGGATCTCGCCAAGCAGAGCTCCGACAACAAACAGGGGCGGGACACCGCCCCCCTCGATCCCCGGAACGCCGAGGCCGTGCTCGCGCGCTTCGAGGCGGGACAGCGGGCCGCCTATGCCGACTACTCGGCCCTGGTGGAGGATGGCCTGGCCAGGGAAATCGCGCGGATCAACCTGCCCCTCTCCCTCTATACGGAATGGTACTGGCAGATAGACCTGCACAATCTCTTCCATTTTCTTTCGTTGCGGCTGGATGCCCATGCCCAGCTCGAAATCCGCAAATACGCCGAGACCATGCTGGAAATCGCCCGGCGCGTCGCCCCGGCGGCCTGCTCGAGCTTCCAGAATCACGTCCTCGGCGCGGTGCGGTTCAGCGCCGAAGAACGCGCCGAAATCAAGGGTCGCCTGGCCGGCAAGGGGCCCGAGCTGTCGGGAAAGGCCCTGGAGCGCTTCGAGGAGAAGCTGGGGCGCTGATCGCCGCCTATCGACCGGGGTCCATCGGAGGATCCGCGGAGTTCGACCGAGGGAGGCATACATGTTCGGCAAGACCGGAACCAAGCGTCCGGATGCTCCGGGAACTTTCGTCGGGCGCGGCGAGAGCATCGGTCAGCGCGCCTTCAGGCAGATCCTCGCCCTGTCGCTCGCCCTGGTCTGCATTTCCACCTTGGCGCAGTTCCTGTTCGAATACCATGACAGGACGGTTTCCCTGGCCTCGCAGCTCGAGGACATCCAGCGGCTCCAGTCCCCGCCGATCGCGGCGGCGCTCTGGACCTATGACATGCAGGGACTCCAGGTCATGGTCGACGCCCTGCGCAATTCTCCGTACATAAACTACGCCGCGGTCACCGACGACTCCGGCCTCGTCTACGCCACGGGCGTCTCGAAACCGAAGAGCGAAGTCCGGGAGGACGATCTCGTCCAGGAATCCTTCGGCAAGGCGCAGAAGATCGGCAAACTCGTGCTTCAGATCGACATCGAAAGGGCCATGAACGACATCGTTTCGCACATAGCGCTGTCGCTGGGTCTCGAAGCCTTGCTGTTCCTGTTCGAGTCGCTGTTCATCGTCTTTCTCTTCCGCAGGATGGTCACGGTCCATCTCGTCAAGGCCGCGAGGCATTTCCAATCCTTCGACGCCGGTGTCGACCATGCGCCGCTCGAGCTCGACAAGAAGTATCGGGCGGACGAGCTGGACATACTCGCGGACTCCTTCAACGAGATGAGCCGCAACCTGAAGGAAGCGCTTCGCCGCAAGGAAGGCGCCCTCGCCGATTTGAGCTCCAGCCGGAACATGCTCTCCAATGTCCTGAACACCGTTCCCCAGGCCGTGTTCTGGAAGGACCACGCGGGGGTCTACCTGGGAGCCAACCGCATCTTCGCCCGATCGGCGGGTTTGTCCGAGCCGGAAGACGTGGTCGGAAAGACCGATTACGATCTTCCATGGACGGCGAAAGACGCCGAAATGTACCGCGACATGGATCTCAAGGTCATGCGGAGCGGGCAAACCCAGGCCCATATAATAGAAGAAGTCCAGGAATCCGACGGAACGAGGAAATGGGTCGATACGACCAAGATCCCCTTCCTCGACGACCACGGGGAGATATCCGGTGTCCTGGGCGTATTCGAGGACATTTCGGAAAAGAAGCGGATAGACGAAGAGCTGGCCGCCTATCGCCAACACCTCGAAGTGCTCGTCGACTCCCGCACGGCCGAGCTGAAAACGGCCCGCGACGCGGCCGAATCGGCGAACCGGGCCAAAAGCGCCTTTCTCGCGAACATGAGCCACGAGATACGCACTCCCTTGAACGCCATCCTCGGATTCGCCCAGCTGCTCGATCGCGACGACTCCCTCCCGACCGGGGCGCGGGAGCGCGTGGCCACGATCCTCGCGAGCGGCGATCACCTCCTTTCCATCATCAACGACATCCTCGAGATGTCGCGCATCGAGGCGGGGTACAAGGAAGTGAAGCTCGCTCCGGTCGACTTCCACCGGTTCCTCAACGAGATCGTCGCCATGCTCCATCAGAGGGCTGACGAAAAGGCTTTCCTGTTCGAGTTCCGGCGACAGAAAGAAGTGCCCCGCTACGTTCTCACCGACGCCGCGAAAGTCAGGCAGATCGTCGTGAACCTGATCGGCAACGCCATCAAGTTCACCGCCGAGGGCGGGGTCGGCATCGAAGTCTCGTCGCGGCCCGACGGGACGCTGGCCGTCGCCGTTTCCGACACGGGTATCGGCATCGAAGCCTCCGAAATACCGCGACTCTTTCTTCCATTCGAGCGCCTCGAGGGGGGCATGGGGATCGCCCAGGGCACGGGCCTGGGACTCGCCATCAGTCGCGAGTACGCCAGGCTTCTCGGCGGCGACATCTCCATCGAAAGCGCCGTCGGCAAGGGCACCACCGCCACCTTTTTCTTCCGCGCGGAGCCCTGCGAACCGGTCCCGACGGAGCGGGACCGTCGACCTCGGGCGGTCCATCTTTCATCCGGCCAGGGCCAAGTCGACATACTCGTCGTGGACGATCAGGAGTCCAACCGCGCGATACTCCGCGAAATGCTGGAATCGACCGGCTTCACGGTCAGACAGGCGGACAACGGCAGGAATGCCTTGCGGAGCATCGCCGAACGCAAACCCTCGGGCGTGCTCCTGGACCTGGTCATGCCCGTGATGGACGGCCGCGAAACTCTGAAGGCCATCCGCGAAACCTATGGAAGGACCGAACTGCCCGTCATCAGCTTGAGCGCGTCGGTCTTCGACATGGACACCGCGAGGCTCAAGGAGGCGGGTTTCAATGCCTGCATCGGCAAGCCCTTCAAAGTGGAGCGGCTGCTCGAAGTGATCGCCGCCGAATTGGGCCTGCGCTACGATTACGAATCCGAGCCGCGGGAAGGCACCGAAGAATCCGAACGGGCGGTCGGAGGTCCCGCCTCCCCCCCGCCTCCCGAATGGACGGGACGATTCAGAGCCGCCCTGGCCCAGGGCAACATCACGAAGCTCAGGATGCTCGCGAAAGAGATCGAAGCCGTCGACGCGGATTTCGCGTCGAAGCTCCTGAAGCGCATCGGAACCTATCGATTGGACGAGATCAAGGAAATGACGCGAAGCTGGCAATGAAGGTCCGCGCAACCGCCTCGCGGGCCCGCCAACCTAGGCGCGCAGGTATCTTTCCTCTCCCATGCCCATGAGGACTGAGGCGTCGACGGTCTCGCCCTCGCCGTTTTTCACGAAGCCTTTGAACGATCCGAAGGGTCCGTGCCAGTCGCTTTCGAGGATTCCCACGTGAAAACTCACGTCGTTCTGGGACTGCGGCGTGAACACCAGATCGACGAGACCTTCGGTATCCTGGATCACCCAATCGCCACGGTAACCCTCGGCCCGCGAAAGGCGGACTTGGGGAAGCGGAAAAAGGCGATTGCCGATCCAAAGACTGTTTCCGGTAAAGCGCTGCGTGTCGCGCGGCGCGCAGCCGGTCAGGCTGAGGCCCACCCTCCGCCCTTTCGCGTCGAGGCCGAAGCCGCCGACCCAATCGTACTTGAGCCTGAAGGGGTAATAGCCCTTGTGGTCGTCGAAAAGGGCGGAGGCCGAGGCGCCCTCGAAGCGGGACAGGCCCTCCGTCGTCTCGAAAAAGCCTTCCATCGGTACGAGCGCCTTGGCGGAATAGATGGCCCTGTTGAGCCCGAGTGGCAGCACCACCGAACTCGCGGCCATGGTCTTCGGCGAGCAATCGAGCAGGAATTCTCCGTGGAAGCCCGGGATCCTGTGTCCTGGTTTCCAGTTCACGGTCACTCCCGCGCGGGCGCCCTTCAGGTCGAAGTCGAAGTCGAGTCGCGCGTGCCTGCCGTGATAGGCGCTGTGCGAAACCGAGAGTCTGTCGCCCAGGTGGATCATCGAGCCGGGCACGATGCGGAGAAAGCCGAATCTCCTGCGCTCGACCCTATCCCAGGCCCTGAACATGGCGATCGAAAAGAGCTTGGCGTTGTAGAGCGTCGCGATGAACGACCATCGCCGGTCGCCGAGGAGGATCGTCCGCCATTCCTTGAGCCGCCATGTCTTCACCCAGCGGGGCACTTCGACATGCCAGAGTCTCCTCGCGTCGAGAAGATTGGCCCTCTCGAATATCCCGCTGTAGCGTCCGATGCGGAACGTGCCGTCGTCGACGGCCGTTTCGGGAGCCTCGGGAATGGGTATCCCCATCAGCGGGGAAGCCCGGGCAGGAGACCGCGTTCGTAGAGCAGCCAGAGGGCCTGGGTTCCCTTGTCGGCGAAACCCTCCGATTGGAGGGTCTCGAAGAGGCTTTCCGCGAGCCGGAGGCCGGGCAGGTCGAGCTTCATCGCGGCGGCCGACTCGAGGGCGATGCGGAGGTCCTTGAGAAAGTGCTTGATGTAGAATCCCGGTTCGAAGTCGCCATCGAGCATTCTCGGGACGAGATTGTTGAGCTGCCACGATCCGGCCGAGCCGGAGCCGATGCTTTCCAGCACCCTTCGGGGATCGAGACGGGCCTTCTTCGCGTAGATGACCGCCTCCACGGCTCCGAGGAGGCTCGCGGCGATGGCGATCTGGTTCGCCATTTTCGTATGTTGGCCGGAGCCTGCGCCGCCCTGGAGGACGATAGTCTTGCCCATGGAGGCGAAAAGCGGACGGACGGCCTCGAAATCTCCGAGTTCGCCCCCCACCATGATGGTGAGCGTGGCGTTGCGCGCGCCGATATCGCCCCCCGAGACGGGCGCGTCGAGCGCCCCGAGCCCACGGGCCTTCGCCGCGGCCGCGATCCGCGCCGCGAGGTCGGGGCGCGAAGTGGTCATGTCGACGAGAATCGCGCCGGGCAAGGCGTTCTCGATGATGCCTCTCGGTCCGAAGTAGACCTCTTCGACGTCGCTCGGATAGCCGACGATCGTAAGGACCTTTTCGCATTTCCTCGCGACCGCGACACGGTCTTCTTCCCAAAGGGCGCCGGCGGCGATAAGGCCCTCGGCCCTTGCCTTGGTCCGCGTATGGACATGGACTTCGTAGCCGGCATCGAGGAGATGCCGCGCCATGCTCGAGCCCATCACCCCTATGCCTATGAATCCGACGGTTCCCTTGTCTGCCATGATTCCACCTCGCCTTCGACGATCGATAGTATCCCTTCCGGGCCGCAAGGGGCAACCAAGCCGGCAAATCGCCTCGCCACCCTCCCACCTTGCGCGAGGCCGAGCGAAAGGATTACCCTCCGTTCCATCCCATGCACATGCGACTTCACGGAGGAAGGAGGAGGGCCATGCGCCGTCGACCGGTACGGCTCCTCCCGTTTGCGGCGTTGTCCCTGCTGTTCGCCGCGCCCCTGACCGCCCAAGGCGGCCCGCCACCCCTTCATAGCTTCGAGTTGGCGAGCGCGACATCTTTTTCCATCGACTACTACGACGGCTTCAAGCTCGTTACGGTGAAAGCCCCCTGGCCCGGCTCCAAAGAAAGCTTCGCCTACCTTCTCTATCGCAAGGGCTCGGCGCCTCCGGCGGCTTCGGTCTTCCCGAAGGCCCTGCGCATCGCGACCCCGGTCGGACGGGTCGTCACCTTCTCGACGAGCTACATCCCGTCGATCGTCTCGATCGGCGAGACGGCGAGCATCGTCGGCGTCGATTCGGCGTCCTGGATATACGATCCGGCTGTCCGCGCCCGCATCGCCTCGGGCTCGGCCGTCGAAGTGACGCGAAATTCGACTCCGGACATCGAGAGGATCATCGCCCTCGCGCCCGACGCCGTCTTCACCTACGGTATGGGCAACGAATGGGACAACCACCCCAAGCTCGTCGAAGCCGGGCTTCCCGTCGTCATCGACGGCGAATGGAACGAGTCCGATCCCCTCGCGAGGGCCGAATGGAGCGTGTTCCTCGCCGCCTTCTACGACAAGGAAGACAAGGCCGAGGCGCGGTTCCTGACGGTCCGCCGCAACTATCTCGCCCTCAAGGCGAGGGTCGCGGCGGCGGCCGAACCCGGACCGCGCGTCCTTGCCTATGGTCCTTTCCAGGGCACCTGGTATGTCCCGGCGGGCGGCAGCTTCATGGCGCGCATGCTCGCCGATGCGGGAGCTTCCTATATTTGGGCCGATTCGCCGGGAACGGGATCCCTCGCCCTCAGCGTCGAAGCGGTCTACGACAAGGCCCTGGACGCGAAGCTGTGGATCGATCCCTCGCTCGAAGCCCGGACCGTGGCCGACGTCACCGCCCTGGACCGCCGCTTCGCGGCCCTCCCCGTGGTGAAAACCGGCGATGTCTGGAACGACAACCTCAGGCTTTCGCCTGCGGGCGGCAACGACTATTTCGAGTCGGCGGTGATCCGCCCGGACGAGGTTCTCGCCGATCTCGTGGCCATTTTCCATCCTTCGCTCCTGCCCGGACACGTCTTTCTCTGGTACCGGAAGCTCGGGAAATAACATGGAGTCGGAAATGGGCTTGAGCCCGGTCGCCCGCGCCGGTGACGATCGGGGAAGAGCCTCCCGACGCGCCCTCCTCGCGGGGCTCGCCGCTCTCTGCGTGCTGCTCTTCGCCCTCGACCTCGCCGTCGGCTCGGTGCGCATACCCCCCCTCCGCATTCCGGCCCTCCTGTTCGGCTCTTCAAGCGTCGCGGACAACCCCGCATGGTCGACCATCGTCGGCATTTTCAGGCTGCCCAAGGCGATCACCGCGCTGGTCGGAGGGGCTTCCCTCGCGGTCTCGGGACTCATGCTCCAGACCCTCTTCCGCAATCCCCTCGCCGGCCCCGATTCGCTCGGCATCGGCGCTGGCGCCAGCGTCGGAGCGGGCATCGTCGTCATCCTCTCCGGCGGAGCCGGATCGGCCTTTCTGGGCCAGCTCGGTTTCGCCGGCTATTCCGCTCTCGCCCTCGCTTCCGCCCTCGGAGCCGGGCTCGTGCTCGCGCTCATTCTCGCGATTTCCCGCAGGCTGGCCGGGACGACCTCGCTCCTGATCACGGGCATTCTCGTCGGCTATTTCGCCGGATCCATTCTTTCCCTGCTCATCTTCTTCGCCTCGCCCCAGAAAATCCAGGTTTATCTCGGCTGGACCTACGGCTCCTTCGCGGGCGTCACGATGTCGCGCATACCCGTTCTCGTCGGCGGTTGCGTCCTCGGTTTCGCCCTGCTCGGACCGTCTCCGAAGGCTTTCGACGCCCTCGTCCTCGGCGACCGCGGAGCCGAGAGCATCGGCATGGACGTCCGCCGCGTCAGGCGCCGCATCATCGCCTCGGCCGCGGTGCTCGCGGGTGTCGTCACGGCATTTTGCGGACCCATCGCCTTTCTCGGCATCGCGGCGCCCCAGGGAGCCAGGCGCCTTTTCCGCTCGAGCGCCCATCGCGTGCTCCTCCCGGGCTCGGCCCTCCTCGGCGGCTTTTTCGCCCTCGTCGCCGACATCCTGTCCCAGGCGGCGCCGGGGGGCATAGCCCTGCCCATAAATCCGCTTCTCGCCCTCCTCGGCGCGCCCATCATCCTGTCGATCGTGCTCCGATCGCGCCCGACGGGGCCCGATTCATGACCCTCCTCGAAGCGAAGTCGCTCGAAGTCGGCTATGCGTCCACCGGGCGGGGCGGCCGAGCGCGCGAAAACCGCGTCGTCTTTTCCGACCTCGATCTGCTGGTCCCCGACGATCGTTTTATCGTCCTCCTCGGCCCCAACGGCTCGGGCAAGTCCACCCTCATCCGCAGCCTCTCGGGCATGCAGCCTTTCCTTTCGGGTTCGATCGAGATTCTCGGCCGCCCGATCGCCGACCTGGATGCGCGGGAGAGGGCGCTCCGCCTCGCCCTCGTGCTGACCGAGCGCTTCGACGCCGGATGGTTCGACGTCTTCGACATCGTCGCCTTCGGACGTTTTCCCCATGAAACCTTCGGTGAGGCGCCGGGCCCCGAGGACAGAGGCATCGTTCGCGAAAGTCTCGCCGCGGTGGGCATGGCGGACTTCGAAAAGCGGCTGTTCGCGGAGCTGTCGGACGGGGAGAGGCAGAAAGTCCTCATCGCCAAGGCCCTCGCCCAGGCGACGCCGCTCCTCGTCCTCGACGAGCCCACCGCCTTTCTCGACGCGCCCGCGCGCAGCGAGGTCTTCCATCTTCTCCGGAAACAGGCGCGTTCCGGCAAGGGCGTCCTCATGTCCACCCATGAAGTGGACCTGGCTCTCCGGGAAGCGGACGAGGTCTGGCTCGTGGACCGACGCCGGGGTCTGGTCGTCGGTCCGCCCGAAGAGCTCGTGCTGTCGGGCGCCATAGGCGCGGCCTTCGACGGCCCCGATCTCAGCTTCGACGCGATGAGCGGCCGTTTCGTGGCGCCGACGGCCGCCCCCCATCGATCCGTCGCCGTCTCGGGCGACGATGCCGTCGGCCTCGCCTGGACGGTCCGGCTCGTGGAGCGGCTGGGCATGAGCCTCGACGAGGGGCCCCAGGGTTATGACGCTGAGTTGCGCGTGGAGGGACGGTCCGGATCCTCCGCACGGGCGGGAAATGACGCGAAGGCGATGCCCGAGAGACGCTTCGTATGGATCGCCGTGCCCGGAACGGCGGGGCCGCAAAGGCGCCTGTTCACGCTGGCCGAAGTGGAGGATTTTCTCCGCGACGTCGCCTCTTCGGGCGGAACATCGAGCCTTGGTCCCTGATCGGCGGCCCTGCGGCGACGGCACCGGCCCCCGGCACTGCCTGGCTCCCGGAAAACCTCGCGATCTCGATGCGCTCGCCTTCCCCCTTCAATGTCCGCAGCCGCGTGCGGCGGCGACGGCGCGCTCCCACCGCCCCAGAAGCCCCTCCCGCGTCTCCGCATCCATGCCGGGTTCGAAGGAACGCTTCCGGCGCCAGTTGCGCGCCACATCCTCCTGCCCGTCCCAATAGCCCGAGGCGATGCCCGCGAGGTAGGCTGCCCCGAGGGCCGTCGTTTCCTGGACCTCCGGAAGGACGACCGTCCGGCCCGTGACGTCCGCCTGGAACTGCATCAGGAACGAATTGGCCGAAGCCCCCCCGTCTGCCCGTATGGACTTGATCTCGCTGCCGAAGTCCCGCTCCATGGCGACCAGGAGATCGCGCGACTGGAAGGCGATCGACTCGAGGGCTGCCCGCACGATGTGAGCCCGCGAGCTTCCCCTCGTCAGCCCGACGATGGTACCCCGCGCCTCGGCGTCCCAATGGGGGGCCCCCAGCCCGACGAAGGCCGGCACCACGACCACCTCTCCCGAATCGGGCACGGAGAGCGCGAGCGACTCGCTTTCGGCGGCGTCGGAAATGAGGCCGAGCTGGTCGCGGAGCCACTGGATCACCGCGCCCGCGACGAATACCGAACCCTCGAGCGCATAGGTGAAGCCCTTGCCCAGATCCCAGGCCACGGTCGTCAGAAGCTTGTTCGCGGAGGGCACGGGAAACGGACCGGTGTTCATGAGCGCGAAGCAGCCGGTGCCGTAGGTGTTCTTCGCGTCGCCGGGTTCGAAACAGGCCTGTCCGAAGAGCGCCGCCTGTTGGTCGCCCGCCACTCCCGTCACGGGAATCTCCGCCCCGAACAGGTCCTTTTTCGTGCGTCCGAAGCCCGTCGGCGAAGAACTCGGCACGACTTCGGGAAGCACCGCCGGGGGTATGCCGAAGGCTTTCAGAAGCTCCTCGTCCCAGCGCCCCTGCCTGATATTGAAGAGGAGGGTCCGGCTCGCGTTCGTCGGGTCGGTGCGATGGAGGCCGGTCAGGCGCCACACGAGCCAGGTATCGACGGTCCCGAAGAGGAGCTCGCCGCGTTCGGCCCTGGGCCTGAGTTCGGGTCTTTCCTCGAAAAGCCACATCAGTTTCGTCGCGGAGAAGTAGGGGTCGAGGACGAGTCCCGTCTTTTGCGCGACGGTATCCGACAGGCCCTCGTCGCGCAGCCTCCTGCAGATGTCCGCGGAGCGGCGACACTGCCAGACTATGGCGCGCTGCACGGGCTTGCCGGTCGACTTTTCCCAGAGGAGGGTCGTCTCGCGCTGATTGGTGATGCCGATGGACACTATCTGCGAGACTTCGATCCTGGCCGCCGCGATCGCCGCCCTCGCGGTTTCGAGCTGACCTGACCAGATGTCCTCGGGATCGTGCTCCACCCAGCCCGGCTTCGGGTAGTGCTGCTCGAAGGGCCGCTGTCGCGCCGCCACGACCCCGCCGGCGTGATCGAAGACGATGGCTCTCGACGAGGTCGTACCCTGGTCCAGGGCCAGTACATAGCGCTCCTTGCTCGGCATGACGATCCTTTCGCGCCCCGTCGAGGCGCCTTTTCGCGGGCCGGGTCAGATGAGGATTCTGGACTCGACATAGAGCCCGAATCTCAGACTCGCGGCGAGATCGCTCTGCGTGTCGGCAGCCTGCCCCGATGACGCGACGTAACGATTCCAATCGAGCGTTCCGACGAGGCGGTAATCCCCGCCGCCGAGCTTGAACTCGACGGGAGCCCACGACACTCCCGCGCTTCCCAGGATGCCGCCGGAAGGCTCATAGCTCCTCTCTCCGGTCGAAGTGGCGAGCCGGGGCCGGCCCAGGGTGAGCGAAGGGCCCGCGAAAAAACTGAGGCGTCTGTCTATCCCGAGCGAAAGCTGAAAGGGCAGGCGAACCACCCCCAGGGAGACGTCCCAGCTCGGGGCGACCCTGATCCCCGGCTCGATGCCGCGGATCGGCCATGAAAGGTCGGCCGACAATCCGAAGCCGCGACCGAGATTGTCGGCTCCAATCAGGGGGCCGCCACCCAGGCCGAGAAGGAGACCCAGATAGCCGGCCGGCGAGACCAGGCGTCCTCCGCCCTCGAAGGTTCTGGACCAATAGGGATCGTCGAGGGAGGATTCGATGACTCCCGTATGCGGTCCGTCCGAAGCCGCCGATATGAACATGCCGTCCCCCGCGTAGATGCCGACGTGGGCGAGGGGTCCCGTGGTGTCGAAAAAGACCAGGTCGGCCGGCTCCAGTTTCTCCCGGTCGATCCGCTCGGAGAAATCGTAGAGCGTCTTCGCGGTGCGGGGCACGCCGAAGCCGAGGACATCCTTGAAGACGCGATAGACCAGGCCCGAACAGTCCAGGCCCTTGGAGTCGTCCCCTCCGAAAAGATACGGCACGCCGAGATAGTTCTCGGCGTCCAGGACGAGGCGGGCGCGCACGTCGCGCGCCTTCGCGATGGTGTAGGGGGCCTCGGCTTGAAGCGACAGGCCCGTTGCGGACAAGCCAACCAGGAAGAGGGCTGCCGCCTTTCCGAAGGACGATCGACCCGACATCCGCTTCAGTATACATCACCGCTGACGTTCGCGCCTCTTGATTGCGAAGCGAAGTCGCGGCATATTCTCATCGACGCGACGATCCGCGCCACGACCCTTCGGGGTCGCAATCATACCGCCGAGTTGAACCATATTGCGGGGCGGTCTAGAAATCCCGCTAAAAAGGAGGTTCCCATGCAACCATCGAACAGGCTCTTCACTTCCGAGTCGGTCTCCGAAGGCCATCCGGACAAGCTCTGCGATCAGATCTCCGACGCCGTCCTCGACGCCTGCCTGGCCGACGACCCCGAGAGCCATGTGGCCTGCGAAACCTACGCCACCACGGGGATGGTCCTCGTGGGCGGGGAAATCACCACGCGAACCTACGTCGACATCCAGACGCTCGCCCGCGAAGTGGTCAGGGACATCGGCTACACCGATCCCGACTTCGGCATCGACTACGAATCGATGGCCATTCTCAACACGATCCACTCGCAATCCCCCGACATCGATCAGGGTGTCTCCGGCCGCGGGCTCGCGGAATATACGGGGCAGCAGGGGGCCGGCGACCAGGGCATGATGTTCGGCTTCGCATGCCGCGAGACCCCGGAGCTCATGCCCGCGCCGATCATGTACGCGCACCGGATCCTGGAGCGGGCCGCCGAGCTGCGCAAATCCGGCGCCATCGCGTGGCTGAGGCCCGACGCCAAGAGTCAGGTGACGCTGGAGTACGAGGACCACAGGCCGATCCGCGTCGACACGGTCGTCGTTTCGCACCAGCACGATCCCGAAGTGAAATACGACGAAATCCGCGAGACGATCATCGAAAGGGTCGTCAAACCCATTCTCGAGCCGACGGGGCTCCTCGGCTCCGATGTCAAATATTTCGTCAATCCGACCGGGCGTTTCGTGATCGGCGGCCCTATGGGCGACACGGGACTCACCGGACGAAAGATCATCGTCGACAGCTATGGCGGCATGGGCAGGCACGGCGGCGGGGCCTTCTCCGGCAAGGATCCTTCCAAGGTCGACCGCTCCGCCGCCTACATGGCCCGCTACGTCGCCAAGAACATAGTCGCGGCGGGCCTGGCGGAGCGCTGCGAAATCGAAGTCGCCTATGCCATCGGCGTGCCTTTCCCCGTCTCCGTGATGGTCGAAAGCTTCGGCACGAGCTCCGTTCCCGACGATCGCATCGCCGCCGCCGTCACGAAAGTCTTCGATCTCTCGCCCTCCGGCATCATCCGTGTCCTCGACCTGAAAAAACCCGTCTATCGCGCGACGGCCGCCTATGGCCATTTCGGACGCAATGGCTTCTCCTGGGAGCGGACGGACAAGGCCGAAGACTTGCGAAAGGCGGCCGGCTGAGCCCGAGAATCGGCGGACCGTCGCGCTCCGCGGATCGGCCGAGCGCCGGTCCGCCGACCGGCACGGCTCGAGGGAGGCCTTCCATGCGCGAACTCGAACCCTTCTTTGCCGCGCTTCGAGCGACTCAGGCGAAACTCGCGACCTCCCGATTGCTCAACACGGCCGACCGCGACCTCGGCGCCGTCCTGCGCTACGCCGAGGCCGCCGATGTCCAGGAGGTCCTCGTCCTCTTGAGCCCGGCGAAACGTGAACGCATCGTCGCCGAGATCGGCAGGATGCGTCACGTGCGTCTTCCGCCCGAGACGATCGGCCGCATAGCCCGCCATCTCGCCGCCCATCTCGCCGGCGATCGTCCTCTCGGCCCCGCCTCCCGCTACTTCAAACCCGCCACCTGAGCCGGATTCGCGCTTTCAGCGGATGAAGGCATAGATCCCCGCGGCCGCCGCCGTCACCGCTGCCGTGCTCGCAAAGTTGACGACATCGTTGTTGAACCAGCGCATACCTCGAGTAAGGATGTTGGGCGTTCCGTCGGTGCTCGGCCGCTCCGTGTAGAGGCCCGTGACCGCGCAACGATACTGGGCCTGGAAGGCCGCGCCGAGGATCGAATCGATCACGGAGCCGGCGAAGCCTCCGAGCGAAGCGATCAGCGCGATCAATCCCCACTCGATGCGTGCGTTCGCGAGGCTCGCGTAGCTCGCGGCGAAAAGAACGCCGATAAATGCCGCGCCGAGAGCCGAGGCGAGGAAACCGAGCGGCGTCACGCCGCCGGACGCGCCGGCAGGCACTTCCTTGCCGGTGAGGATGGATCGCGGCAGTTTCCGGTAAAGGACTCCGAGTTCGCTCGCCCATGTATCCGCGTTGGCCGCGGCGAAGCAGGTCGCGAAGGCGGCCAGCCAGACGGCGTCGCCCGATATTCCATACAAAAGGGCAGCCACCGCCGCCGCTCCGGCATTCGCGAGAACTTGGAAGGCATCGCGTCTCCCGCCCTTTTCCTCGACTTGGCTCGGACCCCGCCTCTTCCCCGCGATACGCCCCAAGACCGTCGACGAAAGGAAAAAGCCCGCGAGGAGGCCGTAGGCCGGTATCCCGGCCGCGGTCAGGATAAGAGTGCCGACGGCCGCCCCGATCACGGCGCCGCTGGGGTCGACGGCCTCCTTCTTCCAGGCGCCGACGCCGACGATGGCGTTGAGAGCCAAGGCCGCGGCGAAGGGACCGGCCAGGGGTCCCGACGCGATGAACACGTAAAAGAGAGCCGTAAGGATCGGCACGGTGAGATTGTCGATGCCGAAGGGCGTGGCGAGCTCCACGAGCCCCGCGAAGAGGGCTGTGGCTCCGGCGCGGAGGAAGAGATCCCATGGCGGAATTCCGGGCACGAAAATCGCAGTCATCGCCGCCGTCACCGCGAAGGAAAAGACGAGGAGCGAAGTCGTACCAATTGCACTCTTTGTCGAGCCGAACACCCTCACGGGCCGCTTCGAGAAGCGTTGGCCGATCACCGCGGCCATGCCGTCGCCCCAGCCCATCACGAGGACGCCGACCCCCGCCTGCCACCGCGTCATCGCGCCGAGCATCTCCAGGCCGATGAGGACGGAAAGGGAGATGGGGAACCAGATCGTCCCGAGGTTTCTGCCGGGTTCCGGATCTTCCATCGCCTTGAAGACATGGAGGCGATAGGAAAGCGTGTTGATGACGACGAAGGCGAGGGCTCCAGCCAAGCCCGCGATCGGCGAAGCGATGACCAGCAGGTAGAGAATCCACCAATGCGCCACACCGATATGGACGACTTTCCGCGTCATCGCCGGACCGAGGACCCCGAGGCGCAGCAGAAGGGTCGCGACGCCGATAAAGGCGAAAACGAAGAGGAAGGTCTCTCCGAGGGCAAGAAGATCTTTCATGCGGCGGCTCCTCCGGGCGCAAGAACAGGTCTACGCCATTCCAGAAAAATGGCAAGGGCCGCGAGCATACAATAGAGGAGTATCAATTGAGCCGCACAGGTCGCCAATGGGGCGTCCGCGCCCCATTGGACGAAGGGCGGGAACACGAACATCGAGAGAAGGAGTTCATGCCCGAGATACAAGCCCAAGGGGTGGCTGCCGAACAATCGGATGGGGCTTTTCAAGCCCGACAAGCCCGGCCTAGCGGGTTTGCGGACAGGCCGCAATTCATACCACAATCGAAGGGCGCTCAGAACCACGAGAGCAAGGCCGAGGCTCACTATCACATAATCGGGCGACACTCGATTCTTGCTCAGCGGCAGGATAAGTGACCCGGCCCATCCCACAGCGGCAAGCGCGGCTCCCGCGATGAACTGACGCCCCGGCTTCGTCCACCATCCCAGAAAACAATCGGCCAGCAGAATCAGGGCGATCCAATCGACCGCCCCTATCAGGCCGCCATGTGTTCGGCCGAGCAAGAGAGGAAGCGATTCGGGCATGACCACTTGGTAAACGACCATGAGCGCGAGGGCGAGAACCGCGCGGGACCATCGCGGCACGTCATAGAGATACAAGAGAGCGAATTCCGCCAAACCGAGAGCTTGGAGCACTCCCCAATCGATCAGTCCGCCTTCCGGCATGACGAGGCCCTGGCCAGCCGAAAGCACCGAGCCTATCCCGATCAAGCCCAAAGCCGACCAAGCTATCGGTCCGCGCCAATCGGGCCCCCGGTACGAAAATAGGCTCTCTTGTGAGGAGGAGCCCGGCTTCCTGGCGCTCTCCATAAATCGCGAGCGGCGCCGCTCGAGCGAAAGGCGAAAAGAGGATGCCATGGCGACGACAAAGAGCGGCGCAATCAGATCGATCAGCGTATACCCTATGTCGGGCGCGTGCTTCAGCCATGGAGGGACGATGATTTTGTCCGCCATGAAATTCGCCGCGACCATGCCGACAATCGCAAGTCCCCGAAAGGCGTCGAGGGACTCGTCGCGATTCAGCCTTGGACTGCGTGAGCTCGGTTCCATATCAAGAGCTTAATGCAAGGCCTCGATTTTTCTAAGTGCAAAAGTTCCCCGGGCCTCGCTCAAAAAGGACGGCTCCGCCGAAGCGCAGAGCTGCCTCATCGCATTTTGTTTCACGTGAAACAATGGCCGGGCCAAGACGGGACTCTCACCCGCAAGTAGCTGGCCCTACCGGCGCACCAATAAGAACGGGCGCCATGAAGGCGCCCGTCAATGTTTCACGTGAAACAGTCTCATTCATCCAATGCGGAATCCTCTCGACCCGTCGGCTCGTCTCCCCCGCGATCTTGTTCCTCGTCTCCGTCGGCGACCGGTTCTTGAAGTCGGGCGAGTTCCAGCTCGACTCCACCGTCTTGGCTTCCTCCCTCGACGAGAGCTGCAGCTTCCTCTTCCCGCGCCACCTTATCGAGGCCGATGACGAAATCCGGCTTGTCGATGTTGACCACTCTCACGCCCTTTGCGCTCTTGCCTTGGTCGGCTACCGATTCGGCGCTGATCTTGAGAGTCTTGCCGAGCGAAGTGATGACGACGACATCGTCGTTGAGCCCGACAGTGATCGCATCGACGATCTCGCCCGTCTTTTCATCAGGGCTATAGATCATCTGGCCGCCGGTGGCCCGGCCGTGCGGGTTGAAGTACTCGAAGTCGACCCGCTTGCCGTAGCCGTACTCCGAAAGAATGAACATTTTTTCTTCGTTGCTGACCCGCAGCATGCCCGCGAGCTCGTCGGCGTCGCGGAGTTTGATGCCCGTAACGCCCCGCGTGGCCCTGCCGAGGGCGCGGACATCTTCTTCGCTAATTCGGAGCGCCTGGCCCTTCTTCGTGATCAGGACTATCTCATCCTTGCCCTTCGTGAGACAGGCCGAAACGAGGCGGTCGCCTTCATCGAGCTTGATCGCGATGATGCCGCGAGTCTTCGCGTTGATGAATTCGTTCGTGGCCACTTTCTTTACGACGCCGCGAAGAGTTCCCATGAAAATATAGTCCGTCTCCGAAAAGTCGGGGAAATCCACGATGGTCGTAATCTCTTCGTTCGGACTTATGGCGAGGAGACCCTTGAGATGCGTTCCGCGAGCCGCCCGGCTCGCCTCGGGGATCTCGTGAACCTTGAGCCAATATCCCTTGCCCGCGCTCGAGACGAAAAGGATGTAGGCATGGGTGTTCGCGACGAAGACTTGTTCGACAAAATCCTCTTCCATCAAAGCGGCGGAGTTCGAGCCCTTGCCGCCGCGCCCCTGGTTTCGATAGGCCGACGCGGGAACCCGTTTCACGAAGCCCTTGTTGGAGATGAGGATGACCATCTCTTCCCGCATGATGAGGTCTTCAATGTTGAATTGCTCGATTTCGTCGGGAACGATTTCGGTCCGCCGCTTGTCGCCGTATCGTTTGGCGATGTCGATGGTTTCGGCCTTGACCACATCGAGAAGTTTCGCGTCGCTCGCCAAGAGATCCTGCAAGAAGGCTATGCGCGTCTCCGTCTCCGCGAGGTCGGCCTGCACCTTTTCGATCTCGAGCGAAGTGAGACGGGCCAGCCGCATGTCGAGGATCGCCTTGGCCTGGACTTCATCCAGGGAAAAGCGCTCCATGAGTCGATTGGCCGCGGTGTCGCTGTCCCGCGAGGACCGGATGATCTGCACCACCTCGTCGATGTTCGAAAGGGCGATGACGAGGCCGCGCAGTATGTGGGCCTTCTCTTCGGCCTTTCGGAGCTCGAAGCGCGAACGCCGGGTGACGACGTCGACGCGATGCTTGACGAAATAGTGGATGAGATCCTTGAGGCCGAGTTGTTTGGGCTTGCCCTCGACGAGCGCGAGGTTGGTGACGCCGAAGCTCGACTGGAGCGGCGAATGAGCGAAGAGACGATTGAGAACGAGCTTGGGGATGGCGCCCTTCTTGAGCTCGAGAACGATGCGGAGACCTTCGCGATCGGACTCGTCCCGCAAGTCCGATACGCCGTCGAGGGCCTTGTCCCGGATCAGGTCCGCTATGCGGGTGATGAGCGTCGTCTTGTTGACGGCGTAGGGAATTTCGGTAAAGACGATCTGTTCCCTGCCGCCCTTCATCGTTTCGATGACGAACTTGCCGCGAACGATGATCTTGCCGCGTCCGGTGACGTAAGCTTCGCGAATGCCTTTGAGACCGAAGACGATGCCGCCGGTCGGGAAATCCGGCCCCTTGATGTGGCGCATCAGGCCGTCGATCGTGATCTCAGGATCTTCGATATAGGCGGCGATCGCCTCGGCGGTTTCGACGAGATTGTGCGGCGCCATGTTGGTGGCCATGCCGACGGCTATGCCCGAAGATCCGTTGACGATGAGATTCGGAAGAGCCGCGGGAAGAACCGAGGGTTCCTTCAGGCTCTCGTCGTAGTTGGGGACGAAGTCGACCGTATCCTTGTCGAGGTCGACCAGCATCTCCTCGCCGGCTCGTGATAGCTTCGCCTCGGTGTAGCGGCTGGCCGCAGGCGGATCCCCGTCGATGGAGCCGAAGTTGCCCTGACCGTGGACCAAGGGATAGCGAAGCGAAAAGTCCTGAGCCATGCGGACCAACGCGTCGTAGAGGGACAAATCCCCATGGGGATGGTACTTCCCCATCGCGTCGCCCGTGATTCGCGCGGACTTCTTCGTCGAGGAAGTCGGTTTCAAGCCGAGCTCGTCCATCGCGAAAAGAAGACGACGATGCACGGGTTTCAGACCGTCGCGCACGTCGGGGAGAGCCCGGGCCACGATGACCGACATCGCGTAATTCAGGTAGGCAGTCTTGACTTCGTCCTCGATAGGAACGGAAATCACCTTGCCATTCAGTTCTGCCATCGTTCAAATTCCTTCAGCGCGGTCGCGAAATGCTCGGCTCACACGTCGAGGTTCGAGACCGCGAGCGCATTCTCTTCGATAAATCGGCGCCTGGGTTCGACCTGTTCGCCCATCAGCGTCGTGAATATCTCTTCGGCTTGGACAGCGTCATCCATGGTGATCCGTGTGATGTTCCGCACCACCGGGTTCATCGTCGTTTCCCAGAGCTGGTCGGGGTTCATCTCGCCCAGACCCTTGTAGCGCTGGACCTGCACCTTTTCCGGATCCTTTCCCGACGACTTGAGGATGACGTCCTTTTCCGGATCGTCGTACGCGTAGTGCACCTGCTTGTCGAAGGAAATCTTGTAGAGGGGGGGCATGGCCAGATAGACAAAGCCCTTTTCGATGAGCTCGGTCATATATCTATAGAAGAACGTGAGCAGCAGGGTTCTGATATGCGATCCGTCCACATCGGCATCGGCCATGATGATGACCTTGTGATAGCGGAGCTTCGTCGTGTCGAACTCGGTACCCACGCCAGCGCCGAGGCTTTGGATTATGGGCTGCAGCTTGTCGTTGCCTATGACCTTGTCGATTCGCGTCTTTTCGACGTTGAGCATCTTGCCCCAGAGCGGAAGGATGGCTTGGAACGCCCGGTCCCGGCCCATCTTGGCGGAGCCGCCGGCCGAGTCGCCCTCGACGATATATATCTCGCATTTCGTCGGGTCCTTTTCGGAGCAATCGGCAAGCTTCCCCGGGAGGCCCGAAGATTCGAGAAAGGACTTGCGCCGCGTGAGCTCTCGAGCTTGACGGGCGGCGATTCGGGCCCTCGCCGCGACGATAGTCTTCTCGAGGATCGCATTGATCACTTCGGGATACTTCTGGAAGAAGAGGTCCAATTGATCGCTGCAGAAACTGTCGACTATGCCTTTGACTTCGGAATTGCCGAGCTTGCCCTTGGTTTGCCCCTCGAACTGAGGCTCGACGACTTTGACCGAAAGAATGGCGGTCAGCCCCTCGCGGACGTCGTCGCCCGAGAGGACTTCATCCAGTTTCTTGGCAAGCTTCGACTTCTTCATGAAATCGTTGATGGTCTTCGTCAGCGCCGAGCGGAAACCCACAAGATGGGTGCCCCCCTCTCTGGTGTTGATGCCGTTGACGAAGGCGAACATGGTCTCGTTGAAGCCATCGTTGTACTGGAGTCCGACTTCGATTTCGACGTCGTCCCTCGTGCCGGTGAAGTAGATGGGTTCCTTGTGGAGGACGGTCTTGTTCTTGTTGAGGTGCTCGACGAATTCGCGCAAACCCCCTTCGAACTTGAATTCCGTCTGGCGCGGCTGGGACAGGCGCTCGTCGACCAGGATGATGCGGATACCCTTGTTGAGAAAGGCGAGCTCGCGAAGTCGATTGGCGAGGACATCGAAAGAATAGAGAGTCTCCTCGAAAATCGAGGAATCGGCCTGGAAACGGACGGTCGTCCCGCGCTTCGTCGTATCGCCGACGATATGGACCGGCGCTTCGGGAATCCCGCAAAAATATTTCTGGTAATGCACCTTGCCTTCGTGATGGACAAAGGCCTCGCACCAGGAGGAAAGCGCGTTGACCACGGAAACGCCGACGCCGTGGAGTCCCCCGGACACCTTGTAGCTTTTCTTGTCGAACTTGCCGCCCGCATGCAGCCGGGTCATGACGAGTTCCAGGGCGGAGACGCCCTCCTCGGGGTGAATGCCGACGGGGATTCCCCGACCGTTGTCTTCCACCCGGACTATGTCGTTTCGTTCCAGCACGACGAGGATATCGTCGCAATGCCCTTGGAGAGCTTCGTCTATGGAGTTGTCAACGACTTCGTAGACCAGATGGTGGAGGCCGTCGATGCCGGTCGAGCCGATGTACATGCCGGGCCGCTTTCGAACAGCCTCGAGACCCTTGAGTACCTGAATACTTTCAGCGGAATAGTTGGATTCCATGGACCTGCCCCGAAGATTAGTGGAGGCCGTATGACCGGCATCAGGCTCTTTCCTTCCTCAAGGACGGCAAACGGCGAACCCCTCGCTTCGATTCCGCCGCCGACGCGTTGCGCAAAATTTCGTTTTCGACACGATGAAGAAGACAAGCGATTATACCCGGCAAGTGGGTTCAGAGTAAAGAAGAGGGCCCTTCATCGTGAGCCTGAATGCTTGTGGATAAGATGTTGACAATTGTGGGGCCCGGACATTGGAAACGAAGGGCGATGCAAAACACGGAAACGCTTGAGTAGGCAAGTTGAGAGCTTCGCGGCTATATCTTTTATATATATAGATTAGCCACAATCGGGCATTGCCTTGAAACAGGAATTAGGCCATGTGCCCGGAAGAATGGCCAAAAAAAGATTCAGTTTTTTTTCCGTATCGCGCTTGCATGCCTGTGGATAACTTGTGTATACCATTGGCGGAAGGCAAGGAAATGGAGAGTTGGAATTACAAAGTTTTTTGGGACGAGGCCTTGAGCCAAATCAGGGAAGAACTCGGAGAACACGAGTTCGCGATGTGGTTCAATCTCGGCTACGAGTCCGCCACAGAAACCTCGGTAGTGGTGAAAGTCCCTTCCGCCTTCTATCGCGACCAAGTTTCCCGTCAATACCAGAAACTCATCGAAACGAAGCTCTTCGATCTTTCGGGCAAGAACCTCAACCTCGAATTCATCATCGTCAAGCCGAATCCGACCGCCAAAGAGACGCAAACTGGCCGCCGGGAAAACCCAGCCTCTTCCGAAACGCCGAGACCCGGACAGAGTGTCGCTCCTCCCGTCCGCGGCAAGCACCCGCAACTCCGACTCGACTACAGCTTCGACAGCTTCGTCATCGGAGAGAACAACAAGTTCGCGGCGAACGCCGCGATGGCCATCTCGATGAACCCCGGTATCAACTACAATCCCTTCCTTATCTATGGGGGAGTCGGACTCGGAAAGACGCACTTGATGCAGTCGATCGGAAACCGAATCTGGATTCAGAACGAAAAAGCCAAGATAATCTGCGTTTCGGCCGAAGAATTCACCAACGAATTCATCAACTCCATCCACGACAAGTCATCGTCCACCCAAAGTTTCAAGAACAAGTATCGTTTCGTCGACATACTTCTCGTCGACGATATCCACTTTCTCCAGGATAAATTCGGAGTGCAGGAAGAACTTTTCCATACGTTCAACGCGCTCTACGATGCCGGCAAGCAGCTGGTCTTCACCTGCGACCGTCCAGTATCCGAGCTCAAGAAGTTCAACGACCGCCTGAGAAGTCGTTTCGAAAAGGGCCTCAACGTCGATCTTCAGCCCCCCAACTACGAGACGAGAACGGCCATTCTCAAGAAGAAAGTCGAATCGCGGCGGGTTCATGTTCCCGACGCCGTAATCGAAGTCGTCGCCAAGAACATCTCCACGAATGTCAGGGATCTCGAAGGGGCCCTCGAAAAGCTGATAGCCTATGCCGAACTCGTGCACAAGGACATCACCCTCGAAGTCGCCCAGACCCAGCTCAAAGACATCTTTTCCCAATCCAAACATGGCAATGTCACGATAGACAATATCCTGAGAGTGGTCTCCGACTATTTCAAACTTTCTTACATGGACCTGAAAGGCAAGAAGAGGACGCGCAACATCGCCTTTCCCCGCCAAGTCGCCATGTATATCGCCAGGGAAATCACCGAATATTCGACCACCGAACTCGGCTTCGAGTTCGGCGGCAGGGACCATACGACGGTGATGCATGCATGCCAGAAAATAGATGAACGCCTCAAACTCGATCCGAATCTCGAATCGACCATCCAAGCTCTCGTTCGACAAATCAAAGAGCTGAGTTCCAAGGCCTGATCCAGTCATACGGTGTGCATGAATTGTGGATTTACGTCGGGTCTGTGGATATGTGGATATCGCGGTCGCTTCCGGAGCATGTTTTCAACAAGGGTCTTTTCTTTTTCCTATAATTACTTAAAGCCGTTGTCAACAATCCCGTTTCCTCTATTACTACTACTATTGTCTATATAATCTTATAAAAGAAGAAGAGACAACGCATTTCGAAAATTCAGTCTCTCACGCCTCGTGCTCGCCAGAGTTGGCATCATCCGATATACTCAGCGGCAGGGGGCGAAAAATGAAGTTTTCTTGCGAAAAGAATTCACTTGCCCATGAGATTTCCATCGCTCAGGAAATTGTGGCATCGAAGAATGCCCTCTCCATCATGTCGAACGTCTTTCTCGATGCCTCCGCGGGAGCTCTGACGATCAAGGCGACCGATGTCAAAGTTTCTTTCGAAACTCGAATTCCCGTCGATGTGACGGAAGAAGGGTCCTCGACGGTCTTTTGCGATAAGCTGTCGGGCGTCTTGTCTTCGTTGCCCGAAGGTGAAATGGAAATCGAATACGATGATCAGAAAGTGATCATCAAGCCGAGCTTCAAGAAGGTCCGTTTTCAAATAAAGACGATTTCGAGCGAAAAATTTCCGGAACTTCCCGCGGCGCCGGAAGAAGCCTGGTTTTCCATGTCCGGTCGAGAGCTCAAAGAAATGATATCCGGAACGGTCTTTGCCGTTTCCGAAGACGAAACCCGATATTTCATGAACGGCGTATACATGGAACGACAAGAGAACAGTCTTGTCATGGTGGCGACCGACGGACGGCGTCTTGCCTATGCCAAGAAAGAAATCGCATCCGGCACCCCCGAATTCAAGGGCGCGATCATCCCCGCGAAGCTCTTGTCGATCATTGTCAGACGAGCTCCCGACGAGGGGCTCATCGGTCTCGCGGTGACCGACAAAAACCTTTTCGTCCGTTTCGGGAACTACCACCTTTCGACGGTCCTGATCGAGGGCCAGTTTCCCAATTACCAGAAGGTCATTCCCGAATCGCAGAAAAACGCCGTGGTGGTCAAGCGAAGCGATCTGTTCGAAGCGTTGAAACGCGTCTCGATCTTCGTCGAACAAAAATCGCATCGAACGTATTTCAGTCTCAATCCGGGGACATTGGCCCTCTTTTCGGAAGAAAGCGAGCTCGGGGCGGCCCGCGAAGAAATTCCGTGTCGCTACGACGGGTCGGAAGTGACTATCGCCCTCAACTGCAAGTACATGGAAGATCCGCTCAAAGTGATGAATGTCGACGAAGTGAACATCCAGTTTACGGAAGCCACCCGGGCGATAACCCTGTCCGCCGAGCCGAAGTCGGACTGCTTCCATATCGTCATGCCGATGCAGCTCGAATAAGCGCCTTTTCCACGATCGCGGGATATTTCCATGCCCCTCTCTTCGATCAGGTTGTCGACGTGGAGGAACCTGGTCGACGCCGAAATCGACCTCGACGCGTCGAGGGTCTTTCTCGTCGGAGAAAACGGACAGGGAAAGACCAATCTGCTCGAAGCCATCTACTATCTGTCCTATGGCTCCTCCTTCAGGGGACAGGTCGATTCGGACATCCCCTCACTGGGAAAGACCGCCTTCGCCGCCGAAGGCAAGGTCACGCGCGAAGTCGGCACGTCGTCGATACCCGAGCGCATCACCATCGTCTGGAAGAGTCGAGTCAAGGAAATCAGACGCGACGACAAGATTCTCCGAGATCGCAAGGAACTGGTCGAGATGAATCCGACCATCGTCTATTGCCATGACGACTTTTCCTTCGCCGCCGGAGAGCCCGAGCGTCGCCGTTTCTTTTTCGACCAAACCGCGGGGCTCGTGTCTCTCGGCTACATAGATCTGCTTCGGGACTATCGCAAAATTCTCCACCAGAGAAATTCGGCGCTCCGTGACGGACGCGAAGCCATTTTGGATGTTCTCGATCTGCAGCTCGCCGCGAAGGGTCTCGAACTCGTCGAAGAGCGGAGGAATCTGCTCGGGGACTTCGACGCCATCTTCGCCTCCATCTTCGAAGAAGTCGCGCGTCTCGGCGTGCGCGTGGGGATCCGCTACGCCCCCAGCTGGAAAGGCGAGTCGGATCGCCTCACGATCGAGGAGGTCGCCGAACGTCTGGCCTCGCAAAGGCGCGAGGAAATGGCCATGAAAACAAGCCTTTCGGGACCGCATCGCGACCGTTGGATCTTCACTTCGGAGGGCAGGAATTTCTCGACCACCGCCTCGACCGGTCAACTTCGGCTTCTCTCGCTCGTGCTCAGATCGAGTCAGGCCAGGTATTTTTCCGAAAAGACGGACCGCGAACCCGCTCTCCTGCTGGACGATGTGCTTCTCGAGCTCGACCCGGAGCGCCGCCGCCGGTTTTTTTCGACCTTGCCCGCGTCTTCCCAAGCCATTTTCACCTTTCTTCCGGGTGAACAGTGGGAGGATTATCGCGGAGAAGGAACCATGCTATACCGTGTATCCGATGGGCGATTCGCGAATCAAGGCGGCCGGTGAAGTCCTTACGGCTTTCTTCGACGAAGAGAAGCTGAAACGGGGCGGTCGCTACGCGGAGTTTTTCGCGAGTTGGAAATATCTGGTCGGCGAGCAGCTCGCCGCTCACTCCCATGTCGCGGATGTCAACAATGGAGTCTTGTTCGTCGAGGCGGAGCATCCCGGCTGGATACAACTGCTCCAGTTGAGACAATCTTCCATATTGAGTGGCGTGGCGGCTCGATTTCCGGAATTCGGGCTGCGAGCCATAGCCTTTCGGCTCGGTTCGCCGCGCCCTCCCCTCCGATCGAGCCGCAAAGAGCCCCCTGACCCGCCGAGTTCGGATGACTCCGGGAGGGGAGACGAAGCACCGACGAGAGCTTCGGGGCCCGAAGCGGCTGCGGACCTCCGCAAAGCGACGAAGAGCCTGGACGAAATCGCGGATCCCTCGCTGAAGGCCATCCTGGGGAGCCTCAAAAAGACTCTCGACGGAAACGGAAAATGACCGGAGCCTCGACAAGCCTGCCGTGACGCGCTGTTTGGCGGCCGCGTTGGCGGCATCCGCGATCGCGGGTATAGCTTCTCGCCGCGTAAAGACTTTCGGTCCATAGTTCGCCCGCTCCATTGACCAAGGTCCTGTCCCTGCCTATACTCGACAAACCTTTCCTCTAACGGATCGTCATCGCTCCGCCGAGGCGGAGCGAGGGCGTCTACCATATGCCAAGGAGTCCGGAACATGAAACGTACCTACCAACCCAGCAAGGTTCGCCGCAATCGCAAGTTCGGCTTTCGAGCGCGCATGGCGACCAAGGGCGGTCGTCTCGTGCTGAAGCGCCGCCGCGCCAAGGGAAGGATCAAGCTTTCCGCTTCCGACGAAAAGAAGAAGTACTGAGCCCGTCGAAACGGGCGGAGGCAGCGTCATTGCCCGCCAGGATTTTCCGAAAAGCGATCGAGTCAGGGCACGAGACGAGATACGAAGGGTTTTCGAATCCAAAGTGCGATATTCCTGCAAAGGAATGCGGCTTCATGTCCTCGCCAACGGGCGGGCGACGAGCCGGATCGTGATCGCTCCCGTCAGGTCCTTCGGATGCGCCGTCGCCAGGAATCGGGCGAAACGGCTCCTGCGCGAAAGCTGGCGTCTCGCAAAGGCCGATTTCGGTTCAACCGGTTACGATTGCGCCGTTGTCATGTATCCCTGCGCCGATGAGTTTCCCGAGCGCTCGGGCCAACTGCGTCGACTCCTCCGCCAAGCCGGCGTTCTTCGCGATCGACGATGAAGAGCTTGTTGTCTTTTCCCATTCTTTTTCTCATCTTGGTCTACAGGAAAATCATTTCCCCGATGCTGCCGCCGTCGTGTCGGTTCTATCCGACATGCTCTGCCTACGCCTACGAAGCCGTCTCGAAATACGGCCCCTTCAAAGGCTCCTGGTTGGCCATAAGGCGCATTCTTCGCTGTCATCCACTTAATCCGGGAGGCTATGACCCAGTACCATGAGCATCACCACCAACGATTCCGGCGATAACAAGCGGACGGTCATCGCGGTTGCCCTTTCGGTGATCGTGATAACCGTCGGTTTTTGGCTGCAGGGAACCTTCTTCCCCGCCCCGCGATCGACCCCGCCGGCGACCGCCGCTTCGACGACCCAAACCCAGTCTCCCGCCGCCGCTTCCGCCACGCAGGGGGGAACGACCATCATTTCGGAAGCTCCGACGGCGTCGCCCTCCGTTTCCGTGACCTCGGCTCCCGGCGCGGCGACCAACGCGCCCGAGGCGCCGACCTCGGCCGCCGCCCTAAAGGCTCTGCCTGCCGTCCAGGCTCCGGCCGAAGAGCAAAACTACGTCATCGATACCGACCTTCTCGAGGCGACCTTCACCAACAAGGGCGGCGAACTGACTTCGCTCAAACTGAAGAAACACAAGGACCTCTCCGGCCTCGTCGACATCTTCGTCCCCGGCACCGAGGACAAACAGGGCTTCTCCGTGGCATTCGGGGACTCGACCGCACAGCCCATGCGCGACTTGATGAACGTGAGAATGATCAATCCCAAGACCATCGAGTTTTCGCGGACCCTCTACGTGCAGGTCCCCGGAAAGGCCCAACCCCTTCCCTTCAATTTCCGGAAGATCTACTCCTTCCATGACGGCGAGTACCTGTTCGGCCTGGCCGTCGTTCTCGACAACTCGGAAAATGCCGCCCTGCCTCTCGACCAGGGCGGTTTCGCCTACACGCTCTCTTTCGGCCCCCGCATCGGGCCGACCATCACCCAAACCGGGTCGGGCGGTGACGTCAGGAAGATCCTTTATTATGCCGAGGGCAAGCGCAAGGAAGAGAAACAGAAGAATCAGCCCTGGAACCCGCCCGTTCAGCCCCTCTGGTCCGCCATTTCCGGGAAGTATTTCGCCTTCGTCGCCATTCCGCAGCTTCTGGATTACAAGACGACCTATACGGAATCGAAACCCAGCGTAACCCAGACGACGGCGATGGCCTTTTCCCGCCCTCCGATCGCTTCCAGCTCGCAGACCGACACCTACTACTTCTACTTCGGTCCCAAGCTCAATTCCGATCTCTCGCGCTACGACTACAGCGATCGCAACGGCTTCCAGCTCAAGGATCTCCAGCTCGAGAGCGTTCTCGATACCGCGAATATCCTGAACCCCCTGGAAAATCTTCTCAAGTTCATCATGAACTTGTTCTACAAGCTCATCCCGAACTACGGCGTCTCGATCATTCTCCTCACCATCCTCGTCAAAGTGCTCTTCTTTCCCCTATCGAGGAAGAGTTCGATGGCATCGGCGAGGATGGCCGAGCTGCAGCCGAAAATGCAGGTGATCCAGGCCAAGTACAAGAACAATCCCCAGAAGCTCAACCAGGAACTGGCCGAGTTCTACAAGAAGGAAGGCTACAACCCGATGTCGGGCTGCCTTCCCATGCTGATCCAGTTTCCCCTCTTCATCGCGATGTACAATCTGTTCAACACCCACTTCGACCTGCGCGGGGCGAGTTTCATTCCCGGCTGGATTCCCGACCTGTCGATGCCGGAGAGCATTTGGCATTTCGGCTCCCTCTTCCAGCTTCCCTTCCTCGGTTGGACCGACCTCCGTCTTCTCCCGATCATCTACGTCGGCAGCCAATTGCTCTACGGCAAGTTCACCCAGATGCCGCAGACGGGACAGAGCGCCAGCCAGATGAAGATCATGATGTACGGCATGCCGATCATGTTCTTCTTCATCCTCTACAACGTACCCTCGGGGCTTCTCGTCTACTGGATCGCCCAGAACATCCTGACGATCATCCAGCAGGTCATCATCAACGATTACATCAAAGTCCACAAAGCCAAGGCCGCCGCCGCGCGCCTGGGCAAATGAGGGAGACAAGGATATGGTCCAAGAATTTGAAGGAAGGACTGAGAAGGAAGCTATCGACGCGGCGATCCGTGAACTCGGGCTGGAACGGGACGGATTCGACGTCGAGATCCTCGAATCGGAGGCCGGCGGCATTTTCCGCAAGGGGCATGTGAAGATCCGCGTGCACACCTCGACGGGCCCGATCGCCGTCGCCTCCGCCGATGTCAGGACGAAACGGGATATTCCGGCGACGGAAGAGAGCCCCCCCGAGCCCATCACGAAGGAGTTCGAGGAGTCCATCATCGACTTCACGAAGCGGGTCATCGAGGGCATGGGCTATTCCGCGGATATTTCCGTGGTCTTCCGCGAGGGCAGGAAGCTCGGCTTGAGGATCGACAGCGATCACGCGTCGATCCTCATCGGGAAGAAGGGCAAGAATCTCGACGCCTTGCAGCTTCTCGTCAATGTTTTCGTCGGCAAGTCCGGCCGCGACGACTTCCGCGTCATCCTCGATTCGGAGAATTACCGCATCCGCCGCGAAGAATCCCTCGTTCGGCTGGCCTACGATACGGCCGAACAGGTTCGGAGGACGAGACAATCCGTGCTGCTCGAGCCCATGAATCCCTTCGAGCGCCGAATCGTCCATACGACCCTCAACGACATCGTCGACATCACCACGAAGAGCGAGGGCGAGGGACTCTACAAGCAGGTCAGGGTCCATTTCCGGGGTAGAATATAGTTCCCCCCTCCCGCGCCCGGCGCTGCCGCCCCCTTCCCCCGGAAGGGGGCGGTCGTCTTTTTTAGCTCGAGTCTCTCGATTGCGCTGGCTACGTCGCGTCCGGAGCGTTAGAATTTGAGGAAAGGGCTCCGCTGTCCGCGGAAGTCCGGGGAGGCAGCCATGACAGCCAAGGATAGAATCGAGCTCGTGGAAGGCTTCGAGCATGCCTACGGAGGCATAGCGATGATCCTCGCCGCATTGCCCGACGAGGCCCTCCTCTTCACGCCTCCCATTCCCGGCGCATGGTGCGTCAACGATCATCTCGTGCACCTGCTCGACGCCGATATCTCCGTGTGCTTCAGGATCAGGGCGTCGGTCGCCCAACCGGGCTTCCACATCCCCGTTTGGGAGGAGGAAGATTGGCACGACCGTCTCCATTACAAGGCCCAGTCCGGCCGGGCCTGCTTCGCCCTCGCCCAGGGACTCAGGGCCACCACCTGCGCGAGCCTTCGCGCGCTCGTCGACCAGGATTGGAACGAGTTCCATGTGGTCCATCCCGTGCGCGGCAAACTCGGGCTGGTCGATCTCCTCAACCTGTACAGGGATCACGGAAAGACCCACGAGGGCTTTATCAAGCGCAACAAGGAAGCTTGGGACGCGCGTTGAAGGCGCGGTCGGCGACGGGACCCGCGCCGATCAGTTCTTCGCGCGCTCGGATTCCTGTTTGAGCCTGAGGTATTCCGCATTGAGCCGGACGGTTCGCGCGTTCAGCCGGGCGAGCCGTTGGGCGAGGAGCCTCGCGAGAAAAATCCCGTAGTGGGGATTTTCCTTGATCATGTTCACGAAATCCTTTTTCGATATCTTCACGAGGGCCGCGGGACCGCGCGCGACGACGGTGGCCGAGCGTCGATTCGAGAGCAGGAAGGACATCTCGCCGAGAAAGATGTCGTCCGGCGTGAGTGACGACACGAGCTTGCCGCGGGAATACACGTAAAAGGTCCCGGAGACGATGTAGTAGAGAAAATCGGATTCCTCCCCCTCCTGGCAGACATACTCCCCGTCGCGAACCTGGATCGTCTTCGCCTGCGAGAAGATGCGCGGCATGGTGTTGGTCTCGGCTTTCCGATGCTCGATGGAAAAGGTCACCTTGTTGCCGCGGTCGTTGTACTCGAGTTCCCTGGCGTAGTGCCGGGCCATACTGATGCCCATCCCGTGGAGCCCCGGCTCGTCCGCTTTCCTGGCGAGCCGGGATCGCCAATCGAAGCCCGCCCCCTCGTCTTCTATGGCAAAAGTCGATCGGTCGGGTGCGATGGTGTAGACGACCTTGACCTTTTTCGCCTTGATCGACGCGTCCTGGTTCTTCTTCCTGATCAGATCCATGACGTCCGCGCCCGTCTCGAGCCAGGCCGATTTTTCATCGTAGGTGATCCGGCAGTTCCCGTGTTCGATTGCGTTGATCAGGAGTTCGAGAAGGGTGACGTGGAGGGTCTCCTTTTCGTCCTTGCCGATGAGGTTCGCGTTATAGAGATAGTTGGTGATGAGGTTGGCGTAGGTGGTGATGTCGAAAGGCTCGTTGTCCATGACCAGTTCGCCCGAAATCGACTTCAGGAGATGCTGCTGAATGCCGCGCTGGAACAGGATCTGCTTGTTCTGCCGGATGATACGCAGGAGCCTGCCGAGATTCTTCATCAACTCCTGGCGGGGCAGAAGGGCGACGATATTCGCGTCGCGGATGCTTTCCAGCGTCTCCTTGTCGGCGCTGTCGTCGTGGACACCGATGATGGAACCGTAGTGGAGCCACGGGTCGTCCTGGATTTCCCGCAGGACCCGCATGCAATCGATCGCCGTATCGGAGAAATTGAGGATCTTCAGGTCGGGCAGCTCGTATTTTATGAACTCGAGCACCGGCTCCACGGCGCGGAAAAACACCGGGGAAAAGTCGCTTCCCAGGCTCGAGCATTCCCTGCGCACGACCGCGTTGACGCTCTCGTCGCTCGAAACGACCGGAATCTGCCTCACTCTGCACCTCGTTTCGCGCCTGCCCGGCGTGATGCCGCCTTGCCCGCGGGACCCATTATAGCGCCAATTGACTTTTTTCTCCCCGGCCGCTATTCATTCATCTGGCATTTTTGCCCGCTCCGAAGAAGCGCGCCACGCTTCTTCCCCAGGGCCCTTAGCTCAGCGGTTAGAGCTGCGGACTCATAATCCGTAGGTCGCTGGTTCAATCCCAGCAGGGCCCACTTGGATGATTGCGCCGCTCCGAACAATCTCAATCGCCACTAGAATGATGCGGCCCTGCTGGGATTGAAGCGGAGCGCGCGCCGAGTGAAACGAGGAAGAGGCGGCAGGGATGCCGCCGGCAGCGCGCGGAGCCGGCCCGGAAGGAGCGATCAGGAGGATCGCGACTGGAGGGCGATCCCAGCAGGGCCCAAAAGAGCCGTCCCTTGGGACGGCTCTTTCAATAAGGCCCTGCTGGGATTGAACCGAGGCGGACGGTCCGCGAGCGTCCGAGCCGGCGAGGACGCGGAGCGGATGCGAGGCAGGAAGCCGAGCAAGTCCGACGAGGCGGCCCGGAGGTCGAGCGAAGGAATCGCGAGACCGGAGGGCAATCCCAGCAGGGCCCAAAAGAGCCGTCCCTTGGGACGGCTCTTTCCATAAGCGACATGCTGAGAAAGTGGCTGCCGGGCTTGTGGATGAGGAGGGGAAAGTTATCAAGAAGAAGGCAAGGGACGAAGGTCACCCAAAAGTCTCAAGAAAAGCCCTCAGCAGCCAGGCTGATCTATTCTAAAGCTGCTAGTATGCCTATGCCACTATGTAACGGCATAATAGCGAAATACTGTTCGAAAGGATATGAAATGGGCGAAAAGTACCCCGAAGCTGCTAGGCGGCATCTTGAAGATAGCAAGTACCTTCTCGATGATGAACGCTGGGACAACTCCGCCTATCTCGCTGGCTATGTAATCGAGTGCTCAATTAAGGCGCTCATCACCACGCCATATGCCCCCGATGGAGTTGATGTGTACAAGATTGGCCATGACATTCAAACTTTAGCCGGGCATCTTGTTCCCCGCCCGCCAGTCTTTCCACCCCTTGCCAACCTGACTTTCCGTTCTCCGCCAGCCGGTCCTTCCACTCCTTGCCAGTAGCGCGCTCCCTCTCCCGCCAGTCTCGTGTGCCACTCTT
>Ga0187814_10000005_pt1 | contig 44061 bp, 39 predicted proteins | sample NC_S_4_FD_132450 | JGI IMG/M metagenome (GOLD analysis project Ga0187814, IMG submission 132450) | Wetland sediment microbial communities from Neuse River Estuary, North Carolina, USA - ASW-S_4 | ecosystem: Environmental > Aquatic > Freshwater > Wetlands > Sediment | place: USA: North Carolina... | reverse complement strand
GAAGGCCGCGGCGTCTTCTTCAGCCTCACCGTCGCCGAGCACTTCCGGCTCAGGCACCGCGGCGAGCGGCTCGACTCCGCCGCCGCGTACCGCTACTTCCCGGCGCTCGCCGACCTGACCGGCCGCCGGGCCGGGCTGCTGTCCGGCGGCGAGCAGCAGATGCTCGCGGTCGGCCGCGCGCTGGCCAGGCAGCCGAAGCTGCTGCTCATCGACGAGCTCAGCCTCGGCCTCGCGCCGATCATCGTCGAGCGGCTGCTTCCCGTGGTGCGCGCGTACGCCGGGGAAAGCGGCTGCGGGGTGCTGCTCGTCGAGCAGCACGTGGACCTCGCCCTCGCCGTGGCCGACCGGGGCTACGTGCTGTCGCACGGGGAGATCGCCGCCGCCGGCGCGAGCGAAGAGCTGCGCGCCAACCCGGACCTGGTGGAGAGCAGTTACCTGGGTGAGCACGCGGTGCCGCCCACCGTCCCTGAACCCCGGCTTGAGCCGCCCCGGGACCGGACGCCGACAGCAGCGTCCGAGGCGGCCGAGGCGGCCGAGGAGGATTTGCCCGGATAATGGGTAGGTAACCCCGGCGGGGAAGCGCGTCGGGACGAACGGGAGGCAGTGCCACGGGTGCCACAGGTGGCAATGTTGAGGCATTTTCTCTAGTCGGATCAGCCGGATCAGCCGGGTCACGGTTCGTCGCGACGGCGCGGGGACACCAGTCGTGGCTTTCCCCGCGGAGCGAGACGGCCGCTTACTGGGTCTTCGCGGCGTACGCGGTCGCCGTGATCCTGTTGGCCAGGGGAGACGACGCGATCTGGGCGGCGTGGGCGGTGCCCGCCTACGGCGTCGCCGCGGTGACGCTGCCCAGGTCGCGCACCTGGGGCGTCGCGCTGCTGACGGCCGCGTTCGCCGTCGGCGCGCCGCTGCTTGTCATGCTGGCCCAGGGTGACCTGGCCTCGGGGATGGCGGTCATCGAGCGGTCCGCGACGCTGCTGGTCAGGGACGGCACGCCGTACCTGCCCGCCGGGCAGTTGTCATCCTGGCTGGCGTACGACCCTTACCTGCCGGCCATGGCGCTGTTCGGCCTGCCCAGCGCGGCGGGACTGCAGGGCGCCCCCGGTGATCCGCGCGTATGGCTGGTGCTGGTCACCGTCGCCGCGCTCGCGGCCGCGCTGCGCAGCCTGGTGCCGCACCCGGTGCTGCGCTGCGTGGAGTGCCGCCACGACCTGCTGCGCGCCACGGCGTTCGCCGTCGCCTGCCCGGTGCTCGCGCTGAACCTCGCGGTGACCACGACCGACCCGCCCGTCCTCGCGCTGATGCTGCTGGCGCTGAGCCTCGTCAGCTATCCCGAGCGCACCGTGCCGGCCGCGGCCGCGCTCGGCCTCGCCTGCGCGATGAAGCCGACCGCCTGGCTGGCCATCCCCGTGCTCGCCGCGATGCTCCGCGCCAGGGACGGCAACCGGGCGGCGGTCGTGTTCACCGGCACGTCGTTCGCGTTCATCGTCGCGGCGGCGATTCCGGCCCTGATCGCCGACCCGGTCGCGGCGGTGCAGAACACGGTGCTGTTCCCGCTCGGCCTGACCAGCCACCTCACGCCGGCGCAGTCGCTGACCCCCGGCGACCTGCTCGCGCGCCTCGGCCCGGCCGGCCACACGGCCGCGGTCGGCCTGCTGCTCGCCGCGGGGCTCACCGTCGCCGTCTCGCTCGTCGTCCGCCCGCCCCGCGACCTGCGCGCCGCGACCTGGCGGCTGGCGATCGGGCTGGCCCTGATGTTCGCCCTCGGGCCCGCCGAGCGCTTCGGCTACTTCATCTACCCGCTGGGCCTGGTGGGCTGGCTATTGCTCACCCGGCGGCGGGACACGTCTCTCGAGGGCGGGAGCGCGGAGCTTGTGGTGTCTCGGCGCGTTCAGTCGGGGCCTCGAGCGGCCCCGAACAACGCGCCTTAACTCCACTGCGCCCCCCGCTTCCCCTCAGCCCCAGGAAACCCGCCGCTGGCGCCCCCAAATCGCTTACGCCTGCCTCCAGAGCATGATCACGAAGATTCCGCGTCTTATACGCACGCAAGGTTTTCGTGATCACGGAAATCGGGCAGTCATGGCTCTGCGGATGGGGCGGACGGGGCTGGTGGGGCTACCCGGCTGCGGAGGTGATCTCGCCGGCCGCGCTCACCTGGAGGGTGTGGGTCGTGGCGCCGATCGTCAGCCGCAGCAGGTAGCTGCTGCCGCCGTCGCGCGTGGCTGATGCGGCGATGGGGGTGCCGGGGGCGGCGGGGACGATTGCCGTCAGGATCGACGCGGTGGGGCCGTACCGGGTCATCGTGACTACCGGGGCGGGTTCGCGCTGGTTCTGGGCGCGGGATACCCAGCCCTGGTAGGGGTTGGTCTGGCCGGTCACTACCTGGGTCGAGCCGGAAGGGATGACCTGGCCGGGCAGCGGGACCTGGAGGATCTCGAGTTCGGTGCCCGGGGCGGTGGCGATCGCGTCCGCCGCGCCCACGCTCCGCACGGTCAGGCCGGGGTCCAGGTGCCATAGCTGCTGGTATTCGGCGGCGCCGGAGGCCCGGTCGAAGACCACGACGAAGTCCGGCGCCTGGCTGATGTACACGCTGCGGTTCCTGACGTCCCCGCCGAACGCCGCGTCGGTGAACTCGTAGAACTGCGCGGTCGCCCCGATGTCCTGGCTGACCAGGCTCGTCGGCGCGGCGGGGTTGAACGGGACGCCCGGCATGACGAGCGTGCTCGCCGCCTCCGGGGACAGCAGGTACGCCCGGTACGCGTTCTGCTCGTATCCGTCGTGACCGCTGTCGACGATCAGGTTCCGGCCGCGGGCGTAGTAAGTCAGCCCCATGTGGTCGGCGTGCCCGTGGATCTGGGTGCCCGGCCCGAAGCGCAGCGAGTAGAACGACATCGACCCGAACGTACGCGCGGTACCCCAGCCCGACCGGCCGAAGACGTACCCGGCCGCGTAAACGCCGATCCGCTGCGCTGGCGGTGTGCCGCTGGCTCCCCGGGACGCGGCGAACCGCAGTGGCGTGCCCGCCGGGCTCCGCGGCCCCACCGCGTACGTGTCGCCGATCTGCGCGAGCCTGCCGTCGGGCTGGGTTGCCAGCGCGAGGAACAGCGGCATCGCCGCGATGGCGGCCCGGTCCTGTTGGGGCAGCGGCGGCTGGTGGCAGGCCGCTAGGTCGTCTTCCGCCTCGGTCCACAGTCCGTAGTCGAAGTTCGCGTAGCCGGTGGCCTGCTCGTTGGTCGCGCCCTGGGCGTCGACGGCCGGGCCGTACTGGTTCGGCTGGAACGACTCGATCATCTGCTGCCTGGCCAGGCGGCGCCAGGCCAGGGGCTGACCGCCCCACTGCGTCGCGGGATAGGCGCACCCCGCGCGGAGCAGTTCGAGGTCCTGGGACATGCCGTGGTTGTAGGCGCCCTGCCAGTTCGCGGCGTAGTAGTCGAGCAGCACCGGGATCTGGTCGTGGATCCACGCCTCGCCAGGAAACGCCTCGGCGGCGCACATCAGCGTCTCCGGGTTCTGGCTGGCGGCGGGCACATCGGCCAGCCAGCCGGTGAGCAGCGCCTTCGCCCGGTCACGGTAGGCGGCGGCGTGCGGGCCGCCCGCCAGGTAGGCCTCGACGAGGGATTCGATCCAGGTGCCGGCCTGGAAGTCGAGCACCCACGTGGGGTCGTCGTAGGGGTCCATCGCCCAGTCGGCGTCGCCGTCCCTGTCCGGGTCGATCGTCACCGCCCTGAACGGCGCGATCGTCAGCTGTCCCGCCATGATCTCGCCGGCGGTCCCGGTCGCGAACCCCGGCAGCCCGCCGCACGCCCGGGCGTCCGCGGCGTCCGGAGCCTCGGGGGACGGCGTCGCGGTGGCGGGTGTGGTACGACCGGCGCCGGGGGCGGCGGCGAATGCGATCCTGCCCATGGCATCCGCGGGCCGCCTCGTGGCGGTCGGGCCGCCCGCGGCGCCTGGTGCCGGCGTATCCCGAGGGGCGAGCGCCGCGACGACCGCGACGAGAACGGCGACCGCCACGCCTGGTGCCACCCGTGACCAGATGCGACGCACCCGAGCATTGTCCCTCGCCGGTGACTGCGAACCGAGACGAATTGCCGGCTTTTCGTAGTGGCCGTTTCTTTAGCCGGCGGCCGGCGGATCGCCGGCGGGGGAGAACAGCAGCAGCCACGCGGTGTTGAAGTCCACGAAGATGAGCGCCGTGAGCAGCACGGCCTCCGTCCGGAGCGGGTACGTCCCGCCGATGATCGCGAGGACCGCGATCGCGACGTACAGCGCGATAGCCATCCAGTACACGGCGGGGCGGAGCCGGTCACCGGACCGGAAGCCGCGCATCAGATAGCTGCCGACGGCGCCGCCGACCGCGATGATGGCGAACGAGACCCGCCAGAACGTGCCGTTCTGCGTGTCCACGAGGGCCAGCACGCCCATCAGCCCGGGCAGCACGAAATTCAGGGCGATTACATACGACATGCGCTTGCTCGTCTCGCTGCCCCGCCAGTCGCCGATGCGTATCTGGACGACGACAAGCCATAGCCCGAGCAACGCGAAACACGCCGGAGAGAAGGCCCCGTAGAAGGCGTCCAACATGTAGGTAAACCCTAAGGTGCCTACGACGTTCCGCCACCCCCGAATCCGGGGACTGGGCGTGCCAAGCCTCAGCCTACTCGGCCGCGCGCCGCCGGGTCGTCGGGTACACGATCGCCTGTCCGCCGGGCCACAGCCCGGCGGATAGCCTGCCGCTGACCAGCTACGACCAGGCGCGGGCCGCGAACGCCGGGGCGTACGCGTCGGCTGCCGATTTCGCAGCCGGCGACGTGGTCACGCACGCCGCCCCCCTGGCCAGGGTCTCGGTCCGCGTCTCGGTCGGCTACGCGGACCCGTTCTATCCGGGCGTCCAGGCGCTAGCCCGCGCGCTGCCGAGGAACGCCGACGTCTACTTCGGCAACGGCTGCCACGATGGCTCCTTCTTCACCGCCCAGGAACCGCCCGCACTCGCGTTCCTGGGCCGTCACCTGGCTTTATCGGTGCCGGGCCTGGCGCGCTTGCGCCTAGCGGCGCGCCGCGGGCGCGTCGGGGTCGATGACGAGGACCCCGGCCTTCGCGTGCCGCAGCAGTTCGGCGCTGGCGCTCTCGTCCATCAGCGCGGACAGGCCGTGGTGAGCCGGCGCGCCGACCAGGACCGTGGTCGCGCCCGCGTCGTTGGCGTACTCGGCGATCAGCCTTCCCGCGGTGCCGTGGTCGGTCGCGTGCAGCAGCACGTGCCCTTCGGCCGGGATGCCGCTGGCGGCGAGCCGGTCCAGGTGGTCGCGGACCACGGCGCGCGCGGCGTCAAGCGCCTCGCCCTCGATTCCGCCGTCGCCTGCACTCCTTGCATCAGGGACTTGCTCCGCGCGATGGGCACGCGGTTACGCCGGCACCGGGTCTTCGTCGCGGCGCGCGCTGGCGAGAGCGTCGAGCGCGGGCAGCGCGGCCGCGAGCGCGGCCCGGTGCTCCGGGCTGAGCTGGGCGAGGATGACCGCGAGCCGGTCGGCTCGCACGGCCCTGCGGCGCGCCAGCGTCGCCCTGCCCTCGCCGGTGATGGTCACCTGGACGACCCGGCCGTCCGCGGGGTCAGCCTCGCGGCGGACGAGCCCGGCGTCCTCGAGCCGGCTGATCAGCTGCGTCATCGCCGGCTGGGTGACTCCGGCACGACTCGCCAGCACGGTAAGCCGGTCCGGTCCGGTCCGCTCGAGCGCCGCCATCGTCGCCACCGCGGTCATCGACAACCCGCTCGGCTGGCTGAGCGCGCGCAGCAGCGCGACGACACGCTCGAGACCAGCCGCGAGCGCGACGGCCAGCCCGTCGGCGTCCTCCCCGGCCATTTGCATAAGACGTGCCGCAGCCAGGTACGTCAGCAGCGTCCTGTGGCCTGTGGCTCGTCCGGCCGGGGGCGGCCGCCCAACTCCGTATCAGTTTTGGTCCCTGAACCCGCGAGGGCAAACCGGACGCGAAAGCGACCAAAACTGATACAAAGACGAAAAGTGATACGAAGTCGTCGGGCTGGGGTGGGCGTGGACGGGCTGGAAAGCCTGGTGTTACTGCTGGGGGAGCGGACCGAGGGGGAGCGTCAGGCGCATCAGCGTGCCGCCCCCCACCGCGCTTTCGGCCTCCACCGTGCCGCCATGGCCGCGCGCGATCTCGCGCACGACGGCCAGCCCGAGCCCGGAACCAGGTACCGCGCGGGCGGAAAGCGACCGGTAGAAGCGGTCGAAGACGTGCGGCATGTCGCCGCGGCTGATGCCCGGCCCGTAGTCGCGCACCGTGAGCGCCCCGCCCGCCAGCCGCACCAGGACCGGCCCCTCCGGCGGGCCGAACTTCGCGGCGTTGTCGACCAGGTTCCTGATCGCCACCCGCAGCCGCTCGGCGCTCCCCTCCACGACGCAGCTCTCCAGTTCGGCGCTGAACTCGGCCTTGGGCCAGTCCCGGCGCGCCGCCTCCAAAGCGGTCGCGGCCACCTCGTCAAGCCGGACCGGCCCCCAGTCGGCCGGCGGCACCTCGCCCCTGGCCAGCTCGGTGACGTCGGCGACCAGCCGGCTGAGCTCCGCGACCTGGTCGACCACCCGCGCGAGGACCTCCTGCCGCTCCGCGGCCGGCATGTCAGGCTGCTCGGCGAGCAGGTCGACGTTGACCCGCAGGCTGGCCAGCGGGGTGCGCAGCTCGTGACTCGCGTCGCTGACGAGCCGCCGCTGCGCGGTCAGCGACTGCTGGAGGGCGCTGAGCATGCTGTTGAACGACGTGGCGAGCCGGCCGAGCTCGTCCTGCCGGCCCACCTGCACCCGGCTGCCGGGGTCTCCGGTCGCCGTCACCTGCTCGGCGACGCCGGCCAGCCGGGTGACCGGGGCGAGGCCCGCCCTGGCCACCGCCCACCCGACCAGGGTGGCCGCCACGATCGCGATGGCGCTGAGCACGCTCAGCGTGGCGCCCACGCTGGTCACCTCGAGGTCGGTCGTGCCGAGCGACTGCGCCACCTGGAGGGCCAGGCCGGGCCCGAGCGGCGTGGTGAGCACCGCGGACGGCGTGCCGCCGACGTTGCGGTCCGCGAAGTACGCGGCACGGTGCCCGCTGGCCACGGCGAGGTCGGCGGCGTCCGGGGCGAGCAGCCCGCGATCATTGCTGGGCGCCCAGGTCGTGCCCGAGGTGGTGATCACCTGGGTGTACGGCACCGAGACGCCGAACCGGTTGGAGTGCGGCGGCACCCACCCGGGCGGGATGTGTCCGTGCAGCCGGTCCGCGGCATGCTCGACGGTGGCGGCGCGCGCGGTGAGCTGCTGCTTGATCTGGTTCTGCAGGTCGGTGCGGATCGCGAGGAAGGCGACGGCGGTGATCGCCAGCGCGGTGGCCGCCACCGCTCCGGCGGCCACCAGCGTGAACCGGGTTTGCAGCCGGAGTCGCTGCCGGCGGGGCCTCAAGCCTCGGCCCGCAGCACGTACCCGACGCCGCGCACGTTGTGCACGAGCCGGCGGTGGCCGTGCTCTTCGAGCTTGCGGCGGAGGAACCCGACGAAGACCTGCAGCGCATTGGAGGCGGGCGCCTCGCCGTAACCCCACACCCGGTCAAGGATGACGTCGTAGCTGAGCACGTGCTCGGCGTTCCTGAGGAGCAGCTCGAGCAGCGCGAACTCGATCTTGGTCAGGCTGACCGGCGTGCCGTCGCGGGTCACGGTGCGGCTGGTGAGGTCGAGTGTCAGGTCGGCATAGCCGAGCACGTCGCGAGGCGGCTGGGTGCGCCGCAGCAGCGCGTTGACCCGCGCGACGAGCTCGCGCAGCGCGAACGGCTTGACCAGGTAGTCGTCGGCGCCGGCCTCGAGCCCGGCGACCCGGTCGTCCACCGTGTCGCGCGCGGTGAGCACGAGGACGGGGACGCCGTTCCCGCGCTCGCGCAGCGCCCGGCACGTCTCGAGACCGTCGAGCATCGGCATCAGCACGTCGAGGATGACCAGATCCGCTGGCGACCGGGACAGCACGCTGAGCGCCTCCGCCCCGTCCGTGGCGGTCGCCACGGTGTACCCGGCATAGCCGAGCGCGCGGCGCAGTGAGTCGCGGACGTCCGGGTCGTCGTCCACCACCAGCAGCCGTGATCCCATGAAAACGAGTTAACCAGGGCATCCTTAGAAGTTCTTAAGAGTTGCCTGGAGACGTTTACATTTTCACTCTTCTTTCACAATCGCTGGCCACGCTGCCTCGCATGCCTGATCTCCACCTGGTCCGGCACGGCGAGAGCACCTGGAACACGCTCGGCCTGGCCCAGGGCCGTGGCGACCTGGCGCAGCTCACCAGCCGCGGGCTGCGCCAGGCCTCGGCGGCGGCCGAGCGCTTCCGCGGTCACCCCGTCCGCGCGCTGCCCAGCATGAAGTCACGAGGAGGAATCTGATGACCGAGACCGCGCTGAAGCTGCCCATGCGGGCGGCCAAGCCTCGCGAAACCGGCCTCACCATGGTGATCGACGGCGGCCTGCCGCTGGGCCTGTTCACCGACCTGACGGAACTCGGCGCCGAGTACACCGACTACGTCAAGTTCGGCTGGGGCACCTCGATCGTCACCGGCTGCCTGCGCGAGAAGATCGCGGTGCTCGAGGCGAACGACATCGGCTTCTACTTCGGCGGCACCCTGTTCGAGAAGTTCGTGCTCCAGGGCCGGTTCGAGGACTACCGCCGGATGCTCGAGCGGTACGCCTGCCGGCACGCCGAGGTGTCCAACGGCACCATCGACATGTCGAACGCCGAGAAGGCGGGGTACATCCGCAAGCTCGCCGCCGACTTCACCGTCGTGTCAGAAGTCGGCTTCAAGGACCCCGGCCGCTCCGAGTTCCTGCCGCCGAGCGAGTGGATCGCCTGCATCAGCGAGGACCTCGACGCGGGCGCCGCGCTGGTGACCCTGGAGGCGAGGGAGAGCGGCAAGTCCGGGATCTGCCGGCCGGACGGCGAGTTGCGCTACGGGCTGGTGGAGGACGTGCTCAACGCGGGCATCCCCGACCGTCACCTGCTCTTCGAGGCGCCCACCAGCGCGATCCAGACGCACCTGATCACCCGCATCGGGCCGAACGTGAACCTCGGCAACATCCCCGCGCAGGGGGTTATCGGCACGGAAACGCTCCGCCTCGGCCTGCGCGCCGACACCCTGACGGCTTTCGAAGAGCTATAAACCGGAGAGTAGTAGCCGATGCGGACCAGCCACGACGTCTTCCACCTCGCCATCCCCGTGCACGACCTGGACGAGGCGCAGGAGTTCTACGTCACCAAGCTGGGCTGCAAGCTCGCCCGCCGCTACGGCGACCGGATCACGCTCGACTTCTTCGGCGACCAGGTGGTGTGCCACCTGACCGAGGGGCAGCCCGCCCGTCCGGAGAGCCTGTACCCGCGGCATTTCGGCGTGACGTTCCGTGCCGCGGCCGATTTCGAGGCGCTTTACGCGTGCGCGGTCACCAGGAAGATCCCCTTCTACCACGACGTGTCCACCCGGTTCGGCGGGCTGGTGGAAGAGCACCGCACCTTCGTCCTGGTGGACCCGGCGGGAAACCTGCTCGAGTTCAAGCACTACAACGACCCCCGGATGATGTACTGAACGGACGGACCGGCACCTTGATACGCGACTGGATCGAGCGGGCGGCGGCATGCCACGGCAGCGCCGTCTACCTAGCGGAAGCCCGCGGGAGCGGGACGCTGACCTACGCCGGCCTGCGCGCGGCCACGGTCGGCTGGGAGCGCCGGCTCGACGAGGCCGGGCTCCCGCCCGGCGCCCGGATCGCGGTCCGGTACACCGAACCGCTGGAGTACGCGACCGCGCTGGTCGCCATCGTCGGCGCCGGCCGGGTCGCCGTGCCGCTCGACCCCGGAGGACCCCCCGGCGACGTGGCCCGGGTGCTGGCCGTAGCGCGTCCGTCCGTGACGGTCACCAACGGTACGTTCCGGATAAATTCGTCCGAACGTACGCGGGGTGACTGCGGGATCTTCCTGTGCACCAGCGGCACCACCGGCACGCCCAAGGGCATCTTGCTCCGCGACGAGCAGCTCGCGCACACGGCAGGCAGCGTCGTCAGCCATCACCGGCTCACCCGGGCGGACCGGGGCTATTGCTCACTGCCGTTGTTCCACGTGAACGCCCAGGTGGTGGGGCTGCTCGCCACCCTGCGCGCGGGGGGGTACCTGGCGGTCGACCGCAAGTTCAGCCGCCGCGGTTTCTGGGAGATGATCGCGGCGCAGCGGATCACCTGGATCAACGCGGTTCCCGCGATCATCTCGATCCTGGCGATGGACCCGCCGGCCGCGCGCCCGGCCGGCGTGCGGTTCGTCCGGTCGGCCTCCGCCCCGCTGCCGCTGGCCGCGCTCGAGCGGTTCGAGAGCGGGGTCGGCGTGCCGGTCATCGAGACCTACGGGATGACCGAGGCGGCCAGCATGATCACCGCCAACCCGCTCGACGGTCCGCGCAAGCCGGGTTCCGCGGGCCGCCCGGCCGGCACGCAAGTGCGGATCGAGACCCCGGGCGGGGTCGCGGCGCCGGGCGAGGTCGGCCGGGTGCGGATCCGGGGCGGCGGCGTGATCACGGCCTATGCCTCCGGCGGGCGGCCCGGCTCCATCGACGCCGACGGCTGGCTGGACACCGGCGACCTCGGGTACCTGGACTCCGCCGGCTACCTGTTTCTCGCCGGGCGCTCCGACGACGTGATCAACCGGGGCGGGGAGAAGATCTACCCCAGGGAGATCGAGGAGATCCTGCTGGCCCAGCCCGGCGTGCGCGCCGCCGCGGTGGTCGGTACGCCCGACGAGGTGCTCGGCGAGCGGCCGGTCGCGTACGTGGTGCCGGACGCCGGCTGGACGGCCGGTGAACTCGAGGCGCTGCTGCGCAAGGTGTGCGCGGCGGAACTGCCGCGGTTCAAGCAGCCGAGCGAGTTCCGCCTGGTCACCGAGCTGCCGCTCGGGCCGACCGGGAAGATCGCCAGGCGCCAGCTGAAAGACCTGGTGGCGACGGCGCGGTGAGCACGACCGTCTCCGGCACCGGCCCTGACCCCGTCGTCGTGGTCGCCGGGGCTGCTCCGGCGACCGCGGCGACGGCCGCGCCGGCCGGTAGCGCGCCGCCCGCCGCGCCGGCCCGGTCCCGGCCGCACGTCGTCGCGTTCGACATGGTCCGGCTGATCATCATGGTGTTCGTGGTCGGCGTGCACACGCTGTCGCAAGCCGGCGGCCAGGTCACCGTGGTCCTCGGCGCGATCACGACCGTTTTCCACACGAGCCGCGAGCTGTTCTTCCTGCTGACCGCGCTGGTGCTGACCTACAACTACGGGCCAGGCCGGCGGGTCCGCTGGCTGAGGTTCTGGCGGCGGCGGTACTGGCTGGTCGTGCCCGCCTACGTCGCGTGGACCCTGATCTACTACGCGTTCGACGGCCCAGGCCGGGGCCCGTTCCCGGGCGCCGTCTGGCATGACCTGCTGCACGCGAGCGCCCGGTACCACATGTACTTCCTGCTGGTCACCATGCAGGTGTACCTGGTATTCCCGCTGCTGCGCTGGGTACTCGCGAAGACGGCGGGACACCACGTCGCGCTGTTCGTCGCCGCTTGCGCGTACCAGGTCGCGCTGACCGCCGCGATTCAGTACCACCTGGTGCCCGCCGGGCCGCTGGCCGGGTGGATCAACGAGGCGGGGATCGGCATCTGGCTGGAGAGCTACGTGCTTTACGTGGTGGGCGGGGCGCTCGCGGGCTGGCACTTCGAGCGGATCTGCGCGGTCACCCGGCGGTACGCCAGCGCCAGGACCGTGACGCTGGCCGCCGGCTTCGGCGTGGCGGCCGGGCTTGGCGCGTACTTCGCGGAGGTCTGCGCGGGCGGGCAAGCGCCGATCACGGCGAGCGCGGTGTTCCAGCCCGTCGTGGTGGTCGAGGCGCTGGCCTTCGGCTGGGCGCTGCTGGCCGGCGGGCTGTTGTGGAGTGACCGGGGAGCGCCGCACCGGAAGTTCTTCGCGGCCGGCTCGGCGAGTTCGTTCGGGATCTACCTGGCGCACCCGCTCGTGCTCCAGGGCCTGCTGTTCGCGGCGAGCGCGGGCGGCGTGCTCGCCGCCGTCCGGGGGGCGCCGGCCGCGCTCGAGGTGCTGGTCCTGCTCGGCGCCATCGTCCCGGTCGTCTACGGCGCGTCCTGGGTAATCGCGTCCGCCGCCCGGCGCACTCCGCTTAGCCTTGTGCTCACCGGTCGGGAGTACCGGACCCGCAAGCGGGCCCGGGCCCGCGGAGGTAAGGAACTCCGGGCGGGGTTATGCGGCGAAAGCTCCTGCTGGCTCTCGCGTTCGTGCTGACGTTCGGCATCGCGACGTTCGCGGGCACGAACGTCATCAGCGCCCTGGAACGGACGACGTACACGGCCGTGTACCCGGTGCGGGCCGGCGGCCTCAACCGGACCTATGAGATGATCGCCCCGATCGCCGCCCAGCCCGACAGCGCGCCGATCATCGTCGTGCTCTCGGGGATCTCCGCTCCCGTCCAGAATGAGATCAAACGCGACCTGCTGACTCCCTACGTCAACTCGGGCCAGGCCGAACTGGTCTACCCCGTGGCGTACCGGGAGTCGTGGAACGCGGGGGGCGACTGCTGCGGCATGGCGGCGACGCACCAGGTCAACGACCTCGCGTTCATGCAGGCGCTGGTCCCGGCGGTGGATCCAGGGCACGAGCACCCCATCTACGTGGTCGGGTACAGTAACGGCGGCCGCCTCGCCTACGACGTCGCGTGCGCCTCACCGGGCCTGTTCGACGGGTACGCGATCATCAAGGCGATGCCCGACCCGGGCTGCGACCTCACCCACCCGGTGACGATTCTCCAGATCGACTCGCTCAACGACTACGCCGTGCCCTACAAACCGGGCGAGAAGGGCTCTGAATCGCCCCCCGCCACGGTGCAGAACGTACGGCTGCGCGACCTCGACGGCTGTACCGGCGCGGGCGGCGCCGTGCGGCTCGGCGAGATGACCGACACGACATGGACCGACTGCACGAGCGGCCAGCGCGTCGATTTCGCTGTGTGGGACACCGGCGGCCATAACTTCCCGAACTGGGGGCAGCCCGTGAGCAAAGCGACGCCGGACGCCGCCCAGATCATCGTGTCTTTCTTCACCAAGACCCCGGTCGCGCCAGTGCCCAGCTAGCCCGTCGCTCGCCGGCCGGCCCGTTCCCGGCCGGTCCGTTCCTGGCCCGCCTCCCGGAATATCCTTAGCAGAGCTAACATTATTACCGTTAGGTTGAGGAAACGATCAGGGAGTGAGCGCAGCCGGCTGTGAGAGTCGTCGGGGAGTTCAGGCCAAGCCGTCCGCGGACGCGCGTGAGCCGCGCTTCCCGCATCACCGCATCCCTCCGGCACCGCAACTACCGGCTGTTCTTCACCGGCCAGCTGATCTCCGTCATCGGCACCTGGATGCAGACGGTGGCCCAGTCCTTCCTGGTGCTTGACCTCACCCACAGCGGAACGCAGCTCGGCCTCACCACCGCGGCCCGCTTCCTGCCGATGTTCCTGTTCGGCCCGGCGGGCGGCCTGTTCGCCGATCGCTGGGACAAGCGGCGGGTGCTGTACGTCACCCAGACGGCCGCGGGCCTGCTGGCGGCGGTGTTCGCCGTGCTCACCGCCACGCACGACATGCGGCTGTGGATCATCTACGTGCTCGCGCTCGCGCTCGGCTTTGTCAACGTCTTCGACAACCCGGCGCGGCAGAGCTTCATCTCCGAGATGGTCCCCGCGGGCGACCTGCCGAACGCGGTGACGCTCAACTCGGTTTCCGTGAACATGGCCCGCGTGTTCGGCGCCGCGGTCGGCGGTGTGCTCGCCGCGGCGCTCGGGCTCGCGATGTGCTTCGGGATCAACGCGCTGTCCTTCGGCGCGGTCCTGGTCTCGCTGGCCGCGATGCGCGCCGGCGAGCTGTTCCCGGCTCGCCGGGTGGCCAGGGAACCAGGCCAGATCCGGCAGGGCCTGCGGTACGTCCGCGGCACTCCCGAACTGCTTATCCCGCTCGTCATGATCGCGGTCATCGGCACGCTGGCGTGGGAGTTCCAGGTGTCACTGCCGCTGATGGCGAGCAACGTCTTCAACGGCGGCGCCGCCGCGTACGGCGTGATGGCCTCGGTGATGGGGGCGGGCGCCGTGGTCGGCGGCCTGGTCTCCGCCGCCAAGTCGCGGCCGCGCGGCAGGGCGCTGTGCCTGGCCGCGATCGGCTGGGGCATCGCGATCCTGCTCGCGGCGGAGGCGCCCACGCTGCCGCTCGAACTGGCCGCGCTCGTCTTCGTCGGGTACGGGAGCATCACGTTCAACTCGATGGCGAAGACGGTACTGCAGCTGGCCGCCAAGCCGACGATGCGCGGCCGGGTGATGGCGCTCTGGGCGCTGGCCTGGCTTGGCTCGACCCCGGTCGGCGGGACCATCGTGGGCTGGGTCGGCCAGGACGCGGGCGCCCGCTGGTCGCTGGTGATCGGCGGCGTGTCCGCCCTGTTCTGCGGCCTGCTCGCCCTGCCGGCCCTCACCCGCATAGACCGCCGCCTGTCGCGCCGCCCCGCGGCGGACCGCGCCGTCCCGGACGCCCCCGCGGCGGACCCCACTGTCCCGGACGACCCCGGAGCGCGTGATGTCCCGGACGTCCGCACCACGGACCGCATTGTCCCATACGGCCACGTCGCGGGCCGCCTCGTCCCAGACGGCCGCACAGAACGCACGGGCACGGATCGCCCGGCCGTCGGCCGCCCCGCGGCAGGCGGGGACCGTCACCCAGCCGGGCACGACCTAGCCGCGGATCCGGCTGCCTGATTCGTCAGCAGCGCCTGAGCGCTGGGCGCAGGTGCGGAGCCAGGCGGCGCGGCGCGGCGACCGCTCAGAAGCCGCGCGAGGTGCCGCCAGGACGCGTTCTCTATACCCCGTCCAGGTATATAGAAAGCGGAATTTCATGATCACGAAAGATCCGCGTCCTATACGGCGACAAAGTCTTCGCCAAAAACAAATCCTTCGTGATCACGGGCCCCGCCTCTTGGGCGCTTACTACGCATATTGCTTGAAATTTCTGGATTTCATACGGTCGCCTTGCCGGGAGGCCGTGCCGCGAGCCGGGGCGCGACGCGGAAGCGTCTGAGGCTTGCGTGACTTTCGAGGTCAGGGTGCTTATTGGATGCTGCCCGGCCTGCTGGAGGAAGTGAGAGACGCGAAGACGACAGTGGAGCTGAGGTAGTGGTGAGTGGCGTAATCGAATGTCCCGCCACAGGTTATCAGCCGGAGCGCGGCGTAATCGGTCGCACTGTAAATGGCCTTGGCGGGGAATTCTTCCTTGGCATACTCGCGTACGCCGGTGACCCGGAAAATGGCCGTCACTCCGTCGGCGAGCGTCACGTCGATGGTGTCTCCGGGGCGGAGCGCGCCCAGCCGGAAAAAGACGGCCGGTCCTTGATAACTGTCGACGTGCCCTTCGATGACAGACGCGCCTATCTCGCCGGGGGTGGCCGAGTACTTAAACCATGCCGCCTCGTCGGCGCTGGTGGTAAGCGAGGGCACCTGGATGCTGCCGTCCGCGCTTACGCCGAGGTGCAGAAGCTGCGAGTGCACGCCGATGGCCGGTATGTCGACCGACACCGGGAGCGAACGGTGTAGCGACGGCCCTTTCGCCGCCGACCCTGTGGTGCCGGCCGCCGCGGCCGAGGGTTGCGGCGCGTGCTGCTGGATGAGTAGGGCGACCGCGATGATGATCGCACCGCTGGCGAGTAGCACGGCGCCGGCGACGCCGGCCAGGCGGGCACGAAACGCGCCCGGTCGCGCGGGTGCCGGAGCGAACTCGCTGTTCGGCCAGGACATGACCACACGCAGCCCGGCTATGCGCCGCGGTGAGCCCAAGTGCGCCCCTTCCGCTGTCCTCCGCAACAGGTGCTACACCTGTAGCCTAATGGTCAAATGGAAAACACGCCATTGCGCGCCTGAGCCATCCACGGCCTTACGTTTATGGCCGTCCCCGCGCGGGACTAACTTCCGCCAGAGTGGGCAGTGATACGGCTGGCAACTCTTTTTCCCTGACGGTGCCGAGCCCGATGTGTGATGCCCGGAGCGGAAACACGACGCCGCTTGCTGGGCATTTAAGGAGGCCTTGATGAAGGCGCGCATAATCGTCCCAGGAACGGCGGGAAGCGCGCGGCTAACCGTCCTCAGCTGCGCGGCCTTGATGGTCCTTGTTGCCGCAACCGTGTCGGCCTGCACGGGTGGTACTCCGTCGTCGAGCCTGCCAGCGATTTTCTCCGCGTCGGGGTCAGCCACCGGTAGTCATTCGGCGACGGGTACGGCGTCGCCCGCCACGCACGCCTCGGGAAGCACAGCTAGCGCGGCTACCACGGCGCCGACCTCAACCTCAACCACCACGTCGCCGACCGCCACGAGCACCACCGTGGCCCCGACGACCCAGGCTCCGGCCCAGACGCCGACGACGTACTACTACCCCACTGGCGCCCCGGAGACCGGGGGCGGCGGCACCGCGGGCTTGCAGGACGGCCTGGTGATCGGCCTGGGCGGCGCGGCCGTCCTGGCCGGCCTCGGCAGCCTCACCTACAGCAGGAGGCTCACTCGCCGGCGCCGCTGACCGGTCGGCCGCAGAGCAGGTCATGTACCCTGCCGGGGTATTGTTAGTCGTGGTCGAGCGGAGGTCAGGCATGCACGGATACACCCCCGAGAAGGACAAGTACCTCAAGCGGCTGCGCCGGATCGAGGGTCAGGTCCGCGGCCTGGAGAAGATGATCGAGGACGACAAGTACTGCATCGACATCCTTACCCAGGTGGCGGCCGCGACGAGCGCGCTTCAGGCGGTCGCGCTCGGCCTGCTCGAGGATCACCTCGGGCATTGCGTCGCCGAGGCGACCGCGGAGGGCGGTGACGTGGCCGCCGCGAAGATCCGCGAGGCTTCGGACGCCATCGCCCGTCTCGTCAAGTCCTGACCGCCGGCTGCGGGTCCGCGCCGCCCATGTCCAGCCGGAACGGCGGGTACTCGTCGGTCATGAGGCCGGCGTAGGCCCGGCCCGGGCCGGCGTTGGTCACTAGGCCGCCAGGACGGTGATGAAGTCCCGGCTCCAGCCCCAGATGAACTGATCGGCGGGGCGGTTCTGGCCGGGCACCTCGGCCGTCAGCGGGCCGCCCGGCCGCGGCGCGACGTCAAGCTGGACCCACTCCGGGTTGATGTCAAGCTCCATGCCGATCCTGGCGCCGCGCTCGGCGAGCGCCTGCGCCAGGTCCTCCGGGCTGGCGGACATGCTCCCGGCGAACAGCAGGTCGCCCGCGGAGTCCTCGCCGACCGCGCTGCGCGCGACGTACTCGCCGCCGCCGAGAGTCGCTCCCCACGCGTACCAGTCGGCCGCGGCCGGGGTCGGCGCGCCGTGCTCGACGAGCAGCTGCAGGTTCTGCCTGACGCTGTAGACCGCCGCACCGGGTGCGGGCGCGCCATCCCCCCACGCCGCGATCCGCGCCTGGCCGGAGCGGTCGATGATGAGGCTGGCGTAGCCCTTGAGCAGCGGGCTGATCACGTGCCCCTCCTGCTCGTAACCGCCTGCGCCCGCGGACAGCTTGAATCCGCCGTTGAAGGCGGCGAGCAGCTGCTTGCGCTCCGCGGCCCCGATGGCGGGACCGGCCGTGACCCCGGCTTCCGCCGCCGCCCACCCGGGGTCAGAACTGCCGTTGTGCAGCACGTACCGGACCGGGCCGCGGAATGCGGCCACCGTCACCACGGCGCCGTCCGCGGTATGCACCCGCGAGATCGCGACGTGCGGCACGGCCGGCTTCGGCTTTGGCGTGGGTTTGGGTGTGGGCTTCCGCGTGGGCTTTGCCGCCGTCGCCCGGGGGCGCGCGGTCCCGGTCGAGCCCGGCCCGCTGTTGGCGACGGGCGCCGCCGCTTGGCCGGCAGTGCACGCCGCGACCAGGACAACGAGGCAGACCAGCGCGCCGGCCACGGTGATGGTCCGCACCCGAAAGATCATAAATGACCGCTGTGACGGGGAGATGAAGTCCTCCGGCAGCCCGTGTCAGCCGGCCGCTCGCCAGTAGTATGCGTGCCATGCCGACCAGCACCGTGACCCTGACCGGATGGGGCCGTATCGCCCCGACCACCGCCGAGCTGGCCGCGCCGGCGAGCGACGCGGAGGCCGCCGCCCTGCTGCGCCGGCCGCGCACCGCGGGAGCCGCGGTGATACCGCGCGGCCTTGGCCGCAGCTACAACAACGCCGCGCAGTCCGCGGGCGGGGTCGTCCTGTCCACCGCGCGGCTCAACAAGATCATCAGCCTCGACAACGAGACCGGTGTCGCGGTCTGCGAGGCCGGGGTCAGCCTCGAGCAGCTCATGGTCACCGGGCTGCCCGCCGGGTGGTTCGTACCCGTCTCGCCCGGCACCCGGCAGGTGACGATCGGCGGCGCCATCGCCGCCGACGTGCACGGCAAGAACCACCACGTGGCGGGGAGCTTCGCCAGCCACGTCCGGTCATTCGACCTGCTCACGCCCGACGGGGAACCGCGGACTGTGACGCCGGCGGACGAGCTGTTCTGGGCGACGGCCGGGGGCATGGGCCTGACCGGCTTCATCACGCGCGCCACCGTTCAGCTCAAGCGGGTCGAGACGTCCCTGATCAAGGTGGACACGGTGCGGACCGCTGACATCGACGAGACGATGGCGGTGCTCGCCGAGCACGACCGCACGTACGGCTACACCGTCGCCTGGTCCGACAGCCTCGCCCGGGGCGGCGCGCTCGGCCGGTCGATCATCACCAGCGGCGACTTCGCCGCGCTCAGTGACCTGCCGGCCGGCCGCGGGAACGACCCGTTCGCGTTCGACCCGCGGGCCAGGCTCGGCGCCCCGGCCGCGTTCCCGCCCGGGCTCATCAACAGGTACACGGTCAGGCTCGCCAACGAGGCGTGGTACCGGAAGGCGCCCCGGCTGCGCGAAGGCGAGCTGCAGACGATCGGCCAGTTCTTCCACCCGCTCGACGGGATACGGAACTGGAACCGGGTCTACGGTCCCGGCGGCTTCCGGCAATACCAGTACGTGCTGCCGTTCGGCGCCGAAGCCGCGGTGCGCCGCTCATTCGAGATGGTCAGCGCGCATCCCGCACCCTCGTTCGTGACCGTGCTGAAGCGGTTCGGCGAGGGTGACCAGGGACTGCTGTCGTTCCCCGCCCCCGGCTGGACGCTCGCGCTTGACTTCCCGGCCCGCACCCCTGGCCTCGGCCCGCTGCTCGACCGGCTCGACGCACTCGTGGTGGAAAACGGCGGCCGGGTCTACCTGGCCAAGGACTCGCGCGTCCCGGCCGCGGTGCTGGAGGAGATGTACCCGCGCCTGCCGGAGTTCCGCAAGCTCCGCGCCGAGATAGACCCCGCCGGCGTGCTCGCCTCCGACCTGTCCCGCCGCCTGGGCTTGTAAGAGCCACGACGAGACCGTTCGGAAAAATAAAACCTTCATTTCCGAATGGACCTGTCGGCCAAGAAAGGGCTCGGGGACCCGCGAATTAGTAATTGTCACATGCCGCCTGTCGTAAGATTTTTCAATTCTCAGTATAGGTTTCATGTGATATTGAACGTACGTTCGACCTGGGAACTACTCTCGGTAACGATGAGGTAACAAGTGCGGCCGAGACCTTGCGATTATGGTGGATGCGGTTGCACATTGTGGCGGTATATGGGCTGACCGCGCGCACCTTGCAGATGGAGCGGTAAGGAGTAAGGGGGGAGCACGGGTCGCGCTGTGTCGAGCCCAGGCCCTATCTGGCCGCATATGGCTTTACTCGATTCGGAAGCCTTGATTGGTGTTGCGGGGGCACATTCGAGGCCATCTGGTCCTGCTTAGGCGCGAATATCGTCGTTTGTTCCGCGAGGGCTACCTCAGCGTGCCCCGTGCTCTCGGCGAATAGCGCCTGAGGCTCCTTTTGCAGAGTAATCCCACAGTGCCATGCCAGGTCGGGAAAGAGTGCGCTTTTGGGTATGCCGTCCAGCAGTGTCAGGCTGGGCGGCCGAACCCATCTGAGGGGGAAGCGATGATGAGCCTGAGCGATATTCCTTTGCCGGCGCGAATCCGCAACTCTAGGAGCGGCCGCTCCGCGGATTTGCATGCCAGCACGCTGCCGTCAGGCAGACGTCTTCTATTAGACGCGACATAGCGCGCCAAGGCCCTGATCAAGCCGCCAGCGGGTCTTAGGAACGCAATACGTAGCGCTCAGAACATGTCGTGGCGGACGGGGACTTGTTCGAGCGAGTGGGGAGCGTGAAATGAAGATACTCATTTGTGACCAGCAACGGATGCTAGCGGAAGCGCTCGGGTCCGCGCTCGATGCGCGCGGCTATGACGTTCTCGCGGTCACAACGACCGTTAGCGGTGCCACCAGCGCGGTCAGTGACTGCGTGCCAGATGTCTGCCTGCTCGGCTTGCAGGCGGGCCATCAATCGAGTGGCCCTGACACCGTCCATGAACTCCTGCGGCGCTACCCCGGCACCAAGGTGCTGGTGTTGTCCGCGGTCACCGACCCCGAGATGCTCTCTCAGTTCGTGAGAAGCGGTGTGACGGGACTTGCCCATCAAGACCAGAGCGTGGCGCAGATCGCCGCGGCACTGGACGCGATCGAGGCCGGCCGGAACGTTCTGGATCCAGGACCGCTGCGGTCGCCGGCCCGCGACAGGGACAGGTTGTGCGAGCTGTCACCTCGGGAGAAGGAGATTCTCACCCGGATCGCATGCGGACAGAGCACCAGGCAGATGTCGTTCGCGATGAACATCACGGCGAATACCGTCCGTACGTACGTCAAGAACGTGCTGGCCAAACTCGGCGCGCACAGCCGGCTCCAACTCGCCGCCCTCGCCAGCAGAGACGGTCTGCTCATCGACCAGGCGATGCCCGTGGACGTCTTCCGTCCCCCAGATGAACGGGTCACCCGGTCCCACCGGACGCCACCACCGCTGGAGAGGGCGGGAGCCCGGAGACGGTGATGGGAACTCCGTCCGCACCGTCGGTGCGGCCAGTGATTCATGTGCTTATCGTTGACCAGCGTCTAACGTTCCGTGACGCCTTGGCGACCCGGCTGCAGGCTGAGCCGGACCTGGCCGTAGTGGCGAAGACCGATTCCGCGGAGTTCGCCCCTCGCGTGCTGGTGGGGCGGACTGCCGACGTCATCCTGCTCGATGCCGAGTTGCCTAATGACTCGGCGATCGGCTTCTGCGCGGAGATGACGCGGCGCGGAGACCAGTCGCGCGTCGTCATGCTCAGCGCGTCTTCCCGGCCCGAGCGGATCGTGGCCGCGGTGCGCGCCGGAGCGGCGGCATGGGTCAGGAAAGACGAGTCAATCGATCATCTTCTTTGCGTCATCCGCGGCGTTGCCAGCGGCGACACCTGGATACCTCCGAGGGAGCTAGGCGCGGTGCTGCGCCTGCTCATCGAAGATCAAGACAACCGCCGCGACAGCGATGACCTGCTCGCGTCTCTCACCGGGCGTGAGCTGGACATCTTGTTCCTCTTGGTGGAGGGCGCCGGCCGGAAGGAGATCGCGGAGCGGCTGCGGTTGTCCGCCAATACCGTCCGCACCCACTTGCACAGCCTCATGGTGAAGTTCGGAGTCCACTCCACGCTCGAGGTGGTGGCACTGGCCCGACCCAGGCTGGAGGCGTCTTCGCAGATTCGCGAACCGCGCAAGTCCGCACCTTCTTGAGGAACCCGGTCTCGGCGACGATCAGCACGCCGGCCGGCCACCCCAATCTGGCGTAGGTCCGGCCGCTCATGCGGGGATGCCGTTCTAGCTGGTGATAGGCGAGGCTACGACAGCGGGGAACACCGGAACGGGCGAGGCCGCGGGGGCGGCAGCGGGGGTGAGATGTGCGGGCGGGAGCCGGGGGAATTCGGGTCGGCGTCGTGGGAGTGGGTTACTGGGGTTCGAGGCACGTTCGGGTACTTCGTTCCACGACGGGGGTGAGCGCTGTCGTCGGCGTGGACCAGCGGTTCGCCCAGATCGGTGACGGCCGTCGGGAGCCGGAGCACGGCATCACCGCATACGCGAATATCGAGGATGCCCTGTCGCGTGTTGATGCGCTCGTCATCGCCACGCCACCGGCGAGCCATGCGCCTCTCGCCCTGAAAGCAATCGCGGCAGGAAAGCACGTACTTATCGAAAAGCCCATGGCGACCACGACGGACGAGGCCCGGATGCTCGTCGATGCCGCGGCGGCCGCCGGCGTTGTCCTCATGCCCGGTCATACCTTCGAGCACAACGCGGCCGTGCATAAGCTGCGTGACCTCGTGCGCGGAGGTCACCTAGGGCGGCTCTTCTACCTTGATTGCGCACGCCTGAATCTCGGGCTCTACCAGGCCGACGTGAATGTCATTTTCGATTTGGCTCCGCACGATATATCGATATCGAATTTCGTGCTCGGTTCGCGGCCGACAACCGTCACGGTATGGGGATCACGCCATGTCCATCCGGAATACGAGGACGTCGCTTACCTGCGGCTCGATTACGGAGATCTCGGCGTGCGGTCAAATATCCACGTCAGCTGGCTCGATCCCCGCAAGGTGCGCCGGATAACAGCGGTGGGCTCCAAGAAGATGGTCGAGTACGACGATATGGCGGACGGCGAACGGATTCGCATCTACGACAAATCGGTGACCCCGCCTGAGGGCAGCGACGCGCCGCTGTCCTCCGTCGCCTACCACCTGGGCGACGTCGTGTCACCATTCGTCCCCTTCGCCGAGCCATTGGCGGTCCAGGATCAGCACTTCATCGACTGCATCGCCAATGAGTCGCCGCCATGTGTGGATGGGAGCAGCGGCCTGGCCGTCGTCCAGACTCTGGAATGCGCGCAGATCTCGCTCTCCGAGCAGCGGCCCGTGGCTCTGGCTGAGGTGGCGCAGCGGCGGAGCAGCTGGCAGGTCGGCCTCGACGCGGCGTTCACTAGGACTCCCGTTGGCTGATCTAACAGGCCTGCCGACGACCCTTGATAGGGCGGTAACCCGCGAGTCGGCCACAGTTCCTTTCACTGACCTAGGCGCCATGGCGGGTGAAGTCTGGCCGGACATCCAGCGCGACTATCTGGCGTGCCTGCTCGACGGTTCATACATCGGCGGTCCAGCGGTCACGGCCTTCGAGCGAGAGTGGGCCGCGTACTGCGGCGCGGACCATGCCGTCGGCCTCGCAAGCGGGACGGACGCTCTGCAGCTCAGCCTCACCGCGGTTGGCGTGGGCCCGGGCGACGAGGTTGTCGTTCCGGCGAACACGTTCATCGCCACTGCCGCAGCGGTGGTGCGGGCGGGTGCCACGCCGCGTTTCGCCGATGTCAGCGACGACACGCTGCTCATGACGACGGACACTCTCGCTGAAGCGATCACGCCACGCACCCGGGCGGTCATCGTCGTGCACCTGTACGGACAGATGCCGGACATGGCAGGCCTTGTCGCCATCGCGCAGCGGGCGGGAATAGCCGTGATCGAAGACGCCGCGCAGGCGCATGGCGCGGAATGGGACGGCCGTCGCGCGGGATCCTTTGGTGCGGCGGGATGCTTCAGCTTCTACCCCGCGAAGAATCTGGGCGCGTTCGGGGACGCGGGCGCCGTCGTCACCTCGCGGCCGGAACTGGCCGATCAGATACGGTCACTTGCCAACCATGGCCGGTCCCATGGCCACTTGCACTATCACCACGACCGCATCGGCACGAACAGCCGCCTGGATACGTTGCAGGCGATCTTGCTCTCTGGCAAGCTCGCCCACCTCGACAGGTGGACCGCACGCCGGATCGCGCTCGCGTCGCGATATCGCGACCTGCTCGGCGCGAGCGAGTTCAGCGGTACCGAACTCAAACTGACGGCCGCTGCGCCACTGGCGCGACACGTTTATCACCTATTCGTTGTGCGCGTTCCCCGGCGAGACACCGTCCGCGCTGAACTGGCCAAGCGAGGCATCCAGACGGGCGTGCATTACCCCGTCCCGTGTCACATGCACCCCCCGCTGCGGCGGTTCGCGGAGCACCCGCTGCCGGTGGCTGAACAATCGGCGGGCGAACTGCTGTCGCTCCCGATGTTCCCGCACCTCACCGAGCGCCAGGTCGACCACGTGTGCGAGTCGCTGTGCGAGGTCCTGCGGATGGCAACCATCAGCCCGGAGACTGCCGATGTCCAGTAAGCCCGCGGGCGCGCCCCGTCATGAGGCCATAACGGCCGGCCATGCCGTCGACCATGGCGCCGGCCATGACATCGACCATGGCGTGGTCGCCGGCTACCCCGTGTCGCGCGTCAATGCGGAGCCGCTAGTCCTCGGTGCCGGGTCCAGGCTCCGGACGGGAACCGTGCTCTACGACGGCTCGACGATAGGGCGGCGGCTTCAGACCGGGCATGGTGTCGTGATCAGGGAAGGCTGCGAGGTCGGCGATGACGTCTCGGTCTGGACCAACAGTGTCATTGATTACGGCTGCCGGATCGGGAACCGCGTAAAAATCCATTGCAATTGCTACATCGCCCAATATAGCCAACTCGATGATGAGGTCTTTCTCGCGCCCGGGGTGACGATCGCCAACGACCTCTACCCCGGGGACCCGCGCTCCGCGGAGCTGATGGCTGGTCCCAGGATCTGCGCCGGAGCGCGGATCGGCGTAAATACCACCATTCTGCCATTCGTGCGTATTGGCGCGGGCGCGCTCATCGGGGCTGGATCCGTTGTCACACGCGATATTCCACCGGGGGTTGTGGCCTTCGGCAATCCCGCGGTGCCGCACCGCACGGTCGGGGAACTGCCCGATATCGATGGGCGGGTGGTCATGGATACGGCATCGGCGAGCCCGTACCGGCTGACCGGTGGCGGAGTAGGGAGGGGAACCCTGCCGTGACCCACCTCGCGGAAAGGAGGGAATCCCCCGCGCCGGGCCGGGGGCAGGAGGCCGTGAAAAGAGCGCTGGACATCATGCTGGCCTCGGCGCTGATGGTCATCGCGGCTCCGTTGCTGCTGCTCTTGTTGTTCCTGGTGCGGTCGACGTCCGCTGGCCCGGCGCTCTTCCGGCAGGAACGGCTCGGCCGTGACATGAGACCCTTCACGATGCTGAAGCTGCGCAGCATGCACGTGGGCAATGACGACAGGATGCACCGTGCTTACGTCACCGCCATGCTGGCCGCGGACGGGGAAGCCCAGGCGCGCGACGGTGGCTTGTTCAAGCTGACCGATGATCCGCGCGTCACGCCGCTGGGCATGTGGCTGCGCCGGACCAGCCTGGACGAACTGCCGCAACTGATCAACGTGCTGCGCGGCGACATGTCCCTCGTCGGGCCGCGTCCCATGCTCCCGTGGGAAGGGCAGCTGCTCGCGGCACCCTACCGGCCGCGCTTCACGGTGAAGCCGGGCATGACCGGTCTGTGGCAGGTGAGCGGCCGCAGCCGGGTCTCCATGCGGACGGCCCTCGAACTCGACGTCGAGTACACGCGGCGCCGCGGCGTCTTCCTTGACGTTGCCATCCTGGTCCGGACGGTGCCAGCGCTTCTGCGCGGGGGTACGAGCTGATGGCCGACAGCGTCGCCGGGGCGATACCGGAGCCGTTCGATGGTGGTTCCGACCTGACCACGCCCGAAGGCGCGGTCAGTGACTCGCTTTCGGTCGCCGTGTGGACTCTCGTCAGCCGCTTCACGGGGGTGCTGCGCGGTATCACGATCGCGGCAGTGCTGGGCGCGACCTACTTCGCCAACACCTTCCAGTTCACTAACTCCCTGCCGAACCTGGTGTTCTACGGCCTGCTGGCGGGGTCGATGTTCTCATCGCTGCTCGTGCCCGCTCTCGTCGGGCACATCGACTCCGGGGACCGGCCGGCCGCTGCGCGTACCGCGGGCGGGCTGCTCGGGGTGGCGATGCTGGGCATGCTGGCGATCATTCCGGCCGCGGCGGTCGCCACCCCCTGGCTCCTCAGGCTGGGCTCGGCCGGGGCCGGCGATGACGCGGCTGCCAGTAGCCAGGTGCACGTCGGCGCGGTGCTGGTGCTCCTGTTGCTGCCCCAGGTGCCGCTGTACGCGATCGTTGGCACGGCGACGGCGGTCATGAACGCCTACCGCCGCTTCGCGCTCGCGGCCGCCGCACCCGCCCTCGAGAATCTGGGCACGATCGCCGTCCTCGGGGTGGTGGCTGTGCTCTACGCCCATGTGGCGACAGAGCAGAGCGTCCCGCTCTCCCTGCTGCTCCTGCTCGGCTTGGGCACGACCGGCGCCGTCATGCTGCACGCGAGCGTGCAATGGTGGGGCGCGAGGCGGGTTGGCATCGTCCTCGTGCCGAAATCCGGATGGCACGACCCGCAGGTACGTGCCACGATTCGCCGCGCCCTGCCCGCGCTGGCCCAGGCCGCGCTGGCGGCTTTGCTGCTCGCGGCGCTGTTGCTCGCCGCCGACCGCGTGCCCGGCGGCGTCGTGGCCTTCCAGCTGGCGACGAACTTCTACTTCCTGCCGATCGCGCTGGCGGCGTCGCCGGTCGCGCTCTCGCTGGTGCCGAGGCTCTCCCGGATGACGGCTCCGGGCCAGGCCGGGATGTTCCGTGACACATACCTGCGCGGCCTGGCGTTCGCCTGCTTCTTCGCCGTGCCCGCGGCGACGGCCTATGCCGTCCTCGCCCGGCCGATCGCTGGCGCGATAGGCTTCGGCGCCTTCGGTGCGGCCGGCGGCCGGGACCTGATCGCGGAAGCGCTGCGGGGCCTGGCGCCGGCGATCGTCGGCGAGACGCTGTTCCTGGTGAGCACGTACGCCTGCTACGCGCGAAAGGACACTCGCCATCCGCTGCGCGGGATGGTCATCCAGGTGGTCGTGTGCGCTGCCGGTATAGCCGTCGTCCTGAACGTCCGCGGGATCGCCGTGCTCACCGGCCTTGGTCTCGCTTTTTCCCTTGGCAGCGTCGTCGCGGCGTGGTACCTCGTGCGCAACCTGCGACGACAACTGCCGCGCGGCGGGCAGCAGACGCTGCTGCCGTTCCGGCAGACCGTGATCTGCTCGGCCATCATGGCCGTCCCGGCGTGGGCGGCCGCTAATTTCCTGGCCGGCCGCCTGACGGGCGCACCAGGACGCGTCGCCACGATGCTCGTGGTCAGCCTGGTAGGAGCCGGCATCTATTTCGCCGCCCAGGCGGCCATGGGAGCCCAGCAGCTGGATTGGCTGACCGGAGCGCTGCGGGACCGCTGGCGCTCGTTGGCCGGGCACTCGCCCTGGCCGTCCCGAGCCGCTGAGCAGCAGCGGGCACCCGTGCCTGCCGGCCGGCTTGCCGGGCTGGCGGCCGGTGCCGTTCATAGGGCAGGACCAGTCCTGCGGCGACGGCGACTCGACGCTGTGCTGCTGCTCGGCATCGTGGCGGTCGGGGCGCTGGCGGGCATCAAGATCAAGTACGCGGTGTTCGCGGTGGTCTGCACCGGCCTCGTCGGATGGGTCATGGCCAGGCCGGCCGTCGCCGCGTACCTGCTCATTTTCGTCACCCCGCTCGTCGCCGGCATCAACGGCGGCTCCGTTGTTCCGCTGGTGCGGCCAAACGAAGCGCTCATGGCGCTGCTCGGCGCGGCCATCGGGGTGCGCTGGCTAGCGAGACTGCGCACCGGCGGCATCCGCTGGCCGCGCGTTGACCGCGTCGACGTCGCCCTTGTCGCGCTCGGGGTTGCCAGTTCCGTGCTGCCGCTGGCGATGATGCTGGTCCGCCAGCGCCCGGTCAGCCAGGTGGATCTCCTCTACTCCATCGTGCTGTGGAAGCTGTTGGCGGAGTACGTCATCGTCCGGTCTGTTATCTCGACACGCGAGCAGGCGATGAGATGCCTGGTCCTGTCCATGGCGGCAGCCGCGATCGTGGGCTTCGTCGCGATAGTGCAGTCGCTGGGCCTGGCCGGGGTTCCCGCACTGGTCGCGAAGCTCACCTCCTCGTCGTCTGGCACGGATGGCATGGTGGCGGTCGGCCACGGCAGCTCCCTGCTCGGGCTGCCCGCCGCCACCGCGGATCTTGCGATTCTCAACCTGGGAATCGCGGTCGCGCTGATCGCGCGCGGTCACCCGCGCCGCCTCTGGCTGGGCGGCCTCGCCGTTCTGTACGTGCTCAGCGTCATCGCCGCGGCGGAGTTCGCGACGGTGATCGGCTTGGTCGTGGCCCTCATCGCGCTCATGGCACTCACCAGATCGCGCCGGATCGCCGCCTACATGATCCCGGTCGGGCTCTTCGGCGGGGTGCTGCTCTGGCCGGTGATCGCGCTCCGGCTCAGCGGTTTCCATTCCACCGCCGGCCTTCCGCTGAGCTGGGTCGACCGTCTGTACAACCTGCGGTCGTACTTCTGGCCTGTCCTGTTCTCCGATTACAACTGGATCCTGGGGGTGCGGCCTACGCCTCGCATCGCCACGCCAGCGAAAGCGGAGGGCTTCATCTGGATCGAGAGCGGCTACACCGTGCTGCTCTGGGGCGGCGGCATCCCGCTGCTCGCCAGCTATATCGCCTTCGCCGCCGCGGTAATCAGGAAGGGCCTGGCCTACGCGCGGCGAGCCGACGCGGCCGGGATCGCGGCTACCGCGGTGACGGCGGCCATGTGCTCGCAGGTGGTGCTCATGGCCCTCGACCCGCACCTGACACTCCGCGGTTCGGGTGACGCGCTCTTCCTGCTGCTGGCCCTGATCCGCAAGCTCCCCGTCCAGCGGACCTCACCCGCCGACGGCAGAAGTCCCCTCGCGGCGGCCACCGCCGCTCCACCCCAGGGGGTGCTCGTATGAAATTGCTGCGCAGGTACATCCTGTGGCTGATAGCCGCCACTATGGCGGGCATCGTGGGAGCGCTGCTGATTCACGTCAGCCTCCCGGCGCATTACGTCTCGACCGCCCAAGTCGACGTCGAGCCGAACATCGCCGCCCTCACCATCGACTATGCGCCGAATATGGTCACCGAGCAGCAGGTAGCCACGTCGGGGGTCGTCCTCGCCCGTGCCGCCAGCGCGCTCGGCACCACGCCGAGCGCGCTGGCGAAGGATCTGTCAGCCACCATATCGGGCAACTCCTCGACCGGTGGCACCGCCAACGTGCTGGGAATCAGCTGCCAGATGCCGACGGCGGTCAGCGCTCAGCGGTGTGCGGCCGCCGCTGCCACCGCGTACATGGCTTTCCGGAATGACGCGGGGCAGCCCAAAGCCACACAGGCACATAATCCCCTGCATGTCACGCTGGTCACGGCAGCAACACTGCCGACCACGCCGACGGGAGTGCGCCTGCCGATCCTGCTCCCTATCGGCGCGCTCCTGGGATTGGCGCTGGGCATCGGGGCCGTCTTTGCCCGGGATTACTCCGACCACCGGGTGCGCGACAGGGAGGACTTGGAGCGGTGCCTGGCCGCGCCGGTGCTTGCCGCGATCCCGCGTGCCCGGCACTCGCGTGACATCTTCCGCCGGCGCCCGCTCTCTCAGGCGGCCGAGTCCTACCGGTATCTCCGGGAACATCTCAATCCGCTCATCCACTCGGTGCCCGATGGCGGCGCGGTGTTGCTCGTCGTCGGCGCACAAGCCGACGACGGGCGCACGAGCGTAGCAGCCAACCTGGCGGCCGCCCTGGCAGAACCGGGGGCGAGAGTGCTCTTGGTTGACGCTGACCCATGGCACCCATCGCTGAGCGCGGCATTCGACGTGGGCCACAGGGCGGGCTGGAGTGATCTGCTCGCCGGCCGGGCCTCGCTTGACGAGGTGGCGGTTCCGGTCCCCCGCGTGTCCGGGCTCAGGCTCGTGACCACGGGCTTGGTGACAGCCAAGTCAGCCGAGATCTTCCGGGAGGCCCGGCTGGCTCAGGTTTTCCAGGACATGAGAGCGCAGGCGGATGTTGTCGTTGTCGCCAGCGCGCCGGTGCTCGAAATCTCGCACGCGATCGCGCTGGCCCGGGTGAGCGACATCGTGGCCATGGTGGCGGATGTGCGGCACACCAACCGGGAAGCCGTCAGCGCGGCCGTGCGCGAGATCCGGGCGACCGGGCCGCGGATCATCATCGGCGTCCTGAGGGGGGTGGCAACCGCCAATCGCCAGGCACGGCCCGCCCCGATGCCCGCGGAGTCGATGGCTGAGGCATCCGAAGCCCAGGCGATCCTGGCGGGCGTCGTGCCGCCGCGAGGTCCCAACGGGCAGCAGCGGGAGCAGTTCGGCGCCGGGCATGTCCGCCGGCGTCCGCGCGGCGGGACGGAAACCGACGCCGGCGATGATCCCGGCTCAGGGAAGTGAAAGGGAGAAGTGAAGGGGAAGTGAACCGGTGATGCCGGCACCCGGGCGTGTCCTCATAATCGTCGAGAATGTCCCGCTAGGGCTCGACAACAGGTTGCGGAAGCAGGTAGATGACCTGCTCGCCAGCGGCTATCGGGTATCCGTGGTGACGAGCAGACATCCGGCCAATGCCCGGTACCGTGACCTGCCTGCCATGACGCTCTTGGAGTACCCGCCTCCTCGCGAACCTTGCGGCAAGACCGGATACGTTCGTGAGTATGGGGTGTCGCTGGGCTGGGCTACTTTGCTCGGCTTGGCCGCCCGGCTGCGGGGCCGCGTGGACGTGGTCCAGTTCTGCCAGCCCCCGGACATCTATTTTCCGCTTGGCTGGACGCTGAGAGCGCTTGGCGCGAAGGTCGTCGCCGACCAGCGTGATCTGATGCCCGAGCTCTTCGCCGCCAAGTTTGACCACGCGAGCCCGGCGGTCATCTCCGCGCTGCGGTGGCTTGAGCGGCGCACCCAGCGTGTCCTGCACCACACCTTCTGCACTAACGAGTCCTTCCGCAGGCGCATCATCGGCGCCGGCGCCGCGCCGGAACGGGTGACGATAGTGGGGAACGGGCCCGTGCTGAGCAGGATCGAGGCAGCCACCGCCGACCCTGAACTGCGTGGCGAGCATAAGTTCCTCTGCTGCTGGATCGGCGAGATGAACCGCCAGGACCGCGTGGATCTGCTGCTGCGTGCCATCGCGCATATCGTCCACGACCTCGGGCGCACGGACTGCGGCTTCGCTGTCGTGGGCGACGGCGAATGCCTGGCGGAGGCGCGGGCGGAGTCGGTCCAGCTTGGCCTTGATTCCTGGGTTCACCTGCCGGGGAGAGTGCCGCAGGAGACGGTATTCAGCTACCTCGCGAGCGCTGATCTGGGCCTTGACACCTCGCTGCAGGCGGAGATTTCCCCGGTGAAGGTTCTGGAGTACATGGCGTTCGGCCTGCCGTTCGTCGCCTTCGACGTGCGGGAGACCCGGGCCATGGGGTGGGGCGCGTCGGCGCTGGTGCCGCCTGGCGACGTCGGGGGCTACGCACGGCAAGTAGTCACGTTGCTCGATGACGCCGCCCGCCGCGCAGAACTGGGCGATGTAGGCCGCGAGCGAGTACGTGCGGACCTGGCGTGGGACCGGCAATCGGCTGCCTATCTCAGCGTCATGCGAACGCTCACGTCAAGCGTTTCCGCAGCCGACCGGGCTTGGCGTACAGATGCTCAGTGAATTAGCCTGGAGCCCCTGACCGCCTTGCCATATTTCAAATCCGGCTTCTACATCCATGAGGTACCAGGACGGGGACGGGATGTAGCCCCGGTTAACCGCGTCCTTGATGAAATCTCCCAAGGCAAGGTTCTGTACGCTCGGGTTAGTCAGGCTGGGCGAGCTTATCACATACCACATGGTGTGATTGCCGTCCCACCACAGATTGAAATCGATACCGTCTATCGTAACGGGCGTGGAATTTCCGCCGGGACTTACTGGCCCGTAATGGCTTAGCCATATCATCATCTCGCGGTCAGGCTGCGTATTCTGGGTGCAGCCGCTGTGCGATATACCGTGATCATCGCAGGGCGTGAAGAAGATATCGAAAGCATCGTCCCAGATGCCGCCAGCCGAGACCCGCGTGTCATACGACAGCCGCACCTGACTCGTGTTCGCTTCCATCGATGAAACCTGTATCGGCAGGCCGCTGTCCTTGGTACAAGCGCCCCAGTGGCAACCGCGGTAGATCGACGGATAACCGCCGGGGACACCGTTGACAGGCGCGCCAATCCGAGATTCGGTGATTCTAAAGTTCTCGCCCCCGTCCCCGCACATCGAGAATGGCGCGCGCGAGTTGTATAGATTCGTTTGCATCTCATAGACACCCCCGTCCAATGAGGCAACGGACCAGTGCCTGATCGCATATTGCGGATTACAGGTAATCGCGCCAGTCTGACCAGACTGCCCAGGGTTCCAGGAATTGGGAGCATGAGAGGTGGTACAAGCCGCGACCAGGACCACTACGATCGCTACCAATACCTGTGACGGCAATCGCCGGCGCCTGGAAAGCGGCGAACTTTTCGTCGCTTTCCTGTCCTTCCCCTCACGCGCATCGGATCGGGAGGACTGGGCGAGCGGCCGGGTGAACCGGGTGAACAAGCCCATGAGACGCTAACGCGGACGATGTGGAGAGCGTTTCGCCGTCGCCCGCCATAGCCATAGCGGGCTTGACCCACTCGGCGAGCAGGTAGACAGACAGCAGTTCTTCGTCCTCGTACTCCTTAAGCTCGCCATCGGCTTGGAGGGGAGCCAGCGCACTCTGGATCGCCGGATCGCGCTCTGGCCGCAGCCGGAACGTGACACCCGGCCAGTGCTGGGAGAAGAGGTCTCTCCACGGTGCGAGCCGGATCTCGTTCAGGTAGCTGTTGGGCTGGACGAGGTGACGGTACCGGGGACGCAGATGCGACCACGGCGGAATGGACTCCCTCCGGCCGCCGAAGATCCGAACGTCGTGGCAGCCGCTGTCGCTCGTGTAGAGGTGGACGTCGACGTAGGCGAGTCCGCCCGGTCGCAGCACCCGGGCCACCTGGCGGACCACGTCGCCGGGTTCCGACAGATGCTCGAAGCACGAATGCGAGAAGACGCAGTCGAAGGAGCCGTCAGGGAAAGCCATGGCGGCGGCATCCATGGCCACGATCGTCGGGTCATCATCCACTGGCAGACCCTGGCGCTCGACCTCTCGGCGAAGCGCCCTGTCGTAGCCCATGGCCTTGCGGCCCACGGTCTTCAGGGTCCTGATGGAGCCGTTGTTCCGGAACATCTCGAGGTACTCGCGGACCGACGGGTGTTGCGGTATGACATCGAGGTCGATCCCTGTGACGCGGTTGTGCCGCGCGAAGAACGACATCTCGACCAGCTGCTGCCCTGGTCCGATGATGAGAATGTCCTTGTCTTTGAGCCTGCCGCCGAGTGCGCACTCCATCTCGGACTGGCTGCTCTCCATCTCGGCCAGCATCTGGCGGGCCTGACCGGGAACGTCCTCGCGCTTGCTCTGCCAGAGTGTGAAGAGCTCCCGTGTCCGGCCAAGCGTGCCAAGCCGGCGGTCGCTGTAGGAGGAAAGAACCTTCGCCACGTAGAGTAACGCTACCACTACGAGACTGCACGCCCAATCATCCCAATCTGACGTAGGCCTGACCGCTCATGCGGGGGTGCCGTGCCAGCCGGCGATGGGCAAGGCTGCCGACAGCAGGGAAGCTCTGATGCGCCGGGGGGCGCGGAGTCGGGAGTGGGACGTGGGGGATCGAGCGGGGGGAATCCGGGCCGGTGTCGCGTCGGTAAGAGCGGGACAGGCGCCGTGACCTCCAGAACATCGCCAGCCGCGGAACGGACAGGCCTGGGCCCGTCAGGCCGGGACGTGGGCGCGGTAGTGATCGGTGGCGGCTGCCAGGGCCTGGGTATCGCGCGCAGTCTCGGAAAGCGCGGCATCCCGGTGTGCCTCGTCGATGACGAGCTTTCCATCGCCCGAGCGTCCCGCTTCATCCAGGACGCTGTCCGCGTCCGCGACCTGCGCACCGAACAGGCTCTCCTGGACGCGCTGGCACTGGCCCGCGGCAGGCTGGGCCTCTCCGGATGGGTGCTGTACCCGACCCGGGAGGAGAACGTCGCGACCATCGCGGCTAACCGGGACCTACTCCGGCGTGATTTTCGGGTGCCTACCCCCGAGCTGGCCTCAATCCGGCATGCCTGGGACAAGCGCGAGGTATACGGACTGGCCGAGCGCCTGTCCATCCCGGTGCCCCGGACATGGTTCCCGCGATCGGAAGAGGAGCTGGCCGGGATCGAGGTCGATGGCCCTGTCGTCGTGAAACCCGCGATCAAGGAGCACTTCTTCTACGCCACGCGCGCCAAGGCGTGGCGGGCCGACACCGCGGCTGAGTTGCTTGCCGCCTTCCGCCGGGCCGTGACGATCATGCCGGCCAGCGAGATCATCGTCCAGGAGATGATCCCTGGAGGCGGTGAGCAGCAGTATGCCTACTGCGCATTCTTCCGGGAGGGCCACCCGGTTGCGAGCATGACGGTGCGGCGGCGCCGTCAGCATCCGTCCGACTTCGGCGTCGCGAGCACTTACGTCGAGACGATCTCGATGCCGGAGCTCGCTGATCCCTCATGCCGTTTCCTGGCCGCCATCGACTACTACGGACTGGTAGAGCTCGAATATAAGCGTGATCCCCGCGATGGCGTCTGCAAGCTCCTGGATGTCAATGCCAGGACATGGGGTTACCACTCGGTGGGCGGCCCAGCCGGAGTGGATTTTCCGTATCTGCTCTTCCGCGATCAGATCGGTGCGCCGGTGAAAGAGGCACATGCCCGGCCCGGTGTCCGCTGGATCCGGCTCAGCACCGATGTTCCCAACGCGGTGCGGGACCTCTGGAGGGGCAGTTTGCGTCCGGGAGAGTACGTGCGCTCCCTCCGCGGCGTCCGCACCGAGGCGGTGTTCTCGATCAGAGACCCACTGCCAGGGCTTTTCGAGATCGCGCTGCTGCCCTATCTCGCCATCAAACGCGGCCTGTGACTTCGCCTGCAACCGAGGGGGAACCGTTGTTCAGAGCCTCTCACCCGTTCGCCTTCTTCGACTACTTCCGCACCCCTTACGAGGTGCGGCCGCCCCAGGAGAGCAATGGCCACGCGGGTGCCGCGGCTTTCGTGCGCACGCTGACCGTGGCAGCAAGTCCCGGCGACTCTTCTCGCTCCCTGATGTGGGTCGGTGCCGACGCCAGGCCGGCGGCGCGGAATGCGGCGGGCCAGCCCGGCTGCTATCGGCTTCATAACTTCACCTTCTTCGGGCATGTGACGCCGGACGCCGCGGTCCTGGCCATGCTCAAGCCGGGGCGGGGCTGGCACCCGGCCGAATCCATTCAGGCCGCCGACGGCCGTAGGGTGGCCGCTATCTGGCGGGACACCGGTGGCAACGTGTTCCTGCCGTTCGATCCCGGTGAGGTGATGCGGCTGTTCTGGTCGGAGGCATACCGGGAAATCGGGCGCTCCGCCACCGCTGCTTTCTGCCGCGCCGCCGCGCTGCGCGGCTATTACCTGGCCCGCCCGGCCCTGCCCCGGCCGGTCCAGCTAACGCTGCGGCGCCTGTTCACCCGGGTGCAGGCCGCCTCGCCCTTCCCGGGATGGCCGGTTGAGGACAGCCTCCACGACTTCTACGCCTGGCTGTTCGCGGTGATCGCTGATCTGGCGGGCGGGCCGGTGCCCTTCCTGGGCGTGTGGCCGGCCGGCCACTCGTGGGCTCTGGTGCTGACCCACGATGTGGAAACCGCCGCTGGGTATCGCGACATGGATCTGCTGCGCGCGCCGGAGCGCGCCCGCGGATACCGGTCGTCGTGGAACTTCGTCGGTGCTCGCTACCAGGTCGATGACCAGACGGTCCGCTCGCTGCACGACGATGGCTGCGAGATCGGGGTGCACGGGCTCCGGCACGACGGCCGGGATCTTGCCAAGCGGCGCCTGGACGAGCGGCTGCCGGCCATGTGGGAGCACGCCAGCCGGTGGAGCGCTGTCGGGTTCCGGTCGCCGGCCACTCACCGGGACTGGGAACTGATGCACCGGCTCGGATTCGACTATGACTCCTCGTACACCGACACCGACCCGTACGAGCCGCAGCCGGGCGGCTGCTGCACCTTCCTGCCTTATTTCAACCACGGCACCGTGGAACTCCCCATCACTCTGCCGCAGGATCACACCCTGTTCGCCATCTTGCAGCACGCGGACGCGGACCTGTGGGTGCGGAAGGCGGCGCACATTCGCGACCGCGGCGGCATGGTGCTCGTGCTCACTCACCCGGATTACGCCCGCGACCAGCGGCTAGCTGACGGGTACCAGACGCTCCTCGATACGTTCGCCACCGATGACACGGCCTGGCGCGCGCTGCCGCGAGAGGTCGCGGCCTGGTGGCGCAGACGTGCCGCTTCGACGATCCGCGGTGACGGCGACGGCTGGAGCATTGACGGCCCCGCGTCGGACACCGGACGGATATGTTTCGCGACAGGGGGGTCCGCGGTCAGTCAGATCCGGCCGGCCTTGCCAACGGCCAGTGCCGCGCCATCGATGGGCGAATGAGCGCATGGACGGTCTCACGGTCTTGGAGACGGCCGATCCTCGCTGGGCAGGTTTCGTGGCGGCGCATCCCGCGGCGACGCCGTTCCACCACCCGAACTGGACCCAGCTGGTCGCCGGCTGCTACGGATTCCGCTCCTTCGCGCTAGCCCTCACCGATGCGACTGGCGCCATCCGGGCCGGCCTGCCGGTGGTCGAGGTGCGCCACTTCCGCGGGGGCCCCAAGTGGGTGTCGCTCCCGTACACGGACTACTGTCCGCCCCTGGTCTCGGAGGGGCAGGAGGAAGAGCAGCTGATCGCCGCCCTCGAGCGGACGAGTCGTGCCGCCGGCGTCAGGCAGGTTGAGATCCGGGCGCCGGTTGCCGGTGACTCAGCCGCCGATCCTATGGCGCTTCGTCACGTGCTCGCTCTCGATCGCGACCCGGCGCAGGTCTATGCGGGTTTCCACCGCTCGCAGGTGCAGCGCAACATCCGGCGCGCGGAACGAGAGGGGCTGACAGTACGCCAGGCCACGCATCCGCGTGATCTCACCGACACCTTCTACCGGCTTCACCTGCGGACCCGGCGGCGACAGGGGGTGCCGGTCCAGCCCCGTCGCTTTTTCAGCCTGCTGTGGGAGAACACGATCAGCACGGGACTCGGTTCGGTCTTGATCGTGGAGGTGTCCGCCCAGCCGATCGCGGCCGCCGTGTTCCTGGCTTGGAACGGGACCGTGATTTACAAGTTCGGTGCTTCTGACGAGAGCAACTGGTCGCTGCGCCCGAATCATCTGCTCTTCTGGCACGCGATCCGCGCGGCCTGTGAGCAGGGGTCCCGTTGGTTCGATTTCGGCCGGACCGACATTGGCCAGGAAGGATTGCGCAACTTCAAGCTGTCATGGGGAGCCGCCGAGGAGCCGCTCGTCTACGGGACGCTGGGCGGGAAACCGGGATCGGCTTCGCCAGCGGACGGGACAGCGGCCCGGATGCTCGGACCTGTCATCCGCCACGGTCCGCTGCTGTTTTGCCGCGCCTTCGGTGAGACGCTCTACAGGTATGTCGCCTGAAGCGGTTCAGCTGGCCTTAGGCTGCCTGAGCAACTGCGACACACGCTGCGCGGACACCTGAAGCACCGCGGCGATGTCGCGGCCGGAAAGGCCGGCCTGGTGGAGATCACGCGCCACCTTACGGGACCGGGCGGCGGCTTCCCTTGTCGCCTTGTCGGCGGCCGCCACCGCCTCCCTCGCCTCCCGCGCCTGCTCATCGAGACCGTCGCCGACCTCCGCCGCGATGACGACTACGGCATCGCTGGCGTCCTCGCCCGTGAGCGACTCGACGTAGTCGCGGACCATCGTTTCGGCTCCGGGCAGGTTCCGGGACTGCGTGACGCCAACCCCCTCGATATGAAGCTCCCAACCGTGCTTCCAGTGCCTGGCCGTGACGTGGTACGTAGTCATTCCAGCCACCCTTCCGGCAGGCAAGCCAGCTTGGCCATGATGTCGCGCACGACACAGGGCGATACGATACGGGCTCTGACGGCGACCGCGATGTGCCGGCCGCATGGGCAGTACCACACGACGTGGTCACCCTTGCCCAACCGCGGCGTGCACCCCTGCGCCAGCAGTGCCCGCTCGAGTACCCGGTAGCGGACTCCCTTCGCCATAAGCCTACTCCATCCGGGCTAGATGTTGCAGTAAAGCCCGGATAGACGTCTACTGGCGCGGCAACTGCACGCGAGAACCGGAATTGCTGGCAATCTGTGCCTTAACACCCCGGGCATGCCCATAATGTCCGGCCGGTCTGACATTCCGTGCTGTCTGCCGCCTGGGGATTCAGTTGCGCCGCACAGCCGCCACGGGTCCGTTCTGGAAAATCTTCTTTCTTCCGAACGGACGCGTGGTGACTCCCTCAGCCAGTGACTTCCTAGGGCGGCGGCGGGGCAGCCGGAGGAACACGAACCCGAGGATCACGGCCGGTATCAGCCAGCCGATCTCGCCAGGGCGGTGGCCGGTGCCGCCGAGCACGTTGCCCGCGATGCTCACGGCGACGACGCAGGCGACGATCACGGTTGCCACCGCCAGGCCGCGGCGCGGACCCGCGGGGCCCTGCAGCGGATCCGCGGCCTGCGGGGCGGGAATCATGCCCTGCGGCGGCAGGTCGGTGAACAGGTCGCTGAGGTCGCTGCGGGTGCGGGCCTGACGTGACTGCTGGCCGGACTACTGGCGGGCCAGGTTGGCGGCGCCGCCGCGCAGGACGAACTTCTGGATCTTGCCGGTCGCGGTCTTCGGCAGCTCGTCGACGAACGTCACCGCCCGCGGGGCCTTGAAGTGCGCCAGCCGGTCGCGGACGAACGCGATCAGCTCCGGTTCCGTCGCGGACGCGCCGGACCGCAGCACGACGAACGCGTGCGGCGTCTCGCCCCACTTCTCGCTCGGCACCCCCACGATGGCGGCCTCCGCCACGGCCGGGTGGCGCAGCAGCGTGCCCTCTACCTCGACCGACGAGATGTTCTCGCCGCCGCTGATGATGACGTCCTTGATCCGGTCCCTGATCTCCGCGTAGCCGTCCGGGTGCAGCACGGCCGCGTCCCCCGTATGGAACCAGCCATCGCCCATCACCCGCTTCGTCGCCTCGGGATCGTTGTAGTACCCCTCCATGACGACGTTCCCGCGGACGGTTATCTCGCCGAGCGTCTGCCCGTCGGCGGGCACCTCGTTGCCGTCGGTGTCGACCACCCGCAGCTCGCCGGAGGTGAGCAGCTCCACGCCCTGCCGGGCCTTGACGACCGCCCGCTCGCCGGGGGCCAGCTCCGCGTGCTCGGGCAGCGGCGCGCAGACGGTGATGAACGGGGCGGTCTCGGTGAGGCCGTAGACGTGGGTGATCTCCCAGCCGAACTCTTCCTCGAGCCGCTCGATGGTGGCCGCGGCCGGCGGTGCGCCCGCGGTGACGACGCGCACGCCCGGCACCACCTCGCCGCGGACCGGCGGCGAGGCGTTGGCGAGCGAGATCAGCACGGTCGGCGCCGCGCACATCCAGGCCACGTTCTCGTCCCTGATCAGCCCGAACACCGTCGCCGGATCCACCTTGCGCAGGCAGATGTGGGTACCGGCGGCGGCTGTCACCGTCCATGTGTAGGTCCAGCCGTTCGCGTGGAACATCGGCAGCGTCCACAGGTACCGCTCGCCGACCGCTATCGGCAGGTGCAGCAGCGTGCCTATCGTGTTGATCGCGGCGTTCCTGTGCGTGATCATCACGCCCTTCGGCCGCGCGGTCGTGCCGCTGGTGTAGTTGATCGTGAGCAGGTCAAGCTCGCCGATCTCCGGCCGGCTGAAGGCCGGCGTGGCCGCCGCGATCGCCGCCTCGTAATCCAGCCACCCGGCGCGCCTGCCCCCTTCGGCCAACTCGAACGCCACGAAGTGCCGTACTCCGGGCATCTGCTCGCGCACCGCGTCGAGGTCCGCCAGGTAGTCGCCGTGCGCGCACACGACGGTCGCGCCGGAGTGGTTCACGATGTAGACGAAGTCCTCCGGGGTCAGCCGGTAGTTGATCGGCACGAGGACGGCGCCGAGCTGCGGCACGGAGTAGAAGCACTCCAGCTGCGCGTGCGTGTTCGGCGAGATCGTGGCCACCCGGTCGCCTTGCGCCACCCCCAGGCCCTGCAGCGCCGAGGACCACCGGTCGCAGCGGTCGAAGAACTGCTTGTAGGTCAGCCGGAGGCCGCCGTCGACGACTGCCTCACGGTCACCGTGCAGCCTGCGGGTACGGCGGGCGAATTCCAGGGGTGACAGTGGTGTTTCCATGACGTGAATTGTGACACCCTGCCCTGGTCCTGGCAGAGACCAAGGTTGCATCTGACGCAGGCTCAGGCCGCGGCGGTGAGCCGTTAGGCGAACAGCCCACGGATGTCATCGGCGTCCAGGCTCCCGCCGAACACGTTGCCGTCGTCGATGACGTTGGCGAACAGCTCGGCCTTCCGCGCCTTGAGCGCCATGACCTTTTCCTCGATCGTGTCCTTGGCGATGAGGCGGTACACGATGACGTTGCGGCTCTGCCCGATCCGGTGGGTCCGGTCGATCGCCTGTGTCTCGGTGGCCGGGTTCCACCACGGGTCGAGCAGGAAGCAGTAGTCGGCTTCGGTCAGGTTCAGCCCGAACCCGCCGGCCTTGAGGCTGATCAGGAACACCGGGTCGGTGCCGTCCTTGAAGCGCCGCAGCACCGCGGCCCGGTCCCGCGTCTTGCCGTCCAGGTAGCAGTACCGGATGCCAGCCGAGTCGAGCCGCTCGCGGACGTGGGCGAGGAACCCGGTGAACTGGCTGAAGACCAGAGCACGGTGCCCGCCCGCGGCCACATCCTGGATCTGATCGAGCAGCGTGTCGATCTTGCTGCAGGGCAGGTCCGCCTGCGCGCTGTCGACTAGCGCAGCGTGCAGGCTGAGCTGGCGCAACCGGGTCAGGGAGGTCAGGATCGTGAACCGGTTGGCGTTGATGTCGGCCAGCAGCCCGAGGACCTTCTGCCGCTCCCGCTGCAGGTACGTCTGGTAGAGCTTGCGGTGCCGCGGGTGCAGTTCCACCTCGAGCACCTGCTCCTGCTTCGCCGGCAAATCGGCCGCCACCTGCTCCTTCGTGCGGCGCTTGAGCAGCGGCCTGACCCGCCGCCGCAGCTGGGCGAGCAGCTCGGCGTCGCCCTGCCTTTCGATCGGCCGGGCGTAGTAGTCGCGGAAGCGCACCGGGCTCGGGAACAGCCCCGGCGCCGTGATCGACAGCAGTGACCACAGTTCCATCAGGTTGTTCTCCATCGGAGTGCCGGTGATGGCAACCTTGAACGGGGCGCGCAGCCGCCGTACGCACTGGTAGATCTTCGACTGGTGGTTCTTGGCGTACTGGGCCTCGTCCAGGATCAGGCCGGACCATTCCGCCGCTAGGTGGGCATCGAAGTCCAGCCGGAGCAGCGTGTACGAGGTGACCACGACGTCGGCGCCCGCGATGACCTCGGCCAGGTCGGCGCCGCTGCGGGCCAGCGTGTCGGTGATCACCACCACCTTCAGGCTGGGTGCGAACCGGGCGGACTCGGCCGCCCAGTTCGGCGCGACGCTGGTCGGCGCGACGACGAGGAACGGCGGGCCGGCCGGGTCCGCCTGCCGGGCGTGGCAGATCAGCGCCAGCGCCTCGAGTGTCTTGCCGAGCCCCATGTCGTCGGCGAGGATGCCGCCGAGGCGGTGCTGCCACAGGAACGCCAGCCAGCCAAACCCGTCCAGCTGGTAGGGACGCAGCCGGGCCCGCAGAGTGTCCGGCGGCTGCGGCCGCCCGGATCCGGAGAGCCCACCGGCCTGGCTAGCCTCGAGCAGTCCCTGCACCTGCTGCTGCCACGCCCGGGCCTGATGGCCGACCACGCCGAGCGCGGCCAGCTCTTCCCATAGCCCGGCCTGGAACCGGCTGATCCTCAGCGGCCCGCCGACGGTGTCCTGCAGCGCCCGTGCTTCCTCGATCAGCTTCGCGAGCTGCCGCAATTCAGGCTTGTCCAGGCTGAAGTAGGCGCCGTCGGGGAGCAGTACGTCCGACTCGCCGCGGCTCAGCGCGGTGAACACGTCGGTGAACGGGACCTCGCGGCCCTCGACCGTGATCGTGACCCCGAGGTCGAACCAGTCGACCTCGCCTGCCACCTCGCCGGTGGACACGCCGATACGCAGCGAATCGCCGGCCTCACGGTAGTCGGCGGGCTCTCCGGTGACCTCTACGGCCACCCCTGGCTGGCCGTTGAGCAGCGGCAGCAGTTCGGTGGTGAAGCGCATGGTGTCCAGGCCGCCGAGCCGGGAGCTCGGTACCAGGGCCGGGTCACCGGGCAGCCCGCCGAGCCGGAGGCTGTCCAGCACCGCCTGCTCGGCCGCTAGGTCCCGGTACCCGGTATCACCAGGTGCCTGATGCAGCTCCGCACGCACGTGCGAGCCGCCGACCTGGTAGGCCCACTCCCAGTCGACCTGGACGTCGTGGCCGTCGCCGTACGACGCGCGCAATACCAGGGTCGGGTCGGAGATCACTGGCGGGGTGAAGGACCCGTCCGAGGAGATCACCGTGGCCATCTGCCGCAGTCGCGGGTAGAACCGGTCGCGGAACCGGGTCTGCTCGGCGGCCGGTACCGTGAGCCGCTGGCCGGCCAGCGCCATCTCCTGCAGCTGCGCGGGAACCGCCTGGCCGAGCCGGGCCAGGCGGAAACGGCAGCTGCCGGGATCGGTACTCCGCTGCGCTTCGGCCCGGTCGAGGTAGACCACGCCGTGGCCTTCGGTGCCGATGAACCGGACCGGGACGGCGGCTTCGGGGCCAGTGCCCTCTGAGCCGGGGCCTGCTGAGTCGGGACCGTCGAGGTGGATCACGGCGGCGATGGCGAGGTCCCCGCCGGCCTCGGCCTGGGTGACATCCAGGCAGAGCCGCGCCTCCCGGTACCGCTCCACCGCGCCGAGCTTGTGCCCGTACACCAGCTGCAGGCCGGCTTGCCCGGCCTCGTCGAGCAGCGGCCAGAGCCGGCCCGACTCGAACGCGGACAGCTCGATAGAACGTTCGTCGCGGGAGTAATAAGGCTGGTTGACGCGGGTCCGGTACAGGGCGAGCAGTTCCCGCAGCAACCGGACCTGGGTGGCCGGATAGCCGCCGAAGTAGCCGTAGCTGTCGAGCTTGCCCCAGCTCAGCGTGCCGCCGATCCAGCCGCCGTGCTTGCCGGGCTGGACCAGCCGGGCCATCAGCCGCACCGGCGGCCGGCCCGGCCCCGGCCCGGCCGCCGGTGCGCGTCCCGACAGGGGCCTCGGCTGACGCTGGAGCTGGGGCAGGTCAGTCACCAGGGTCAGCTCGATGGCCAGCGTCGTCTCCTCGGGACGTCCGGCGTCGTGTCCGGCGGCCAGCAACGACTCGAGCGACGTGTCCCAGGAGGGCGGACGTCGGGCCTGGCGCGGGACGGCCGGCGTCCCCGCCGCCTCAGCCCCGCCCTCGACGGCGGAAACGAGCAGCGCCGCGGCGTGCTCGCAGGCGTAGCGGGCGTCGCAGCTGCACCGGGCGCCCCGGACCTCGAGCATCGGTCCCCGGCCCGAGAAGTAGACCGTCGGCGTGTAGAACTCGCCGAACCTGCCGTGCACCAGCCCGGACAGGGCGTTCTGCCCGGGGATCCACACCTGCTGGACGACGGCCTTGCGCCGCACGTACCCGAGCGCCGCCTCGTAGCAGTCGGTCCCGATCATGTCCTCGAGGGAACCAGGATCTATATCGCTCAGCTCGACGTCCATGCCGGGAGGCTAGCGGCAGGCACCGACATTTCCCGGTTGCCGGGCCGGCCGCCGGGCCGGCCGCGCGAATCAGGCGCCGCGCGGTGCGGCGGCCACCGGCGCGGCGGCGGCCTCGACGTCATAGTCGTAGATCCACCCGCGGCTCTGCAGCCGGGCGCCTGAGGCATCGTAGCCGGCGCCGACCTCCGCCAGCCGCGTTCACCCACCTACCACGCAGGGGGAGCTGCCCGGCGCGGATCGCTCGCAGACGTCGGCCGGGTTGCCGAAGATGCCGATCGAGGGGAGCGCCGCGCCCTCGAAGTTGAACAGCGTGAGGTTGACGTTCGGCGAGCCGATGCCCGTCCCCGGTTCCCAGGGCACGCCTGGGATCCAGTCGGGAGCCCAGTAGAACAGCCCGGCGCCGAGTCCGTCGGGCACCTGGGCCAGGATGGAGAGCTCGTCGGTCACGAAGGAAAGCTGCCCGCCCGGACTGGCCGGGTAACCCGGT
>Ga0187814_10000004_pt1 | contig 48946 bp, 44 predicted proteins | sample NC_S_4_FD_132450 | JGI IMG/M metagenome (GOLD analysis project Ga0187814, IMG submission 132450) | Wetland sediment microbial communities from Neuse River Estuary, North Carolina, USA - ASW-S_4 | ecosystem: Environmental > Aquatic > Freshwater > Wetlands > Sediment | place: USA: North Carolina... | reverse complement strand
CTGGGTCTGAACATGTACGACGTGATGGCCGCGCCTGCGCTGCGGGGGCGGCGGAGTGCCGGCCGTGAAGAGACCGACTGGAGCCCTGCCCGGCACCGGATCATCTCCGGCGAGGACGTGGTCAGGCTGCTGCCAGCGCTCGAGCAGCGGCACCCCAGCGGGGGCTACCTGTTCTACGACTGCCAGACCGACGACGTGAGGCTGGTGCTCACCGTGCTGGGCGAGGCCGAGCGCTTCGGTGCGATCTGTGCCAACCGGGTGGAGGTCCTGGAGCTGCTCGAGCCTGGCGACGGGGTCAGGGTGCTCGACGCGCTCAGCGGGCAGGAGTTCCAGATCCGGGCGGATAACGTGATCAACGCAACCGGGGTGTGGGCCGACCGGATCAGGCCCGAGGAGCTGCACTCCGAGGCCGAGGTGCCCAAGATCGCCCCCAGCCGGGGGACGCACGTGACGGTCGCCCACGCCGACCTGCCGCTCGAGGCCGCCGCGATCGTCCCCGCAGGGGAGGGCCGCTCGATCTTCGCGCTCCCGTGGCTCGGGCGGAGTCTCCTCGGTACCACGGACAACAACTACTCGGGCGACATCGACCATGTCCGGCCGTCCCCAGAGGACATCGAGTACCTGCTCGAGGCGACCAACCGGTTCTTCGACACCAGCCTGGGCCCCGAGGATCTGGTCGGGGCGTACGCCGGCGTGAGGCCGCTGATCTCCTCCGGAGACAGCCGGAAATCGGTCGACATTTCCCGCAAGGCCGAGCTCTACGAGACCTCGAGCGGGCTGATCACGATCACCGGGGGGAAGCTCACGACCTGGCGGAGGATGGCCAAGCTGGCGGTCGATCGGCTGGTCGAGCGCGACGGCCGCGAGGCCCCCTGCCGCACTCACGAGATCCCGCTCGGCCAGCCCACCGATCCGAGCGAGCTGCCGGCGGTGGATGGCGTCTCAGGGCAGTCAAGGGAAGCCTTGGCGGCCCGCTACGGTCATGCCGCCGAGGAGGTCCTCGCCGTCGCCGCGGAGCGCAGCGAGCTCGCGGAGCCGATCCTCCCAGGACTGCCCGACCTGCTCGCCGAGGCGCCGTTCGCCGCGCGCCTGGAGCAGGCGCGGACGGTCGGGGACGTCCTGCTCAGGCGAACCCGACTGGGGCTGCTCGCCGGGCGCGAGCTGTCCGCCCGGGACAACCGGGCTTCGCTCCGGGTCGCCCGTGCGCTGGGGCGCGAGTTCGGCTGGGACCAGGGTCGAATCGAAGCCGAGGCCGAAGCGTTTCGCCGGGAGGCCGAGGCCGAGGGCATTTCCGCGCAGGCAGGACGGGCGGTGGCGCGGTGAGCGGGCCGAGGCGTCCGTTGCTCACCACTCGCGGCACGCTCGCGCTGGGCATCCGGCCCTGGCTGATGGGCATCGTCAACGCGACGCCCGACTCGTTCTCGGACGCGGGCGAGCGGCGGACGCTGCAGGCGCGCGTGGAACTCGCGCGCGAGATGCTGGACGCCGGCGCGGACATCATCGACATCGGCGGCGAGTCGGGCGTGACCAACCGCCCGCCCGTCGACCCCGACGTGGAGATCGAGCGAGTGGTCCCGCTGATCGAGCGCGTCGCGGGCGAGCTCGGCGCGATCGTCTCGGTCGACACGTACAAGCCGGAGGTTGCGCGGGCGGCGATCACGGCCGGCGCATCGATCGTCAACGATGTGAGCGGGCTCGGCGACCCCGCGCTGGCCGACGTGTGCGCGCAGACCGGAGCAGGCCTTGTCCTGATGCACACTCGCGCCGCCCCCAAGGAGAAGTTGCTCGATCCTTCGCTGGACGGGCGTGTGCTGGTGGACGTGGAGCTGTTCCTGCGCGAGCGGATCGACCTTGCGCTCGAGCGTGGCGTCGCGTTCGAGCAGCTGCTGTTGGATCCCGGACCCGACTTCGGCAAGACGCCCGCACAGACAGTCGAGGCGCTGCGCGGGATCGAGCGCCTGCACAAGCTCGGGCGCCCGCTGCTGCTCGCGGTCTCACGAAAGGACTTCATCGGCGCGATCATCGGGCGGCCACCCCGCGGACGGCTCGCCGGAACTCTTGCTGCGATCGCGCACGGAGTGGCCGCGGGCGTGCACGTGCTGCGTGTCCACGACGTGGCGGAGGCTGCGGACTTCCTCGCCGTGAGCGCCGCGCTCGGCGCCGAGATCGAGGTCGATCCGTTGCTTCGCCTGTCCGACGAGATCCGCTGGGAGCAGGGCTCCTAGCGGCTTCATGGGCGGCGCGCTGGTGCGCCACCGCTAAATTGACTGCCAGCGTTATCGCCGGCCGCTGCCTCAACGCGGCCGGAGCCCACCGATTCATCCGATCGACAAGGAGGCAGCTGCATGTCCGTCTTAGACCGCGCATCGCTCGAGCAGAGCCCGCTCGCCGACCTGCACGCAATCGCGTCGGAGCTGTCGATCGACGGCTACCGTCGGCTGCGCAAGCCAGAGCTGATCGACGCGATCCTCGCGCGGCAGGGAGGAGGGGCAGGCGAGGAGGCGACCGAGGAGAGCCTGCCGTCGTTGCGCCGCCGCCGTGGACGCCGTGGGGGACGCGGCCGCGGTGGCACGCGAGAGGAACCCGAGACCCACGAGGAGGAGTCGCCGGAAAGCGCTGAGAGCAGCGCCGTCGCCGCCGAGCCCGAGGAAGCGGCGCGCCCCGAGGGGCCCGAGGAGATCGAGGAGGAGCTCCGCGAGGGTGCCGACGAGATCATCGAGGGCGTCGTGGACCTGCTTCCCAACGGGTCGGGGTTCGTGCGAGTGAGGCCGCCGGAGCCCTCCGACGACGACGTGTACATCTCCGCGGCCCAGGTCAAGCGGTGCGAGCTCGTCTCGGGCGACCGTGTGTCCGGACCGCGACGGGCGCCACGGCGCTCCGAACGGTTCGCGTCGCTGCTGCGAATCGACATGATCAACGGGCGTCCGGCCGCCGAGCTGGCCGGCGCGGCGCGCTTCGAGGAGCTTCCGCTGGTGTTTCCGAGCGAACGCTTCGCGTTCGAGCCCGACGATCCCACGGTGGCCGCGATCGAATCGCTCGCGCCGATCGGGCGGGGCTCGAGGGTCACGATCGTGGGCGGCCCGCAGACGGGGAAGACGGAGGCGCTGCGCGCGCTGGCCGCGCAGCTCTCCCGTGACTCCACCCTCCAGCTGTGGCTCGTGCTCACGGGCACGCGTCCGGAGGAGGTAGCGGAGTGGCAGGCCGGACCTGTCGGTCCCGCGGCGACGGCGAGTCTGGGCGCGTCGGCCGATACCCAGGGCCAGGCCGTGGAGGGCGTCGTGGAGCAGGCCAGACGGATGGCTGCGCGCGGGGCCGACGTGGTGGTGTTGATCGACACGCTGGACGGACTCCCGCCGCACGTCGCCGCGAGGGCGCTCGGATCCGCCCGCAACCTCGTGGAGGCCGGCTCGCTGACCGTGATCGCGACCGCCTCGCAGCCGCACGGAGGAGAGACGACCGTCGTCGCGCTCGATGCCGCGCACGCTCGGGCGGGAAGGTTTCCGGCGATCGACCACGAGGCGAGTTGGACGATGCGAGCCGAGCTGCTCGTCGGCGAGTCGGGCGCCGAGGCGATCTCCCAGGCGCGGTTCGAGTCGCCGCAGTAGGCTGGCGCCATGACGGAGCAATTCTGCGACGTGGGCCGGGGGATCACGCTCTGCTACGAGACGTTCGGCGAGGAATCGGCCTCGCCAATGCTGCTGATCATGGGCCTGGGGACGCAGATGATCGGCTGGCCAGACGATTTCTGCGAACAGCTCGCCGGCCGTGGCTTTCGCGTGGTGCGCTTCGACAACCGCGACTGCGGCCGCTCCACCCACGTGCGAGGCGCCCCGCCCACGGCGGGGCAGCTCGTCCGCCGCCGGATCGACCCCGTCCTGTACACGCTGAGCGACATGGCCACCGATGCCGTCGGGCTGATGCGGGCACTCGGCCTGGAGCCCGCCCACGTGGTGGGCGCGTCGATGGGTGGGATGATCGCTCAGACGGTCGCGGCCGAGCACCCGGAATCGGTGCGCTCGCTCGTCTCGATCATGTCCAACACAGGGAACAGATGGCGGGGTCAGCCGGCATTCGGGATCTACCGGTACCTGCTGCGCCGCGCTCCTGCGGACCGCGAGGGATTCATCGAGCACACCACCAAGGTGTTCGCCGCGATCGGATCGCGCGGGCTGCCGCAGGACAAGGACCGCGTTCGCGAGATGGTCACGCGCAGCTACGACCGCGGGCAAGATCCGGCGGCGTCCGGGCGCCAGCTGGGCGCGATCATCGTGTCGGGGGACCGGACCTCGCAGCTACGCACCATTTCCGCGCCCACCCTGGTGATCCACGGGTCCAAGGACCGGATGGTGAGCCGCTCGGGAGGCGTCGCCACCGACCGCGCGATCCCCGGGGCGCGGATGGTCACGATTCAGGGCATGGGCCACGACCTTCCCGAGGCCGCCTGGCCGCTGCTGCTCGGGGTGATCTCCGAGCACGCGTGGTCCGCCGAGCGCGCGACCGCCGCGCCGGCGGGAACATGAGTTGACCCGCGGGGTCAGAGCTGGACGCGCACGCCGGCTTCGTCCTCCAGCTCGTCGAGCTGCGCGACGAGGTCCTCGCTGAATACGGCGCGAGCCGGGCATCACCAAGCACGTCCACCAGCACCAGGATCAGTAGGCGGTGCACCGCGAGCGGTGCCGGGGCACGCGCTTGTAGCGCTGGTCATGCCCGCGCAGCCACAGCAGCTGGTCGACGTCGGCGGCGCAGGTCTCCGGATGCTCGGCCACGATCAGCTCCACCGCGTGTAACGCGCACGCCCGGATCTCCACCTCCTCCGGCGAGCCGTGCTCGATCAGCTCTCCGCGATCGATCCTCTTCACGAGCGCCGAGTCGAAGCTCAGGATGCCGTCGAGCCGCAGGACGTGGGGCACGAGGTTGTCGGCGAAAATCGTGAGGCGGTCGAGATCTTCGAAACTCGCCACCCCGGCGCGGTCAAGGTCGGCCGCGGCGATCTGGGCGCGCTTGAGGAACGGGATGGTGATGCCTTCGTACGTGGACGTGTCCGCGAAGGAATCCCAGCCGGCGAGCGTCCGGACGAGATTCACGGCCGATCCGGCCGCTGAGTCGGCGAGCGCGGTAAAGCTGCCGCCGTGCTCGCTCGCGACATGGTCTCCGAGGTCACGCAGGGAGCGCGCGAACAGCTCCATCAGCTCATGACCGGCGTCCTGGTCAAGGACGCGGGCGATCGTCTCGGCGTCGATCCTTCCCAGCTCCGCTGCGCTCCAGGACCCGGCTGAGGCGAATCGGTCGCGGATCGCTCCGGCAATCGTGTAGTAGCCGCTTCGCCCCGCTCGCTTACGAAGCGTCGGGAACCACCCGGATCCGAAGTTGACCGCGTCCAGCGTCAGCCAGAAGGCGGCGAGCAGCTCGCGGTCGCCGTCGATCAGGTGTGCTTCGGGGTCTTGCCCGAAGGGCGGTGGGCCGAGTGGCAGGGTCGCCGCGTAGCCGGGGATCGCCTCCGCGTCGAGGCGGACATGGCGGGCGGATCGCGCCACCTGGGCGCAGGCGTCTCGCAGCTGGCCGAGCAGGTCCTCCACTCACTTCAAGGATGCCGTCTTCGACCACCCCCGTCGCTACCGTTGACCGAGGAGCCGATGCCCGAGACGAAGAGTGATGTGGACGCCCTCCTGGAGGGCTTGAACGACCCCCAGCGCGAGGCGGCGACGTGGCCCGGGGGGCCGCTCCTGATTCTGGCCGGGGCGGGCTCGGGCAAGACACGTGTGCTCACGCACCGGATCGCGTACCTACTCGCGACCGAGGCGGCCGAGGCGAGCGAGATCCTCGCGATCACGTTCACCAACAAGGCCGCCGAGGAGATGCGCGAGCGCGCCGGGCTGCTCGTCGGCCGCCGGGTCCGGGCGATGTGGGTGATGACGTTTCACTCGGCCTGCGCACGGATGCTGCGGGCGCACGCCGACCGGCTTGGATACACCCGTCAGTTCACGATCTACGACCAGGCGGATTCACGGCGGCTGATCAAACGCTGCCTGGACGAGCTCGGGATCGATCCCAAGCGCTTCACGCCGGCCGCGATCGGCTCGCAGATCTCCGATGCCAAGAACCGCCTGCGCGACGCGGACTCCTACGCACAGATGGTGGGGTCGTTCTTCGAGCAGACGGTCGCGGACGTCTACCGGGAGTACGAGCGTCAGCTCCACCGCATGAACGCGATGGACTTCGACGACCTGCTGGTCCGCGCGGTCAATGTCCTGGAGTTGTTCGACGAGGTCCGCGAGCGCTATTCGGAGAGCTTTCGCCATGTGCTCGTCGACGAGTACCAGGACACCAACCACGCGCAGTACCGCTGGTTGCAGCTGCTCTCCAAGGAGCATCGGAACCTGGCGGTGGTCGGCGACCCGGATCAGTCGATCTACGGCTTTCGGAGTGCGGACATTCGCAACATCCTGGAGTTCGAGGACGAGTTCGTTGACGCCCACGTGGTGCGCCTGGAGCAGAACTACCGCTCGACCCAGAACATCCTCGACGCCGCGAATGCCGTGATCGCCAACAACCGTGGCCGGAAGTCCAAGAGCCTGTGGTCCGACCTCGGCCAGGGGGATCCGATCAAGGTCCGCGAGCTCGACGACGAGCACGCCGAGGCGCGGTTCGTCACGGGCGAGATCCAGCGCCTGCTTGACGAGGGCATCGGCCGCTCGGAGGTCGCGGTCTTCTACCGGACGAACGCGCAGTCACGCGTCCTGGAGGACACGCTCACGCGCGCAGACATCGCCTACCAGGTGGTTGGAGGGACGAAGTTCTACGAGCGTGCGGAGATCAAGGACGCGATCGCCTACCTGGTGACGCTCGTCAACCCACAGGATGTTGGGGCGTTCACGCGGATAGTCAATTCCCCGCGCCGCGGGATCGGGTCGACCTCGATGTCCCGGGTCCTGTCGTTCGGCAACAGCACCGGGATCTCGATCTGGGAGGCCGCGTCGGAGCCCGAGCAGGTGCCGGGGCTAGGAGCAGCCGGCGCGAAGGCCCTGCGGCGCTTCATGGCCACCATGCACGTTCTCAGCGAGCGCGCCTCGTCTGGTGCGCCCGTAGCCGAGCTGCTGAAGGAGATGCTCCAGGAGACCGGCTATCTCGAGGCGCTGGAGGCGGAGCGGACGATCGAGGCCCAGGGGCGGATCGAGAACCTGGAAGAGCTCGTCAACGTGGCCGCCGAGTACGACGCCTCCGAGGCCGAGACGCACTCGCTCGAGGAGTTCCTCCAGCAGGTCTCGCTGCGCTCCGATGCCGACGAGCGCACCGACGACGAGGGCCTGGTGACGCTGATGACCCTCCACAACGCGAAGGGCCTGGAGTTCCCGATCGTGTTCATGATCGGGTGCGAGGAGGGCGTCTTTCCCCATTCCCGCGCACTCGACGAGGGCGGCCTGGAGGAGGAGCGCCGGCTCTGCTACGTGGGGATCACACGGGCCGAGCGCGACCTCTACATCTGCTATGCACGCACCCGCAACGTGTTCGGCGCCCGTCAGTGGGGTGCGCCGAGCAGGTTCATCGCGGAGATCCCACCCGAGCTCACCGATCGCGAAGAGCAGCGTCCGACGTTTGCCGGGATCCGCGCGCGGGCCACGTCGTGGAGCTCGGGGGGCGGTGGCTCGGAGCCCGCGTGGTCCCGGGAGCAGCCGGCCCCCGTCACCTACCGCCTCGGCGAGGACGTCGTGCACCCGACCTTCGGGGAGGGCGTCGTCACGGGGCTGGAACCGGGCGGGATCGTCGTGATCCGCTTCAGCCGAGACCGCGCCGAGCGCAAGCTTGTGGCGGATCTCGCGCCGATATCCAGGCGCTAGGCCGGGCGGCGCCTGCCCATTAGGATCAGCCCGATGCTGATCTCGGTAGCCGGCCCGGATGATGCGCGCGCGATGGGGTGCAACTTCCTCGGCCGGCGGCGCGGTCGCAGCCCGATGCTCTAGCGTGCCGAACGATGTCGGCCACCATCATCGACGGTCGCGCGGTCGCGGCCCGCGTGCGCGCGGAGGTCACACAGGAAGTCGCGGCTCTCACGGAGCAGATGGGCCGGCCGCCGGGACTCGCCACGATCCTGGTCGGGGACGATCCGGCCTCCGCGATCTACGTGGCCAACAAGCGCAGGGCATGCGCAGAGGTCGGGATCGCCGACCTCCACCGCCACCTGCCGGCCGACAGCTCGCAGGCTGAGGTGTCCGCGGTGATCGAGCAGTGCAACAGCGACCCGAGTGTGAGCGGGATCCTCCTCCAGCTCCCCGTTCCCGAAGGCCTCGACGGGGCGGCGCTGACCGCGACGATCGCGCCGCAGAAGGACGTCGACGGGCTCACCCCGATCAGCGCGGGAAGGCTGATGCAGGGAGCGCCTGGGCTGAGGCCATGCACGCCGCTCGGGGTAATCGAGCTGCTCGACAGCTACGACGTGCGGCTGGAGGGGGCGGACGCTGTCGTGGTGGGCCGCTCCAACCTGGTTGGCAAGCCGCTCACGTTCCTGCTGTTGGAGCGCAACGCAACCGTGACCGTGTGCCATTCCCGCACTCGCGAGCTCGCCACCGTCTGCGCTCGCGCCGACGTCCTGGTGGCGGCCGTGGGCACCCCCGGGTTGATCGGAGCAGACCACGTCAAGCCCGGTGCCGCGGTGATCGACGTCGGGATCAACCGCACCGACGAGCGCCTGCGCGGAGACGTCAACTTCGACGGGGCTGCGGAACGAGCCGGGTTGATTACCCCCGTCCCGGGCGGGGTCGGGCCGATGACGATCGCGATGCTCCTTCGCAACACGGCCGCGGCGGCCCGGAGCCAGCGGTCCTGACAATGGAGGGAGGCGCGGTGGAGGCCCGGTCCCCTGCCGGGCGGCCGGCTGCCGAAGCAGGGGTGGACAGGGCTGCCGGCAGGTCTCCCAGCAGGCTCAACATCGGGGAGCTGATCAGCGCCTCGTGCGCCGTGCTGCTGATCGTCTTCATGTTCGCCTTCGAGTGGTACGGCGTCGACGGGATCCCCGGCCGATCACCCGCGCGAACGGGCGTCGTCAGCTCGGAGAATGGCTGGCATGGCCTGTCCGTTATCCGCTGGCTGATGTTGCTCACGGTCGCTGCCGCATTCGCAGCGGTCGCGATCCATGCGCGCCGTCCTTCGAGGCCCGCGGTCGCTGCGACCCGGCTCGCGGTGCTGCTGCTCGCGTCGCTGACCACCGTCCTGCTCTGCTATCGAGTCCTGATCGTGCTGCCGTCCCCGGATCGAGTCTTCGACCAGAAGCTGGGGGCCTACCTCGGATTGATCAGCGCACTCGGGATCGCCCTCGGTGGCTACGAGTCGGTCCGCGAGCAACGGGCGCGTACAATCGCGTCGAGACGCGTATCCAGGGCGCGCAACGCACTCGCTTCCAACCGAATCGCGGAGTAGGGTTGGCGTCGCCGGGGCCGGGCTCCTGGCTGGAGGGCGATGACGTTTCGCGAACAGTTAGCCCTGACAAAATGCTCTTGAGGAGGGGATCGCAGTGAACCTCGACAACGTCACCCGCGACGACTGGATCGTGGGCGGCCTTGCGTTGCTGCTCGCGATCGACCTGCTGTTCTTCCCCTGGTTCGGCGCGAGCATCACGGTCGGGCCGCTCTCGGTCTCCGCCAGCTCGAGCGGGACCGGATCGCCGGATGGCTGGCTTGGGGTGCTCGCCGTGCTGGCCGCGCTCGCGGTCCTTGCCGATCTGGCGATCGAGCGTCTCTCGCCTCAGACAGCGGTCCCCGAGGTGGGGGGCAGCAGGGAGATGACGCGCTTCGTCCTCGCCGTCGCCACCGCCTGCTTCATGGCCCTGAAGTTCCTGTTCCATCCCGATCACTTCAGCGGCATCGTCACCTACGACTGGGGCTTCTACCTGGGAGCGCTGGTGGTGGCGGGACTCGTCTACCTCGCCACGCTGGCGCGCAACGCGAGGGCGCTCGGGCCGACGGTGACGTCACGGCCCGGCGCACCGGCTGGCCCAGCGGGTTCTGCAGGCGCCGGCGGCCCGCCCGGCTCCGGAAGCACTCAAGGGACCGGGCCGGCAGGGCCGCCCGCCTGACGGAGCCAGTCTCGCGGATGGGCTTCGACACCGGGAGGCTTCGCCGGGGCGAGTGGATCGTGGGGTCGGGAGGCGTGGTGCTGCTCGCCTCGATGCTGCTGCTGCCCTGGTACGGACTCACCAGGTTCTCGGCACCGCCGGGACCGAGGTACATCGTGAGCTACTCGGTCGACGGCTGGAACGGGTTGACGCACCTGCGCTGGCTGATGCTGCTGACGATCCTCGCCGCGTTCGCGCTCGTGTTCTTCCAGGCCACCCGTCGCGCGCCGGCCATCCCGGTCACTCTCAGCCTGCTCGTGACGGTGCTGGGCGTCCTGAGCGGACTCTGGCTGGTCTACCGAGACTTCATCAGCGCGGCCGGCAGCCTCAAGCTCGGCGCGATCGTCGGCCTGCTGGGCCTGTGCCTGATCGCCGGCGGCGGCTGGGACTCCCTGCATCAGGAGGGAATCGCAGCGAAGGACGTTCCCGAGATTCCCACGGTCAGTCCGGGAGAGCAGACCGCTTCCTAGAATTGGGCCGATGCTGGATCGGGCCCAGGTCCTACACGTCGCGCGCCTGGCGCGCCTCGAGCTGACCGACGAGGAGGTTCAGCGGATGGCCGCCGAGCTCTCCAAGGTGCTCGACCACATCGAGAAGATCCGGGAGCTCGACCTCAAGGGTACCCACCCCACCTCGCACGTGGTCGACATCACCAGCGTCCTGCGCGCCGACGAGCCGCGGCCCTGTCTGCCGGTCGAGATCGCGCTCGCCAGCGCGCCCGAGCCGATCGAGAGCGCGGCCGGGCTCGGGTTCGGCGTGCCGAGCCCCGGGCAGGCCCCGGGTGAGTGAGCTGCTCGATCTGACGGCCGCGGCGGCTGCGCAGCGCGTCCGCGCTGGTGAGCTCGACCCCGGTGAGCTGTTCGAGGCCTACCGCGCCCGGGCCGCCGCCGAGGACCTGAACGCTTTCACCTGGGTCGCCGAGGGCCCGCCCGACAAGCGCGCCCGAGGCGACGATCCACTCGGCGGCGTGCCGATCGCGGTCAAGGACCTCTTCTGCACCGAGGGCGTCCCCAGCCAGGCAGGATCGCGGATCCTGGAGGGGTACCGCCCGCCGTACACCGCGACGGTGGTGGCACGGCTTCGTGATGCGGGAGCCCCCCTGCTCGGAAAGACCAATCAGGACGAGTTCGCGATGGGCTCCTCGAACGAGAACTCAGGGTTCGGGCCGGTGGTGAACCCGTGGGACCGCAGCCGCGTTCCAGGCGGCTCGTCCGGCGGCAGCGCCGCGGCGGTGGCGGCCGGACTGGCTCCCTGGGCGATCGGCACCGACACCGGCGGCTCGATCCGCCAGCCGGCCGCGCTGTGCGGCGTCGTCGGGCTGAAGCCCACGTACGGGGCGTGCTCGCGCTACGGGATGATCGCGTTCGCGTCCTCGCTGGATCAGGCCGGTCCGCTCACGCGGGACGTCAGCGATGCCGCGCTGCTGCTCTCCCAGATGGTGGGACACGACCACTGCGACTCGACCTCCCTGGAGTTCGAGTGGGACATCGCGATGCCGCGCGCCGAGCACTTGAAGGGCGTTCGCCTGGGGGTGCCCGAGGAGCTCGTGGGATCGGAGGGCGGCGTGGAGACTGGGGTGCGGGAGCGCTTCGAGGAGACGCTGGAACTCGCCCGCCGGCTGGGAGCGACCATTGAGGCCTGCCGTCTCGAGCACGCTCCGCACGCCCTCTCGGCGTACTACCTGATCGCGCCGGCGGAGGCGTCCGCCAACCTCGCGCGCTACGACGGGGTCCGCTACGGCCTGCGCGTCGACGGCGACGCGGACCTGATCTCGATGTACGAGCGAACCCGATCCGCGGGCTTTGGTGACGAGGTCAAGCGACGCATCATGCTCGGCACCTACGCGCTCTCCAGCGGCTACTACGAGGCCTACTACGGCACCGCTCAGAAGGTTCGGACGAGGATCTCAGAGGACTTCCGCGAGGCGTTTGCCTCGTTCGACTTCATCGTCACGCCGACGAGCCCCTGGACTGCGTTCGAGCTCGGCTCGAAGACATCAGACCCTCTGGCGATGTACCTGAACGACTTCTGCACGGTCCCGATGTCGCTGGCCGGCATCCCCGCGATCTCGATCCCATGCGGGCTCAGCGACGGCCTGCCCGTCGGATTCCAGCTGGCCGGGCCCGCGTTCACGGAGAGCCGCCTGCTGGACGTCGCCTACGCGCTCGAGCAGGCGATCGGGTTCGACGGGAGCGCGGCCCGACTGCCAGACGAGGTCAATACATGAGCGCCGTCGCCTACGAGCCGGTAGTCGGGCTTGAGATCCACGTCCAGCTGAGCACCCGGACGAAGATGTTCTGCGGCTGCGAGGTCAGCTTCGGCGATCCTCCGAACACCCACACGTGCCCGGTGTGTCTGGGCCTTCCCGGCTCGCTGCCCGTGACCAACGCGCGCGCGGTCCACTTCGGACTGATGATCGGGCTGGCGCTGGGCTGCGACATCGCGGAGCGCTCGCTGTTCCACCGCAAGAACTACTTCTATCCCGATAACCCGAAGGGCTACCAGATCTCCCAGTACGACGTCCCGCTGTGTCGGGGAGGGCACCTCGGGGAGGTTCGCATTCACCGTGTGCACCTGGAGGAGGACGCGGCCAAGCTCAATCACCTCGGGGCGAGCGGGCGGATCCACGGCGCGGATCGCAGCTGGGTCGACTTCAACCGCTGCGGCACGCCGCTGGTCGAGATCGTCACCGAGCCCGACATCCGTTCGGCGGGACAGGCGCGCGACTGGCTGATCGTCCTCCGGGAGACACTGCGCCAGGTCGGCGTCTCGGACGTGAACATGGACGAGGGATCGCTGCGCTGCGACGCCAACGTATCGGTCCGGCCGCGCGGCTCGGGCGAGCTCGGAACAAAGACCGAGCTGAAGAACATGAACTCGTTCCGTTTCCTGGAGCGCGGGATAGAGAAGGAGATCGAACGGCAGATCGGGCTGCTCGGCAGCGGTTACTCGGTCGTTCAGGAGACCCTGCACTTCGACCCGGCCTCAGAGCGGCTCACCCCGCTTCGCTCAAAGGAGGAGGCGCACGACTACCGCTACTTCCCGGAGCCCGACCTGGTGCCGCTGCTCGTCAGCGAGTCGATGCTCAAGGCCGCGCGAGCCGAGCTGCCCGCCGAGCTGCCCGCCGAGCGCGCAGTCAGGTTCGAGAACGAGCTCGGGCTGAGCGCCGCCCGCGCGCGGCTGCTGGCGTTCCGCCCAGAGCTCGGGGAGTACTTCGAACGGGCGCTCGCGCACGACGTCCCCGGTGTCGACGCCGCAACGATTGCCAACTGGATCGAGCTGCTGATCGAGCGGATCGGCCGCGACGCCGACCCGGCCGAGTCGAAGGTCACTCCCGAGAGCCTGGTCGCTCTGGCAGCGATGGTCAGCTCCAAGGCGGTCAGCAGGGACGCCGCTCGCGACGTGCTGACAATGCTGGCGGAGGAGGGCGGCGATCCGCAGAAGATCGTCGAGCGCGAAGGGCTCGGCGCGATCTCCGCCGCCGAGGACGGCCTCGGGGAGCTGGTCGACCGTGCGATCGCTTCGGATCCCGCCGCGGCAGAGCAGGTGCGATCGGGAAACATGCGTGCGATCGGCCCGCTCGTCGGCTACGTGATGCGCGAGACCAAGGGCCGCGCGGACGGGGGAGAGGTCACTCGCCTGATTCGCGAACGGCTCGGGTAGCACGGCCACGCGCCCGCCGACCTCGATCAGGCCTTCCGAGGCTCCGGCCGCGGGCGTAGCATTCGCAGCGCCCGCAACCGTCCGTCAGGAGATCGCGCGATGTCGAGACTCATCCGCATGGACCAGACCGGCCACACCACCGTGGCGCAGTGGACGAAAGACGACCCGAGAAGCGTGGAGGAGGCTGTTGCCGCGTTCCGCGAGCAACTCGAGCAGGGCTACTTCGCCGTCGTCTCCGAGGGAGAGGGAAGCGCGGAGCAGGTGCGCGAGCTGCCGGTAGATGCGCCGCTCGTGATTCTCCGCCGGCCGATCGCGGGAGGCTAGCCACGTCAGGCTCGAGCGCGTCGCCGGCAACCACCGGCCCGCCCGCGCTTCCGGAGCTTGCGAGCGTCTACTGGCGAACGCGCGCAAGCGAGCAGACTCTCAATCGATCCGGCCGGCTGTGGACGCTCACCACAGTCGCGCACACCGTGCCGTTCGTTGGCGCCGCCGCGTTGCTCGCCGTACTGAACCCGGTGACGATTCCAGTCGGAGTCGTCCTGCTGGTCCACGCGTGGGTGATCCCGGAGCTCTACGCGGCGCGTGGCGCAGGCGTACTCCGCGCGGGGCGGTCCGAAGATCCGCGCGCCGAGCGGATTGCACTGGGACTGCTGGGCGACCTGCTCGATCATCGTGCACGGGAGCTGCACGAGCAGACAGGCCTGGTTCCCGAGCGGGGCCGGCTGGGCATCTGGCTCGTGGGGGAGGCGGGCGCGCTGCTGGTCCGGCCCGGGGGACGCCGCGTACACTGCTACTGCGTCAAGGCGAGCGACCCCGGGCTCCCGCGCGGAGATCGGACCGCGCACCTCCTGCTGGCAATGCGTGAGGACGAGACAGGGTTCGCGACGGTCGCCAACATGGCGTTCGGCGGCGCTCCCTGGCGGGTGCGTCGCCGCCTCAAGCCACCGGCTCGCGAAGCGCTTGCCTTCGCCGTCCGGGAGGTTCGGGCAGCGAACTGACGTCGCCCGCCGTCACACTGCGCGCCGGCGAGCAGTTCGCGCTTTACGGCCCCGAGGACCACTCGGATGCAGGAACTTTGGCCCCAGGGCCAATGCGCTGCGCGGCACGCTGCGGGACCATGCCCCGCATGACACGTCCGGCGGCATCGTCCAAAGTCAGGTTGGTGGAGGACCGGCGTGGTGCGCCGGCCGTCCCGGGCTCGATGCCCGTGCGGCGATACCGGCTTGCCCGCTTGCGGCTCGACGGCGCTCCCGCGTCGTCGGAGAAGCGTTACGAGTACCTGAAGCGCGCCTACGACTAGCCCGAGCACGCATACCCGGAGCGCTACGCTTACGGTATGCGAACTGAACTCGAGGCCACCCACTCGCGCCCCCCGATGATTCGCCGGGCGTTTGCGGGGGTGGTCCTGATTATCGCGGCGGCGCTGGCCCTGAAGCTCGTGATCGGTTTTGTGATCGCGATCTTCTGGACGGTCGTCGTCGTTGCCGTGGTGATCGCGCTCCTCTGGGCTTTGAAGACGATCTTCTGGTAGCGACGCCGTGGCGGGCGCCGGCTACGTCGTGATCTGCATGTTCTTCGGCTTGGCCGGAGGCGTGGTGGCGCGCATCAAGGGCAGCTCGTTCGTGCTCTGGTTCCTGATCTCGGGCCTGATCCCGTTCTTCGGGCTGCTCGCCGCCGTCTGCTACCGCTGGGAGGATCGGGAGCTGCGGCGCCGATGCCCGGAGTGCGGTCGGGTCTTGAAGATCTACGACGCGATCTGCATGCGGTGCGGCACCGAGCTCGAGTTCCCTGAGACGGCGATCGCGCCCGAGGCCGCGATGCGGCGCCGTCCTGCCTAAGCTCCGTCCTGTCTAAAGCTCCGGCCGGAGGCGCCGAAATCCATTGTTAGACTGGCGCTCTCCGCGGCGCGCGGGGCGGCCGCGCGCAGTCGGAGACCCGCTCACCGAAAGGACCAGAAGCCCATGCGTGCAGTCGACGCCCTGATGGAGTGCCTGAAGGCGGAGGGCGTCGACGTGGTATTCGGACTCCCCGGCGGCGCCAACCTCCCGACGTACGACGCGTTCTACGACGCCGGCATCCGCCACATCCTGGTCCGCCACGAGGCGGGCGGGGGCCATGCCGCGGAGGGCTACGCGAAGGCGACGGGGAAGGTCGGGGTGGCGCTCGGTACAAGCGGCCCGGGCGCGACCAACCTGGTGACGCCGATCTGCGATGCGATGCTGGACTCGGTTCCGGTGGTGTTCCTGACCGGGCAGGTGCGCACCGAGCTCCTCGGGACCGACGGGTTCCAAGAGGCGGACACGATCGGGATCACCATGCCGATCGTCAAGCACAGCTTCATGATCCAGCACCCCCTGGAGCTGCCCCGCTCGATCCACGAGGCCTTCCACATCGCGCGTACTGGGCGCCCCGGCCCGGTCGTGGTGGACATCCCGCAGGATCTTTCGAGGGCCGACATCCCGTACGAGCCGGTCAGCGATGTGCATCTCCCGGGGTACCAGCCGACTACCGAGGGCAACCAGAAGCAGATCCGCTTGGCAGCCAAGGCGCTCGCGAACTCGCGCAGACCGGTCATCTACGCGGGGGGCGGGGTGATCAACGCAAACGCGGCCGCCGAGCTGACCGAGCTGTGCCTGTCCGATCGATTCCCGGTCACGTGCACGGTGATGGGCCTCGGGGCGTTCCCCGCCCCGCACGACCAGTGGCTTGGGATGCTCGGGATGCACGGCACCCGCGCCGCCAACTACGCGATGGACGAAGCCGACCTGATCTGCGCGATCGGGGCCCGGTTCGATGATCGGATCACCGGCAAGCTGTCGGAGTTCGCCCCGCGAGCGAAGTTCATCCACATCGACATCGACCCCGCCGAGATCTCCAAGAACGTGCCCGCCCACATCCCGATCGTGGGCGACGCCAAGAACATCGTGCCGCGGCTTACCGCCGAGTACCGCGCGCTGTCGCCCGATCCCGGGCGCCTGGAGGAGTGGTGGTCGCGGATTCGGAGTTGGCAGGAGCGCCACCCGCTGCGCTACGAAGACTCCAAGGACTCGGAGATCAAGCCCCAATACATGGTCGAGGCCCTGTACGAGGCCACCGGCGGGGATGCGATCGTCACCAGCGACGTGGGTCAGCACCAGATGTGGACGGCGCAGTACTTCCACTTCAAGGCTCCTCGCCGGTGGATCAACTCCGGCGGCCTGGGGACGATGGGCTTTGGCCTGCCCGCCGCGATGGGGGCCAAGATCGGCTGCCCCGATCAGACTGTGGTGTGCGTGGCCGGCGACGGCTCGGTCCAGATGAACATGCAGGAGCTCGCGACCTGCGCCCAGGAGGGAATCGGGATCAAGGTGTTCATCATGAACAACGGCTACCTGGGAATGGTCCGCCAGTGGCAGGAGCTCTTCTGGGACAAGCGCTACAGCCAGGTCGACATGGGACGGTGGCCCGACTTCGTCAAACTCGCCGAGGCGTACGGGGCGACGGGGATGAGGTTCGAGGACAAGCACACGCTCGTCGACGACATGCGCTCGGCGCTCGAGGTCGAGGGTCCGGTGCTCGTCGACATTCGCGTCACCCGGGAGGAGAACACGTACCCGATGATCCCGGCGGGACAGCCCGCGCGGAACATGGTGGGATGATGGGCGAGCCCGCCACAAAGGAATTGCTTTCGCTCGACGACCTGGAGGCCGCGGCCGGCGTCCGCACCGGCCGCAAGCACATCCTCTCGATCCTGGTCGAGAACAAGCCCGGCGTGCTCACCCGGATCGCCGGCCTGTTCGCGCGGCGCGGCTTCAACATCGACACGCTCGCGGTCGGCCCGACCGAGGACGAGCGAATCTCCAGGATCACCCTCACGCTCGACGGCGCCGTGCACCCGATCGACCAGGTGACCAAGCAGCTCCACAAGCTGGTCAACGTGCTCAAGATCCGCGACCTGGAGCCCGAGGAGACGCTGGGTCGCGAGTTGGCGCTGTTCAAGGTCTCCGCGGACGGGCCTGCGCGCGCCGAGGTCATGCAGATCTGCGAGATCTTCCGGGCGAAGGTGGTCGACGTGACCCGTCGCTCGATCGTGGCGGAGGTGACGGGAACGTGCGAGAAGGTCGACGCATTCGAGCAGCTGCTGCGGCCGTTCGGACTGATCGAGATGGCGCGCACGGGCGAGATCGCGATCTCTCGCGGACGAGGTGAGACATAGGGTCAGCGCCCGTGGGCGCTGACCTACGCGCTGAAGGCGCGTGGGCGCGCGCGATCGAGGCGCTCGTGGCGACGATATGACTGGGGTGAGTGGGGCGAGCATGCACGAGCCGCTGGGGATCGGCCGATCCCCAGGCGAGCCGGTGTGGCTGGCGTTGGAGCCGGACCCGGTGCTCGCATTCGCCCACCTACCCACGGAGGCCGCGGCCAGGGCGACCGGCGTGCTCATCTGTCCGCCCTTCGGCTGGAACGAGATGTGCTCCTATCGCCCCCGCCGTGTGTGGGCGGACGCGCTTGCACAGGCCGGCTATCCGGCCGCCCGGATCGATCTGCCTGGCACCGGCGACAGCGGTGGCTCGCCGCGCGATCCGGGCCGCCTCGAGGCGTGGACGGCGACGATCTCTGCCAGCGCGGACTGGCTGCGCGAGCTGACCGGGTGCGCGCGGATCGCCGCGATCGGCATCGGCCTCGGCGGGATGCTCGCCTGGCGCGCGATCGCCGGCGGCGCAAGGATCGACGACCTGGTGCTTTGGGGGGTCCCGGACACCGGGCAGCGCCTGCTGCGAGAGCTGCGGGCCGAAGCCTCGATGCTGGCCGGGTTCTACACCGAGAACTCCCGGGGCTCGCCGTCCTTACCCGGAGGGGACGCCGATCTCGCCGGCTATCTGCTGAGCGCCGAGACCGCGAGCGCGCTCGAGCGGCTCGAGCTGACACCTTGGCCTCGGCCCGGTGCCGGGCGGCGGGTGCTACTGCTCATGCGCGGCCGCTCAGGCGCGGACAGGCGGCTGCGCGCGCTCCTGGAGCGGACCGGAGCCACCGTAACCGTCGCCGAGGTCCCGGGCTACGAGGAGCTGATCGCACCACCGCTGGAGGCGAGGCCACCGGTCCGCGCGATCTCCGAGACGCTCGCCTGGCTCAGTTCGAGCACGACCGACGGGACGGTTCCGTCCCGTCGTCCCGCCTTCGTCGCGGCACCGGGCGTGGAGCGTCGCTCGATTGACCTGTTCACGGATGGCGGGACCATCCACGAGACGCCGCTGCAGCTCGAGATCGGCTCGGGGAGTCTGATGGGCGTCCTGTCGGAGCCCAGCCCGGAGCGACCCGCCGCCGGTCTGTGCGCGGTCCTCCTCCCGGCAGGGCCGATGCGCCACATCGGGCCGAGCCGGATCTGGGTCGAGGTCGCGCGACAGTGGGCCGCGCGCGGGGTCCCGACTTTGCGGGTCGATCTCGAGGGCATCGGCGACGCCGACGGGGATCACCGGCGCTACGACGACAACGCCGGGCTCTACGTCCCCGAGCTGATCGAGCAGACGATCGCGGTGCTCGACGAGCTCGAGGCGCGTCGGCTGCCGGGCCGCTTTGCTCTGGTCGGCATGTGCTCGGGAGCGCATTGGGCACTGCACGCCGCACTTGCGGGCGAGCGGGTGGCGGCGGCGGTGCTGATCAACCTGTACCCGGTCTTCTGGAGCGAGGCGGTGCACGCCGAGTACGACGCGCGCCACGTGCCGGGAGCGCTGCGCGGGGCCGCCTGGCGGCGGCTGCTGCATGGCGACTTCGACCGGCGCCACCTGCAGCGCCTGCTCGACAGCATGCGCCCGAATCGCTTTCTGGCTGGCGTCGGACGACGCTCCGAGCTGGCGCAGCGCGAGGCCGTCGACCGCGTTCTCGACCAGCTCCGCGAGCAGGGTACCCAGACGCTGATCGTGCTCGGCAATGGCGAGCCGCTGTACGATCAGTTCGTGCGTCAAGGCCAGATCGAGCGTCTGCACCACTGGCCGAACGTGACGCTGGAGCGACTGGCGTCAGACGACCACACCTGCCGCCCGATGTCGGTCCAGCGCGAGCTTCATGCCCACATCGACGCCGCGCTCGAGCGTGCGCTCGCGGCCGCGGGACCCTCGCCGCTCCAGCTTCAGCAGCCGCAATGACCGAGGTCTGGGCGGGTGCACCCTCGCCCGTGGGCCTCGACGCCGCGCGCTCGCCCGAGCTCGAGCGGCGACTCGATCGCGCTCTGCAGCGTGCGCGCGCTTCGGGGCTTCCGGTTCTCGTCAGCACGACCGCCGCGGTTCCGGCGACGCTCGACGTGACCGCGCTCGTCGCGGCCTCGCGCCGGCCGGGCGAGCACTGGTTCTGCCTCGAGCAGCCCGACCGCGACGGATGGGCGCTGGGCGCGCTCGGGTGCGTGCGCGCGCTGGAGGCACGCGGCGAGGAACGCTTCGTGCAGCTGTCTCGACGCTGGCGCGCGCTCTGCGCCGCGGCGCTCACCGACGGCCTCGACGGTCCGGCGGCCTCGGGGCTCGTCGCGCTGGGCGGATTCGCGTTCGCTGCCGACGGGGGTGCCTCGCGGCAGTGGGACGGCTTCGCGCCCGCCTCTCTCGTAGTGCCCGAGGTGTCCCTGTCTCGCAGGAGCGATCGCGCCTGCGTGACGGTCAACGTCGAGGTGGCGCCCGACGACACTGTCGATGACCTGCTCGGGCGCATGACGGTGAGGCTGGGCGAGCTCCGCGGCGCGCAGCTCCCGCTGCTCGACCCCGCGCCGGCCGGCGCCTACCGCGTGCACAGCCCGATGCCCCCCAGCCACTACGAGGAAGCCGTGGCAGGTGCGGTGGCACGGATTCGCGGTGGCGAGCTGGAGAAGGTGGTGCTGGCGCGCGAGGTCGACGTCCACGCGCCGGTCGACCACGACCCTGCGGCGATCCTCGGCATCCTGCGGGCCGAGTTCCCGTCCTGCTACGTGTTCGCGGTGGGCCGGGATGACGCCACCTTCATCGCCGCCAGCCCGGAGCTGCTGGTGCGCCGCGACGGGCAGCGGGCCAGCACGGTGGCGCTCGCAGGGTCGATCGGCCGCAGCGCCGATCCGGCGGTGGACGACCATCTCGGTGAGCGGCTGCTGCGAAGCGACAAGGATCGCGAGGAGAACGCGATCGTCGCGCGCAGGATCGCCCGCGCGTTGCGCCCGCATTCGGTTTGGGTGACGGCCGCACCCGAGCCGGTGCTGGTGCGAGTGGCCAACATTCAGCACCTCGCCACTCCGATCCGGGCGCAGCTGGCGGCGCCGGTTCCGGCGATCGACCTCGTCGGCGCCTTGCACCCAACACCCGCCGTCGGTGGCGAACCGCGCGAGGTGGCGACGGACTTGATCCCCGCGCTCGAGGGAATCGACCGGGGTTGGTACGCAGGTACCGTCGGCTGGACCGACGCCGCGGGGGATGGAGAGTTCTGCGTCGCGCTGCGCTGCGCCCTGCTTCGCGGCCGCTTCGCCCGGTTGTACGCCGGATGCGGCATCGTGCGGGACTCCGACCCGGCCGCCGAGCTGGGCGAGACGGAGGTCAAGCTCGCCGCGCTGCTACCGCTGCTGGCGGGCTAGGCCACCGGGCTGCGGCGGCTCAGCTCCCGCCGAGGGAGCTGAGGCTGTTGAGGTTGATCACCTGTTCGGCGGAGGGAGGAGCAGGTCTTGCCTGCGGACCGTAGTCAGTCATGTCCATGGTCATGCTCTCGTCCGTGGTCTGGCCGCCGGGGAGGTTCAGGTCCATCGTCATGTCAACCCGCCGGACCAGATGGTGAGCGTCGATCCAGACGTCGACTGGGATGTCGCCCGTCGGGTCGGCCTGCTGGAGCGCGGAGATCGCCTGCTGCGCTGCGGCCTGGTCGGCTGACGGAACTCTGTCGGCAAGGTGAGTGAGGCTCAAGTACGCCCGGTAGTGAGTCGTCTCGACGCCGTCCACTCGTGCGGGTCCGAAGTTGAGGACGCTGTCGGACGCGGATTCCAGGTACTGGAGGATGTGGCTGGGATCGCTCGTGGTGGGGTTGCTTCCCAGCGATGACACGCCGGGGACGTGGGCGAGCTTGCTCAGATTGGCCTCGATCCATTGCTTGCCCGCGGTCGGCAGCTCAGACATGAGCGCGGACGGGAGCTTCACGTACAGATCGGGGCCGTCAGCGATCATGTCCATCCGGAGCGTGCTGCTGCCCAGCTGCTGAATCACCTGAGGCTCGTCACCGAGGTTCATCACGAGCGACATCGACGCCGCGTCGTCGTGGAGGTCGACGACACCGTTCGCACTGCCGGTGATTGGCGCTGGGAGGCCTGAGGACGTCAGATCGATCGACATGTGCATGCGGTAGCCCGGCGTGCTCGATGACAGCGTCGCCGCCTGGGCGATCGGGCCGGTGAGCTGGGAACCGGTGGAGCCGAGGAGCAGGAACGCCAGGCCAACCAGGACGGCAAGGCCGACACCCCCTGCGATGAGCCTCCGACCACCCGGCCGGCCTCGTCGAGGCGCCCCCGGCACGCGCGACACCGGCGGCGGCTGCTCGGCGAGCGGCTCCGCGGCGTACCCGGGTGGTGGCACCGATGTCCCCACGGGCGCTTCATCGGCATCGCCGCCCCACGACATGAAATACGCGCAGCGGCGTAAACGCCGTGGTTCCTGAGTCCGTTCGCCCTCGGCGCTGTCAGCCGCCGCTGAGGAGCCCGGCAGCGGCGTCGGCGATGCGGCGGTGCAGCTCGAGATTGTGCACGCGGTCGGTTCGCACCTCGATGATCGTGGTGCCCGAGCTGCGGAGCGACGTATCGAGCGCGGTCCGCAGCGCGTCGAGTTTCCCGGCCCTGGCGTACTCGCAGCCATAGAGCCTCGCCGCCACCTCGAAGTCCAGCCCGTGGGGCGTGGCTACATGCTCCTCGAACGCGTCGGTCTGGCTCACGACCGGCAGGAAGTGGAAGATCCCGCCGCCGTCGTTGTTGAGCAGCACGATCGTGAGCGCCAGGCTCAGCCTCCGCGCCGCCAGCAGGCCGCCGATGTCGTGCGCGACGGCGACGTCGCCGGTCAACAGGACCACGGGGCCGCCCGAGCAGGCGGCCGCTCCGAACGCCGCGGATGTCGTGCCGTCGATCCCGTTTGCGCCGCGGTTGCTGAGGATGCGGGGACCGGTCTCACCCGCGCCGAGGAACGTCTCGACGTCGCGGATTGGCATCGACGAGGCGACGAACAGGGTCACGTCGGACGGCAGCCACTCGCCGAGCCGCCGTGCCACGAGCGGCTCGGACAGGCCCGTCTCCTCTGCCAGCACGGTCTCGATCGCCGTCGCGACCGCCGCATCGGCGGCTCTCCAGGAATCGAGCCAGCTTCGGTCTGCGACGTGGGACTCGTCAGCGCTATCGAGCAGGGCCCGCACCGATATGAGGGCGTGCATGCCGACGACCGCATCGGGGTCCTGCCAGCTGTCCACCGGTACGATCGCGATCTGGGGAACGTCGTAGAGAGCGGCGAGCCACGCACGCAGCGGCTTCGACGTCGGGAGGTCGCCGATCCGGAAGACGAATCTCGGCCGGTGCTCCGCGCCGAACGCGGGGACTCTCAGGAGCAGGTCGTAGTGCGCGATCGCGGCCTCGCCCCGCCGTGCCCCAGACAGCGGGTCCGCGAGCACGGGGATGCCGGCGCGCCGCGCGAACGACGCGATCGCGGCGGCGTCCTTGAGATCCGTGCCGCCGCCCGCGACGATCACGGCGCGATCGAACGGGTGCGGTCCACCATGACGCAGAGCCGGGGTAGGCCGGTCGAACCGCACCCATGGCTGTCCGTCCTCGCGTCCCGTCCCGTCTTCCGGCAGCGGCTCGTCGAGCACCAGCGGCTCCCGCAGAGGGAAATTGAGATGCACCGGGCCAGAGGGGCCGTCAAGCGCGGTCCAGTAGGCGCGGCAGGCCAGTGAGCGAATCCATCGCAGGCGCTCCGGGGTCGCCTCGTGGACGCCAACCTCGAAGAACCACTTGGCGGCCGTCCCGTAGAGCTTGATCTGATCGATCGTCTGACCCGCCCCGACGTCGCGAAGCTCCGGCGGCCGATCCGCGGTCAGCACGATCATCGGCACGCGCGCCCACAACGCCTCGATCACGGCCGGCGCGAGGTTCGCGGCCGCGGTCCCGGACGTGCAGGTGACTGCCACCGGCCGTCCCGACACCTTCGCGGCCCCGAGCGCGAAGAAGCCCGCACAGCGCTCGTCGATGTGCGACCAGCAGCGGATCCGGGGATCACGCGCCAGCGAGAGCACGATCGGCGTGCATCTCGAGCCGGGGGAGGTGCACGCGTGCTCCATACCGCAGCGCGCCAGCTCGTCGCAGAACGCGCGCAGCAGCAGATACGTGTCCGTGGCGGTCATGATGGTGGGCCAGATGGCGCCGGCTGTTCTCTTCCTGCACGGATTCACGCATACCGGCGCGAGCTGGGGGCCCGTGGTATGGGAGCTGGGCGAACGCTACCGGGCGCTCACGCCCGACCTCCGCGGACACGGCTCCGCCTCCGAGGCGCAGCCGGTGACGCTCGACGCCGTGATCGAGGATCTCCGCGGCGTGGCACCACCGCCGCGCACCGTGGTCGGATACTCGATGGGCGGGAGGATCGCGCTGCACCTGGCGCTCGCCGATCCTAACCACGTCGCCCGGCTGATCCTGATCGGGGCGAGCCCGGGGATCGCAGAGGCCCCGCTGAGAGAGGAGCGGCTTCGATCCGACGAGCGCATGGCGCAGGAGATCGAAGCCTCGAGCATCGAGGCGTTCGTGCGCCGCTGGGAGCAGACCCCGGTGCTCGCGGGGCTGCCGCCGGATGCGGGCGCCCGGGCGCACGCCGACCGCCTGCGCAACACGCCGCAGGGACTGGCGCGCGCGCTGCGCGGCTTGGGGACGGGCGCTCTGCCCTCGCTCTGGGATCGCCTGGGCGAGCTGCACTCGCCCGTCACGCTGGTGGTTGGGGAGCACGACGAGAAGTTCGTCGAGATCGCGCGGCGGATGGCCGAGCTGATCGCGCAGGCCGAGACCGTGATCGTGCCCAGCGCCGGTCACGCGGTGCACCTGGAAGCGCCGGGGCGAGTGGCCGAGATCGTGGCGGCCGGGTGAGGCCGGGGGTCAGCCGCCCTCGTCGTACCAGCGCGCCAGCCCGTCGCCGAGACCCGGGCCGGGGGGGAGGGCGATCTTCCCGCGGCGATCGGGCAGGGGATTCGTGCGGCCGGCGAACAGCCCAAGCGTGGCGAGGCCGCAGGGGCGGGTCGGCTCGACGACGGCCGCGGCGTGGAGCGCCGCTGCGATCCCGAGCGGTCCATCGAGCGTCGAGGCGAGGTACGGGTCGTAGCCGGCCACGCGCGCTCGCCGGGCGGCGTCGAGGATTCCGGTGATCCCTCCGCAGCGCGAGATCTTCAGGCACACCGCCTCGGACACCCGCCGATCGAGCGCACCGGGACGGGCCGAGGTCTCATCGAGCGACAGCGCGACGGTCGTCAGCGCCGAGAGCTCCACGGTCTCCTGGAGGCCGCGGACGGGCTCCTCGCACAGCTCGATGCCCACCGGCTCCAGCGCGCGCAGTGTGGCTGCAGCCTCGGCCACCGACCAAGCACCGTTGGCGTCGAGTCGTATGACGAGACCGGCTCCGCCCGCGGCGCGGACCGCGGCGAGGCGGCCGGCGTCGTCGCCGAGCCCCACCTTGACCTTCACGCACCTGAACCCCGCCCGCCGCGCCCGCGCCGCCTCGGCGGAGGCTCCGGCCCGATCCGCGGATGCGATCGTGTAGTTGACCTCGACCGCCGGTGCCGTCGCGGCGCCGAGCAACCGCCACACGGGGCGGCCGGCCCGGCGTCCCTCGAGGTCCCAGAGAGCGAGGTCGACGGCAGCAACCGCCTGGGGAAGGACCGCCAGCCGGGAGCACTCCGCCAGTATCTCCACCCGCTCGAGGCGGGCGGCGCGCATCAGCGTCCTGCGGCAATCCTCGAGCGCGGCGAGGGCGTCGCGCGCGCAGACGCCGTCGTAGGACTCGAGCGGGGCCGCCTCGCCAAAGCCGACGTAACCGTCAGCGTCCTCGAGCCGGAGCAGCACCAGCTCGCGGGTCTCGATCGCCCCCGATGCCGACACGAACGGCGAACGCAGCCGGGCCGTGATCAGATCGATGTCGACTCTCACCGGCTGAGCAGCAGACCCGCGGCCAGCAGCATGCAGAACGTCAGCTGGAGCAGCCCGGCGCGCGCAAGCGCCTCGTTGAGCGAGGCGCCGTCGGTGCGGTTGCGTACGGTGCGAACGACCGTCGCCGCAAACGGCAGTGTCAGCCACGGGAGCATCACCCACGCGCTGAGCGGTCCGAAGGCCCACGTCACGGGCGTCAGCAGATAGGCGAGGTAGACGATCCCCGCGAACATCCCGCGCGTTCGGGTGCGACCTAGCCGCACCGCCAGCGTGCGTTTGCCCGCGCGCCGATCGGTGTCGATGTCACGGACGTTGTTGACGACGAGGATTCCAGCTGCGAGCAGACCGACGGGAACCGCCAGCGCGAACGCCTCCCAGTCGAGGTGCTTGACCTGCACGAAGTACGAACCCGCGACCGCGACGATTCCGAAGAACAGGAACACGAACGCCTCCCCGAGGCCCTCATAGCCGTAGGGACGGGGACCGCCCGTGTAGAGCACGCCGGCGAGGATCGACGCGGCTCCCACCACCAGCAGCTGCCACCCCGCGACCACCACCAGGTACGCGCCGGCCAGCACCGCGACGCCGAAGGACAGGTAAGTCGCGATCAGCACGCGGCCCGGGGGGACCAGGCCCCCCGCGGTGACCCGGACGGGGCCAAGACGGTCCTCCGTATCGGCGCCGCGGCGCGCGTCGGAGTAGTCGTTTGACAAGTTCGTGCCCACCTGGATGAAGATCGCTCCGACCAACGCCGCGACGAACCGCAGCGGATGGAACACCCCCATGTATCCCGCCAGCGCCGTTCCCACGAGCACGGGCGCGATCGCGGCGGGCAGCGTCCGAACCCTGGCTGCCATCAACCATATGCGCGCCCCGCTCGGAGCGCCGACCGCGGCGGCCGCTGCCATCAGGCCCGCCGCGGGAACTTCGAGAAGTCGGGCTTGCGCTTCTCGATGTACGCGTTGCGCCCCTCCTGCGCCTCCTCGCTCATGTAGAAGAGCAGGTTGGCGTCGTGGGCCAGCTGCTGGATTCCCGCGAGCCCGTCCTCGTCGGCGCCGAAGCTCGCCTTCACCAGCCGCAGGGCGAACGGCGAGAGCGCCAGCATCTCCCTGCACCACCTGACGGTCTCGGCTTCGAGCTCGGCGAGCGGGACGACGGCGTTGACCAGACCCATCTGGAGCGCCTCCTGGGCGTCGTACTGACGGCACAGGAACCAGATCTCCTTGGCCTTCTTGGGACCCACGAGCCTGGAGAGGACGCTCGCGCCGAATCCGCCGTCGAAGGACCCGACCTTCGGCCCGGTCTGACCGAAACGGGCGTTGTCGGCGGCGATCGTGAGGTCGCAGATCACGTGCAGGACGTGACCGCCGCCGATCGCATAGCCCGCGACCATCGCGACCACCGGCTTGGGCATCCTGCGGATCTGGACGTGAAGGTCGGTGACGTGAAAGCGCCCGACGCCGGATTGCGCGCCCGCCTGCGACGGGTCGGCGCCGGTCACGTATCCGCCGCGCTGTCCCCTGACGCGCTGATCGCCGCCCGAGCAAAACGCATCCGGCCCCTCCCCGGTGAGGATCACCACCCCGACACGCTCATCCTCGCGAGCCCGCGTGAACGCGTCCGAAAGCTCGATCACGGTCTCCGGCCGAAACGCGTTGCGGACCTCGGGCCGGTCGATCGTGATCTTCGCGATCGCCCCGTCCGATGAGAGCTCATAGCGAATGTCCTGGTATTCGCAGGCCGGTTCCCACGCGATCGTCACGAGGCGCGTCAGACTACCGTGTCCTCTGTGGACCACTGGCTAGTGAGAGCTGCCTCGATGCGCCCCGAGCACCTCGCGCTCGGCGGTGTCAAATATGCCGAGCTCGAGTGGCGGGCACGCCGCGCGGCCGGCGCATTGATCGAGCGCGGCGTATCGCCGGGGAACCGGGTGGCGCTCGCGCTTGGAGCCGGAGCCGAGTTCGTGGCTGCTCTGCACGGCTGCTTCCTGGCGGGAGCGGTGGCCGTTCCGATCGACCTGCGCCTGCGCCCCGGGGAGCGCGCGGCGCGCGCCGCCGGCGCGGCTGTGTTCGTGGAGGACGCGTTGGAGGGATCCCCGCTCCGGGCGGCGGCGCCACTCGAGCCCGAGGCGATCGCGACCGTCATGCACACCTCGGGCACCACTGCGGGTCCCAGGCCGGTGGCGCTCTCTTACGGGAACTGGCTGGCGAACGCGCTCGGCTCAGCGGTCGCGCTAGGGGTGCAAGCGCGGGACCGCTGGCTGTGTCCGATGCCGCTTGCGCACGTCGGTGGCCTCTCCATCCTACTGCGCAGCGCGATCTACGGGACGACGGCCGTGATCCACGAGCGCTTCGACACAGAGGCCGTCCTGCGCGCGCTGATGAGCGAAGAGGACGGCATCACGCTCGTCTCGCTGGTGCCCACGATGCTCGGCCGGCTGCTGGACGCCGGGTTGCGTGAACCCCCGGCGCTGCGCTGGGCTCTGCTCGGCGGAGGCCCAATCCCACCTCCGCTGCTCGAGCGCGCGGAGCGCGCCGGGATCCCGGTCGCCTCCACATACGGAATGACCGAGGCGTGCTCGCAGATCGCCACGCGCGGGTGGCCGCTGCTCGGCGTCGAGCTGCGGATCGCAGGCGATGGCGAGGTCCTGGTGCGCGGGCCGAACGTCGCCGCCAGCGCGCTCGCGAACGACGGGTGGCTGTACACGGGCGATCTGGGAGCGCTCGACCGCCGCGGGCGACTTACGATCACCGGCCGCAAGGCGGACACGATCGTGACCGGTGGCGAGAACGTCGCGCCCGCCGAGGTCGAGGCCGCGTTGCTGGAGCACCCCGCGGTGGCCGACGCGGGCGTGTTCGCCCGGGCTGACCCGGAGTGGGGGGAGGCACTGGTGGCGGCGGTGGTGCTCCGCGAGGGTGTCGCAGCGGCCCCCACCGAGCTGCGCGCCTTCTGCGCGCAACGCCTGGCGGCTTATAAAGTTCCGAAGGCCGTCGAGCTGACCGACGCCCTGCCGCGCACCGAGTCGGGGAAACTGCTGCGACGCCGTCTGCGCTGATCGTATGATCGAGTCCGTGTCGTCGGTGCGGAAGCTCGAGGAACCCGATCCACACGACCGGCTGACGATCGAGCAGCTCGCCGCCGAGACCGGGATGTCGGTGCGCAACATCCGTTCGCATCAGGCGCGCGGCCTGCTCGCCCCGCCGGACGTGCGGATGCGCGTCGGCTACTACGGCCCCGAGCACGTCGCCGCGCTGAGGCTGATCCGGGATCTTCAGGACGAGGGATTCAACCTGGGCGGCATCAAGCGGCTGCTCAACGACACCCATGGGACCGCCGAGCGCCTCCTTCGCGTCAGGCAGGCCCTCAGCGCTTCCGCCAGGAAGGTGCCCGCCGAGACGCTGACCGCGGTGGAGCTCGGGCGGCGCTTCCAGCTCGACCCGGCCGAGGGACGTGAGCTGTTGGCGAAGGCGCTCAAGTTGGGGGTGCTGATCCCGGTCGGCGGCGATAAGTACGAAGCGCCCAACCCTTCGCTGCTGGCCGTCGGCGACGAGGCGGTGAGGAGCGGGATCCCGCTGCGCGCGGCGCTGGCGTCGATCGAGGAGATCCAGCGTCACTGCGCGGCGGCGTCACGCTCCTTCGTCAAGCTGTTCCTGCGAGAGGTGTGGAAGCCGTTCGCGAAGGCGCACATGCCCGCGGAACGGTGGCCCGACATCGAGGGGGCGGTCGAGCGCCTGCGCCCGGCGGCGTCCGAGGCGCTGCAGACGATCTTCCAGCAGACGCTGAGCGCGGAGATCGACGGGGCGCTCAGCGACATCACCCGCCGTCTCTCCGAACAGAAGCGCTGACGTGGCAACCCCGGATGAACAGCAGGCCGAGGAGCGCGAGCGGTGGGAGCGAGCGGCCCGGGGATGGAGCCGCCGGGCGGACTCGATCCAGGAGTTCGGGATGCGGGTGTCGGTGTGGATCGTCGAGCACCTGGATCTGCAGCCCGGCCAGCAGGTGCTGGACCTGGCGGCAGGCCCGGGTGATACGGGGTTCCTGGCCGCCGAGCTGATCCGCCCGGGGGGCACCCTGATCTCGAGCGACGCCTCCCAGGCGATGCTCGGAGTGGCGCGCGGGCGCGCGCGCGACCTGGGTGTCTCCAACGTCGAGTTCATGCGACTCGAGCTCGACTGGATCGACCTCGACACAGCGAGCATCGATGCCGCGATGTGCCGGTGGGGGCTGATGTTCGCGATCGATCCGGGAGCGGCGTTGCAGGAGATCCGGCGTGTGCTGCGGCCAGGGGCGCCGCTCGCGCTCGCGGTGTGGGACCTGCCCGAGCGAAATCCCTGGGCGACGATTCCCACCCGAGCCCTGGTGGAGCTCGGGCTGGCCGAGCCGCCCGACCCGAGCAGACCGGGGATGTTCGTGCTCGCGGACGAGTCTCGGCTGGAGGAGCTGCTCGACGCGGCCGGGTTCATGGACGTGCTCGTCGATGGCGTCGATCTGAGCCGCGCGGCGTCGACCGTGGATGAATACATCGCGGCCCAGCTCGATCTTTCCAGCCAGTTCGCGGAAGCGCGGGAGCGCGTGTCCGAGGAGGTGTGGAGCGAGGTCAAGGCGCGGATGGCCTCGCTGGCGCAGCCGTACAGCGTGCCCGACGGCTCGCTTCAGTTCCCCGCCCGCTCGCTCGTAGCGGCGGCGAGCGCCTGACGCTACGCCCCGACTTCGGTCCACCGCTCCGCGCCGGCGAAGCGCCGGTGGTCATCCGATCTCATACACGGTTGCGCAGCCGAATCGGTGCACGGTGACGGTGATGGGGGCGAGTGTGCGCTGGAGGTTGGCGTGCGAGCTGCAGTCGGCGAGCACGAAGCGTGCGCCGGTGGCGAGCACGAACGTTCGCGCGGCGCCGCCTCGTATCCACCCGTGGAGCACCTCCCAGGCGGTGACCTCGTGGGTCTGGTAGTCGGGGCCGGACCAGCGGTAGTCGCCGGAGTATGTGCGTCGGCCGGTTTCGCCGGGCACGGCGTCCCCCAGGTGATACGAACTGAGCACGCCGCCTGGTTGCGGATCGTGCGCGAGGTAGCGAAGCGCCTGCTGTTCTGGGGCGGTGATCAGATTCTGGTTGTGTGTGGCGGGAGCGATGTATGCGCGTGCGGCGCTCATCATCTGGACGGTTCCGGGAATCGTCACCGCCGCGACCGCGAGCGCCCCGATCCACTTGTGGCCCGGGAGGCGGCGGAAGCCCACGCTACGTACCCCCTCGACGGCCAACGCGGCCAGGGGTATCGTGATCCCGGTCCAAGCGTGCAACGGAGTTGCACCCAACCCGGTCTTCGATAGTGCCCATATGGTGAGCGCCGCGAACGGCCACAGGCGTGTAGCGAGAGCGAGGAAGCTCGCGGGCGGCCTTCGGTACGCCAGCGCGGCGGGGACAACCAGAACAGCCAACGGCAACAAGGCGCTCGAGAGCGCCCATGGGTGGTGATTGGTGACGTTCGCGGCCAGTCGCCAAGCGGGGTCGCTTCGCCCGAGGACCGCGTAGTACATGAGCGGTAGCGCCGCCGCACCAAGCGTGCTTGCGGACAGCACGATTGATCGCCGGGGGTATCGCGCGAGCGAGGTTCCGCGGGCGATCAGTTCGCCCCCGACAACGACGAGAATGAGCAGCTCACCCTGCCATGGATGAAGCCAGCTTGCCAATAGCCCCAAGGTTGGTGCCAGCCACGTGAAGCGGCCCTCCCGACGAGCTCGGTCGTACGCAACGAGTGCGCCCACCGTCGCGGCGACAGCGACCAGGCCGAACGGGTATCCCCACGACATGAAGGGGATCCATTCGTCGCCGAGCGTGCCGAAAGAAGCCGCGAACAGTCCGATCACGATTGCCGCCCGCTGCTCCGCGCGCGTGGCAAAGGTGCGCCTGTAGTACGCCCGCACCGCGAAGAAGGTCGCTGCCACGGCGATCGGCTTCCACATAAGCAGCGCCAGCCACGGCGCCATTCCCATCGCGGTAAGTCCGCCCGAGATCGCGATCATTGGCTGCAGGTAGTCGTGCGGGGTTGCTCGCAACACGAACAGATCCGACACGAGCACATGCCGGGATGCGTCCTGCACCCACGCCAGGTACTGCATCTGATCGACCGGGAACTCCCCATCGATACCTGTCCACGACAGTCCGTGGGCAGCCGCCAGCCAAAGATTGAGCGCAACCACCCACATCGACACCGCGGCAAACACCGCCAGCACGAACAGGTCGAAGGCGTCAAGCGCCAGCAGCGAGCGCGCGGCAGCAAACGCCGTCCCTCGAGGCGCAAGACGACCGCGCGCCACCCAAGCGGCATGTCGATCGGCGACCGCTATTGCAAGCCCATCCTGACAGGCACGAGAACAAGAATGGCATCGATCGTCAGCAGGGACACCTCGAGCACTCGAGAATAATTGAGCGCAGCTCGCTCGCTCCTGGCGGCCGCGAGCGCGTAGGCGCTACGCTCGGCGCCGTGTTCTACGACGACGACGCCGATCTCGGTCTGCTCGACGGCAAGACCGTCGCGATCATCGGATACGGCTCCCAGGGGCACGCCCACGCGCTCAACCTGAAGGACTCCGGCGTGTCCGTGGTCGTAGGGCTGCGTCCGGAGTCGAGCAGCGTCGCAAAGGCGCGCGGGCACGGACTGCGGGTCCAGGAGCCGGCCGACGCGGCCAGTGAGGGCGATCTCGTGATGATGCTCGTCCCCGACGAGCTGCACCGCCAGGTATGGGAATCAGGTGTCCGCGACGGCATCGCCGCGGGCAACCTCCTGCTCTTCGGCCACGGGTTCTCGATCCACTACGGGGAGGTGGAGCCACCGCCGGACGTAGATGTCGCGCTGGTCGCTCCGAAGGGTCCGGGGCACCTCGTGCGCCGCCAGTTCGTGGAGGGCTCGGGGGTGCCCGGTCTCGTCGCGGTCCACCAGGACCCCACGGGGCAGGCGCTTCACCTGGCGCTCGCATACGCCAAGGGAATCGGCTGCACGCGAGGCGGCGTGATCGAAACCACGTTCAAGGACGAGACCGAAACGGATCTCTTCGGCGAGCAAGCGGTCCTGTGCGGCGGGGTCACCGAGCTGGTCCGCGCGGGATACGAGACGCTCGTCGACGCCGGTTACGACCCCCGGCTGGCCTACTTCGAATGCATGCACGAACTGAAGCTGATCGTCGACCTGATGTACGAGAAGGGGATCACCGGAATGCGCTACTCGGTCTCCAACACGGCCGAGTACGGCGACCTGACGAGGGGCCGGCGCGTGATCGGCGAGCCGACGCGCAAGGCGATGAAGCAGCTGCTTGACGAGATCCAGTCGGGCGACTTCGCCCGCGAGTGGATCGCCGAGAACCGGGCCGGACAGGAGAACTTCAAGCGCATGCGCGAGGAGCAGTCACGCCATCAGATCGAGGTGGTCGGCAGGGAGTTGCGCGCCCAGATGGAGTGGATAGACACGGAGTTTCAGGAGTAGGTCTCAGCACGTGCGGTGGGGTGCACGGTTGCTCGTCTGCGCAGTGGCGGGACTGTTGGTCGCGTTCCTCGCGGCGGATCCGGCGGATGCGCAGCTCTCGCCCACGCCGTACATGGGCTGGAACACGTATTACGGCGTGGGCGCGAACTTCAATGAGCAGACGATCGTCTCGGTCGCCGACGCACTCGTCAGCGACGGCCTGGCGCAGGCGGGCTACCGGATCGTATGGCTCGACTACGGCTGGTCCTACGGCGCGCGCGACAGCCAGGGAAACCTGATCGTCGACCCAACCCGGTGGCCGGACGGGCTGGCCTGGCTGACAGCCTACCTTCACGCGAAGGGTCTGCTCGCGGGGATCTACACCGACGCGGGGTCAAGCGGATGCGATGGACAAGGTGTGGGGTCGCTCGGTCACTACCAGCAGGATGCGAACGCGTTCGCCGCGTGGGGCTTCGATGCGGTGAAGGTGGACTTCTGCGGTGCCGGGCAGGCTGGCCTCACGCCCCAGACGCAGTACGCGCAGTTCGCCTTCGCGCTGGCGAACAACTCGAGCGATCGGCCAATGCTGTTGAACGTGGACAACTGGTGGGAGCCGGGGCAGATCGACGGGACGAACCCCAGTTACGCGAACTCCGCCTTTGGCAACTACCTGTGGGCCCCGCAGGTTGCGCAGAGCTGGCGCACCGATACCGACATCGGCGATGGCGGTAGCGGTGGCATTCAGTTTGACGACGTGTTGCGCAACCTCGACGCGGATGCGGCCCATCCGCAGGCCGCCGGCCCCGGGCATTGGAACGATCCCGACTATCTCGGCCCCGAGCTGGGAATGACGAGCGCCGAGGCGCAGGCCCAGCTCTCCATGTGGGCGATCCTCGCCGCCCCCCTGATCCTGGGCAGCGACCCGCGCACCCTGTCCCCGCAGACGATCGCGATGCTGACCAATCCACAGGTGATCGCGGTCGACCAGGACCCACTCGGCGTCCAGGGCACGCTGGTCGCGACCCAGGGCGCGGCACAGGTATGGGCAAAGCCTCTTGCCGGCGGCGAGCGGGCGGTCGCGTTGCTGAACCGCGGCGGCGATCCCCTTCAGGTCACGACCAGCGCTCCGGGTGTAGGGCTTCCTGCGGCCGGCCTCTTTCAATCGCAGGACCTCTGGGCCGGCACCACTTCCGTGACGACCGGGACGATCAGCGCATCGGTGGGCGGTGACAGCGCGGACCTATTCAGGGTTTCGGCGACGCCAGCAGTAGCCGCGGTCGCCGGCCCTGGGGGTCAGATGTACGTCCACGCCCCGCAGCTGTCGGCTGACTGGCAGAACCTTGGTGGGCGAATCCTGGCCGCGCCGGCCGTGGCGGCGCCGGCGGGCACGCCGGGCGGCCCCTACGCCGGCCCCCTGTTCTTCGCGGTCGGGCGTGACCACTCACTGTACGTGCGCGCTCTGACGGGCCGCTGGCGAAAGCTCACCACGGCGTATTGCCTCGACAACCCCGCGGCCTCGGTGATCCGCAGCACGCTCTACGTGGCCTGCGAGGGGGCAGACCACGCCCTTTGGTACGGCAGAACACGGCTGCCGCGTGCCGGCCTGCCACACCTGAACGGGCTTGCCTCGCTCGGTGGGCGGCTGTCCGTGGGCCCCGCGGTCGCCCCCGTTGACGGAAGACCGGCGTTCTTTATCAGCGGTCCCGACCACAGGCTCTACATCCGCACGCTCGTCAGAGGCTATGTCCGCTTCAGCGTTCCCTGCTACGGGCATCCCGCGGCGGGAGTTGCCCCGGGGGGGAGCACCACCTATGCGGCCTGCGAGGGGCGAAGAGGGACTGTGTACGTGATGTCCACCAAACGCCGTGGCTGGACTGCCAAGGCCAGCTACGGCGGCAGCTTCAGCGGTGGACCCGGGGTGTCGGCCACCAGCGGCGGCGTCCTGTTCTGGGCGACCACCTCGCGGGGGAGCCTCCAGCTGACGAGCTCGCCGAACGGCTGGTCGGACGCGCAGTTCAGCGGAGTGAAGTCCGGCGCCGAGGCGGCCGGCGTCGGCTGAAGCGAGGCCGTGCCGAGTCGCGGTCCGGGAGTCTCGGTACACTCGCTCACGCCATCGTGACTGGCGCGATCGGGTGGAGCACACCACCGGGGAGCGATGGCGGTGACCGCCGTGCGTCTGGGCATGTAGACCCGCTACTTTCGAGGAGTCCGCATGTCCCAGAGCACCACTGTTCTCGAGATACCGCCCGAGCTCAAGCCTGCCGACGGCCGCTTCGGCTCGGGGCCCTCCCGGGTGCGTCCGGAACAGCTGGCCCACCTGGCGAGCGCGGGCGCGCAGGTGATGGGAACCTCCCACCGCCGGAAGCCCGTGAAGGATCTCGTCGGACGCGTACGAGCGGGGCTCGCCGAGCTGTTCGGCGCGCCCAACGGCTACGAGGTGGTGCTCGGGAACGGCGGCACCACGGCCTTCTGGGACGCGGCCGCGTGCTGCCTGGTGCGTGAGCGGGCGCTCCACCTCTGCTACGGGGAGTTCAGCGCCAAGTTCGCGTCCTCGACCCGCGAGGCGCCCTTCCTCGCCGATCCGATCGTGATCGAGGCAGAGCCCGGAGACGCGCCCGAGCCCGTGGCGGACCCGAACACGGATGTGATCGCGTGGGCCCACAACGAGACCTCGACGGGGGTGATGGTCCCGGTGTCACGCCCCGCAGGCGCAGGCGAGGCTCTTCTCCTGGTCGACGCGACCTCGGCCGCGGGCGGCCTGCCCGTGGACGTCGCGGCGGCCGACGCGTACTACTTCGCCCCGCAGAAGGGCTTCGCCTCGGACGGCGGCCTGTGGCTGGCGCTGCTCAGCCCGGCGGCGCTCGAGCGGATCGAGCAGATCGAGGCCACGCGGCCGGGGACCGGCAGCGCGCGGTGGATCCCGCCGTTCCTGTCGCTGGGGATCGCGCGCGAGAACTCGCTCAAGGATCAGACCTACAACACCCCCGCGATCGCCACCCTGTTCCTGCTCGCGGACCAGCTCGAGTGGATGCTCGACCGCGGCGGGCTCGAGGGGATGGTCGCCCGAACAACCGAGTCCTCGAGCCGTCTCTACGCCTGGGCGGAGCATCACACGGACGCCGACCCGTTCGTGCGCGATCCCGCCAAGCGCTCGCTGGTCGTCGGAACGATCGACTTCAGCGAGGAGATCGACGCGGCAGTGCTGGCGGCAACGCTGCGCGCCAACGGGATCGTCGACGTGGAGCCTTACCGAAAGCTCGGCCGCAACCAGCTGCGAATCGCGATGTTCCCCGCGACCGATCCGGCCGACGTGAGCGCGCTCTGCGCGTGCATCGACTGGGTCCTGGAGCGGTTGTGATGGCGGTCTCGGCCGTTGCGATCTCCGACCACGCGCCGCCGCGACCACGGGTCCTGGTCGCCGAGAACATCGGTGAGTCCGGCATCGAGCTGCTCCGCGAGCACTTCGACGTCGACCTCGGTCTGGGCTGGTCCCGCGAGGAGCTCGCAGCGAGGATCGCCGACTACGACGGGATCCTGATCCGGTCCGCGACCAAGCTCGATGCCGAGCTGATCTCCAAGGGCGACCGGCTGCGCGCCGTCGGCCGGGCTGGCGTCGGGGTCGACAACGTCGACGTCCCGGCCGCCACCAAGCGGGGGATTCTCGTCGCCAACGCTCCGCAGTCGAATGTGGTGACAGCCGCGGAGCACACGATGGCGCTGCTGCTCGCGCTCGCGCGCAACATCCCGCAGGCCCACGCGTCGCTGACCGGCGGCGCCTGGGAGCGCTCCAAGTTCTCTGGCGTGGAGCTCTACGAGAAGACTCTGGGAATCCTCGGCTTCGGGCGGATCGGCCAGCTCGTGGCGCAGCGCGCCAGGGCCTTCGGGATGCATCTGATCGCGTTCGACCCATTCGTCTCGGCCGAGCGTTACCGCGAGCTCGGAGTTGAGCAGGCTCCGTCGATCGATGCCGTGTACGCGGCGGCCGACTTCCTCACCCTCCATCTGCCGAGCACGCCGGAGACCAAGGGCCTGCTGGGCGCCGAGGCCTTGGCGAAGATGAAGAACGGCGTTCGGATCCTCAACGTCGCCCGTGGACCGCTCGTCGTCGACGAGGATCTCAAGGCCGCCCTGGACTCGGGGAAGGTGGGCGGTGCCGCAATCGACGTCTTCCGCGAGGAGCCCGTGACGAACCACCCCCTGTTCGGGTATCCGAACGTGATCGTGACCCCGCACCTCGGCGCCTCGACTGCGGAGGCGACCGATCGCGCCGGCTACCAGGCCGCCGAGCAGGTGATCGCGGCGCTGACCGGAGGGGTCGTCACGAGCGCGGTCAACGTGCCCGCGATCCCGCAGGAGGACATGGAGGCCCTCGGACCCTTCGTGCCTCTCTGCCGGGCGCTGGGCCGGATCGCGGTGGCGCTGGCGGAAGGCTCCTCGGTCGATCGCGTGCACACGGAGTTCCTCGGCAGGATCGCCGAGCGTGACACGCGCATGCTCGCGATCGAGACGCTGGTGGGAGTGCTTCGCGGCCACACCGAGGAGGAGGTCAACGAGGTCAACGCACCCGCGATGGCCGAGGAACGCGGGATCGAGCTGTCGGAGACCGCCAGCACCAATGCACGTGACTACACCGACCTGATCCGAGTCACAATCACGTGTGGCGAGGACCAGGTGCGGGTCGCCGGCACGCTGCACGGACGCCGCAACCGTCCTCACCTCCTGGAGGCATGGGGCGGGCGATTCGACCTCCAGCTCGAGGAGAACATCACGATCTTCCGCTACCGCGACGTCCCGGGCATGATCGGGCGGGTGGGAACGACCTTCGGCTCCCACGGCATCAACATCATCTCCGCCGCCGTGGGGCGGCAGCCCGACGAAGGCCACACGGAGGAACCGAGGCTGGCGGCGATGGTGATCACCAGCGACTCCCCCGTTCCGCGCGAGGTCCTGGACGAAGTCGTGTCGGGCGAGGGATTCGAGGCGGCGCGGACGGTGACGCTCCGAGGGCTGTAGCACGCCTGGTCGATTCCTCCCCGGAGGCGATGGCCGCCGAACCCGCCGTGATCGAGGAGGTGGAAGCCGGCGTCGCGCGCGCCAACTCCCACCTGTCTCGGGTCGAGCAGATCAAGCGCTTCACCGTCCTTCCCTGCGACTGGCCTCCCGCCGGGGACGAGCTGACGCCGACGATGAAACTCAAGCGAAGGCCGATCATCGAGAAGTACGCCTCCCAGATCGAGGCTCTGTACTCGCGCACGTAGCGCGGGCGTTGACTCGCCGGCCGGGTCCCAGCTACCCTGTCCGGTGATGGCGCTCTGCCTCGACCTTGAGGTTCCTCCGCAGGCCTTCCAGGCCTGCGTCCCGAGATGGTCGGGCGACCTCCTGTCGCCCTTGACTGCTCGCGCTCTGCGCTCGCTTCTCCTCCCCCTTCGGGGGGAATAGCGCGCCGGCGGCCGCACGTAGCCGCGAACCAGCCGAGAAGAATCGAGTTCGAGACAAGGAGAAGAGCGACATGGTCAAGCCCGAGGACCCCAACCGAGTACTGATCTTCGACACCACGTTGCGCGACGGCGAGCAGTCTCCCGGGATCTCCCTCAATACCCAGGAGAAGCTCGAGATCGCCCAGCAGCTGGCGCGGCTAGGCGTGGACGTGATCGAGGCGGGATTCCCGATCACCTCGCCCGGCGATTTCGAGGCCGTGACCGAGATCTCGCGAACCGTCGTAGACCCGGCGCCGCCGATCATCGCGGCGCTGGCGCGCACCCACGTGGCGGACATCGACGCCGCGTGGAACGCGGTCAGGGACGCCGCGCGACCGCGGATCCACACGTTCATCTCCACCTCGGATATCCACATCCGCCACCAGCTCCAGACCACCCGCGAGGACGTCAAGGGCCAGGCACGGGCGGCCGTCGCCCACGCGCGCGAGTACGTCGAGGACGTGGAGTTCTCGCCGATGGACGCGACCAGGGCCGACGTCGAGTTCACGGCTGAGGTCTGTCAGATCGCGATCGAGGAGGGCGCGACCACGATCAACATCCCCGACACGGTCGGCTACACGATGCCGCACGAGTACACCGCCTACCTGGAGCGGCTGTACGAGCTGGTTCCATCGCTGCGCGATGTGGTTCTCTCGGTCCACTGCCACGACGACCTAGGGCTCGCGGTAGCGAACTCGTTCGCCGGGGTACTGGCGGGCGCGCGGCAGGTCGAGTGCGCAGTCAACGGGATCGGCGAGCGGGCGGGCAACGCCTCGCTGGAGGAGATCGTGATGCTGCTCCACACTCGCCAGGCGGCGGTCGGGCTGAGCACGGGCGTGGTGACGCGTGAGATCGCCCGCACCTCGCGGCTGGTGTCGCGCCTGACGGGGTATCCGGTGCAGCCGAACAAGGCGATCGTGGGGCGCAACGCGTTCGCGCACGAGTCGGGCATCCATCAGGACGGCGTGCTGAAGGAACGCACCACCTACGAGATCATGGACGCCACGACTGTGGGCCTGGACGCCAACTCGATCGTCCTCGGCAAGCACTCCGGACGCCACGCGCTGCGCCAGGCGCTGTCTGAGCTCGGCTTCGAGCTGTCCGGACAGGCGCTGAACACCGCCTTCAAGCGCTTCAAGGAGATCGCGGACAAGAAGAAGGCGCTGACCGCGATGGATCTCGAGGCGCTCGTCACCGACGAGCTCCGCGAGGAGATCTCGGGCTACCAACTTGAGTGGTTCGAGGTTGAGGCCTCCTCCCGCCGCCCACCGCACGCAACCGTGGGGGTGCGCACGCCAGAGGGCCAGGAGGTGGTGGGGTCATTCACCGGGGACGGCCCCGTCGACGCGATCTTCCGGGCGATCAATGCCGCCACCGGCTTCGACGCTCGCTTACGGGAGTTCCGGGTGGACGCGGTCACGGGCGGCCAGGATGCGCTCGGCGAGACATCGGTCGTGCTCGAGCTCGGTGGGATCGTCGGGGCCGGCCAGGGCGTCTCGACCGACATCCTCGAGGCCGGCGGCCGTGCGTACGTCCGCGCGCTGTCGAACGCGGTGCGCCGCCGCGGCGTGGTTGCCGGGGCCGAGGCCGCGATGCAGGTCCAGGCGGACGCGATCCCGGCTCCGTAGGGCGCGGCCGCTAGGAGCTCATTCCCGCCGCTGCAGCAGCCCGGCCGCGCGGCGGGCGCGCTCCACCGCGGGTCGCGCCGGGCACTCCGCAAGATGGTCGTCCACCAGACCGCAGGCTTGCATCAGCGCATACAGCGTGGTCGGGCCGACGAAGCGAAAGCCGCGGCGCTTGAGCTCGCGGGCCAGAGCCACGGTCTCTGCGGTGGTCACGGGAACGTCGGTCCAGCTCGCCGGGGGATGCTCCGGAGGCGAGGGCGCGTGCGCGAGGATCACCGCGTCGAGCGACTGCCCCGATGAGCGAAGCTCCACGGTGGCACGGGCGTTGGCGAGGGTGGCCTCGATCTTGGCGCGGTTGCGGACGATCCGCGCGTCTGCGAGCAGGCGCTCGATGTCCGCGTCCCCGAAGCGCGCGATCGCGTCCGGATCGAAGCCCGCGAACGCGTCGCGGAAGGCCGGTCGCTTGATCAGGATCGTCCGCCACGAAAGGCCCGACTGGAACGCCTCCAGGCTCAATCGCTCGAACAGCCCCCGCTCGTCGAGCACGGGAAAGCCCCACTCCTCGTCGTGATAGCGCTCCGATAGGGGATCGCCGTTGCCGAAGCAGCGACCGGGCACGGGACCGATTACTCCACACTGCCGTTCGCGGAGATCTCGAGCCCCTGGCGGTAGCCCGCCGCGAGCACCCGCTCCGAACGGCTGCGGTCCATCAGGTTGAGCCCCATCGCCTCGGCGCAGGCTGCGTTTGGAGCGAACGTCCGGACGGTCGCTCCGCGGCGGCGCAGCGCGAGTGTCTCGACCGCGACGGCCGTTCGCGAGACCCGGCGGAAGACGCCGATCATGTCGGTGGTCGCCGTCAGGCTCGCGGTCGGGTTCAGGCACAGCACGTGCGCGCCGCGCCCCACCGGTGCGATGTCAAGGTTGGTGGGACTCCACACGCCCCCGTCGATGTACTCACGCCCGTCGATCTCCACGGGGGCGAACAGCCAGGGGATGGTGCAGGAGGCGGTGACCGCCTCGGCGACCGTCGCCCGGGGCCCTCGCGGACTGCCGAAGACCACCCGGCGACCGCTGCCGCGCTCCACCGCGGTGACCCGGAGACGCCCGTCGAAGCGGGCTCCCAGGCTCTCGATCTGCTTCTCGAGCCGATCGAGCTTCAGAGGGGGACGCGGCAGGCGCCGCAGGAGCGCCCCGCGAACGAGCGCGCCGCCGGGCGCGGCGAGCCCGAGCGCCAGCGGCGCGAACGTACCTGCCGCCGCGAGCGCCCAGGAGCCGGCGCGCCGGGCCGCGATCGCCCCGGCCACGGCCAGTGCACTCGCCGGCTCGGCCCTTGCGGGCAGCCCTGGAGCGGCCTCGATGCTCTTCGGGAGCGAACGGGGACGCCGCGGCGAGTCGCCCGCCGCCAGATGCGCGCCGACAATCGCTCCGGCGGAGGTTCCGACGAAGTACTCGCAGCTGCGCATGTCCAGCTCGGTGCCGTCCTCGATGCCACCGAGGACTCCCATCATCCAGGCCTCGCCGAGGACGCCGCCGCCGCCGAGGACGAGGACGTCCGGGGTGGTGGGCATTTGCCGCAGGCTACCGGGCAGGCACAGCCGTATGTGATAGCGTACGCGCGTATGACGGCTGCGACCGACGTTGGGGGCGGCGCGCTGGGGACGCGTGTCCGCGCCCTGCGCGAGGCGATGGATCTCTCGCTCCGAGAGCTCGCCGAGCGCTCCGGGGTGAGCGCCCCGATGCTGTCGCAGGTCGAGCGGGGGGAGACGAGTCCGACCGTGCAGCTCGCCGCTCGGATCGCATCCGGACTGGAGCTGCGGCTCTCTCAGCTCTTGCGCCTCGACGAGGACGGAGCCGTGACGATCGTTCGCCTCCAGGAGCGCCGAAAGGGGCCTTCCGGCCCAGGCGGGCACAGCTATGAGATCCTGACCCCGCCGCTGCCCGGCCAGCGGGCCGAGCTCTCCCGGCACTCGCTGCTCGTGGGAGCGGTTACGGGGGGGCAGGGAGATCCGCCGATGCACGAGCCAGGCAGCCGCGAGACGGCGCTGGTTGAAAGGGGGACGGTCGTGCTCGTATGCGATGGCCAGCCCCACGAGCTACGCGCCGGGGACTGCGTGACCTTCGACGCGGATCTACCACACCATTTCGAGAATCCCGGACCCGAGGAGGCCGTGCTGCTGGCCGTCCTGAGCGCCGGCCTGCGACGTAGCTGATCATGGCCCCCGTGATGGCGAAGAGCCTGTTCGACAAGATCTGGGAGGCCCACGAGGTGGCGCCCGGCCTGCTGTACATCGACCTGCACCTCGTCCACGAGGTCACCAGCCCGCAGGCCTTCGACGGGCTACGGCTCGCCGGGCGCAAGGTGCGGCGGCCCGACCGCACCCTTGCGACGGCCGATCACAACGTCCCGACGGACGGCACGCCGGTGGCCCAGCGAATCCGAGACGAGCTCTCGCGGGTGCAGGTCCAGACGCTGGAGAGAAACTGCCAGGAGTTCGGGATACCCCTGTACTCGCTCGGATCCGATCGGCAGGGGATCGTCCACGTGATCGGGCCCGAGCTCGGCATCACCCAGCCCGGGATGACGATCGTCTGCGGCGATTCGCACACGGCGACCCACGGGGCGTTCGGGGCGCTCGCGTTCGGGATCGGAACGAGCGAGGTGGAGCATGTGCTCGCCACACAATGCCTCGTGCAGTCGAAGCCTCGCTCGATGCGGATCAGCTACCAGGGCTCGCTCGGCTTCGGAGTCACAGCGAAGGACCTGATCCTCGCCACCATCGGCCAGATGGGAGTCGACGGGGCGGCCGGCCACGTCGTGGAGTACACCGGGCCGGCAGTGCAGTCGCTGTCGATGGAGGGGCGGATGACGGTCTGCAACATGACGATCGAGGGCGGCGGACGTGCGGGCATGATCGCTCCCGACGAGACGACCTTCGAGTGGGTGATCGGGAGGCCGGGCGCGCCGAAGGACCTGCCGGAGGAGTGGCATGGCCTGGGCACCGACGAGGGCGCGAGCTTCGACACGGAGATCGTGATCGACGCATCGGAGATCAGCCCGATGGTGACGTGGGGGACGAACCCGGGCATGGTCGTCCCGATCACCGCGAGCGTGCCGGAGCCCGAGTCACAGCAGGACGAGCGCGCGCTGGAGTACATGGGGCTCGAGGCGGGCACGCCGATCGAGGAGATCGCGCTCGATCGGGTCTTCATCGGCTCGTGTACGAACTCGCGGATCGGGGACCTGCGCGCGGCGGCGGAGGTCGTCGACGGGCGCCGCGTCGCTGATGGCGTCTACGCGATGGTGGTTCCTGGCTCCCAGCAGGTGAAGGCGCAGGCCGAGCGTGAGGGGCTCGACGAGATCTTCAGGCGCGCCGGCTTCGACTGGCGCGGCGCCGGGTGCTCGATGTGCCTGGGGATGAACCCCGACATCGCGGCTCCCGGGGAGCGCGTCGCCTCCACGTCCAACCGCAACTTCGAGGGCCGCCAGGGTCGCGGCGCCCGCTCGCACCTGGTCTCGCCACAGATGGCGGCGGCAGCGGCGATCGAGGGCCACTTCGTGGACATCCGCGATTGGGACCGCTCACGCGATCTGGAGGGCGCGCCGTCGTGAGGACGATCGAGACGATCACGGGGCGCGTCAGCGTTCTGGCCCGCGACGACGTCGACACCGACCAGATCATCCCCAAGCAGTTTCTGAAGCGGATCGAGCGGACCGGGTTCGGAGAGTTCCTCTTCTACGACTGGGCGCAGGAGCCCGGGTGGGAGCTTCCGCGCAACCCGATCCTCGTGACCGGCCGAAACTTCGGATGCGGCTCGAGCCGCGAGCACGCTCCGTGGGCGCTCGAGGACTACGGCTTTCAGGCGATCATCGCCCCGAGCTTCGCAGACATCTTCCGCTCCAACTGCACCAAGATCGGCCTGCTCCCCGTACAGCTGAGCGCGCCGGATTGCGCTGCGATAGCGGACGCCGGCGAGGCGCAGGTGGATCTCCGCGAGCAGGAGGTGCGATGGCGGGCACCCAGCCAGGATGGCTGGGTCGGACGCGCGCGGTTCGAGATCGATACAGAGGTCAAGCACCGTCTCCTGAACGGCCTCGACGACATTGCCCTGACGCTCGCCCAGGACGACTCGATCGCGGACTATGAGCGCGAGCGCGAGCGATCGGGTCCGGTCACCACCGCGCTGTGAGCGCCGCGCCTTCCTCGCGCGACTGGGACGCCGCCGCCTACGATCGCGTTTCCGATCCGCAGTTCCGGTGGGCGCTCGAGCAGCTGGAGCGGCTGCCGCTCGCCGGCGACGAGGTGCTCCTCGACGCGGGCTGCGGCACCGGTCGCGTGACCGCGGAGCTGATCTCTCGCCTCCCCCGCGGCCGGATGTACGCGGTCGACGTGGCGCCGTCGATGGTGGAGCGGGCACGCGCCGCGCTCGGCGAGCGCGTGACCGTCCTCTGCCAGGACCTGGTTGCGCTGGAGCTGCCGGAAACTGTGGATGCGGTCTTCTCGAACGCGACGTTTCACTGGATTGCAGACCATGACGCGCTGTTCGCCGCGCTCGCGCGGGTGCTGCGGCCCGGCGGCAGGCTGGTCGCGCAGTGCGGCGGGCGGGGAAACATCGACACGTTCCGCAGAACCGCCGATGAGGTCGCCCAGGAGGAGCCTTTCGCTGCCTATTTCGCGGACTGGGAGGGGCCGTGGAACTACGCCACGGCCGAGGAGTCAGAGGCTCGTCTCCGGTCTGCCGGATTCCGGGACGTCTCGTGCTGGCTCGAGCCCAGGCCGGTTACCCCGGCCGACCCCGGCGCGTTCATCCGGACCGTCTGCCTGGTGAGGCACCTGGATCCACTCCCCGAGGACCTGCGCGATCCGTTCGTGGAGCGGGTCCTGGAGCGCTCCGGCGACCCCCTGGTGCTCGAGTACGTGCGCCTGAACATGACCGCGTCCCGCGCCTGAACGCTCGTGGCTCCGAAGGTGATCCTCCTTCCCGGCGACGGCATCGGTCCCGAGATCATCGCGCCCGCGGTCGAAGTGCTGGGGGCAGCGGGCGCCGAGCTCGACTACGAGGAGCATCTGTTCGGGGGCGCCTCGATCGACGCCCATGGCGTGGCGCTGACCGACGACACGCTGGCCGCGTGCCGCGCCGCGGATGCGGTGCTGCTCGCGGCGGTGGGCGGTCCGAAGTGGGACACCACCGACCCGGCCAAGCCGCGCCCCGAGCAGGGTCTCCTCGGCCTTCGCAAGGGGCTTGGTCTGTTCGCCAATCTCCGGCCCGTCAAGCCGTTCCCCGCGCTCTACGACTCCAGCCCGCTCAAGCGGGACCTGATCGAGAGAACCGACCTGCTCGTGATCCGGGAGCTGACCGGCGGCATCTACTTCGGGGAGAAGACGCGAACGGCCGACTCCGCCTCCGACGTTTGCCTCTATACGCGGGGGGAGATCGAGCGGATCGCTCGGGTCGCGTTCGGGGCGGCTCGGTCCAGAGTGACGAGCGTCGACAAGGCCAACGTGCTCGAGACCAGCAGGCTGTGGAGGGAGGTCGTTCGCGACGTGCACGGGCGGGAGCACCCGAACATCGAGCTCGAGCATTTGCTCGTCGACAACGCGGCGATGCGGCTGATCGCTGCGCCCCGCCACTTCGACGTGATCCTCACGGAGAACATGTTCGGCGACATCCTCTCCGACGAAGCGGCGATGCTGACCGGGTCGATCGGACTGTTGCCGAGCGCGTCGCTGGGCGACGGTGGTCCGGGCGTGTTCGAGCCCGTCCACGGATCCGCGCCCGACATCGCGGGCACCGGGACCGCCAACCCCCTCGCGATGTTCCTGTCGGCTGCGCTGATGCTGCGCCACGGGCTCGCCATGGAGCCGCAGGCGGCAGCGATAGAATCCGCCGTCGATCGGGCGCTGGCCGAGGGGTTGCGCACACCCGACCTGGGAGGGCGCGCAACCACAGCAGAGGCAACCCGGGCGGTCCTAGCCAACCTTTAAGGAGGAGCGGTCGTGGAGGAAGTCGGCGTCATCTGGCACAACGGAGAGCTCGTTGCCTGGGAGGACGCCAAGGTGCACGTACTCACGCACGGCCTCCACTACGGGACGGGGGTGTTCGAGGGCATCCGCGCGTACGAAACCGCGACCGGCACCGCGATCTTCCGCCACCGCGACCACCTCGAGCGCCTGTTCAAGTCCGCCGAGCTGTACTACATGCCGATTCCGTACACGCTCGAGGAGCTGCGGTCGGCGACCCACGAGCTGATCATCGCCAACGAGCTGCGGGAGTGCTACATCCGCCCGATCGCCTTCAGGGGCTACGGCCAGATGGGCCTCTATCCGCTCGAGTGCGACGTCGAGGTCGCGATCGCGGTGTGGGCGTGGGGCGCGTACCTGGGAGAGGAGGGCAAGCGCAGCGGCGTCCGCGCCAAGGTCGCCAGCTGGAGGCGGATCCCGCACGACTCTCTGATCCCGCACGCCAAGGCCAGCGGTCAGTACCTCAACAGCGTGCTGGCGAAGATCGAGGCCTCGAAGGCCGGCTACCAGGAGGCGATCCTGCTCGACTCGCAGGGATTCGTGTCTGAGGGTTCGGGCGAGAACATCTACGCGGTCCGCGACGGCCAGATCGTCACCCCTCCCCACACGGCCGGGATCCTCGACGGGATCAGCCGCAAGTCGGTCATCCAGATCGCGCGCGACCTCGGCCACGACGTGGTCGAGCGGAACCTGGCCCGAGCGGAGCTCTACCTGGCCGACGAGGTCTTCCTGTCGGGGACGGCCGCCGAGCTCGTCCCGGTCAGGGAGATCGATGACCACGCGATCGGCGGGGGGGAGCCCGGAACCGTGACTCGCGAGATCCAGCGAGTCTTCGACGACGCCCTCCACGGGCGGGATTCCCGCTACGCGGACTGGCTCGATGTGGTGAAAGTGCCGACAAAGGCTTCATGAGCCGGATTGAGCTCTACGACACGACTCTCCGCGACGGGATGCAGGGCGAAGGGATGTCGCTCTCGGCGCCGGAGAAGCTGCGGGTCGCCCGTCGCCTGGACGAGCTCGGAATCGATCTGATCGAGGCCGGGTTTCCGAGCTCCAATCCCAAGGAGCTCGAGCTGTTCGAGCTGCTCGCGGCCGAGCCGTTCGGGCACTGCACGATCGCCGCTTTCGGGATGACCCGCCGGCGCGGAGCGGGCGCCGACGAGGACCCCGCCCTGCGCATGCTCGCCGACTGCTTTGCGCCAGTGTGCACGCTCGTTGGCAAGACCTGGGCGCTGCACCTGGAGAAGGTGGTCAAGGTGGACCGCGAGGAGAACCTGAGGATGATCGCCGACTCTGTCGCGTTCCTCGTCTCTGCGGGCAAGCGGGTGATCTACGACGCCGAGCACTTCTTCGACGGGTTCGCCGACGACCCGGCATACGCGCTCGAGTGCCTGAGGGCCGCGGCGAGCGCCGGCGCCGAAACCGTGACGTGCTGCGATACCAACGGCGGCTCACTGCCCGACCGGATCACGACCGCGATGAGCGCGGTGGTCGGCGAGCTGAGCGCGTCCGGGGTCCGCGTCGGCATCCACTGTCACGACGACGCGGGCTGCGCCGTCGCCAACTCGCTGGCCGCAGTGGCGGCCGGCGCGACGCACGTGCAGGGGACGATGAACGGCTACGGCGAGCGCTGCGGCAACGCCAACCTCGTCACGATCATCCCGAATCTCCAGCTCAAGCTCGGTTACGACTGCCTCACCGAACAGCAGCTCTCCTCGCTGACCGCGACGGCTCACTTCCTGGACGAGCTCTTGAACTTCACCCCCGACCCCGACCAGCCGTACGTCGGACGCAACGCCTTCGCCCACAAGGGCGGCATGCACGTGGCCGGGGTCAACGCCGACCCGACGACGTTCGAGCACATCGACCCGGACGTCGTGGGCAACCGCCGCGAGCTGCTGATCTCCGAGCTCTCGGGCAAGGGAACGGTTCACGCGCGCGCGCGCGACGTGGGCATCGAGCTGGACGACGAGGAGGCGGGACGCGTCACCGAACGCGTCAAGGCGCTCGAGCACCTCGGCTACCACTTCGAGGCCGCGGCAGGGTCGTTCGAGCTGCTGCTGCGCAAGGAGACGGGCGAGTACGAGCCGCTGTTCCGGCTGGAGTCCTGGCGGGCGATCGTCGAGAAGCGCGCCGACGGGCGCGTCGAGACCGAAGCGACGATCAAGATCTGGGTCGACGGGGAGCGCTACGTGCGCACGGCCGAGGGCAACGGCCCCGTCAACGCGCTGGACAGGGCGCTGCGCGACGCGCTCGTGGAGATCCACCCGCACCTGCGCGACATCGACCTCGTCAACTTCAAGGTTCGGATCCTCGATGAGACCAAGGGGACCGGCGCCGTCACCCGCGTACTGCTCGACGCCTCTGACGGCGAGCAGGTCTGGGGATCGATCGGGGTCTCCGAGAACATCATCGAGGCCTCCTGGGAGGCGCTCGTCGACTCGCTCGAGTACGGGATGCAGGCGG
>Ga0187814_10000003_pt1 | contig 49467 bp, 36 predicted proteins | sample NC_S_4_FD_132450 | JGI IMG/M metagenome (GOLD analysis project Ga0187814, IMG submission 132450) | Wetland sediment microbial communities from Neuse River Estuary, North Carolina, USA - ASW-S_4 | ecosystem: Environmental > Aquatic > Freshwater > Wetlands > Sediment | place: USA: North Carolina... | reverse complement strand
CACAGATTTGGCAGCACAGAAATGGGGGGAATCCCATGACCACGGCAACCGCAGGTGCGCCGGTAGTGACGTCCGAGCAGGGCAACTGGTTCCAGCGAGCCTTCGGGGCGCTGGTGACGAACGTGGAGCAGGCCGTCCTCGGCAAGCAGCACATCGTCCGGCTGGCGCTGACCTGCCTGGTGTCCGAGGGGCACCTGCTGCTCGAGGACTACCCGGGCACCGGGAAGACCTCCCTGGCCAAGGCGATCGCCAATTCGGTGCAAGGCTCGAACAGCCGGATTCAGTTCACCCCCGACCTGCTGCCGAGCGACGTGACGGGCGTGACCATCTACGACCAGCGTACCGGCCAGTTCAGCTTCCACGGCGGGCCGATCTTCGCGACGATCGTGCTGGCCGACGAGATCAACCGGGCCTCGCCCAAGACCCAGTCCGCGCTGCTCGAGGTCATGGAGGAGAACCGGGTCACGGTGGACGGCACCCCGCACCCGGTCGGCCGGCCGTTCATGGTGATCGCCACGCAGAACCCCATCGAGCAGGCCGGCACCTACCGGCTGCCCGAGGCGCAGCTCGACCGGTTCCTGATGAAGACCAGCCTCGGCTACCCCGATCACGCCTCCACGGTCGCGCTGCTCGCGTCCGCGGCCACCAGGGACCGGGCCGCCGGCGTGGGGAACGTGATTACCACGAGCGCGATCACCCAGATGTCGCGCCTGGCCGACCAGGTGCACGTGGACCCGGCGATCCTCGGCTACATCAGCCAGCTCGCGCACGAATCCCGCCAGCTCCGCCAGGTGCGGCTCGGGCTCAGCGTCCGCGGCTGCCTGGCCTACGTCCGGGTCGCGAAGACGTGGGCCCTCGCCGACGGAAGGAGTTTCGTCGTGCCCGACGACGTCAAGGAGCTGGCCATCCCGGTGATGAGCCACCGGCTGCTCCTCGACGCGGAGGCCGAGTTCTCCGGTGTGAGCGTCGAGGATGTGATCGGCCAGCTGCTTTCCCGGGTCCGACCGCCGACCAGTCGCGGCGCGTAAGGATGGGGCAGCGCACAGGCCAATTCGGGATGGTCATGAAGAAGCTCCGCCCGGAGCGGACCGCGGGCGCGACGGCGGCCGCGCTGACGGACCGCCTCGCCCCCGCGCTGCGCGGAGCGCGGCGGGTCTGGCAGGTCACGACGCCCGCCGGCCGCGGCGCCGTCATCGTCATGGCGGCGGCCTGGGTGCTCGGCCTGCGGCTCGGCTGGCAGGAGCTGTTCCTCGTCGCGGCCTGCTGCCTGATCGCGCTGCTTATCGCGGTGGGCTTCGTCGCCGCCAGGCCGAGTCTCGACATCGTTATCGAGCTTGACCCCGCCCAGGTCAGCGTCGGCACGCCCGCCGCCGGCCGCCTCGTCGCCACCAACAAGTCCAGGGCGCGCCTGCGCGCGCTGAACGTGGAGGTCCCGGTCGGCCTGAACCGCGCGACCTTTCCCATCCCCTCGCTGGCCGCCGGGGCCAGCCACGACGAGCTGTTCGTGGTACCGACCGACCGCCGGGCGGTCATACCCATCGGGCCGCCGACCGCGGTGCGGACCGACCCGCTCGGGCTGCTGCGCAGGGACGCCGTCGCGCCGACGACGGTCGAGCTGTTCGTGCACCCGAAGATCATCAGCCTTGACTCGCTCAGCCCGGGACTCCAGCGTGACCTGGAGGGACAGGCCTCACGGGACCTGTCCAACAGCGACCTCGCCTTCCACGCGTTGCGCGACTACGTCACAGGCGACGACCGGCGGCACGTGCACTGGCGGTCGACCGCCAAGGCCGGGCGGCTGCTCGTCCGACAGTTCCATGACACCCGCCGGTCGCAGCTGACCGTCGTGGTCGACGGGGCGGCGGAGAGCTACCGAACGGACGAGGAGTTCGAGCTCGCCATGAGCGTGGCCGGCTCGATCTGCGTGCGGGCCGTGGCCGACCAGCACGATGTCTGCCTGGTCGCCGCCAGCAGCGCGGTCACCGCCGCCTCGCGGCACCGGATCATGGACACGCTCGCCCGGGGCGAGCTCGCGGAGCGGGGCCAGGACCTGCCGACGCTGGCCGGGCGCGCCTACCGGCTGGCCCGCGACACCACCGTGCTGATGCTGCTCACCGGGAGCGTGGTCCCGTTCCGCGCCCTCAAGGCGGCCGCTACGTACTTCGGCCCGGACGTCCGGGTGATCGCGCTGCGCTGCGAGCCGGAGGCCCCGCCAGGGATCAACTCTTCTGGGGACCTAACGGTACTTGCGCTGCGTACCATCACCGATCTGCCGATCCTGCTGAACGCGGGGAGCGTATGACGACCGTCACCGCGGGAGCTGCGCCCGCAACCGCGGCGCGCCGGTCGCAGACAAGCGGCGTCGCGCCCGGCCGCGACGAGCTGATCGATGCCGGCGCCCTGGTCGTGCTCACCATGATCGGCATCGCCGGATTCCGCCCCGCCTACGGAGGCCACGGGTACCTGGCCGCCGGTGCGACCGGGGTGCTGCTCGGCTTGCTGCTCAGTTACGCCGGGCAGCGGGCGAGGCTGCCCCTGCTCGCCGTCGTGGCGGCGAGCATCCTCGCCTTCCTGGCGCTCGGCGGTGTCATTAGCCAGACCGGGACGGTATCCCTGCCGACGCTGCACACGATCGCCAGCACCGCCGTGTCCGGGTGGCAACAGCTGCTCACCACCGCACGGCCCGTCGGCCGGACCGCCGGCCTGCTCGTCTTGCCATATCTGCTCGGCATGTTCGGCGGGGTCGCCGGGCACGCGCTCGCCCGCCGCACCGCCACCGTCCTGCTGCCCGCCCTGGCCCCCGCGGTGGTCGTCGCGCTGTCGATTCTGTTCGGCGCGGCGCAGCCGGCGGACGCGGCGCTTCAGGGCGCGGGCTTCGCCGCCGCCGCCCTCGCCTGGGCCACCGTCCGCCAGGAACGCGGGACCAGCAGGCAGGCCACCATCGGCAGGCAGCGAGGATGGCAGCGGATCGCCGCGGCCGCCGCTGTGCTCGCCGTGGCCGGCGCCGGCGCCACGGTGATCGGCCCGCACCTGCCGGGCGCAGGCGCGCACCAGCGGGTCGTGCTCGCCGCCGTGCCGCCGTTCAACATCGACGCCTACCCCAGCCCGCTGGCCAGCTATCGCGACTACACCACGGTCGCGCCGCCGGCGATCAGCGTCTTCCACAAGAAGCTGCTGTCCACCACGCTGCCGGCGAACACCCGGGTGCGCATCGCCGCGATGGACACCTACGACGACCTCGCCTGGGGCGTCGCCAACGCGAGCGCCGTCGGCGCTTTCGGCGGCTTCCAGCGGGTCGGCACGCTGCTGCCCGGGGCGCCTGTCGGCGCGGGCAAGACGGCGACCATCACGACCACCACCAACTACAAGCTGCCGTGGCTGCCCGATGTGGCGGGCACCACCGCCTTCTCGATCGGGGCGGCCGGCTCCCAGGTCGCCGCCGAGCTGCGCTACAACGTCGCGACCGCGACCGGCATCATCCCCGACGGGGTACCCACGGGGCTGAGTTACACGGTCAGGTACGTCCCCGCGCCTGCCCCGAACGTGCTGGCCAACGCCGCCCCCGGCGGGACGCCGGACGTGTGCATTCAGTACGAGCCCGGGTGTATCCAGATCCCGCCCGAGGTTAAGGAGTTCGCGGACCTGCACGACACGGCGGCGAGCACGCCGATGGGCCAGGTCCTCACGCTCGCCGCGTACCTGCTCGAACACGGGAGGTACAGCGACGGCGCCAATGCCCAGTACACAATCCTGCCCGGGCACGGCGCGGGCCGGCTCACCGCATTCCTCGATAACTCGCCGACCATCGGAGACGACGAGCAGTACGCCGCCGCGATGGCCCTCCTCGCGAATTACGTCGGCGTCCCCGCCCGGGTCAGCCTCGACGGCTTCGTGGAGGCCAACGGCAGCGTCTACGGCAAGGACGTGCACGCCGATGTGGAGCTCGACACGTCGCAGTACGGCTGGGTGACGCTGCCCTACACCGCGTTCACGCCCACGAAGAACCCGATCATCAAGCAGCAGATAGAAAACACGCCGCCCGTGCCGGTCAAGGTCGTCCCGCCCCGGCATAACGAGGCGGCGCCGGTCGCCGCGGCCAACTCCAGCAGCGCCGTGGCCAGGACCGCGCCCGCGCCCGTCACTAGGCGGGGGTTCGTCATCCCGGCCATCGTGCTGGTCGTGGCCAAGGACGCGGGACTCCCGGTCCTCGTGCTGGCGGTGCTGGCCGCGATGCTGGCCGGGGCCAAGGCGGTGCGCCGGCGTCGCCGCCGCGTCCTCGGGACGCCGGCGGCGCGGGTCGCCGGAGCGTGGCGCGAGCTGATCGACCTGGGCCGCGACCTAGGCATCGAACGGGCTGCCTCGGCTACGCCGGATCCCTCGGTTACGGCGGGTGCCTCGGTGGCGCCGGGCCCGGTGGCTTCGGTAGCTGGTTCGGTCGCCGCTGGAGGCGCCATGACCCGCCGCGAGTTCGCCGCGTACGCGGAGGCGCGCGGCCTGCCGGCGGCATCCGACGTCGCCGTCGCGGCCGACGCCGCCACCTTCGGCCCGACGGACCCGGACGGCGTGGCCGTGGAGCGCGTGTGGCAGCTCGTCGAGACGTCGCGGCGCGGGGCCAGGGCGCGGCTGCCCCGGTGGCGGCGCGCCTGGGTCACGGTCAACCCGGCGAGCCTATGGGCCTCGCGCGCGGTGACCGTAGGTGCGGCCCGGTGAAGCTCAAGATCACCCTGGACCGTCCCCAGGGCGCCACCGACCTGGTGCTGACCGCCTCCGCCGACGCGACGGTCGGGGATATGGCTACGGCGCTCGCCCTCAGGGACCCCGACGGCCGGGGACGTAGCGCGTCATGGCCCTCCGGTGGCAGCGGCGGTACCGGCCCAGGCGGCACCAGCCCAGCTGGCGCCGTCACGCTGACCGTGCTCGATGGCCAGCGCGTCACCCTCGATCCCGCGCTCCCGGCCGCCGACAGCGGCATCAAGTCGGGCGATTACGTCACCGTCGCCCCGGCCGCCGACCGCTACGCCGACCGGGCCGCCCGGCTGGTGGCTCAGGTCACCGTCTTGTCGGGGCCGGACGCCGGGCAGCGCGTTCCGCTCCCGAGGGGGAACAGCACGATCGGCCGGGGTAACGGCTGCGACCTGGTCCTGTCGGACACGCTGGTGTCCCGCCGCCACGTCCGGCTCTTCCTCGCGCCTGGCTCGGCCGAGATCCTCGACCTGGGCTCGGCCAACGGGATCACGCTGAACGAAGAGCCGGTCACCCGCGGCACCTGGCTGCCCGGAGACAAGCTGCGGATCGGCGACACGGTGCTCGGCATCGAGTTCACGGGCACTCCAGCTGCGGCAGGGTCAGCCCACGCCGCGACCGCGGCATTCAACCGGTCGCCCGTGATCACCGGCAGCTACGCGGGCCAGGCGCTTGAGACGCCGGAGTTGCCCGAGACCGAACGCCCGCCACGTTTCCAGCTCCTGCCGCTGCTCGCGCCGCTCCTGCTCGGCGGCGTACTTTACAAGTTCACTCACAACGCCTTGACGCTCGCCTTCGTCGCCCTCAGCCCGCTCATGATGGTGGCCAACGTGATCGAAGGCCGGATGAATACGTCGCGCGGCACCAAGGGCTCGATGAATGCGCTGCGCCGCGAGCTCGGCGAACTCAGCCAGGCGGCCGACCAGGCGCACGCCGACGAGTGGCGGGCCCGCAACGCCGAGCACCCGCCGACGGCGCAATGCCTCGACGCCGCCGCGCGGCGATCCCCGCTGATGTGGTCGCGCCGCCCGGGCGCGCCGCGGTTCCTTGACGTCAGGGTCGGCGCGGCCACCCTCGACTCGCGGCTCCGCTTCGAGACGCAGCGCAACCGGCGCGCCGTGCCCGCCGCCCAGGCCGAGCTCGACAGCCTCGTCGCGAGGTACCGGGCGATCCGCGACGTACCGTTCACCCTCTCGCTCACCGGGCACGGGGCGGTCGGCATCGCGGGCGACCCCATCGCGGCGCTTGACGTCTCGCGCGCCGTGCTCGGCCAGCTCGCCGCGCTCCACTCGCCCGCCGAGGTGGTGCTGACCGCGTTCTGCGGCCCCCGGTCAGCCGGCGACTGGGACTGGCTGAAGTGGCTGCCGCACACCTCCTCCGCGCACTCACCGATCACCGGCCCGCACCTGGTCGCCGGGCCCGAGTCGGCGCTCCTGCTCGCCCAGCTCGAAGATCTGGTGCGGGCCCGCCGCAGCGCCGCCCAGGGCGGCCCGGCCGGCGGTACCGGCAGCTTCGGCAGCGCATCAGGCGGACCGGGCGGACCGGGCGGCAGCGGCTACGCCCGTGTCGCGGACAGCGGCGCCGCGGTGGTCGTGCTGATCGACAGCCGCACCCCCGGCGACCGGGCCAGGCTCGTCGAGCTCAGCCGCTTCGGCCAGGCGGCCGGCGTCTACTGCGTCTGGCTGGCGCAGCGCGCCGAGCACCTGCCCGCCGCCTGCACCGCCTACGTCGACGTCCGGAGCGACCGGAGCGTGAGCGTCGGCGACAGCATCGCGTCCACGTCTACCGCGGGCATCGCCGCCGATGGCGTCGATGCGGCGACCGCCGCCGGGTTCGCCCGGGTCATGGCGCCGCTCGTCGACGCAGGCGCCGTGGTGGCCGATGACAGCGACCTACCGCGCTCCGTCTCCTGGCTTGAGCTGAACGACCCGAGGATCGCCGACGACCCCGGCGCCATCATCGAGCGCTGGCAGGAGTCCACGTCGATCCTGACCGGCCCCGCCGCCCGGCCCGGCAGTTCGCGCCGCCCTGGCACGCTGCGCGCGATCGTCGGTGCCGCGGCGGACGGCCCGCACGCCCTGGACCTGAGGTTGCACGGCCCGCACGCGCTGGTCGGCGGGACTACGGGCTCAGGCAAGAGCGAACTGCTCCAGACGTGGATCCTGGCCATGGCGGCGGCGCACAGCCCGCAGCGTGTCACGTTCCTGCTCGTGGACTACAAGGGCGGGTCGGCCTTCCGTGAGTGCGTCCACCTGCCGCACACGGTTGGCCTCGTCACCGACCTGAGCCCGCACCTGGTCCGGCGCGCGCTGCGGTCGCTCGGCGCGGAGCTGACCTACCGCGAGCAGCTTTTCGCCGCCAAGCACGTCAAGGACCTGCAGGAACTGGAGAAGACCGGCGACCAGGAGATCCCGCCGTCGCTGGTCATCGTCGTCGATGAGTTCGCGGCGCTGGTACGCGAGGTGCCCGAGTTCGTGGACGGCGTGGTCAACGTGGCCCAGCGGGGGCGCTCGCTCGGGCTACACCTGGTGCTCGCCACTCAGCGCCCGGCCGGGGTGATCAAGGACAACCTGCGGGCGAATACGAACCTGCGGCTCGCGCTGCGGATGGCCGATGAGGCCGACAGCGCGGACGTGCTCGGGTCAACCGAGGCCGCGCACTTCGACCCGGGGCTGCCGGGCCGCGCGGTGTCCAAGACCGGCCCGGGGCGGCTGGTGCCCTTCCAGGCCGGCTACGTCGGCGGCTGGACCAACGCGGGCCAGCGTGACCCCGACGTGACGATCGAAGAGCTGGTCATCGGCGAGGGGCGCACCTGGCTGGTCCCCGAGACGGCGGCCCGGCCTGCGCACCTTGAGCAGGGGCGCAACGACATCGCGAGGATCACGGACTCGATCAGGCGCGCTGCCGAGCTGGCCCAGCTGCCGCCGCCCCGGCGGCCGTGGCTCGACGAGCTCGCGAACGTCTACGACCTGGCCAGGCTGCCGACCCGGCGGCGCGACGACGAGTTGGTCTTCGGCGTCATCGACGAGCCTGACCAGCAGCGGCAGTCGGTCGCGGCCTTCTACCCGGACCACGAAGGTAACCTCGCGATCTTCGGCACCGGCGGTGCGGGCAAGTCCACCGCGCTGCGTTCCCTGGCGATCGCCGCCGGGCTCACCGCGCGGGGCGGCCCCTGCCAGGTGTACGGCCTGGACTTCTCGTCCCGGGGCCTTGACATGCTCGCGGACCTGCCGCACGTGGGCGCGATTATCGCCGCCGACGAGGGCGACCGGCTGCGGCGGCTGATGCGGACTCTGCTCGCGGCGGCCGATGATCGGGCGCGCCGTTACGCCGCGGTGCGGGCAGGCACCGTCACCGAGTACCGCCGCGTGGCCGGCCAGCCAGATGAGCCGCGCATCATCATCCTGCTCGACGGCTTCACCGCGTTCCGTCAGCAGTACGAGTCGGCGGAGGGCGGACGCTGGTTCGACGCGCTCGCCAACCTGGCGGCCGACGGCCGGCCGCTCGGCATTCATCTCATCCTGACCGCCGACCGCCCGGCGTCGCTGCCGTCCAGGTTCTCCTCACGGGTGCAGCGGCGCCTGTTGCTGCGGCTCGCCGACGACAGCGACTATTTCATGGCGGGTACCGAGGCCGGGATGCTGACGCCGGACTCGCCACCGGGCCGGGGCCTATTCGGTCGGGCGGAGTTCCAGGTGGCTGTGTTTGGCGGGGAGACAGGGAACACCGCGCAGGCCCGGGCGATCAGCCAGCTGACCGCCGCGATGCGGCGCCAGCAGGTATCGGACGCCCCCCGGGTGGATCAGCTCCGCGGAATCGTCCGGCTGAGCGAGCTGCCGGCCACGGCCGACGGCCGCCCGGCGATTGGCGTGGCAGACGACACCCTGGGGCCGGTCGGCTTCAAGCCGGAAGGCGTCTTCCTCATCTCAGGACCGCCTTCGAGCGGCCGCACCACGGCGGCCGCCACGGCCATGATCGCGCTCGACCGGGCCGCGCCCGGCGTCGTGCCGGTGTTCTTCGGCGGCAGCAGGTCACCACTGGCCAGCCTCGGCATCTGGCAGCAGATCGCCACCGACCCCGCCGAGGTTGCGGAGGCTGCGGCGAAGATCGACCAGGCGGCCGTCGGCAGCGAGGGAGGCCGGCGGTATGCGGTGGTGATCGAGGCGGTCAACGAGTACCTCAGCACCCCGGCCGACGCGCCGCTCGCCGCCATGATCAAGACCCTGGCCAGGCTCGGCCACGTCGTGATCGCCGAAGCGGAGACCTCCGCACTCGGCGGCGCCTGGCCGCTGCTGAACGCCGTGAAATCCGCGCGCACCGGCCTGGCGCTCCAGCCTGAGCAAGGCGACGGGACGATCGTCTACAAGACTGACTTCCCGCGCAGCCGCCGCGGCGATTACCCGCCGGGCCGTGGCCTGCTAGTCGAGGGTGGCCGTGTGCGCCTGCTGCAGGTGGCGATCCCGGAATGAAACACATCAATCATTCCGAACGGGCGCATGGTTCCCCCGCACACCCCGAGCATCCTTCCTATCGCAATACCAACCCGGGGATGCAGATCCCCAAAGAGATGAATGGAGAAATCACATGGCCATGGAAGGCATGGATGTCGAGCAGGTCAGCAGTGCCCTGTCCTCGATCAGCAACGCGGTCGGCGAGCTCGAGACCCTCATCGGCTCGACCAACAGCGCGTACCAGATGATTGAGGGCCACTGGTCGGGAGCGGATGCCAACCAGTTCCACAGCCAGTGGCCGACCTTCGCGAGCGCGCTCAACCAGGCGCACAGCGGACTGCAGCAGCTGCAGCAGCACTTGCAGTCGAACTTGCAAGCGCAGCAGTCGGCGTCCAACCAGTACTGATGTCCTCTCGGGGGGTACGGGGGCGACCCCGTGCCCCCCGGACTAGTGAGAAAGGAGCACGCAAATGCCCTTCGAGGGCATGGACGCTGATCAGCTACGCGGACTAGCCGCGCGAGTCGACTCGGACGCGAATACCCTCTCCGGCCTGGTGGCCACCATGACGGGCGTCGTGGCCGGGCTCGCCGTGTCCTGGCAGGGTCCCATGGTGGCCGTCTTCGAACAGGACTGGCAGGCCAAGCACCGGCCGTCGCTCCTCGCCGCGCACGACACGCTGACGGGCCTGCACACGCACCTCGTCAGCAACATCGACCAGCAGGCGTCCGCGAGCGCCGCGGAAGGCGGCTGGACCGTCGAGCGCATCGTCGGCGACGCCGAGAATGTCGCCGGCTTCGGCGCGGGTGTGCTCACGGTCGCTGGTCTCGTGGACATGACGGGGCTTCTTAAGGGGACGCCCGTCGGTGGTTTCCTTCACGACGACCTGGGCCCCGTGGGAACTGCCGTCGGCGTGATCCAGACGGGTGACGATGCGTTCGACGTCGGCAAGGACCTGGCCCAGGATCACTACGGCGCGGCGGCGAACGACTTCGCCAACATGGCCGGCGACGGCCTGGAGACCGCAGGCGGCTACGTGTTCGACGAAGATCCTGAAGTCGGCGCCGGGCTCATTGCCGCCGGCTTTACTGTCAAGCTGGTCGATGAGGAGGCCAACCTGGCCGCGAGCATCGACTGGAAGGACGTGCCGAGCCCCTTCAGTGGCTCCAACTTCCAGCAGTACTACGTGCCTGCGATCGAGTCCAAACAGACCTGGGAGCAGGTCGGCAAGATGCTCTGGGGAGCCACGTGATGGAGACGGTCATGGACATGCTGACGCTCACCGACGACGAGGCGGTCGTGCTGGCGGTCGCCCTTCCCGACCCGTGGCGCGTGCCGCTGCCGACGGTCGACCTGAGGAGTCGTGAGAGTGTCGGCCGGGCCGCTCATCGGGGGCGCCGCTCGCTGGTCGTTCGCGACCTCGCCGAATCAGACGGGACGCCCATCGGGCTGGCCGCCGAGGTGGCCAAGCGCCTCGGCACAGGCTTGCGGGCGTTCATCCTGTTTGCCGACGAGAAAGGCAACTGGCTGCCGAGCGGGGTCACGGTCTACCTGTACGGCCCGGCGCTTGACGCGATCGAGGTGAACCAGACCGTCGCAGACGCGGGCGTGCACTACTTCAGGATTGCTCCCCCTCCGGGGCAGTGGCAGGCTTTCACCTTGCTCGCCGAGTCGATCTATACCGACGGCTTCGCGCACCCGGCGGGGCAGCCTGGCCGGGCCCGCCCGGCCGCCGCCCTCCTGCACGTCGTCCGCCCGGACGGCATCCGCTCGATCCGGGTGGCTCACGGCGTCGTCACCACGGGGCGCGGCCCGGTCCCGGCCCGGTTCTCCTCCATCTCGGAGGCCATCGCCTGGCTCCTCGCCTAACTAGGGACAATCACCGTCAGGAACAAAGGCTCACGATTGCGGCCAGCATGACACTGGTGATTCCGCTCCCATGCCGTCGGCGCTGATGACCTCGACCTGTACGCACTTTTGCTGCCCCTGGGCGATGCCGAGGACGAGTTCTGGCCTTCTCGGCACGACGGATTTCCAGCTGCCCCCGTTCACCTGAAAGCGGAACGAATCGCTCGGTGCGGAGCCAGGGTAACCCCCCCAGCTGAATTCGACCTGGCCGTGGCCGATACTGTGGGCGGTCACCGTGACCGGACCGGGTCCCGTCGGGATGACCGGCGGACCATCGGACTGACTGACCGACGTCGGCGCGGACCCCGGGCTGCCCCCGCCGTGGCCCAGGCCGAATACGGCCACGGCTGCCACCACCGCGACCAGCACGCCGCCTCCTGTGAGCGCCAGCACGCGGCGTGACTTGCCACGTCCCTGAGGCGCGTCCGTCGGGCCGAGCGGGCCGATGTCGGCCCCACCGCCCGGGGCGACGGCCCGGGGACGGGCCAGTGTGGCGGATTCGGGCGCCTCTGGCGGAAACTGCCGGGCCCGACCGCCGGACCCGCCGTCGGGCATCCATTCCCACGAGCTGGGCTGCATCGGGTTCCCGGTGCGCGCCTGCTGCCCTTGCGCGCCAGGTGCCGGGCTCCACGGGTCGAGTCGCCGCGGACCCCGGGCGCGGGTGGGATCGTCGGCGTCGCCCGGAATCGCGTCAGGAGCAAACCAGGCGGCGGGCTGCGCTGGGCCGTGCCTTCCAGCTCCGTTGTCGGTAGCGGGCCGCCTAGCCGGGGTCGGCCAGGATCCGCCGGGCTGAGAACCGCGCGTGATGGTCGCGTCCCCGGCCGCGCCGCCCCAGAGCGGCGGGACCGTCGGTTCCCGGGACTGCTGCCCAGCGGGGGTGCCGTGGGTGTGTGGGTCGGCCGGTCCCCAGCCGGACCTGGCGGCGCCGCTGCGCCCGTTCGCGGCGTGGGTTGGTGGCGGCGAGACGCCGTTCCCCAGGTCTCGGCCGTCCCCTCGGCCGAACGTCGTCTCCCCGGTCCGCACCGCCTGCGAGTCGACGGTATCGCCGCCCGGCGTACCCCCCCGATCACTTGCGGGCAGGATCGGGTGGGTGACCGGCAGCCGCAGCTCCTGCTCGACCGACTGCAGCCCTCGGATCAGCTCCATCGCCGTCTGGGGGCGGGCGGCCGGGTCCTTCGCCATGGCCTGCCGCAGTAGCCGCTCGAGACTGTCGGGCACGTCGGCGCGGCCCGTGGGCGGCACCGGGTCGGACCTGATCCGGCCCATGAGCGCGAACTGATCATTGTCGCCGCCCGGTTCCTCGAACGGCGACCGGCCGGCGAGCACGTGCCACAGCGTCGCACCGAGCGAGTACACGTCGGAGCGCTGGTCGCCCGCCCCGGTGCCGTACAGGATCTCCGGCGGCGACCACGGCACCGACAATCCCTCGGGACCGTCCCCGCCCTTGGTCGTGGCGATGCCGAAGTCGGTCAGCGCCGACTCGCCGTAGGAGTCGGTGAGGATGTTCTGCGGCTTGATGTCCCGGTGCAGCACCCCGCGCAGGTGACTGGTCTCGACCGCGCTGCCGATCTGGATACCGATGCGCAGCACCTCCGCGACCGACAAGTGCGCCCGGCGGGCCCGGACCAAGAGGTTCGGCCGTGGGTAATACGGCATCACGATGTACGGCCGGCCGTCGCTGGTGACCTTGGCGTCGAAGACCTGGACGATATGCCGGTGAGCCAGGCCCGCGGTGACATTCGCCTCGGCGGTGAACCGGCGGCGGGCCGCCTCGGAAAGCGCGGATTCGTTGAGCACCTTGACCGCTACCTCGCGGTACGGAAGGTCCTGCTCGTACAGGTACACCTGAGCGTTGCCGCCGGCGCCAAGGTGCCTGATAAAGCGGTATCCCGGCAGGTCGGGCGCTGCGCTGCCGGGCGATTGCGATCGGCTCACTCGGGTGCCTCGTAGCGGAAGTCGATACCGTAGGCCAGCGTCACGACGGTCCCGGGCTTGATGGGCGTGGGCTCGCCGGGGCGGAGCGTCTCGGGCTCCCGGCCAGGCAGCGTGACCAACGTCCCGTTCGTGGAGTTCAGGTCGGTGACGAGGACATGCCAGCCGTCGAGCGTCACCCGCAGGTGAGTCCGGGAGATGTCGCTGTCCTCGCTCGGCAGCCTGACGACGTGCGGGCGCTGCTCTCCGTCCGCGATAGGGAAGTCGGCCTTCGGGCTCCGTCCCATCACCACGTCCCGGTCAAGCGAGATGATGTCGCCGACCGATAGCCGGAGAACGCCGAGCACCGGCCGTGGCACCACCACGGGATCCGGCGGCAGCGCCGCCCCGCACCCGCGGCAGAGCGCCTCGCTCGGCGGGTTCACGTGCCCGGCCGGGCAGATCAGCGCCGGAACCGCCGGGCCGATCTTGTCGGGGGGAGGTGCCGCCCAAGCGGTCGGCCCAGGCAGATTGGCGCGCTTGACCGTGAAGCCGGTCTCGGCGATCTCGTCCGGTACGGCCGGGTCTGGCCCCCAGGGCATGGCGTCGATCAGCCCGCCCGCCGTCGGCAGCGGTGACGGCGCCACCGGCGGGAGCAAGTGCTGAGCGCTCGTGGCCATCGGAGTCCCTGCGCTCACGCCGTTGAACGCACCGGACGCGAGGAATGCGGGCGGACCGGGGTCGTCCGCATCGGGCGCCCTGATCGCCGCCTCCGCGACCGACCGGTTCTGCGTGGCGCCCCAGAGAAAGTCGTACTCCCCAGTTACCGAGGCAGGCGGACCGTCGGCAGAGGCGGGAAGCGGACGGATGGCGGGCGTGGACCCGATGACCTCGGCAATGCCCGGCGGACCGGTCATCGCCACCGAATCGGGATGGCCGGCGGATTCGGTCTGGCCGACCGCGCGCCGGCCGTCAGCCACGGTACCCAGGGGGATAACGCGAGTGGGCGCCAGGATGCCGGGCGAGGCGGCCCCGGCGGCACGGGGAAGGGCGTCGATCGGGAGGCCCGGGTCGGTGACGGTCCGTATAGCAGAAGGTGCCAGATCGCGCGCCGCGGCGTCGGTCAGGTCGATGATCACGCAGCTGGCCAGCAGCACGCCGGCCGTGGCGGGCAGCCGTAGCGCGCCGTCGGCGGGGGGCACGCCGAGCAAGATGCGCCCGACGTTGCCAGGGACCACGTGCTCGCGCCAGGTCAGCAGGCCGCTGCCGTCCATCCGCCTCGCCTCGCCGGGCCCGCCGGTGCCGTCACCGTGGGCCGGCTCGGTGCCCTGCAGCGTAGCGGTGACGGCACCACGGCAGAACAGCCGGTGAGCGTCGCCGTCCTCCTGGAACAGCAGCGCGAATTCCTTCGCGCCCGCGAAACCGGCGCCGAGCAGCCCCGCGAGTATCGCTTCCGGCCGGGCGCGCTGGCCAAGCTGCTGCCAGAGCCAGTCCACCGCCGGGGAGTCTGGTGCCGCGTCGATGAGCACCCAGCAACGGTCGCCCGCCACGGCCGTCAGCGGGCCAGGTGCATAGCTGACGTCAGCTATCGCCGTCATGCGCACCACCAAGGACCTGGGCGCCGAGCGCCTCTCGCGGCATCGTCGTCCCATCCGCGCCGTCGTCATCCGACTCGATGTCCACGATGACCACCGTGATGTTGTCGCGGCCGCCGACGTCGTTGGCCGCCATGACGAGCGCCTCGGCGGCCTGCTGCGGGGTGCCGACGGAGAGCAGCGGCCGGATCGCCTCGTCCGGCAGCTCGCTGAACAGTCCGTCAGAGCACAACAGGAAGCGATCACCGCCGACGGCTGGCAGCAGCCAGCGGTCGGCGAGCAGTACGGGGTCAGTGCCCAGGGCGCGGGTGACGATGTTCCTGCGGGGGTGGATGCGTGCCTGTTCACGGGTGATCACCCCGTCGAGCAGGAGTTCCTGCACTTCGGAGTGGTCCACGGTCAGTTGCTCGATCCCGTCCGCGGCCAGCCGGTACACGCGCGAGTCCCCCACGTTGAACACCATCAGGTGATCCGCACCCGCGGTGCCCAGGCCAACCAGGCCGGTGACGGTGGTGCCCATCCGGTTGGCCGACTCGCGCTCGATGATGACCTGGTTCGCCTCCTCAAGCGCGGCGAGCACCGCCTCGAGGAACAGCGGGTGGAGGTGGGCGCAGCGCGCCAGCACCTGCACGGCGAGCGCACTCGCCAGATCCCCCGAGCCGTGGCCGCCCATCCCGTCGGCCACCGCGTAAATCGGCGGGGCGGTGAGGTAGCTGTCCTCGTTTACCCGCCGCACGCGGCCCGTAGAGGTTGCAGCGCCATGCCTAAAGCCGATCACGGCACGCCCTCCCCATCGCGCTTTGGGTCGCAGTATGCCAGAGGATCTATCCGTTTGCGGCACTTCAGCTGGGGAAACCTGGCTGGGCCTCGATCTAGGCCTGCCACAGCCCCACGACTGTCAAGCGGTACGGAAACACTTTCACGGCAATTGTGATGATCGTCGGTTCCGCGACGGTACGCCTGCTCCGACAGTATTCAATCGAGCGAGCACACCCACCCTGCCCCGGCTGCTCATACCCCGGATCGCCCTGCGCGCCTACGCCCGCCGTGCGACCCAGATATACGGCACCGCTCGGTCCTGACACTCCACATCATGCGAGGCACGCCGTCGGCCGACCGGAACGGCAGATTCCGCGCGGTGCGTAGTGACGCTCCGTAGTTTATATCGGGCGCTCGCCGTGGTGACCGTGGACCGGTTCGTGGACCGAGCCACGTGCGCAAACAGTGCAAATAGCGCCATCGTCGGCACGATTCCGTGGTATCCGTGCAGCTAGCGCCCACGGTGCACGGGGCCGTGCTTCTCATAATCCGCCGGTCGTGGGTTCGAGCCCACCCGCCCCGCCTGCGCCCCCCATCCGCGATTTCACCAGAAGCTCAATGAACTCCATCAGCAGGTCGAGAACGCGTGCGGCCGCGGCGGCTGCGTCTGGTCAGGAATCGGATCCAGCCGCGCCGCCCCGGCGCCGGATGCGCTGCGCGAACGCCGCGCGCAGCAGGTCGTCCAGTTCCTCGTCGCTGAGCGCCTCCAACTCGGCGTACCGGACCGGGCTCGTTGCGGTCCCGGAATCAGGGTCGGCTGCGGCGACTGCCTCGGCCAGTTCCGCGACCGTCGGGGTGCTGTACACCTGATGGACCGGCAGGTGAACGCCGTAGGTATCTGCGACGCGGGCGATGAACCTGGTAATGGCGAGCGAATGGCCGCCGAACGCGAACAGGTTGTCGTGCACCCCGATCGACGTCGGCGCTGCGAGCAGGTCGCTCCAGATCCGGGCGAGCGTCGCCTCGACCGGGTTCCTGGCTTCGACCCGGCCGGCGGCGGAGGGCACGATCTCCCACGTCGGCGCGGGCAGAGCCGCCCGGTCGACCTTCGCGTTTGGTGTCAGCGGGAGCGCGGGGAGCGCGACGATGAGCTCGGGGATCATGTAGTCGGGCAGCGTGCTGCGAAGGTACGGCAGGAACGCCTCGAGCAAGTCGGCGCCTGCCTGCGCGGCGACACTGCCCCGGCGGAGTACGACGTAGGCGACCAGGGCCGGCCTCGCACCCCTGGGCGCAGTGATCACGGCGGCCTGGCGGACGTCCGGGTGCGCCCGCAGCACGGCCTCGATCTCGCCGCACTCGATCCGGAAACCGCGGATTTTCACCTGGTGATCGGTCCGGCCGACCAGCTCGAGCCCGCCGTGCGGCAGCCACCGGCCCAGGTCGCCGGTCCGGTACATGCGTGCCCCCGGCCCGGCACTGAAGGGATCAGGCCGGAATGACCGGGCGGTGAGCCGCGCCTGGCCGTGATAGCCGCGCGCCACACCCCGCCCGGCCAAATAGACCTCTCCCACGACACCGGCCGGCACCGGCGCTTGGTGCTCGTCCAGAACGTACACCCGCGTCCAGTCGATCGGCGGCCCGATCTCGACGGGCCCGGTCCCGGCCGCGACGACGCCAGCCGCCGACCACACCGTGGTCTCGGTCGGGCCGTATAGGTTCCACAGGACCGCGTCTTGGGCACAGAGTTGATCCGCGAGATCGCGGGTGAGCGTATCGCCGCCGCACAGCCGCATCCGCAGGCACGCAGGCACGCCACCGGCGGCCTGCAGTAGGCGCCACGTCTGCGGCGTCGCCTGCATCGCGGTCACGCCCGCCTGCTTGATCAGCGACCGCAGCCGGACCGGCTCCCGCGCCTCCTCCGGCGTCGCGATCACCAGGTCGGCCCCGCACAGCGGCGGCAGCGCAAGCTCGAGCAGGGCGATGTCGAACGACAGCGTCGTGACGGCGGCAAAGCGGTCACCGGGACCGAGCCGGAGCGACCGCCGGAACGAGGCCAGGAGGTTCGCGATGGCGCCACGCTCGATGGCGACTCCCTTGGGGTGCCCGGTCGATCCTGATGTGAAGATGACGTAGGCGAGCGCGCTGGCTGGCACGTGCACCGGATCCAGCGGCGTTGTCACCGCTTCCACCGGGTCATCGACGCAGATCACGGTCGCTCCATCGGCGACGGTCCTGGACAGGTCGCGGTGCGCGCCGTCGGAGATGACGGTCCGCAGCCCCGCGCCGCGAGCCATCGCCGTCAGCCGCGCAGGGGGGAAGTCGGGATCGAGCGGCACGTAAGCACCACCGGCCCACCACACGGCGAGCAAGGCCGTCAGCATGCCGATCCCGCGCCCGACGCACAGGCCGACGAGCGTTTCCGGTCCGACGCCACGATCGACGAGCAACCGCCCAAGCTGGGCGGCACGGTCGCACAGCTCGTTCACCTGGACCGACTCCTCGCCGCAGGCCACTTGAGACGTCGACGTCTGCAGCGAGGACCACAGGTCCACGCTCTCGTCGTCGGCCGGCAGCTCCTGGCGGTTGCGCCCGAGGATCAGCGCGTCGCGCTCGGTGGCCGATAGCATCGGCAGGTCGCTGACCGGTGTGCCTGGCGCGTCCGCCGCGTGCTCGAGCAGACGCGCCATGCAGCCCAGGAACCGGTCGGCCCACGCCTGGTCGTACAGGTCCGTGCTGTATTCCAGGGTCAGCGTCGTGGTCTGGTCGTCCAGGCTGTCCGCGTACATGCTGAGGTCGAGCTTGGCGGTCCCGGTGAGCAGCGCCTCGGAGCGCGCGGTAACGCCGGGGAAGTCCGGCACGGGCGGCGTCATCGACCCGTAGCGGAACTGAGCCTGGAACAGTGGCGAGTGGGCGAGCGTGCGATCCGGCGCGAGCTCTTCGACGAGCTCCTCGAACGGGAACTGCTGGTGTGACAGCGCATTCGCGATCGTGTCCCTGACCCGGCCGAGCAACCCGGTGAAGTCCGGATCGTCGGTCAGCGACAGGTGGGCTGGGATGGTGTTCGCGAAGAGACCGATGAGCAGGTCCAGCTCGGCGTGCGTCCGGCCAGCCACCTGGGTGCCGATGACGACGTCACGTTGCCGTGCGTAGCGCGACAGGACCACCGCATAACCGGTGAGGAACAGCGTGAACATGGTGGCGCCGGCACCCTGGGCCACCTCGGCCAGGCGTCGGGTCGTCGCGGCGTCTATCGTGACCCTCGTTGCCGCGCCGGCCGGGGACTGCCGGGCCGGGCGGGCCCGTTCTGCGGGCAGCGTCAAGACTTGCGGTGCGCCGCGGAGCTGGTCGCGCCAGTAGCCCAGCTGCCGCTCGAGCTCCTCGCCGCGCAGCAGGTCACGCTGCCACACCACGTAGTCGCCGTAATCCATCAGCAGCGGTGGCAGCGATGCGGGCGCACCGGTCGTCTCGGCCCGGTAAACGGCGGACAGGTCACCGATCAGGACCTTGATGGACTCGTCGTCGCTGATGCTGTGGTGTATGACCAGGACGAGCAGGTGCCGGCCGGGCGCGGTGCCGATCAGAGTAGCCCGGATCAGCGGCCCGGCGGCCAGATCGAACGGCTGGCGCGCGCGCTCAGCCGCGATCGACTCGGCTTGCCGGGTGCTTTCGCCGCCGTCGAGATTCCCGGGCAGCGCGATGTTCTCGAGCGGCAATCGGCCGGTACCGGCGACGATCTGCTCGGGTGCGCCGTCGAAGGCGACCAGGCTCGTCCGCAGCACGGCGTGCCGCGCGACCAGGGCGTCCATGGCTCGCTGCAGCGCGGGGGCGTCGAGCGGGCCGTCGAGCCATATCGCATAGGCCATGTTGTACGTGGGCTCGCCGGGATCGAGCTGATCGAGGAACCACAGCCGCTGCTGCGCGAACGACACGGGAAAGCGCACAGGAACTACCTACCTCCGGCCGCCGGGCAGCAGCGGGTGCAGCGCGTCGCCGCCGCCAGCAGCGGCCACCGCGGCGGCCAGGCCGGCCACCGTAGGATCGGAGAACATCGTGCGGATGGGCAGGTCGACGCCGTAGACGGCCCGGATGCGGGCCATCAGCCGGGTCACGGTCAGCGAGTGGCCGCCGAGCGCGAAGAAGTTGTCGTGTACCCCGATCGGCGCCGACAGCGCGAGCAGTTCGGTCATGATCGTCGCGAGCCGCAACTCGGTCGGCGTCCGCGGCGGGACCGGGACCTGACCTGAGGGCACACTCCAGTCTGGCTCGGGCAGGGCGCGGTAGTCGATCTTGTTGTTGGCGGTGAGCGGCAGTGCGGGCAGCACCACGAAGGCGGACGGCACCATGTATTCCGGCAGTAGCTCCCGGAGATGCTCGCGCAGTCCGGACGGCGGGCTACCGGCACCGGAGGAAGTGACCAGGTAGCCGACGAGCCGAGCGTCGGGGCCCGCACCGCGGAGCGCCACCACGGCCTGCGCGATCTCGTCGTGGCTCCGCAGCGCCGCCTCGACCTCGCCGCTCTCGATCCGGTAGCCGCGGATCTTGATCTGCCGGTCCGCGCGGCCGGCCAGCTCGATCCGCCCGGTCCTGCGCCACCGGCCGATGTCGCCGGTCCGGTACAGGCGTGCGCCGGGCCGTCCGCCGAACGGATCGGGGACGAACCGGGCTGCGGTCAGGCCGGGCGCGCCATGGTAGCCATGGGCCACCCCGGCGCCACCGATGTACACCTCTCCGAAGACGCCGGGCGGGACCGGCCGCAGCCCTGCGTCGAGCACGTACAGCTGGGTTCCGGCGATGACCGATCCGATCTCGATCGGAGCCGGCGACGGGCCGACGGCGTCCGCGCCCGACCAGATCGTGGTCTCGGTCGGGCCGTACAGGTTCCACAGGCGTACGTCAGTCCCGGAGCCGATCACGTCGGCTAGGTCCCTGGGCAGTGCCTCGCCGCCGGACATTCGCAACTTCACCGCGTCCGGGATCCCACCGGCGTCGATGAGCATCCGCCAGCCCGCCGGCGTCATCTGCAGCGCGGTCGCGCCGCTGTCGGTCAGCAGGTCCCGCAGCCTGGCCGCGTCGAGCACCTGGCCCGCATCGGCGATCACCACGCATCCGCCGACCAGCACCGGCACGACCAGTTCGACCAGGGCGATGTCGAACGCGAAGGTCGTCACGGCGACTAGGCGGTCGTCCGGGCCGAGCGCTAGCAGCGGCGTCAGAGCCGCCAGAAATGCACCGATCCCGCCCTGGGTGACGCTGACCGCCTTCGGCCGGCCGGTCGATCCCGAGGTGAAGATCGTCACGGCGGTCGCCAGCGGCGGCAGGTCCACCGGCTCGGCACTGGCGGCGGGCAGTGCCGCCAGGTCGATGACCGGTATAGGCGCTGCGGTGGACGGCAGCCCGGGCGCGCCGGTGACGCTGCTGTCGACCACGATCGCGGCGGCACCCGAGTCGCCGAGCATGGCAGCCAGCCGCCGGTCCGGATAGATCGGGTCCATCGGCACATACGACGCGCCGGCCGACCAGACGCCGAGGATGGCTGGCAGCAGCCGGGCGCCGCGGGGCAGCAGGATGGCGACGCGGTCGGACACGCCGACGCCGTGCCCCTGGACGGCGGCGGTGATCCGCCGGGCCAGGGCGCGTACCTCGGCACCGGTCAGCGCGCCGTCGGTACCGACGGCGACGACGGACTCACCCGCACACGCCTCCCACAGCATGGCTACGGCGGTGTTCTGCCCGTTGCCGGCCGGGCCAGCGACCGGGCCGCCATCGGGCCACACCCTCGTGACCAGGTCCCGCGTGCCGGGCGACATGATGTCCGCGTCGGCGACAGGCGAGCCGCAATCGTCGCGCAGGCGCTGCAGGATGGCCAGGTAACCGTCGGCTACAAGTTGGCCGGTGGCCGGGTGGAACAGGTCGCTGTTGTAGTTGACCCGTACCCGCGGTTCACCTGGCGCGTCGGTGACGGTCAGCTCGATCTCGAAGTTGGCCGTGCCGTTTCCCACTACCTCCGGGCGCCAGCGCAACCCGCCGCGATCCGGGACACCCCACGGCTCCTCCAGTTCGAACATCACCTGGACCAGCGGGAGCCGCGCCGGGTCGCGGTCGGGCCGGGCCGCCTCTACCACCTGGGCGGATGGCAGCTCCTGGTGCGCCAGCGCCCGGCTGGTCGCATCGTGCACCGACCGAACCAGGTCGCTGAGCGTCTCGCCGGCCCCGATCCGGACCCGGATCGGGACGGTGTCGGTGAACAGGCCGACGACCGACTCGGTCTCCGGCCGGGTGCGGGCCGCCGTCGGCACCGCGATCAGCAGGTCGTCACGGCCGGCCAGCCGGGCGAGCACGACTGCGTACGCGGTCAGCAGGACGGCAAACAACGTGGTCCCGAGCTGGGCGGCGACACCCTTGAGCGCCTCGGCCAGGCTGGCGTCGATCTGGGTGCCGAGGCACGCGGCGGCGAACGTCTGGCGCGCCGGGTAAGGCTCATCCGACGGCAGGGGCAGCGTTGACGGGCCACCGGCCAGTTCGGCCCGCCAGAACCGGCCGGCGGACGCGTAACCGCCGTCCTCGGCGTGCTCGATCTGCCACATGGCGAAGTCGGCGTACTGGATCGCCGGTTCGCCGGTTATCGGGTCGCCGCCGCTGGCGATGGCCTCGTAGTCCGCTGACAGCTCATCGAAAAGGATCCGGAAGGACCACCCGTCAGCGACGATGTGGTGTATCACCACCGCGAGCACATGAGCTTCCGGTGACAGCCGGACCAGCGCGGCTCGGGCCAGCGGCCCGACGGCGAGATCGAAGGGGATCCAGGCGAGCCTGCGGATATGGTCCGAAGCGGCGGCCTCCCGCTCGCCCTCGGGCAACTGCTCAACGGAAGTGACTAGTAGCGGCTGCGGGGCCGGCTCGTCCTCGATGACCTGTACCGGCACGCCGGAATCGTTGCGGAAGGTGGTGCGCAGCGACTCGTGCCGGATCAGCGCGGCATCCCAGGCCTGGTGCAGCGCGCTGACGTCGAGCGGACCATCCAGCCACAGCGCCCAGGCCAGGTTGTAGGTGGGCTCACCGGGGTCCATCTCGGCCAGCAGCCACATCCGCCGCTGGCCGAACGAGGTCGGGAACTCGTATACAGCCACGATCAGCCTTCCTGTTTCCGGACCGCGGCTAGCTGGTCCACCGCGACCATGCGCAGTTCCGCGGTGTAATGCTGGCCCTGGGCGTCGGTCAGCCAGGCCTGGTCCGGGGTGGGCATCATCTCGGCGACGTTTACTGTCGCCTCAGGGCCGACGGTGCGGCGAGAGCGGCGGAGCGACCGGGAGATCAGGTCTATCGACGCGAGGCTGGTCAGATCCGCGTAGATCGGTTTTTTCTCGCCAGCGAACCTGAGGAAGACGTGCCGCGGCATTCCGTGGCGCGCCGCCCACGCCCTGGCTTGCAGATAACGGGCGCTCTCGTCGGTGGTGTCAGCGAAGGCCGGCTCGGTGGCGGGGAGCCGCCATGTCTCGCGACTCACCACGAGATCGTCGATCGTGACGCGCGGCGCGTGCGTTCCCGGGGGAACCAGGTCAAAATGGTGCGAGCTCGTGGTGCCGATCATGTCGCCGACGACCGCGAGCAGGCCGCGCTCGAACGTCCCGTCGCGGCGCCGCACCCGCAGCCCCGTGGGCGAGCTGATCAGGTCGCAGTCGCCGATCGCCACGGTCGCTGGCGGGTCATAGCCGAAGGAATCGCGGGCGAAGACCAGCCGGAGATCACCGGGCGACGGCAGCACGTTGCACAGCCGGGTGGAGGTGCCGCCAATCTTGCCGGACTCGGCCAGCCACACGGCGGGGCCGCGCAGGTCGTGCCGCATGCCGGCGTGCAGGACGTCCGGGTCGGGGTGAAAGGCCAGCCAGGTCGCGTAGCGTATCGTGACAACGCTGGGGTGGACCTCGCCGAGCACCCAGGAGGGCCGGACGCCGGTGGCGGCGGCGTCGGCACCCGCGATCATCAGGTCGGGGCTGTGGTGCACCGCCATCGGCCAGGGGAGCGGCTGGGCGGGGAAGGCCGCCGTCACCCGCTGCCGCAGATCGGCAGCCCGGAGCTGAACCCGCCTGCCGTCGGCCGGCAGGTCCAGGATGGCCGACCAGCGCTGCCGGACCGTGTCCATCACCGGCCCGATGAGCCTCGGCGGGTCGGCCATTTCCTCACTGAGGAGCATCCAGACATCGGCGAACGGCACGACGCCGGTGCCGCGCACGGCCGCCCGGTCCCGGTAGGCCTCCTCGAAGTGCTGCGCGTACAGCGCGCCGACGGCCGCGGTGAACCACCGTGCGGCATCGAGCACCAGCGCCAGCGGCGCGCGCAGGCCATCAAGTACATCCGCGCCCAGTCGCATTGTGTCGCCGCGCAGGCACTCTTCGTACGCAATCGTGCGGCCGCCGTACACCTCTCCCGCCCGGCGCGTGGGCGGGAGACCGGCCAGCTGGGTGAACGTCGTCTCCAGGTTGTTCATGGCCACGAGCACCCGCTCCGGGTCACCAGCGGCACCGGCCAGCTCGTCCCTGGCCGCGGTCAGCTCGTCCAGCGCCGCTTCGGCCGGCCCGCGGATGCTGTCGTCGGTGACCCGAGACAGCAGCTCCCGCATGGAGTGCTCGGGCCGCATGTCCTGCGGAGCCACCTCGACCTCCCAGGCCAGCCGGTTGCTGTCGGCCAGCCGCGCCAGCACCGCGAGGGCTTCTGCGTCATCGCCGAGCCCGCTGCGGGGATCGGCGAGCACCTCGGCCACGACACCGCGAGCGTCGCGGATGCCATCGCAGGCCCGCATGACCGCCTCCTCGGCCGGAGTCAGCGGTATCGGGGGGGCTAGCGGGACGCGCAGCAGCGGGCCGTCGACACCCGAGAACGGCAGTCGCCGCGGGACGAGCCAGGGGCGCAGCGCGTGGCTATGGCGGGCCAGTAGCCCCTGCACCGCCCAGCCCTCCAGATAGGTGACCCGGGCGGCCAGCGAGAACGCCGGCGCGGCGTGCGTGATGCGGACCCCGGGGCCGTCGTCGATCGGTGCCCAGCCCACCGGGCCGAAGAAGCCGATGGTGTCGTTCTTCGCGCAGTAACGCTGCACATAACTCGCGACGAGCGCCTGGTGCTGCCTGCCCTGCGCGTTGCGCTTGCCTGGCGCACGCCCGTGGCGGACGACAGCGTCGATGCCGGTCGTCAGCGCGTGCCGGTTTTGCCAGGCGACCGCTTCCCGCAGCCCCGGCAGGCGGGCCGCGTCGTATAGCGCTGCGGACAGCCGCTGGACCGCGGCGGTGAACTCGGCGGCGTAGACGGCGCTAGCGCAGCCGGCCCGGTCCCGCGCGACTGGGTCCGAGGCGGCGTTGGCCGCGTCTGCGGCTCGGGCGAGGTCGGCATCCCCCAGCATGGCGAGCAGATGGACCGGGAAACCCGAGCCGCGCAGGCATACCGTTCGCCACAACGCCCAGTCGTCGGTCAGCCGCACCAGATGCGGCGCGAGGGCGGATGCCCGGTCAGGCGCAGCGACCGGGGCGGCCACCCGGTAGGCGCTGCGGTCCCTGCGACCGATGCTGGCCGGCGCCCCAGCTGGTCGTGGGGAATGGACCGCGGCCCGGCCAGCCGATTGCGCCGCGTCAATGGCGGCGGCACTGGCGGCGAGGGTGGGTGTCTCGTAGAAGGCAGCTATCCCCAGCTCGACGCCGAATGCCTCGCGGATCCGGAACATCAGCCGCCCCCCCGACAGCGAGTTGCCGCCCAGCGCGAAGAAACTGTCCTCACGGCCGATCTCGCCACCGCGGGGCCCGTCCGCAGGCAGCAGCAGCCGCCAGATGTCGGCGAGCCGTTCCTCGGTGGCGCTTTGCGGGGGAGAGGCCGGCCCGAGGGTCTCCCGCTCGGGGGCCGGCAGCGCAGTCCGGTCGACCGTGCCGTAGGCGTTGAGCGGGAGCCGGCTGACCGCCTTGAACCCGGTCGGTATCAGGGAATCCGGCAGCCGGGCCGCGAGAAAGTCACGCAGCAGTGACGGCCGCAGCGAATCGGGTTCCACGCCGTCGGCCGGCACCACGTAGCCAATCAGGTACCGCTGTCCGCGTTCGCCCGCCACCAGGACCGCAGCATCCCGCACTCCCGGATGCGAGCGGAGAACCGCGGCGACCTCGCCGGGCTCGACCCGGACCCCGCAGATCTTGACCTGATCGTCGACGCGGCCGGCGAATTCCAGAATCCCGTCCGCGCGCCATCGGGCCAGGTCGCCGGTCCGGTAAAGACGAGCGCCACGCCCGGACGGGTCGGGTACGAACGCTCGGGCGGTGGCTGCCGCGTTCCCGATATAGCCGCGGGCCAGCCCAGCCCCGCCGGCGTACAGCTCGCCGGCCACGCCGATCGGGGCTGGCCGGCCGTTCTCGTCCAGGATGTGCACGATGGTGTGCTGGACCGGGCGGCCGATCGGCACCGTCTCACCAGCCTGGCCTGGGTGGGTCATGACATGGCAGGCGGTGAAAGCGGTGTTCTCGGTTGGACCGTACCGGTTGACCAGCGGTCGCCCGTTGCGCGCCGCGAGCACGGTGCGAACCGTGTCCGGATTAAGCACGTCGCCGCCCGCCAGGACGACGGGGAGATCGGCCATCGCGAACATGTCCGTCTTGGCCAGCTGATGGAATAGCCCGGCGGTGAGCCAGGCGACCGTCACCCCGGAGCGCAGCAGCGCCGCAACCTCGGTCAGCCCGAGCGGGCCGGGCGGCGCGATCACCATCGTGGCGCCGGTCAGCAGCGCGCCCCAGATTTCCAGCGTGAAGGCGTCGAGCGCGACCGGGGCCAGGCGCAGGAGCCGCTCACCGGGACCGAACGAGCCGACCGACGGGTTGCCGATCAGCCGGACGACCGCGCGGTGCGGCACGGCCACGCCCTTCGGTCCCCCGGTCGAGCCAGAGGTGAAGCTGATGTAGGCCAGGCTCAGCGGATGCGAGACATCCGGCGGCGGCACGCTCTCGTCGCCGCCGGCCGCAGGGCCCTCAGCATCGGTCGCGGTATCGACGTGGACCAGGTCCACGCCCGCCAGTTCGGGCATCGCGGCGGCAGTCTCGGCCGTGACCAGCACGATCCGGGCACCCGCGGCGGCGATCATGGCGGCAAGGTACGGCGGCGGGGTGCCGATGCCAAGCGGCAGGTAGGCACCGCCGGCCTTCAGCACGCCCAGCAGCGCGGCGACGAGGCTGGGGCCGCGCTCCAGCGACACCCCGACCGGGGTATCGGTGCTCACACCGCGCTGGCGCAGTAGCCAGGCCAGGGCGTTACTGCGCCGGTCGAGCTCGGTGTAGGTCACCGAGTCAGTTCCGAAGACGAGCGCCGTCGCGTCTGGATTCCTGGCCACCTGGGCCGCGAACAGCGCAGGGATGGTCGCAACCGCGGGGCAGGCCAGGCCGCCCCCGCTCCACCCGGCTACGACGTCACGCTCGGCCGTTCTGCCGAGGTCCAGATCGGCCAGCGGCTTCGATAGGTCGCTCGCGAGCTCGATCAGCGTGTCGCGCAGCTGGTCGAGCATCCGCTCGGCAGAGCCGTCCGCGAAGCGGCGGCGGTCCCAGTGGAACGAAAGGTGGAGCTGCGGCTCGTCAAATGCGCACAGCATCAGCGGATATGACGACAGCCGGTCCATCCTGGCCGAGCTGGGGGCCGCTTCCCGGCCGGCCAGGCCCGTCTGCAGCCGGCGCCGGTCGAACACGAGCAGGCAGTCGATCGGCGCGGTGTCGGCGGGAATCCCGGCCCAGGCCAGGGCCGACCCGATCGGCGTGCGCTGGTGGGCTCTGATCCGGCGGATTCCTCCGTTCACGGCCGTCAGGAGCTCGCGCACGGACCAGCCCTCGCCGAGGCGGACGCGCAGCGGCACTGTGTTGATCAGTGGTCCGATGACGGTGTCGGCGCCGGGGATGCTGTCGCGCCCGCACGCCCGCGTCACCGCGATGAGCACGTCGGTGACGCCGCCGTAGCGTGCTCGCAGCAGTGCCCATGCGGCGCTGACCATGGTGCTGGAGGTCAGGCCGGCGGCGCTGGCTGCCTGGCGGATCAGCTCGGAGTCGGCCCGGGAGAGCACCGTCTCGGCCTTCATCGGCTCGGCGGTCCCGGGCACCTGCTCGCCGCGATAACCGGGCAGCGGTTGCGGCAGCGCGACGCCGGCCAGGTATTCGGTCCAGAACTGCGCGGAGACGGTCGGCTCGGTCGTCTGCCACCACCGGACGAACTCACCGAACGGAGGGCTCGGCGGCTCCGGCGGGGCGCGGCCGGCGCGGAGCGCCGCGTACGCCGCGCACGCCTCCTCGATCACCAGCCGCATGGAGCGGCCGTCGAGCAGCGCGTGGTGGAAGGTCAGCACGGCGCGGTACACGGAGGAGTCAGCACTGCCGCCGCCGGATGGTGCGACCCAGCGCAAGATGGTGAGGCGGACCGGCGGCCGCTGGGTCGGCTCGAATGACTCGCGTCGGTCTGCTCGCAGGAACGACTCGAACGCCTGGTCCGGTCCGCTGGCCGGCGGCTGCGGCAGGTCACGCCTTCGGACATCGAGCGAGGCGTCCGGGTCGGCCACCTGGATCAGGCCGTCGCCGTCGTCCAGGCGGAACGTTGTGCGCAGGACCTCATGCCGCCGCGCGACGAGCTGCCAGGCTGCCTCGAACGGCTCCGGCTCCAACGGGCTTTCCCAGTCCAGGGTGGCCTGGATGACATCGATACCGTCGCCGGGGAACCGCATGTAGTTGAGGATCATGCCTCGCTGAGCTGCCAACGCCGGGTACCACCCCGGCGACCCGATCCGTGCCGCTGCTGCTGCTCTCGTCGGCAGCTGGGTCAACTGCTGCCACCCTGCTCGTGCTCGTCCATCCAGCGGCGCAGTGACGCCGGGCGCATGTCGGTCCAGTGCTCCTCGATGTAGGCCAGGCACTCCTCCTCGGAACCGGTGAAGCCGTCCCGGCGCCAGCCAGCCGGCAGGTCTCGCGCCACCGGCCAGATCGAGTACTGCTCCTCGTCGTTGACCACGACCTCATGTGGACGCGCGTCGGTGGCGTCAGTCATGAGCTACTCCTTCAGCTTCAAACGTGCCGGTACTGGTCGCCAGCAGCCGCTCGCGCATGAGGAACTTGCGGACCTTGCCGGTCGGTCCCAGCACGATCTCCTCGTCGGGAACGGTCACGATTCTCCGCGGCAGTGCCCCCGCGGCCGCGCCGAGCGCCGCGCCGACCTCGCCGTCGCGGTCCCGGGCCGCGTCGGCGTCCGCCGCGAGGAGCAGCAGCACCTCGACGACCAGCTGGCCGTCGTCACCGCGGACGGCCAGGATCGTGCAGTCGCGAACGTCTGGGCAGTGCTTGAGTATGCGCTCCTCGGACAGTGCGGTATAGAGCCAGTTCCCGCCCCCGAGGTCGACTGCGTCACTGACCCGGTCCATGTGGTAGAAGTAGCCGTCCTCGTCCCGGTACATCAGGTCGCCGGTCAGGTAGTAGCCGTTCAGCCGGGTACGGAAGTAATTGACCGAGTCGTTCCAGTAGCCGAGAGCCAGCGTCGGCGACTTCATCGCGACCATCCCCACCTCGCCGGTCGCGACCTCCTGGCCGGTCTGCGTGTCGACCAGGATGATCTCGGCGAACGGCTGCGCCTTGCCGACACAGCGCCCGTAGCGATCGCTGTCGAAGCGGTGGCTGATCCCGAACCCGCCGTATCCCATCTCGGTCGAGCCGAGCGTGTCGTTGAACCGGGAGCCAGGCAGGCTGACGACCTGACCGTCCCGGTAGGCGTGGTGACTGCCGACGGCGACCAGCCGGCGGATGTGCGCCTCATGCGCGCAGTCACCGCTGTTGGACCAGAACCGGACCGAGCTGACATCGCGTTGGGTTAGGTCGTAGCGCGCCAGCTCGGCCCAGGTGACGGCAAAGCCGTAGACCGCGGTCGGGTGCCAGCGCTCGATGGCGTCGATGACGACCTCGCCGCTGCGCGCGAACGCGCCACCCTGCCCCGATAGGCACAGCAGTTCGTACCCGTTGCACAGCGCCTCGTTCAGGATGATGATGCCGGCCGTGTGACCCTGCGGGAACGCGGATAGCTCACGCACCGGGCCGTGCTGGCGCGGTTCGGTCAGCCGCACCGCCCGCACGGCAGCGAATAGGCTCCGGTTGGAGTGCACGACGGCGGCGGGCATGCGCGTGGTGCCGGACGAGTGGGTGATGGCCACCGGGTCGTCGGGGTGATGCCGGTAGTGCGCGGGCGCAGCGGACGGATCGCCCGTCCCGGTCTCGGCCGCGTCGCCGAGGATCGGTGCGCCAAGGTCGTGTTCGGCCATCCCTTCGTGGTCGGCGTCGATGATCACCCCGACGGCGCGCAGCCGCCGGATGTACTCGACCGCGATGTCGGTCGGCATGCCGCCGTTCATCAGGGCCGGTATCGCCCCGAGCCAGGTCAGCGCCAGGAAGTTGAGGAGCACGTCGGCCGCTGACGTCACGTAGATCGCGACCGGGTCACGTCGCCCGATGCCGTGCCGGGTGAACCATTCCGCCCGGGCCGCGACCCGCTCCGTCAGAGTGCGCAGCGACAGCGGCGTCCAGGCCGCGATGCCGTCCACGTCGGCGTCGAACGTCACGCGCGGCATCTCCATGTCCGCGCCGTGCTCGGCCAGCCTGAGCAGCACGTTGCCGGCACCGAGTTCCTGATCTGCGGCCAGTACCGCTCGCAGGTTGCCCGCACTCACTTGTCTGCCTCCCTCTCGTTTAGTCAGGCGATCTCGCGGCTGAACAGCCGGGCCGACAGCGCCACGGCCACCAGGGCCAGCCCGGCCAGGATCGCGGCCGCCTCCCAGACGACCGATGCGCCGATGTGGTCAAGGAACAGGGCCCGCATGCCGTTGGCCGTCCACGCCCACGGGTTCCACAGCGCCACGTCTCGCACCCATAGCGGTGCGACAGACAACGGGATCAGCAGCCCGGCCAGCAGTGAGAGCGGCTGGGCCAGCCCGTTCATCAGCGTGGGGAGCACGCTCTCGTTGGGCACGGCCAGCGCCAGCGCGTAGGCGATCGAGACGCCGAGCAGCACCGTCACCGCCAGCACGATCAGGGCCAGCACGAAGTTGGCCGGCCGCACCCGCAGCCCGATTATCACGGCTAGCACGGTGATGAGGACCGATTGGATGCCGACCCTCAGCACCAGCGTCAGTTCCCGCCCGAGCAGCAGGCCAGTGCGGGAAAGCGGCGTGACCTGGAACCGGCTGATGACCCCCTGGCGCATCGCGGCGAGCAAGGCGAATCCGCCGAACAGGCCGCCGAACAGGCCCGTGATGCACAGCAGCGAAGGCACGTAGATCTGAAAGGCGGCCTGGTAGCTCGGGGCGTGCAGGACCGACTTGAGGAACGGCGTGAAAAACAGCAGGAACGCCACGGGCTGGAACAGCAACGTCACGATGCCGATCGGGCTGCGCACCAGCAGCCCGCCTTCGTACTGCAGGATGAGCCACGTATCACGGGCGGTCTTCACGGCCGTGCCTTCCGTCGCGGTGCGCCGTTCATGCGAGCTCGATCTCGCGGTCGAACAGCCGTGATGACGCTGTCACAGCGATCAGGGCAATCCCGGCCAGGATGACGCTCGCCTCCCACACGACCTGGGCGCCGATGCTCCCCTGGAAGACGGCTCGCATGCCGTTGGCCCCCCAGGCGAACGGGTTCCACCGGGCGACGTCCCGTACCCACAGGGGCGCCACCGACAGGGGGATCAGCACCCCAGCGAGCAGCGCGAGCGGCTCGGTGACCCCGTTGGTCAGGTTCGCGAGCGCATTCTGGGTGGGTACGAAGATCGCCAGCAGATAGGAGATCGAGACGCCGATGAGCACCATCAGCGCCAGCAGGACCAGGGCTGCCAGGACGTTGATGACCGGCGCCCGGAGCCCGAAGAGCAGGGCTACCACGGTGATGACGACACCCTGAAAACAGGTCAGCATGACGAACACCAGTTGCCGGCCCAGCATCAGGCCGACCCGGCTGAGCGGCGTGACCCGGAACCGGCCGATAACCCCCTGGCCGATCGCGGCGAGCAAGGCGAACCCGGCGAACAGGCCGCTGAAGACGCCCATGGCGGTCAGCAGTGAAGGCACGTAGATCTGGTAGGCGCCGCTGTACGTGGAGACGCCCATGACGGACTTGAGGAACGGGGTGAACAGGAGCAGATAGGTAACCGGCTGGAGCAGCGAGATGGCGATGTTGACCGGGTTGCGGACCAGCAGCCCGGCTTCATACTGGAAGGTCAGCCACGTGTCGCGGGCAAGCCTCATAACTGCCGCCTTTCCTGCCTTCCCGGTTTCCGCATCACTCAGCCAGGGTCCGGCCGGTCTTGGCCAGGAATACGTCGTCGAGGCTCGGGCGGCGGGTCTCGATCGCCCCCGGCTCGATCCCCTCGGCGCTCAGCGCGCGCATGACCTGCGGGACGGCTGTGGCGGCACTGTCCACGTAGAGCCGCAGGGTGTGCTCGATGATCTCGCAGGACTGCACGCACGGCTGTTCGGCCAGGACCTTGGCGGCCTCGAGCACGGTGGCCGGCTCCGGAACGCCCGCGGTGCCCGGCGTGGCCAGGTCGACGGTGACGACGTCGCCGGAGATCTCCCGCTTGAGGTCCGACGGGGTGCCCTGGGCGACGATCAGCCCCGCGTCGATGATCGAGATCCGGTCGCACAGCGCGTCAGCCTCGTCCAGGTAGTGCGTGGTGAGGAAGATCGTCATGCCCTGGTCGCGGAGCCTGCGCACCTCCTGCCAGATGCGAGCCCGGCTCGGCGGGTCTAGCCCGACAGTCGGCTCGTCCAGGAAGACGACCTCGGGCGAGTGGATCACGCCGAGCGCCACGTCCAGGCGCCGCCGCTGCCCGCCCGAGTAGGTGCCGATGGTGCGATCGGCGAAGCTCTCCAGCTGGAAGGCCACAATGGCCGCCGCGGCCTGTTCCTGCGCGGCGGATTTCGACGCCCCATACATCCGCGCCTGGTGGACCAGGTCGCGTCGTGCGGTGGACTGCCTGTAGGTGCCGCTCTGCTGGGCCACGAAGCCGATGTGCAGCCGCACTTGCGCCGGGGCGCGCCGCAGGTCGATCCCGGCGATCGTAGCGTCGCCGCCGTCCGGGCGGATCAGGGTCGTCAGCATCCGGAGGGTGGTCGTCTTCCCGGCTCCGTTGGGCCCGAGAAAGCCGAAGATCTCGCCGCGCTGAACGGAGAAGTCCACGCCGCGGACCGCGTCGACGGTGGTGGCCTTGCGGCCGCGTTTGGAATGGTACGACTTGCGTAGACCGCTGGCCTCGATCATCGGGTCTCCTGACCTGCGCAGCAGACAGGGAGCGGCCGGGTACTGACAGGGCGGCAACCCCTGGACGCCAACGTAAGATCACCTCGTCAGGTTAGATGGGTGGCTTCCTGCGCAACGGGCGCGATGCTGGGCGCGGCAGCGCGCGCCAGCCGGTCCGAGAGCGCCGGCCCGAGCCGCGCCATGGGCTGGGGCAGCAGCATGTACCGATGATCACAGTCCAGCTCGACCGCCTCGATCGGGCCATCGACGAACGACCTCCAGCGCTCGAGCTTCTCGGCCAGCATGGGCGGATTGCGGGTGGCGGAGAAGAACAGCATCGGACAGTGCACGCGCCCGGCCTGGTGGTAGCGGGCCACCTTGACGTTGTTCTTGATCACGCGCTGCAGAGCGCGCAGGCGCTGCTCCGGCCACTCGGCGAGCCCCGAATCCGGTCGGCGGCGGACCAGCTCGAGCATCCGGGCCTCGGGCTCCGGATCAGCCGGGGTCAGCGCGGGCACGTAGCCGAACTGCGCTAGCACCAGGTTGTAGACCATCCAGGGCTCGTTGCTCAGCGCGATCCCCTCGGTGTTGTCCACCCTGGAATCCAGGATGACAAGCAATCCGATCTGCTCGCCGCGGCGCTCGAGCTCCTCTGCGATCGCGAAGGCGATGTTCCCGCCCAGTGACCACCCGAGCAGGTGATAGGGACCAGCTGGCTGCGCTATCCGGATCTGGTCGGTGTAGTCCCGCGCCATCTCCGCCATCGAAACCGGCAACGGCTCGGGTCGCCGCAGGCCACGGGCCTGCAGACCGTAGATCGGGAAACTGGCGTCGATGTGCGGGAGCAGGGCCAGGTAGCACCAGCTCAGGCCGACCACGGGGTGCGCGCAGAACAGCGGGGGGCCGTCGCCGGTGCGGATCGGCATGAGCAGATCGAGGATGCCGCCCGCTGCTTTGGCCGTCGTGCGGTTGAACCGCACGGATTGCAGATCTTCGGCCATCGGCATCGCCGCTGACGACCGCCCGCCCGTCGCGCCCGAGCTGATATCGTCCCGGACCTGGGCCGACGGCTCGGACGCGGGCGCAGGCTCCGGCAGGGCCGTGAACGACAGTCCCGCCTCGCGTACTCGCTGGATCAGCAACGCGGTGATCTCGAGGACCCGCAGATCCAGATCTTCCTCGGTCAGGCCGGCCGGGACGAACTCGGTGGACGAGGCGAAGTCGTGCAGCAGCACGATACCGCCATCCCTTTCGATGAGCCGCTGCATGATGGCATCGACGCAGGCCTGCACGGTCTGCCCGTGCCGGTAGCTGATGTTCCAGTCCTGTCCCTGCGCGTGCCAGCCGACCGGGCCGGCGAAGCCGGGCACCGGCCAGTCGCCCATGCCATACGGCGGGCGGAACCACGGGGTACCGCTGAGATACTCGCTGATCCGCCCGGCACACCGGGTCAGCTCCTTGGCTGCGTGCTCGGCCGAGGAGAACGGGCGGTGCCGATCGCCATGCAGCCCGATCGAGTGCCCGCAGTCCCGGATGACCGCCAGCGCGTCGCCATGCCGTTCGATGCTCTCGCCCAGCACGAAGAAGGTCCCGGGCACGCCCTGCTCGCGCAGCAGCCGGGCCAGCTCTGCCGTCCTGGGCCCCGGGCCGTCGTCGAAGGTCAGGGCGACGGTATGGGGCGGAAGTTCGGGCGTGCCGCACAGCAGACGAGTCACGTCCTCGGTCATCCGCGCCTTCCGCCGGTGAATGGTTACGAATGGTCCGATGTCGGCTACATGGCGAGCAATAGTCAGACTTTAGCCCAGGCTGGCCAGACCGCCTAGACCCCCTGATCGTTCGGGTCAGCCCGGCCGGCCGCGGCCAGCGTGACGAGCCGCGCGGCGGCGGTGCCGGTGCCCCCGGCGACGGCGAATTCCCCGCCGATCCGGCGCGCCTGCGTGCGGTAGCCCGGCTCGTCGAGCAGGGCCTTCACCGCCGCGGCGAGCTGTGCCGGGGTTGCCTCGGCGAACGAGACCGCAATACCGGCTCCAGCCCGCGTCACCTGCTCCGCCACGGACAGCTCGCCCAGGCGAATCGGCGCAACGACCAGCGGAACGCCGTAGACGAGGGCCTCGTTGACCGTGCTCTGCCCGCCCGTGCATACCACCGCGTCCAGGCGCGGCATGAGTTCGAGCATCGGGATCCGCGGGGTGACCAAGACGTGCGGGGGCGGATCGGGCAGCAGTTCCGCGCTCGCATTGAGTACGGCCTGTACCCGGCCTGCCATCGGCTCCAGGGCCGCCATCATCCGCGGGACGAAGCCGTGCACCAGGTGCGCGGACAAGGTCCCGGCGGTGATGAGGACGTGGCGTCGGCCGGGATCCAGCCAGTCCCAGTCGAAGCCGGGATCCGTGCGCCGCGGGCCGAGCGCGGCCCCCACCAGCACGCAGTTGTCTGGCATCGGCACCGGGCCAGTCAGCGCCGCGCTGGTCGTCGCGATCACCAGGTAAGGCGAGAAGCGCAGGTCGACACGATCGTCGGCGGGCAGGCCAGCCCGCTCCCAGGCCTGCTGGAGTCTTGAGCGGACGAACTCCTGCAGGCCGGGCTCCCCGGCAGGCGGGGTGAGTTCGAGTACGCCGGCGCACAGGCTTGCCCACCGCACGCCCTGTTTGTACGCGGCGAGCGCGCCGGCCAGCGCGTACTGGTCGGCGACGACCACGTCGGGCTGGTACTCCGCTACGGCGCGGTCGACCGGGCCCTGGATGAAGCGGTTGAGCGGCACCACGTACTCGTCCCACAGCTCCCGCACCGCGGCCGTGCCTGACTGGTGGAACTCGCGGTAAGAGCGCTTGCCGGTCGGATAGATGGTCGCGCCGGGTCCCAGCAGCGGACCCAGGTTGCTCTCGGGCCCGCACCAGGCCACCTCGTCCCCGCCGGCGGCTAGGGCGTCACCGATGGCCACCGCCGGCCACAGGCGGGCCACCACGGGTACGGGCACGAAGAGAAACCGCGACACGCCGTTATCATCACACATGTGGGCGGTTGCGATGCTTCCTGAGGTAATGCCGCTATCAAGGGCGGCGCCGTGACCGCGCTGGAGGCGGTATCGGTGTACCTGCCGCCGGTCCGGACGCCGATCGAAAGCCTGGCTGGCCCGCTGGGCCTGACCAGCATGCAGGTCAGGCTCTTCCACCGCTTTCACGGGCTGCGGGCCGTCGGCCGCGACCCGGATACGTCGCTCTCCGGCCTGCTGCTGAAGGCCGCCGCCGGGCTGGACGCGCTTCGCGGCCGGGAGCACCGCGTCCGCTACGTGCTTTACGCACGGGCCATGCCCGTGGTTGCGCCCTACCCGGTCAACCCGCTGCACGAGGTCTGCAGCGCCCTCGGCCTAGGGCACGCGCTCGCGTTCACCGTCACCCACCAGTCCTGCGCCAGCGGTTTCCTGGCCATCGACTTGGCCGGGCGGCTGCTCGCCGCCGACCCTGACGCGGCGGATGACCCGGCTGATCAGGCCGGCCCGCTCGCACTTGTCCTGGCAGGGGAGAAGGCATTCACGCACGACGCCCAGGTTTTCGCGGACACCACGTTCTTCGGCGAGGGTGCCTCGGCCTGCCTGGTCAGCGCGTTCGGTGTCCGCGACCGGCTGCTGGCTTACGCGTCCATCGTGCGGGGTGACTTCGACAGCGCCACCGGCGAAAACGACGCCCGGTTGCAGCGCGAGTACCGGCCCTTGCTGGCCGAGGTGATGCTCCGGGCCCTGGCCGAGGCCGGCCTGACGCTGGACGACATCCGGGTCATATTGCCGCACAATGTCAACATGGTGACCTGGCAGCGGATGTGCGTGCTGCTCAAGTTTCCGCGCGATCGGGTGCTGCTGGACAACATCCCCGACAGCGGCCACGTTTTCTGCGCGGACCTGTTCGTCAACTACCAGACCGCGTGCGAGCGTGGCCTGCTCCAGCCGGGCGACCGTTACCTCGCCGCCGCGGTCGGCGCCGGCGGCGGGGCGACGTTCGCGGCGATGGTATTCGAGCACTGACCGAGCGAGCCGAGGAGACCGGGAATGGCAATACCAGAGATCGGCACGGATGCTGAGTTCCGGCGGCAGGTGGTGGACACGTTGACCACCACGCTGGCCCGGCTGCTCGACCGCCCCGAGCCGGTCACCGAGGACATGCGGCTGATGGAGGAACTGGGGCTCAGTTCCACGCTCGCGCTCGAGCTGCTGCTCGAGTGCGAGGACCGGCTGGAGATCCTCATCGATGTTGAGCAGATGGATCAGGATCAGATGAAAACGGTCGGGGATCTGGCCATATTCGTGGCCGGTAATTCGCGGTCGAGCTAGCCGCTGTGTTCGTGGCGCGCCCGCCGGCCGGGCCGCCGGTCTCCCACGACCTGCACTTGGTACGGGCCGGGCGGCGCACCTTCACCGGGTCGGCCGAGTTCCTGGCCGAAGCGGAGAACCGGGCCCGGGTCGGCGAGTACCTGGCTGACCTGGGCCGGCCCTACGGGCGCAACGTGCCGGCCGCCCTGTTCGGCGAGCCGCCGTCACCCGACCTGGGCCAGTCCTACGGCGAGATGGCCGGGACCCTGATCGGGTCGGTCGTGCCGGCCGACGAGCCCGCAGACCTGCTCGTGCTCGCGTTCTCCGTCCACGACCTGCGGCCCGGCCGCCAGACGGCCGCGTATCTCAGTCACCTTACGCCGGGTGAGCCGATGGCGTTCGCCGTCTGTGACCAGGGCTCGGCCGCAGCCTTCAGCGGCTTGCGGATCGCCTGCGAGTACGCGGCGTCGGCCGGGCTCCGGCGGGCGCTGCTGGTGGTCGCTGAGCAGGCGGCTCTGCCCTATGACGCCCCGGTGGCGTTGCCGTCCCAGCACCGGGCTGTCGCGATGCTCTTCGCCAGCGGCTCCGGCAGCAGCAGGCCCGCCAGCAGGAGGCCCGCCAGCAGCGGGCCTGGCGGAGACAGCGCGGTCGGGCCAGCCCGGGTCGCCGGGCTGCGCCAGCACCCGGGCGTCCCGCCCGGCGACGTCGCCGCCCTCGCCGCCGCCGACCTCGCCGGGCTGGCGGCGGGCTACCACGCCGTGGGACTGGTGCTCAGCGCCACCGTCGCCGCGTTCTGGACCGCGCCCGCGGCCGGGCAGGTACGGGTAATGCCGCCCGGCCAGCCGTCCACCGATGTCTGGTGGGGGCTTATCGACGAGTTCGCCGGCGACGCGGACCCCGCCAGCCGCCCGGACCTCCTGGTGGTGGCCGACTACGACCCGTACCTGCGTTATCTGTGCATGACCGCTTTCGGCGCCGGGCCCCGCGCGTTAGCCGGCCGTGCCTGCCCCGGGGACCCTCGGCCGCCTGCAGGCGTCACGTCCTGGTCGGGGCGAGCCAGGCCCGCAGTTGCGACGCGGCTTGCGCGATCGCCTCCCGGCTGGCGTCCACGGTGCCGGCCATGGTGAAGAACCCGTGCGCCATGCCCGGGTACCGGCTGAGCTCCACCGGTACGCCCTCGGCGGCCAGCCGCCGGGCGTACGCCTCAGCCTGGTCGCGCAGCGGGTCGTACTCGGCCGTGATGACAAGGGCGGGCGGCAGCCCGGCCAGACTCTCGGCGCGCAGTGGTGAGGCCAGGGGGCTGGCTGCGTCGCCCGGATCGGCTAGGTAATGCCGGCGGTACCAGGCGACCGAGTGCCGGTTGAACAGGAAGGGATCGTCCGCGGCCCGCGTCGACTCGTCGTCGGCCAGCTGGTCGGTGTTGGGATAGACGAGAAGCTGCCCGGCCAGGCGCGGGCCCCCGTCCCGGGCCCGCAGCGCCACGCCCGCGGCCAGGTTCCCGCCGGCGCTGTCTCCGCCGACCGCCAGCCGGGTGGGGTCGGCACCGATCTGGTCCGCGTGCCCGGCGATCCAGCACAGCGCCGCGTAGCAGTCGTCGGACGCGGCCGGGAACGGATGCTCGGGGGCCAGCCGGTAGCCCACCACGGCGACCAGCGCACCGCAGGCGTTGGCCAGGCGGCGGCACACGCCGTCGGAGGTGTCGATGCTGCCGAGCACCCAGCCGCCGCCGAAGAAGTAGAGCAGCGTCGGCAGCGGCCCCTCGCCCGCGGGCCGGTAGAGCCGCAGCGGCAGCTCACCGGCAGGCCCGGGAATGGTGAGGTCGGTGACCTGCCGAACGGACTCGGGACTGCCCCCGCCGGCCCGGATCGAGGCCAGGTCCGCGGCCCTGGCCTCGGCCAGCGACATCTCGTACAGCGGCGGCACGCGGTCCCGCTCTCGCTGGTCGCGCACAGCCTGCAGCTGCGGGTCCAGGGGCATGGCTCGCACACCTCATTCCTCGTCCCTGCGGGCCGGGTGAGCCACCCGGCCCGAGCGCTAGGCCGGGCATCCCGCCGAAGATAGGCTATCTGGTAAGGAAATGTCGCGCTCGAGGCCGCGCTGCGGCCACGTCCCAAAAGGCATGGTGCGCGGGCTGATGGTGGAGCTGAAGCGTGAGTCGCTGCACACATCGGTCACCGATCCCGTGGCCGCCTCCATGAACTTCCTCAACGAGGTAGCCAGCCGCTTCCCGGACGCGATCTCGCTCGCGGCCGGCCGGCCGTTCGATGAGTTCTACGCCGTCGAGGACGCCCGGCGCTACCTGGACGCCTACGTCGGCCACCTGCGTGCTCAGGGTCTGGACGAGGCGCGCGTCCGGCAGGCCCTGCTCCAGTACGGCCGGACGAACGGGCAACTCGGCGCCATGATTGCCCGCATGCTCGAGATCGACGAGGGCATCCGCGTGCCCGCCGATGCGGTCATGGTGACCTCGGGCTGCCAGGAAGCGATGATTATCGCCCTGCGCGGGCTGTGCGCGGGCCCGCAGGACGTGGTGCTGGCCGCTGAGCCCTGCTACGTCGGCCTCACCGGCGCCGCGCGGGTGCTCGGCATTCCGGTGGTCCCGGTGCCCGAGACCCCGCAGGGGCTGCGCCCGGAAACGGTGGCCCGCGTGGCCGAGGAGGTCCGGGCCCAGGGCCTGCGGCCGCGGGCCTTGTACGTGGTGTCGAACTTCGCCAACCCGAGCGGGGTCTCGCTCGCCGACGACGTGCGGCGCGGGCTGATCGACGCGGCGTCCGAGCAGGACCTGCTGATCCTGGAGGATGACCCGTACGGGCTGTTCGGGCTGGACGACCGGCACCACCCGGCGCTGAAGGCGCTGGACACCGGCCAGCGGGTCATCTATCTCGGCTCGTTCGCCAAGTCGGTCTTCCCTGGTGCCCGGGTGGGCTTCCTGGTCGCGGACCAGGCCGTGGTCGCTGCGGGCGGCCAGCGCAGCCTGCTGGCCGACGAGCTGTCCACGGTCAAGAGCATGATCACCGTCAACACCTCGCCGATCGCGCAGGCCGTCATCGGCGGCGTGCTCACCACGTGCGGTTACAGCCTGCGCGCCGCCAACCAGCAGAAGATCGCCTTCTACCGGCGCAACCTGCACGCGCTGCTGGCCGGGCTCGAACGCCATTTCGGCGGCGACCCAGCCATCACCTGGAACTCGCCGGGCGGCGGTTTCTTCGCCGTCCTCGACGTGCCCGTGCTGGCAGACGAGAAGCTGCTCGAGCGGTCGGCCCGCGACTACGGCGTGCTGTGGACGCCGATGAGCTTCTTCTGCCTGAACGGCGGCGGCCGGCATGCGATACGGCTGTCCTGCAGCGCGCTGGTACCCGATCAGATCGACGAGGGCGTCCGCCGCCTGGCCGCCCTGATCGCGGACGCCCGGTCGTGACCGGTCTGGTCCGGGTCTGGCTTGTTCCCGCCGATGTGCCGCCGTCGGCCGTGGCTCACTGCCAGGCCGTGCTCGATGACGGCGAGCGGGCCCGCGCCGCCGCCCACCAGGACCCGAGCGATCAGCAGCGGTTCGCGGTCGCGCACGGCGCGCTTCGGATACTGGCCGGCCGCGAGCTGGGGGTGCCGCCGTCCGTCCTGTGCTGGACCGCGGGCCCGCACGGCAAGCCCGCGCTCACGTCCCCCTGGGACGGGCTGCATACCAGTCTGTCGCACTCAGGTGGCCTGGTCGCGGTGGCGGTCAGCACCGGGCGGGCGGTCGGTGTCGACGTCCAGGAACTCACGCCCGGCCTGGACCTGGACCGGCTGTCCGCCCGGTTCTTCCCGCCGGACGAGGCCCGGTACGTCGCCGCGGGGACCGGAAGCACGCGAGCCGCCCGGTTCGCGCTGCTGTGGGTGCGGAAGGAGGCGGTGGTTAAGGCGGCCGGCAGCCGTCTGTGGGCCAACCTGCCGACCTCGGTGCGCGACCGCGACGTCGTCTGCCTGACCGAGCCGCCTGGCCCGTACCGAGTCGCAGACCTGCCCGCGCCGCCGGGCTTCCGGGCCGCGGTGGCGCTGGCCGGCGCCGCGCCGTTCAGGCTGACGGCCGTCGGCGGGCCAGACCAGGCAACGGCACTGGCCTTGGTCGGCTAGCGGCCGCGGCGGCCGGCCAGCCGATGCCGCCTCGCCAGGAGCCACACGGTAAACCGGACTTTCCGACTAAGGAGCCAGGCATGGGAAACGCAGTCGTGCATTTCGAGATCGGCGCCGACGACGACGGAGAACTGGCGGCGTTCTACCGGGAACTGTTCGGCTGGGGACTGCACGGCCAACCCGGCGGCGGATACACGGTGATCGACACGCGCGGTGGCTACGGGATCAACGGCGGTATCGGCCGGAGCCGGGCCAGCACGCCGTGGTCGGCGTTCTACGTCGAGACGGACGACCTGCAGGCGACGCTCGACCGGGCGAACGCGCTCGGCGGCCGGACCGCCATCCCGGTCACCGACGCCGGCGGGGCGGTAGCCAAGGCCATGTTCACCGACCCAGATGGCCTGCTGGTCGGCCTGATCCAGGCGTCTGCGGGGGCTTCCCACGCGGGCGAGCCGCGCCCGTCGGATGGCCCGGGCGCGCCGGCCACCTGGTTCGAGGTGATGGGGCAGGACGCGGCGCGCACCCAGCAGTTCTACGCGGACCTGTTCGGCTGGACGGTCAACCGGTCTTTCCCGGCCTACGCGGCGGTGGACACCGGCGCCGGGCGGGGGATCCAGGGCGGCCTCGGCGGCGGCGTCGAGGCCCGCTGGGCGATCGTCTACGCACGGGTGGCCGACGCGGACCAGACCCTCAGCCGGGCCGAGAAGCTCGGCGGTTCCCGCATCACCGACCCGTCGGTACCCGCGCTTAAGAGCGCGGCACGCGCCGCGCTCTACGGATCCCCCGACGCGTCGATGCGGACCGGCGCCTTCCGCGACCCGGCCGGAAACGTCTTCGGGGTCTTCGCATACTGAGCGCGGGTCACCGGCTCTTGGCCACCGCCTCGATCGCAGCGCGGAGCTGGCCGCGGGTCGGCTGCAGTGCGAGGTCGAGTTCCCTGGCGAACGGCAGCACCGCGCCGTCCGGCCGGGTGACCCGTTTCGGCGGGGCGATCAGGCGCATCTCCTCGGCCGCGGTGGCCAGGATCTCACCGCCGATCCCGCAGCTCCGGTTGGAGTCATCGATCACGACGAGCCGGCCGGTGCGCTCCAGCGACTCCGCCAGCGCCGTCCAGTCGAACGGGTACAGCGTGCGCGGGTCGAACACCTCGACTGAGATCGCGCCGCAGAGCTCATCGGCGACCGCGAGCGCGTCGCGCACCAGATGCCCCACCGCGACCACGGTCACGTCGGTACCCGGCCGGTGCACCCGGGCCACGCCGAGCGGCACCGGGGCCAGTGTGCCGAAGTCGACGTCCTCGCGCTGCGCCATGGCCCCCGCCGGGCCGAACACGATCACCGGGTCGTCGTCACGGATCGCGCTGACCAGCAGGCCGTAGGCGTCGGCCGGGGTGGCCGGCACGACGGTCTTGACGCCGACGTGGGCGAACAGGCTGTACGGGTGATCCGAATGCTGTCCGGCCCAGCCCACCCGGGAGCCCGAGCTCGGCAGCAGGTACGTCACCGGGATCGTGACCTGCCCGCCCGTCATCAGCGAGAACTTATGCGCCTGATTGGCGATCTGCTCGAACACCAGGAACAGCAGGGACGGTATCTGGAACTCCACGACCGGCCTGGCGCCGGACATCGCCGCCCCGGTGGCGAAGCTGGTAAACGCCTGCTCCGAGATCGGCATGTCGATAACCCGGTCCGGCCCGAACCGCTTGAGCAGCCCGGTGGTGACGTTGCTGACCGCGATGCCGATGTCCTCGCCGAACACGCAGACCGCCGGATCGCGTTCCATCTCGGCGGCCAGCGCCCGGTTGAGCGCCCGCAGGTACGACAACAGCGGCATCAGGTGCTCCCCGCCCGGGCCCGCAGCCCGTCCGCGTACAGGTAGTCGAGCGCCCCGGCCGGGTCGGGTTCGGCGCTCGCGTCCACGAATCGCCGCGCCTCCTCGAGCAACTCCTCGATCTCGTCGTCGATCTGCGCGCGCAGCGCCGGGGGGACCCGCGCGGCCTGGATCTCGACCGGGTCGCGGACGCGGCCCGCGGCTACTTCCTCCTCGGTGCGGTAGCGCGGCCGGACCGCATGCTCCCAGGTGTGGTGGGCGTCGAACCGGTAGGTCAGGCACTCGAGGAACGCCGGGCCGTCCCCGGCCCGCGCTCGGTCGACTGCGCTCGCGGCCGCGGCCAGCACGGCCTCGGGATCCATCCCGTCCACGGTCCGGGCCGGGATGCCGAACGCCTCGGCCCGGCCGGTGATCGTGCCCGCCGTGGTGTCCTGCACCCGCATGGACGTCGCGAACCCGTTGTTCTCGCAAACGAAGATGACCGGCAGGCGGCGCAGCGCGGCCAGATTCAGGGACTCGAGCAGCACGCCTTGGTTGACCGCGCCGTCGCCGAAAAATGTAGCCACGACGGTGTCGCGCCCGCCGCGGCGGTGCCACCAGGCGGCCCCGGCCGCGATAGCCGCCGATGCCCCGACGATGGCGTTGGCCCCGTAGATGCCCACGCTTACGTCTGCGGCGTGCATCGAGCCACCGCGCCCGCCGTTCAGGCCGCTCGCCCGGCCCGCCAGCTCGGCCAGCATGCGGCTCGGGTCGGATCCCTTGGCCAGCACGTGTCCGTGGCCGCGGTGCGTGCTGGTGATGAAGTCATCCGGGCGCAGCGCCGCGCAGACGCCCGCTGCGATCGCCTCCTCACCGATGTAGGGGTGGATACCCCCGAGGATCAGGCCGCTGCGGACCATCTCGATGGCCTGCTGCTCGAACCGGCGGATCAGCCGCACGGTCCGGTACAACGCGGCGGAGTCAGCCATGACCGTCTCCGGCGCCGTCAGGCCACCGCCCGTTCGCCGATGGCGGCCAGGATGCCGTCCCACAGCCGGACCCGGGCGTCCAGGGCCAGGTTGACGGCCGTCGCGCACTCCGCCCACTTGGCCTCGTCGTCGCCGCACAGGTCGGCGAGCATCTGCATGGCCATCGGGGTGTGCTCCTCGCCGTCGACCTCGATGTGCCTGGCCAAGTAGTCGACGAACGTGTCAAGCGAGCCGATGCGCTGGTTGACCCCGACCACCTGGCTGAACATCTCGGGGATCAGGTCCTCGCGGCCGAAGGCGAACGCCGCGGCCTGCACGTGCACCGGCGCTCTCTCGATCAGGCCCCAGGTGAGCCGGACGAAATCGGCCGCCGGGGTCGGCACGCCGGTCTCCTGGACCGCGGCGAGCACCGGTCGCCCGGCGCGGAGCTTGTCGATGAAGGCGCCGATGACCGAGGTGTCAGCACCAGCTTCGGTCATGCCGGCCAGGTAGAGCTCGAAGTGGCTGATGAAGCCGCCGCGGAGCTCGTCACTCTCCTCGACGAGCACGATGTCGTTGATCAGGCGGCGGCTGCCGGTCGGGCCGGTGGGCACCCACGGCAGCTCCACGCAGGTGAGGTTGCGCTGCAGCGACTTCAGCAGCGACATGAAGTCCCAGACGGCGAACACGTGGTGTTCCATGAACGTCTGGATCGAGGGGCGGCTGGCCAGCGCGGCGTACATGGGGTGCGTGACGACCACGTTCCTGGCCGGCGTGATCTGCTCTTCGAGGCGGTCGATGCCGGGATGGCGCTGACCCCAGTCGTAACGGGACATGTCATACCTCCTGCGGGTGCCGGTCAGCCGGTGCCGGGTCGCGCCACAGCACGGGACAGAAGCGGGGATCGCTGTAGTCGGGCCGTCCGTCGGGGGTCCGGCGGACGAGGACGTCGTGGTTGTAGGCGAGGACCTCGCCGGTGCTCAGCTCGTATCGGCGGTAGGTATTGGCGCCGTCCTGCAGGTGGAACGAGAGGGCCCGCCGCGGCCGCGGGCTGCGGTTGGCCGAGCTGCCGTGGTAGGTCCGGCAGTGGTGGAAGCTCATGTGGCCCTTGGGAATGATCATCGGGACCTTGACCACCTCGGCGTGATTGTAGGCCGCGTTCTCGGCCAGCACGCGCTCCAGGTCATCGCGGTCCCGCTCGGCGAAATGCCTGGTCATCGAGTCGTCATGGCCGATTTCCTGCCACCGGTGGCTACCGTCGATCATCGTGATCGTGCCCATCTCCTCGGTGCAGTCGTGGAACGGGATGAAGGCGGTCAGCATGACCTCCGAGGTCGACGTCGACCAGTAGTGCTTGTCGAAGTGCCATGGCACCACGTTGGTCGGCTCGGTGGCGATCGGCGGCTTGTAGATCAGCGTCGACTGGAACACGCGGATCTCGCTAGTACGGGCCAAGGTGGCGGCGACGGCGCCGATCAGCGGCTTGCGCAGCAGGCTGGCCAGACCGTCGTGCTCATAGTGGACGTAGTCGTTGTGGCGCTGCACATCACCTTGGCCCGGGTCCCAGTAAGCCAGCTTTGGCGGGCGCACCGGCAGCGTCCGGTCGCGCTCGCCGGCGTAGTACCGCTCGCTCGCCGCGACCAGCTCGTCCACCTCCTCGTCGGTGAACAGCTTCTTGCTCAGGTACCAGCCGTGCTCGGCGTAGGACGCGACGTCGGCGTCCGACGGCAGCAGCGCGCGTTCGGATTCCGTCAGGGTGAACGGCGGGGAGACGGAAAGGGTCAACGGTCATTTCCTTTCTCGGCGATCCCCGGCCGGGCCGACCGGGATCGGGCCGGTACGGGCCGGGCCGGGCTGGGCGGGCGGATGGGGGGTCAGGTACGGACCGGGGCGGCCGGGTCGCGGATGTCGGCCAGCTCTTGCTCCTTGGCCGCGTACAGCGCCGGGATATTGCTGGTGCCGAACGTGCGGGCGCCGTGCCGGTCGATCAGCTCGACGAAGTACGTGCGCCTGATGTGCGTCGACTTGGCGAAGATCTGGTACATCTGGCCCCAGTTGTCGCGGTCGACCAGGATGCCGAGGGGCCGCAGCGCCTCGATGTCAATGTCGGTCGCGCCCAGCCGGGCGGTCAGCATGTCGTAGTAGCTCGACGGCGAGACCGCGAACTCCACGCCCCGGCTGGCGAAGGTCCGGACCGCGTGCACGATGTCCTTGGTCAGGAACGCGATGTGCTGCACCCCGGCGCCGTCGTGCCAGGCCAGGAAGTCGTCGATCTGGCCCGGCTGGCGGGTGAGGTCCGGCTCGAGGATGGTGAACGTCACGCCGCCGGACGGGCTCTGGACGACCTTGGACATCATGGCCTGCTTGCCGATCTCGATGTACTCCTGGAAGGTGACTGAGAAGCCGAAGACCTGCTCGTGGAAGGCCACCGTGGCGTCGAGCTCGCCGGGCGGCACGCACACGGCCGCGTGGTCAACCAGGCGCAGCAGGTCGTGGTCGGCCCCGGCCTGGCCCCCCGGTTCCATCTCGATCGCGCCAGGCTGGAAATGGGCGTCCGAGCCGTGCCGCTCGACGAACCGGTAGACCACGTCGCCGAAGCCCGCGACCTCGGTGGTGACCACGCTGGTCTCGTCGTTGTCCCAGGGGCGCGGCTGGTGGATGCCGGTCCCGCCGCTAGCGACCGCGTCGGTGTAGGCGATGGCGGCGCTGTCGGTGGCGAACGCGGTCACCGCCACCCCGTCGCCGTGCCGGGCCACGAACTGGCTGGCGGGATGTTCCTGGTGCAGCCCCGAGGTCAGCAGCACCCGGATGCCGCCCTGGCCGACCAGCACACTGCGCTGTTCCGGCAGGCCGGTGTCGGGCCCGCCGTGGCCGTAGACACGGAAGCCGTAAGCGCTGCACAGGGCGGTTGCCGCCGCGATCGCATCGCCCACGTAGAGCTCGATATGGTCGATATCACCGATGTTCATGCCGCTCCCTCGGGTCCGTGCCTGTCTGCCCCCCGGCCGGTCGGGCCGGTGACGACAACAGCGGCGGCGCGGTGCCCGGCACCGCCGGTAAGCCCCAGATCGACGCTGACGATCAGGGCCTCGTCCGCGTCCGCGTCCTCGATCAGCAGCGCGGCCGCGTCCATCGCCGCCGTGACCCCGCTGACGCACACGATCGGCCCGGTCAGCTGCCAGCGCGCGGCCAGGTACCCGGCCACGGCGTTTGGCACGGACTGGAAGAAGTGCAGCGGCGGGACCCGTCGGCCCGTGTCGACCCGGGCGGCGACCTGGGCTGCGCTAGCGACGTCGCCGCGCGCAGTCACCAGCACGATGGCGATGACCACCCCGTGCGGGGCGGTCTGGTCCCGGGGGCAGCACTGGTCCCGGCGGCTGACCGCCCGCCCGGCAACCTCGGCGATCAGCGGGCTGAAGGGCGAGTCGATGAACCCCGCCAGCGGCGGCACCTCGGCGTCGTAGTCGGTCTCCGGCAAGCTGGCCGAGGCCGACACGGCCAGGCCCGCGGCGACCGCGGCCGCCTGCAGCCCAGCGGTGCCGAGAACCCCGGCGGCGCCGGGAGAGGCCAGGTGGGTCGGCGTGGTCATGGCAGGCCGACAACGAGCGCGGTGTTCGCGCCGCCAAACGCGGCGTTCAGGCTCATGGCGTACTCCGGAGTGGACGCCAGCGCGTCCCCGAGCACAAGGGTCAGGCGGCACTCCTCGTCGGGGCCGAGGAACCCGGCGTTGACCGGGAGCATGCCCTTGCGGGCCACCAGCATGGTGACGATCAGCTCGAGCACGCCCGACGCCTCCAGGGCCTGACCGTGCAGTGACTTGGTCGAGCTGACCGGCACGATCCCGGCGGCCTCACCGAGCGCGAGCCGCAGCGCGCTCGCCTCGGCCGGGTCGCTCTGCGGGCTGCCCGACCCGTGCGCGTTGATGTAGCCGAGATCGGCCCCGGCCAGGCCGGCCCGCTGCAGCGCGGCCGTGACCGCCCGGGCCAGGCCGTGCCCTTCGGGATGCGGCTGAACCGGGTGGAAGGCGTCGCCGGTCCGGCCCCAGCCGGTCAGTCGCGCCAGCACCGGCGCCTGCCGGGCCCGTGCGGACTCCTGCGACTCGACCACGACCGCGCCGACGCCGTCGCCGAGCAGCAGCCCTCGCCGCCCGGCGCTGAACGGGCGGACCTGGCCGTCGGCGGCGAGCGCGCGGCCGGCGTCGAATAGCGCGAACTGGTCGGGCTCGACCAGGTACCCGCCGGCCACGACCACGCGGTCGGCCCGGCCGCGGGCGATGCTCGCGGCCGCGTCGGCGATCGCGGTGCTGGCGGAGACGCAGGCCGACATGTAGCAGCGCAAGCCCTGCTCGGCCAGGCCGCTGCGGTCGGCTACCGCGGCGGTGAAGGCATCGGGCCCGAGCCCGGGCTGGTCCGCGTCGACCGCCCGGGCCAGCGCCGGGTCGCCGTGAATGGCCAGGAACAGCGGGCTGCGGGCCCGCCCGGCCGCGGGCAGGGCCGCGTCGTCGCAAGCCTCGCGGGCGGCCCGGGCCACCTCGGTGAGCAGATCGGGTGAGCCTGGCATGGCTGCCGCGACGTGGACCCGGCGGTTCGTAGTGCCGAACCGCTCGACCGGCGCGAACGCGGGCTTGCCGGACAGTACCCCAGACAGCAGCGCGTCGGTGCCCCGGCCGTACGCAGACGCCGCGCCCGCTCCGGTGATGACCACCGAGCCGGGCCCGCGGTACGCCGCCCGCGTTCCTTCGGTCATTGCGTCGACCCGACCCCCATGCTCCTCAGCACGTCAACCGCGCCCGTGACCGTCGACATGCGGGCGATAGTGTCGTCGTCGGCGTCGAACTCGCCGTAGCGCTGCTCGATCTGGTGCAGCAGCCAGGCCAGCTCCAGCGAGTTGATCGCCTCCGGTATCTGGTCCGGTCGGCGATCGCCGTAGGTGGCGAGCATGGCGAGGACGTCGGACCGGTCGGGTGCGTCAGGCATCGTCAGTGCGCCGCAGCCGACGTAATACGCTGCTCGACCGTCGCGCAGAACTCACCGACGGTCATGCCGGCCAGCGCCTCGCTCTCGTCGTCGCCGAACTGCACCCCGAAGTGGTCCTCCACCCGCACCGCGAGCTCGGCCAGCGCCAGCGACTCCAGGTCGGCCCCGGCCGGGCCGAGCGTGGTGTCGTCATCGATGTCCTCGATGCTGTAGTTCATGTCCGTCAGCGAATCCAGCACGAACTTGTGGATCTCGTCGATCATGGGCGGGCGCTTCCTTCCTGGATGGGGGGGTCCGGTTCGGCGCTGCGCAGTACGGTCTGGTCGCGGACGAGCTTCCCGGTGGCCGTCCGGGGCAGCTGGCTGACCACGTGCAGCTGCCGCGGCCGCTTGTACGGGGCCAGCCGGGTGATGATCTCGCGCTCTACGGCGGACACCTCGGCCCCCTCGGCCAGCATCAGGTACGCCTCGATCGCCTGGTCATACACGACCACGGCCCCGGCCACCTCGGGCAGCGCCGCGAGCGTGTGCTCGACCTCGGTCAGGTCCACCTTGAGCCCGCCCAGCGAGACCTGGGAGTCTCGCCGCCCCAGCACCCGCACCAGCCCGGTCGCCGTGTCGACGCTGCCCGCGTCCCGGGTATGCAGCCAGCCGTCCGACCAGCGGGCCGGGT
>Ga0187814_10000002_pt1 | contig 52989 bp, 37 predicted proteins | sample NC_S_4_FD_132450 | JGI IMG/M metagenome (GOLD analysis project Ga0187814, IMG submission 132450) | Wetland sediment microbial communities from Neuse River Estuary, North Carolina, USA - ASW-S_4 | ecosystem: Environmental > Aquatic > Freshwater > Wetlands > Sediment | place: USA: North Carolina... | reverse complement strand
TCAGTCTCGCGCGGAGGCTCCGGGCCCTCGAAGACTTGAGGGCCGAAGGCTACCAAGTCGGTTCGGGTTTTATGACGGGGCTGCCCGGCGAAACCGAGGAGACAAGGATCGCGAACGCCCTCCTCTGCGCCGAGCTGGAACTCGACATGGTGGGCATCGGCCCTTTTATCCCGCACCCCTCCACTCCGCTGGCCGGGTCGAGGCAGGAAGGCATCGGGCTCACACTGCGCATGACGAGCCTCCTCCGCCTCCTCATGCCGGAAGCTCATCTGCCGGCCACGACGGCCGCGGGCTCCCTGGACCCCGAGGGGCGCGAAAAGATGATCCTCGCCGGGGCGAACGTGCTCATGCCGAACATGACGCCGTCCCCGGTCCGGAAAGATTACCTGTTGTACCCCGGCAAGATCTGCGTCGACGAGGCGGGCGAGAAGTGTCTGGGCTGTCTTTCCCTCCGCATGAAGGCGGTGGACCGAGTCCTGTCCTTCGAGCGCGGCGATTCGCTTCGAGCCGGCGGGCGGTCGGCCGCGGAACGAGTGCCGACGGGGCACGCGCCGTCGGCGCCTGAGCGCTCGGGCCTTGTGCCGCCGGTGCACACGCGCTCGGGCTATGCCCCGGCGGGAGGCGAACGTGCAGGCTAGGATCTATTACGGCGAGGAGACGCGGAAGGCACTTTCCAATTTCGGTCCGGGAAAGACGCCGCTCGAGCTGATCCGCGCCTACGCCAAGGTGAAGATCGCCGCGGTGTCGGCCGTGCAGGAAATCGAGGGCCGCTTCGAGACCGGGCTCTTCGCGTGCCTCCTCGACGCGTTGCGCGAGATCGTCGAAGGTCGGCACGACGGGCAATTTCCCCTCTCCATCCGGCAGGGCGGGGCGGGCACGAGCTTCAACATGAATCTCAACGAGGTGGCGACGGCCAGGGCGCGGGAGCTCTTTCTCGAGAGGCAGGGGATCGAGGCTCCGCCGTTGGATCCGATCGAGGACGTGAACAGGGCCCAATCCACGAACGACACCTTTCCCACCGCGGTGACGGTGGCGGTCCTCGAACTCGTGCTCGGGCTCGAGGATCGGGTCGTCGCCTTGCAGGAGGCCCTCGTGGCCAAGGAGCGGGAGTTCGACGGCATTCTCGTCGCGGGGCGGACGGAGTTGCAGGACGCCCTTCCCATTCGCCTGGGGCAGGTCTTCGGCGCGTGGGCCGGCTGCGTCGAAAGAGACCGCTGGCGCCTCCACAAGGTCAAGGAGCGACTGCGGACTTCGGCGCTGGGAGGGACGGCGATCGGCACCTGCTTCGCGGCGAGCCCCGAATACGTCCACGCGGCCGAGCGCGAATTGAGGCGCGTCACGGGCCTTCCCCTGAGCCGGAGCCAGAACCTGCCGGACGAGATAGCCCACCAGGACAAACTCGCCGAAGTCGCCGACGCGATCGGCCTCTGCGCCGGCAACCTGCGGAAGATATGCTCTGACCTCCTCCTGTACACTTCGAGCCTTTCCGGCGAACTCGTCCATCCGGAGCTCCAGTACGGCTCGACCATCATGCCGGCGAAGACCAACCCCGTCCTCCTCGAATACGCGCGGGGGCACGCGATGGCCGCCGAACACGAGGCTTCGGCCGCCCGCGACTTCGCCTTCGAGGGGCAGCTCCAACTGAACGCTTATCTGCCCTTTCTCGCCGACGAGCTTCTCGACGCGGGGCGTTCCCTCGGCAAGGCTCTGGACTGCCTGGCGAAGAAATTTCTCCCCCTCGTGGAACTCCGGCGGGAGCGCATCGCCGAGCGCCTCGTCGGGTCGCCGGTCCTTTTGAATCTTCTCGCGCCCGTCCTCGGATACCGGAAAGTCAAGGAATTGGCGCGGGGCCTCGCCGACCTAAGCGCGCGATCTCGCGCCCAGGGCGATGGGGCCTCCGACGGCGGCAAGGACGCCGACGGCGGGACTTCCGATGGCCGGAGTGCCCAGGGCGGGAGTGCCCAGGTTGGGGCCGAGCGGATCCTCGACGATTTTATCGATCGCGTGGCGAAGGCGAGCGGCCTGCCGCGCGAAGATATCGCGGAGCGCTTCGATCCGCACCGCGCCACGACCATGACTTCCCCACGAAAGGACATTCCACCTTCATGAATTCGACACCGAGCGCCGAGCGCGTCTCCATCGTCTTCGCCGGGCTGCGCAACACCGGCAAGTCATCCCTCATGAACCGCGTCTTCCAGCGCGACGTCTCCATCGTGTCGAGCAGCCCCGGCACGACCACGGACCCGGTCGCCCGGCCGATCGAGCTCGGCCTCCTGGGGCCGGCGGTGCTTCACGACACCGCGGGGATAGACGACGAGGGCGAGCTGGGGAGCCTCAGGGTCGAAAGGACCCGCGCCGCCCTCGCGAGCGCGGATATCCGCGTCTTCGTCACGCGCGCCGATCTTCCCCCGACGGCCGCCGAGGAGAGCCTTCTCGCGTCGTTGCGTTCCGACGGTCGGCCCATACTCGCCGCCCTCAGTTTCGACGACAGGCCCCGCGACGCGGCGAAAGAGGCCTGGCTCGGCCGCGCCGGCTTCGAGGCGAGCGTGCCGGTCGACAATATCGCCGGACGCGGCGCTTCGGAGCTGCGCGAACGGCTCATCGGTCTGGCCGATCGCGTCGATCCCGAAACTTCGATCCTCGAGGGACTTTTGAGCGAGAACGAGCTCGTCCTCCTCGTGACGCCCATCGATCTCGAGGCGCCCAAGGGCAGGCTCATCCTCCCGCAGGTGGAAAGCATACGCGACATTTTGGATCGGGACTGCGCCGCCCTCGTCGTCAAGGAGCGCGAGCTTTCGCATTTTTACGGGATGCTGAAGCACCGGCCTGCGCTGGTGGTCACGGACAGCCAGGCCTTCAGCAAGGTGGCTGCCGACATTCCCGAGGACCAGCCCCTCACCTCGTTCTCGATCCTTCTCGCGAGGAAGAAGGGCGACCTGGCGACCTATCTCGCCGGAGTCGAGGCGATAACCGCACTGCCGGAGGGGGCCAAGGTACTCGTCCTCGAAGCCTGCTCCCACCACCGCCAGGCCGAGGACCTCGGCACCGTCAAGATCCCCCGCCTCTTCCGCCAACTCGCGCCGAGAGCGGCGAGTTTCGAATTCGCGCGCGATCTTCCGACGGGGGAGGAGTTGCGCGAATTCGGATTGGTGATCACCTGCGGCGGCTGCATGCGGACGCGGCGCGAGGTGATGGGCCGCCTCGCGCTCATGCGCGAGGCGCGCGTCGCGGTGACCAATTACGGCCTCTTCCTCGCCTGGGCCAACGGGCTCCTGCCGCGCGCGATCGAGTGCTTTCCGGAATACGGCCCGTCGGCCGCCCGAAGCCCCGATCGCGCGCGTTCTCAATCGCCGGCCATGTAGGGATAGCGCCAGTCGAGCGCCGGCGCGAAGTTTTCCTTGATCGCCTGGGCGCTGGTCCAGCGAAGGAGGTTGAGGGGGCTGCCCGCCTTGTCGTCGGTGCCCGAGCCCCGCGCCCCGCCGAAGGGCTGTCGGCCGACGACCGCTCCCGTGGGTTTGTCGTTGACATAGAGATTGCCGGCCGAAGCGCGGAAGGCTTCGAGGGCCCGCACGATGACGCGGCGGTCGTTGGCGAAGATGGCCCCGGTGAGGGCGTAGGGCGATGTACCGTCGACGAGGCGATATGCCCCTTCCATGTCTCCGTCGTCGTAGACGAAGGCGGTCAGGACCGGGCCGAAGAGCTCGGTTTCCATCGTCTCGTAGCGCGGCTTCAGCGCTTCGATGAGGGTCGGCCGGATGAAATAGCCCGAAGACTTGTCCCCCTTGCCGCCGGCGAGGATGCGGGCGTCGGAGGAGCTCCGCGCCCTTTCCACCCAGGGCATTATGCCGTCGAAGGCCGCCTGATCGATGACGGCGCTCATGAAATTGCGGAAGTCGTCCACCTTTCCCATGGGAATGGAGGAGATCTCCTCGCCAAGCTCGTCGAGGAATTCCTTGGCGAGGCTCTTGGGCACGTAGAGCCGCGAGGCGGCGGAGCATTTCTGGCCCTGGTATTCGTAGGCGCCGCGGACGATGGCCGCGATGGCGGCTTTTCGGTCGGCGCTCGGGTGGACGAAGATGAAGTCCTTGCCGCCCGTCTCGCCGACGATGCGGGGATAGGACCGGTAGGAGTCGAGATTGGCCGCCGCCGCCTTCCACAGCGAGTTGAAGACGCCGGTGGAGCCGGTGAAATGGAGGCCTGCGAAATCCCGATGGGCGAAGGCCGTGCCCGAGATCGGGGAGCCGCTTCCGGGAAGGAAGTTGATGACGCCCGGAGGAAGCCCCGCCTCTTCGTAGGCCTTCATGAGGAGCCAGTTCGAATAGAGGGCCGTGGAGGCGGGCTTCCAGACGACGACGTTGCCCATCATGGCCGGGGCCGTGGGCAGATTGGCGGCGATCGACGTGAAGTTGAAGGGACTCACGGCCAGCACGAAGCCCTCGAGGGGGCGGTAGGAAAGGCGGTTCCATTCGGCGCCCGAGGAATCGGGTTGGCCGGCGTAGATGCCCTCCATGAACACGGGATTGAATCGGAGAAAGTCGGCGCTCTCGCAGACGGCGTCGATTTCGGCCTGATGGGGGGTCTTGGCCTGCCCGAGCATGGTCGCTGCGAGGAGGCGATAGCGGTATTTCCCCGCTATGAGTTCGGCGGCCCGCCTGAACACGGCCGCCCTTTCCTGCCAGGGCGTCGCGGCCCACTCGCCCTTGGCTGTGAGGGCGGCTTCGATGGCCCGGGTCGTTTCCGCGGCCCCGCCCATGTGGCAGAGCCCCAGAAGTCGGGAGCGCTCGTCGGGGCGCCTGATTTCGACGGTCTTGCCGGTCCTGACTTCCGCGCCTCCGATGATGGGGCCGAACTCGACGGGTGTGGAAAGGGCCTCGTCCAGGGCCTTTCGGAGTTTTTCGCGCTCGGGCGATCCGGGCGCGAAGGAGAGCACCGGCTCGTTGGCCGCCGGCGGTATCCTGCCGATTGAGTCGTTCATGGTCACTCCTTTGCTCGCCGTCCGGCGATGAGGCGACATCGTCGCGTCGTCGGGCTGGCTTTGTGGCAGGTCGGTTCCTTTCGAAGCCGGCCCAGCGGTCCCGGCCCGTGACCGCGGCGACTTCGCGAGCCTTCGCTCGGGGGTCATTCGACGGTTTTAGGTGCGGGGACTCGGAATGAATGTCTTTTTCCGGGTTCGGCTTCCCGATGGGGATGCCAGGCGCCGGAGCTTCCTTTGTCTTGCGCTCGCCTCCTTCGGAGAAATTTCGGGCCGTCATACAGGCGGCCCGAGGTCGCCAAACAGGCGGCCCGAGGTCGCCGCCCTAGAGGGCCGCCTTGACCCTTCGGGCGAGTTCCGCGCCGTGTTCCTTGAGCTTCGCGAGGGTGGAGTCATCCGGCGCGCCCGCCCATTCGACGGATTCGACGGGCGTCCACTTGAGGGGCGCGATGCGCTCTTCGTATTCCTTCTTGGCGCCGCCGATCCAGCCCCAGGAGCCGATGCGGAGGACCTGCCTGCCCCAGACATGCTTGCGGTCGAGGATGTCGATGACGTAGGCCATGGGCGGGAACATCCGGTACTCGTAGGTGGGCATGGCGAGGACGACGCCTTCGCAGCGATAGGCGTCGGCGAGGATGTAGGATACGTCATCGTTCGGGATTCGATGGGCCACCCATTTCACGCCCTCGGATTCGATGCCATCGGTGACGGCCCGGAGCCCCTTTTCCGTGTTGCCGTACATCGAGCCCCAGATCACGCAGACTTCCTTCTCGCGTCCGCCGTCCAGCCATGAGGCGTATTTCGCGTAACGCTCGACGATGACCTTGGGGTCGCGCCGCCAGATCATGCCGTGGCTCGGGGCCACGACCTTGATCTCGTGGGCGGCCATCTTCTGGATCGCGCGCTTCACGAAAATGCCGAAGCTCGAGACGATGTTCGCATAGTATCGGGCGGCTTCCTTTTCGAAGAGCGCGTGCTCGGCTCCGTCGAACTGGTCGTCGAAGATCCGATCGCCGAGCTTGCCGTAGCTGCCGAAGGCGTCGCAGGAGAAAAGGACCCCGGAGGCCGGGCAGTAGGTCATCATCGTCTCGGGCCAGTGGACATTGGGAGCCTCCTCGAAGAGGAGCCCCATGCCGGCGCCGAGGTCGAGGGTGTCGCCCGACTTCACGGCCCGGAGGTTGTCCTCGATCTTGTAGAAGGACTTCACGAGCTCGATGCCCTTGGCCGTCGCGAGGATGACGACGCCCGGGTTGCGGGCCTTGAACTCGCGGAGCCAGCCCGTGTGGTCGGGCTCGAGGTGGTTGAGGACGAGGTAGTCGATCGACGCGATGTCGACGCCCGCCTCGCGAATCCCGGCCTCGAGGGTGGCGGCCGCGCCGTCCCAGTCGCGCACGAGATCGACGAGGACGGTCTTCTCGCCCTTCACGAGGTACGAGTTGAGGGATACCCCTTCGGGGATCGGCCAGATGCCCTCGAAGAGGTCGTCGGTATCGATGTCCGAGTGGAGGGCCCAGACGCGATCGGTGATCTGATAGGCTTTCATTTCGGGAAGCTCCGTAGCGGGCGATTATGAATCCACTATACCGATACGGAGCCCCCGGATCAATCAGAATGCCCCGGTTCCCAATGTCGCCGTGAGGCTGATCGAGGCCGAGGGCTTGCCCATCAGGCTGGGATTGGAGGCCACAAAAGTCGTGGAAAGCAGGGTGGGATATTCGCTGCCATCGGGGCCGAGCGCGAGGGTGGAGCCCAGGGCGATGGAGAGGTAATCGAAGAACTTCCACGTGATCGAGGGCGCGATCAGGAAGGACCGGTCCGAAAGGTCCCCGATGCCGTAGATCGAGAAGGACAGTTCGTCCACGAGCAGCTTGTCCTTCGAGAACGAAGCGGCCGCGTAGTGCGTGCCGAAATACATGCGGTCGTACTGGCCGGGGTTCTGCATGATGTAATCGAAGTAGTTCTGGGCGTTCACGCCCGTCTGACCTTCGCCGTTGTAGAAGTAGGCGGCCGTGATCGTGATGTTGTTGTCGCCGTCGATGTAGTAGCCGCCGACAGTGCCCGTGAACCAGACCTGATCGGGTTTTTGGGCGCCCGTCACGCCGAGAAAGGCCGGCGGCTGCGGCGTCGTGCTCGACAGGAAGTAGCGCTCGCTGCCCCACTTGCCGACTGCCTCGCCGAAGAAATTGAGATTGCCGAAGCCGGTCGTGCCCATGAGGAGGGCCCTCGGGTGGTCATTGTAAGAATAGTAGGCGCCCGCGGCGAGCTCGGTGTTGCCCAGGTTGGTCTCAGCCTTGGCCGCGTAGCGCATGTCGCCGAGCACCGGGTTGGTCTTGTCGGGGAGGCCCGCGAAGAAATAGAAGTTCGTCATCGTTCGCGGGATGCCGTATTGGGCTTTGAACGCTATGGGCCCCTCGCGCTCCCCGCTCGTGTTCGTGTAGTCCACCGCCGTCGTGGCGAAGATGTCGTCGGCCGGTTGGAAAAAGGACTTGGACACGCCCCAGGCCAGCGGCTGCTTGCCGAAGCTGAAATAGAGGGTGTCGTTCCAGCTGAACTTCGAGTAGAGCGACCAGACGGTGATGTTGGGAATGTTCGTCGTCTCCGCGTAGGTGCCGCCCAGCGAGGAAAGACTCGAGGCGACACCGGTCGACGAGCTTGAAGTGCTGCTCTGCGAGAGGTCGAAGGGGTTGTTGGTCCGGAATTCCATGTTGACGCCGAAGTCTTCCGAAGGCTTGGCGGTGATCTTGACCGCGCCCTGGAGGTAGGGGCTCATGGTGTTGACCGTGGGCGAGGAGAAGTCGGCCGATCCCGAAAAGGGGTCGGCCCAGGTGGCCGACCAGCCGAGGCTGCCGGATACGTTTCCGCCGACCAGGGTGGCGTCGTATTTCAGGAATTCCTTGGTGGAGACGCTGGTCGTCGTGTTCGTGGCGGCCGGCGTGACCGTCTCGGCGCCGAACAGTGAGTCGTCGCTGGACGAGTCGGACGAAGATGCGGCGCCCGCTGATTGCGAGCCCGGCGCCTGCGTTGAGCCGTTCTGTGCCGTCGACTGGGGCGGCGTGGCCGCGGGCTGCTGGGCGGCCTGCTGCGCGGCGAGCGGGAAGAGGGCGGCGAAGGCGAGGGCGAGGGCAGGGCCGACCGCGCGTCGCGTCGCGCCACGCAGCGTCGCGACGCGCGTCGCGCCTGGCATCGAGCGGGTGGTCGCGCCACGGGTCGCGCGGCGCGCCGCGCTTTGCGCGAGGGAAGGGGCGCGCATCACTGTGCCCTTTCCAGGAAGGCCTTGCTGAAGGTCGAGTCGGGCAGCTTGCCCATTGCGACGTCCGAGATGGTAAGCACGCTCTGGTTACCCTTGCTGATCTCGTCGATTATCTTGATCTTCGCCGGGATGAGCTTGGCGCCCACCTGCACGTAGGTCGGCAGGAAGAGGATGGTGCGCATCAGGCGGTCGGAGACGGAGTAGTCCTCTTCCTTGAGCGGCAGGGGCTCGTCCTTCCTCACGGTCAGCCTGACGTTCTCGTAGGTCACCTGGTCGTTCCGCGCCTTCAGGGTGATGATCCACACGTCGTAGGCGCCGAGCCGGCCGTCTTCGGTCTTCACGATGTCGTAGTTGTCGGCGAAGGTGTAGCGCTGGAAGTCCGAGTTCTTCGCGTCGGTGTTGTTGACGTTCTCCTTCATCGTCGAATGCGAGAAGTTGCCCGATTCGGGGTCGTAGAACCACACGTTCTCGTCGATCTTGAGATAGCCCTGGCCCTTCTGCTTGTCGGGCTTCTGGATGAGGATGACGATCTGGTCGTTCTGGTCGCGGCGGAAGATCTTGACCTGGGTGGTCGAAGGGTTTTCGTCCGGTTTTTCGGACACGATGTTGTAGACCGCCGTATAGTCCTGCTTGCCGAAATCCTGCATGGAATCAATGCCTCTGAGTATGGCGGTAAAGTCCGGCTCCGCGGCCGCGGCCGCCAGCGCGGTGGCCGTCGCGAGGGCCAAAATGGCGAGGATGCGTTTCATCGAAGGCTCCTGTTTCATTTCACCGTTCGCAGGGCGACGGCGGGGTCGAGTCTCGCGGCGTTGCGAGAGGGGAAGAAGGCCGCGAGCTCCGTGAGGACCGCGACGATGAGGATGTCGGCTATCGTCCTCAGGGGGGCTACGAGGAAGGTCATGTGGCCGTTCTTGAGCACCATGAAGAGCGGAGTCTTGGTCCCGAAGTCGACGAGACCGACAACGCCCATCACCGCAAGAGCGAGAACGAGTCCCGCGACGGCCCCGCCGACGGCGAGGAACCCGGCTTCGGAGAGGAAGAGATTGCGCACCTCCCCCCTTTGCATGCCTATGGAGCGCATGGTGCCGATCTCCCGTATGCGCTCGTAGAGGATGATGCGGAAGGTGTTGGTTATTCCGACCATGATGATGAGGAAGAGGACGAGGAGTATGACGAGGCTCGCCGTGTTGAGGACGTCGGCGATCTGCTTGACCTGGGCCAGCATGTCGTCCAGGGTGAAGACGCGGTATTTCACGCCCTGCCAGGTCTCGTTCTTGCCCTGGTTCATGAATGCCTGGACGAAATTCTGGCTCTGCTTCGCCGCGTCGCGGTCGAACACCGGGGCGACGGCCTTCACGCGGTCGTAGAGTCTCTGGCCGTAGGTGTCCATGCCCTTGAGCGAAGGCAGGTAGATGCCGAGGAGCTGGTAATCCGAAGGGCCGATATTGAGGAGCTCGTTGACGTAGTCCTTGTTGGCGTAGGCCGCCATGGACCCCAGTATTCCCGTATCGACGGTAATGCCGGCTATCGCGAACTCCGCGACGTTCTGCTGCCCCGACACGGTGCGCACCTGGGCGAGGATGCGGTCGCCCACCCTGACGTCGAGGCGCTTGGCGATGGGCTCCGCGATGATGATGCCTTCCCGGCGTTTCATCCCCTCCATGCCGCCGGACACGAACATGAGGCGGTCCGGCAGGAAAGTCTCGCTCGCGAAGTCGACGCCGTCGATGGTCGTGCGCGCCTGCTTGCTCTGGAAGGTGAGGCTCGCCTCGACGCTCGAGCGCTTGGAGATGTACTTGGCGGGGATGTCCGCCTCCTTGACGGCCTTCATGAGGAGGCTGTCGTCGCGGATGATGTCCTCCTCGCGGCCGGTGGCCGATTTTTCGACGCCCTGGATGAAGATGTGGCCGGCCGCGAGGTCGGCGAAGTTTTCGCTGATGTTGACGATGAAGGCCCCGGCGAAGCCGCTGATGATCGTGACGATCATGATGCCGAAGGCGATTGCGCTGCCGAGGAGTATGGTGCGCCTCTTCTGTCGGGAGAGATTGCGCAGGGCGAGCTTGAGTATTTCCATGTTATCCACCTACTCCGTCTGCATCGCGCGGACGGGCTCGACCTTGAGGGCGAGCGACACGGGATACAGGTGCGCGAGGACCGCGACCAGGGCGACGAGGACGAGGCTCATCGCGACGGAGACCGGCTTGACCGCCAGCTTGAGCACGTCGCCGGCGAAGAGGATCTGGAGGAAGCCGTTGCCCGCCTTGATGTGCGCCGCCTGGATGATCCCGATGACGCCGAAGGAGAGGAGGAGGCCGATGAGGCCGAAGACGACGGCGATCGCCAGGGTCTCGGTGAGGAACATCTTCCGCACGAAGCCCTTCTGCGCGCCGAGGGCGCGCATCGTGCCTATCTCGCCCGTGCGCTCTATGACCGAGATCACCAGTGTGTTCATCATTATGATGACCGCGACGATGGCCACGATGATGATCGCCACGTTGAAGACGATCCTGATGACGTCGATGCTCTTGGCGAAGGGGCCGGCGGCGGTCTTCCAGTCGGCGGCCTGCGCGTCGATGCCTTCCTTCGCGAAATAGAGGTTGAGGTCGGCGATGGCCGAGCGGGCGGCGGCCTCGCTCGCGGATCGGGCGAGGAGGAAGTTCCACGCGCCCTCGTCGGCGATGCTCACGGGCCGGGGGGCGGCGGGTTTTTCCACCTTGGCGACTTCGGCGGCGAGGGTCTTTTTCGAAGACTCGATGACCGTGGGCGCGCCGAAGAGGGCGTCCTCGTCCGTGGCGGACAGGAGGGCCTTCTGGGCCGGAGTCACGGGCGTCTCCTCGTCGCTGCCGAGGGTGAGGCCCTGGAGTATGCGGGCGGTGTCGACGTTGACCCAGGAGATGAAGCTCGTGGCGTCCGAGTCGTTCCTGGTTCGGACGATCCCGTCGAGGGTGACGGCTCGAATCTTGAAGCCGGCCTGGCTCATCCCCGTGAGGAGGAGGGTGTCGCCCAACTTGGGCGCCCAGCTCTGGTCCTTCTTCATCCGGTCGAGATAGCTCTGGGTCATCACGATGCCGTCATCGCCCGGTTGGAGGAGCTTGCCCTGGAGGACGGTGAAGCCGTTGAAGGTCTTGTAATAGCTGGTGGGGTCGACCCCGAAGAGCATGGCGAAACCCTGGTTGTCGCTGTCCTTGGGCGAGAACAGGGCGTATCCGGTCACCTGCCCCGTCGTGAGCCTCACGCCCGGTTCCGATTGGAGTCTCGCGAGAACCTTGTCGTAGTCGGGGATGACGGGGGTCGCGTCCATGCCCCCCATGGATTGCACGCCGAAGAGGCTGATGGGCGACTTGGCCTTGCCCGAGACGAAGATGTCTCCCGTGTAGTTGCCGATGAAGGTGTCTTTGACACCTTTGGCGGCCGTGTCCATGAAGGAGTTGCCCACCACGAGAATGACGACGCCGAGCGCGAGGAGGACGCCGATGATGAGGCTCTTCGCCTTGTGCTCGAGGAGGTTGCGGAAGGCTATCCGCAGCAGTACGGGCATCGCCTAGCTCCCCGCCTTCGGCGCGCTTTGCGACGATGTCGCGGAGGGGCCCTCGTGGACCGAATTCTCCATGAGATCGGAGACGGTGGCCGCCATGTTCTTGCCGTTCCTGACGTTCTCGATGACGGCGCCGTCGCGGAGTCTGATGACATGGTCGGCGAGGCCGACGATCTTCGCGTCGTGGGTGGAGAAGATGAAGGTCGTCTCCATTTCGCGGTTGATTTTCTTCATCAGCTCGAGTATCTGCTCGCCCGTGCTCGAGTCGAGGTTGGCCGTGGGCTCGTCGGCGAGGACGATCTCGGGCTTGGTGACGAGGGCCCGGGCGATGGCCACGCGCTGCCTCTGGCCACCCGACAGCTCGTTGGGTTTGTGGTCCCTCCATTGGGAAAGGCCCACCTCCTCGATTAGGTAGTCGATCCACTGCGCCTTTTCCTTTTTCGGCACGCGTTCGCGGCCGAGGAGGAGGGGAAACTCGATGTTCTCGCGGACGTCGAGCACGGGGATGAGGTTGAAGGACTGGAATATGAAACCGAGGGTCTCGTGCCTGAGAGTGGTGAGTTCCTTGTCCTTGAGATCCTTGGTCGCGTGGTCGTTGATGACGACGCTGCCGGAAGTGGGGCGGTCGACGCAGCCGATCATGTTGAGGATGGTCGTCTTGCCCGAGCCCGAGGGCCCGGCGATGGAGACGAAGTCGCCCTTTTCGAGGCCGAAGGACACACTTTTCACCGCCTCGACTTCGACCTTGCCGAGGGGATAGACCTTGCGGACGTCACGCAGTTCGACGATTGTCATGTGGACTCCTTTAGGATGCGTGGAAGGATTGGGGCGTCGGGACGCGCCGATGGCCGGGTCCCGATAGCCCGCGCACGCGCACCGTTGAAAATAGCGAAGGTGGTCGTCGGTTTTCAACACCGAAAGACGGGGCGGCGGCCAGTTCATGAGGAGTTCATGGAGCTTCGGGGCGAGAGTCCGGAGCTTGCTGCTATAATCGGGATCGATGCCCATGGCCGCAGAAGGCCGTCTCGTCCTCGTCGTCGAGGACGACGCCGCGATCGCCGAACTCGTCGTCGCCTATCTCCGGCGCGGCGGTCATCGGGTGCTGCTCGCCTCTTCGGCGGAAGAGGCTCTGGCGATGGCGGATGAGCCGCCCGATCTCGTCCTCCTCGACCTGGGCCTTCCGGGAATGGACGGACTCGAATTCCTGCGCGCCTTCCGGACGGCGAGCACTGCCCCGGTCATCATCGTCTCGGCACGGGAATCGGACGAGGACAAGCTCGAGGGCCTGGGCCTCGGGGCCGACGATTTCGTCACCAAGCCCTTTTCGCCCCGCGTCCTCGCCGCCCGCGTGGCGGCCCTCTTAAGGAGGGTCGACTACGAATCGCGCTCGCGCGACGATGAGAGCGCCGACGATCCTCCCGTAGTGCGCTTCGGTCCCTTCGCCCTCGATGTCGGCGCGGGAATCCTTTCCAAGCGCGGCGCGCCGCTTCCGCTGAGCCGCCGCGAATTCGAGCTCCTCTGCTATCTCGTGCTCCACGAGGGACGGAGCTTCAGCGCCTCCGAGCTGCACCGCGAAGTCTGGGGTCTCGAGCACGGCGACCTGTCGACCGTGGCCGTCCATATCCAGCGCATCCGGCGCAAGATCGAAGAAGAGCCCTCGTCGCCGAGCTGGATCAGGACGGTCCAGGGCGCGGGATATCGTTTCGTGTCGGAAGGCGGCGGGACGTGAGGACCGTCCGTCGGCGGGGGCGCCTCAGTCTCAGGGGAATACTCATCTACGTCGCGCTCGGCTCGGCATTCCTCCCCGGTGTCCTCGTCTCCGCCATCTTCACCCTCACCCACGGCCAGATCGCACAGGGCCCGATCATACGGACCCTCGTCGCCTCCGAGGAAGTCAGCCGCGCGGTCCGACTCGGTCGGAGGGGAGAACTCGTCGTGAGGGACGGCTACGCCTCGCCCGCCTGGCTCGATCTCGTCATCGAGAACACGGAAGGGACGGTGGTGTTTTCGACGATTCCGTCCCTGGGTCCCGGCACGACTCCCTCCCTCCTCGACGTGGCGGCCTTCGCCAACGATCGGGTTCCACGGGCCACTTTCATCTCGGACAGTCTCGAGATCGGGCGCGTGGAGGCGGGGACGTGGTACGCCGTACTCCCGACCGACGCTGCGCGCTCCTTCGCGGGGGAGACGGCCCCCCTGATGCGGCTCGCCGGCCTCGCCGCCTTCGCGCTCTTCGCCTTCCTCTTCGGCTTCGCCGTCGCGGCGGCGCTCGCCTCGCAGGTGGGCGGCCTGGAACGCGCGGCGGCGGCGATAGCGTCCGGCGACCTCGAAACGCCCGTGCGGGCACGCGGTGCCCGCGAGATCGTGGCCCTCGCCGAGGCCATGGAAGGCATGCGCCGCTCGATCCGCGAAAACCAGGCCCGCCGAGCCCGCTTCCTCGCGGCGGTTTCGCACGACCTGAGGACGCCCCTCACTTCGATAGGCGGCTACCTCGAGGCGATAGAAGACGGCCTCGCCGCCGATCCGCCGACCCTCGGCCGCTATGTCGCGACCATGAAGGACAAGACCCAATTGCTCGAGGAGCGGATCGAGGGGCTCATCGACTTCGCCCGGATGGAGAGCGGCGAATGGCGCCTGCGCTTCGGGCGCGCGGAACTCGCCTCTTTGTTCGGAGCCATGGTCGCCGTCGCCCGCGACGAGGCGTCCCTTGCCGGCTCTTCGTTCGAGGCCGATCTTTCCGCGCTCGGCGATCTGGCCGCCCCGGTGGACGCGGCGCTTCTCGGACGGGCCTTCGAAAACCTCGTCGCGAATTCCCTCGCCCACGGACGTCCCGGCGGGCGGGTGCGCGTCGGCGCGCGGATGCTGACCGCCGGCGGCGCCGGCGGCGCCCTCGGCGCCGAAGGCGTCGGGGAAGGCCCCGGCGGCGAAGGCGACCTCATCGCGATCGATGTCGATGACGACGGTCCGGGCATCTCCGAGGCGGAGAGAGAACACGCCTTCGAGGCTTTCTGGCGGGGCTCGCGCTCGCGGAGCGGGGAGGGTCGGCAGGGCGGGCGGGGAAGCGGCCTCGGTCTGTTCATCGCGCGCTCGATCGTCGAGGGCCACGGCTGGCGGCTCGAGCTGTCCGTCTCCCCCTGGGGAGGCGCCCGTTTCAGCCTCCTCATCCCCGTCGCGAGTTGCTCGAAGCCCGACGATCGGCCCGGCTGAGCCCGGGCTTCCGTTTCGCCTTCGCGCGCCGAGTGCGGGCTCAGGCGCCCGAGCCGCCGAGGAATGCCTCGATGTCCTTGAGCAGGACGGGTTTGACGAGAAAGGCGACGGCCCCGGTCTCCATGGCCCGGTCGCGGAAGCTCGTCTCCTGGTAGCCGCTCATGAAGACGATCTCCGCGTTCGAGAACTCGCGGATCAGTCTGGCGGCTTCTATTCCGTCCATGTCGCCGGCCAGCCGGATGTCGAGGAGAATGACATCGGGCGTCTTGTCGCGGGCGGACTCCACGCAGTCCCGGGCGGTCGCGACGGTTCCCACTATCTCGTGCCCCGCGCGCGAGAGGACGGCCCTGAGATGGGCCGCGGGAAGGAACTCGTCTTCGGCTATCAATATTTTCTTTTTCATGTTCATACCCGCGCGTTGTAGAGATTGTCGGTGAACGTGACCTCGCAGGCGAAGCCGTTCAGCCGATCGAAATCGACGGTGCCCTTGAGCTGGCTCGAACAGAGCCCGACGATGTTCTGAAGGCCTATCCTGCCGTCGCGCTGGATGTCGAAGCCAGGGGGGAGCCCGATGCCGTGATCGGCGACGCGTATCGATATCCGCCCGTCCGGCGCCTGCCTGAGGCCGATTTCGATGAGACCCACGGGGGCTTCGGGGTAGGCGTGGAGGTAGACGTTGGAGATGAGCTCGTTGAGGATGAGACCGCAGGGGATGGCCGTATCGACGAGGACCTTCACTTCTTCGAGCTCCTTTTTCACGATCATCCTGCAGTTCTTCGAGGAATAGCTCTGGGCGAGGATGCCGAGGAGGTCCTCGATATAGTCGCGCAGGTCGACATAGGACAGATCGCGGGCTTCGAAGAGTTTCCTGTTGACCAGCGCCAGGGCCCCGATCCTGTTCTGCGTCTCTTCGATGGCCTTCGACAGACGCTCGTCGCCGAGCGAGACGGCCTGGAAATCGAGGAGGGCGGAGATCACTTGCATGTTGTTGTTCGCCCGGTGATACAGTTCGCGGAGGAGGATTTCCTTCTCCTCGAGCGCACGGCTGATCTCGGCCATGGCGGTCTTGCGCTCGGTGATATCCTCGATCTGGGCGACGAAATAGGCGGCACCGCGGATGAACACGAGTTCGACCGAGGCTTTCGCGTCGATGACCGAGCCGCCTTTCTTCCTGAGCCTGAGCTCCCACGAGAGGGTGCGGACCTTCCCGTCGACGAGTTCGCCGAGCCTTTCCCTTTCCCGCGGATCTTCGTACATGTCGAGATCGACCCATGTCCTGCCGATCAGCTCTTCGCCCGAGTAGCCGAAGAGAGCCAGGAAGGCCTCGTTGGCGTCCACGAAAAATCCCGAATCGGCCCTGGTGATCGATGTCGGCATCGGGCTGTTCCGGAAGACCAGGGTGAAGCGCTCTTCGGTTTCGACGAGCAGGCCCATGGTCCGTTTCCGGTCCAGGACGTCCCACGAGAGTTCGCCGAGGCGGGATAGCCGCTCGATGTCGGTCTCGTCGTAGGGAGAGGTCTTGCCCTCGAAGCAAAGCACCGCGACGAGTTTTCCCTTGATGAAAACGGGCACGGCGACGGCCCGCGGATCAGGCGAGCCTCGGGCGACGACGCTGCGGCGTTCGCCGATCGCCTCGCCGCAGACCTGCGGCACCCCCGCGGCGGTCCCGCGCGGCGGCGCCTCGGCGGCTCCGGTCGATCGGACGATGAGTTCCACATTGCGCTCGTCTTCGGCGAGAAGGCAGAGACAACCCCTTAGCGAGGCCGTGGCCGTCTCCGCCTCGGCGAGGATGTCGTGGAGCAGGTCGTCGAGATTCGTCGACGTGTCGCTCTCCATGAGCCGCAACCTGAGTTCGGTCCTCCGCCCGTCGAAACGGTGCGCGGTCACGTCCCGGACGATGCTGACGACCTCTCCCGAGGGAAGCATCTTCGCGCTGATCTCCACGTCGATCTTCGAGCCGTCGCGGCGCACCAGCGAGCGGCCTCCGAAGAGGGCTTCCAGGTTTTCGAGGGCGCTGTCCTCCTCGGCCATGACGCCGAGCTCCGAGGGGTCCATGATGTCGGCCAGCGTCATTTCCCGGATTTCGCGCTCCTCGTACCCGAGTATCCGACGACCCGCGGCGTTGCTCTCGACAAAAGCACCGTCCCGCCGCGACACGAAGATGCCGTCGGCCGCCCCCTCCAGTATCGTGCGATAGCGGTCTTCTTTTTTCTTGCGATCCCGCTCGGCGAGACGCTGCTCTTCGAGGCTGTTCTCCGCCACCTTGCGCTCGTCGCGCAGTTCGGCGAAGGCGGCCGAAAAGGTGTAGGCGGCGATGGTGACGATGGCGACGAAGAGTTCTACGTCGAGGAGGCGTCCGAAGAGGCCCGTTCCGGGAAAGGGGGAGGGACCGACGGAGACCGCGCGGCTCGTCACCGCGATAATCGCAAGGACGAAGGACGCTATTCCTATGCCGCGGGCCGAATGACGATACGCGGGCCAGAGGATGAGAAGGATGAGCACGTAGGGATGGGTGTGGGGAAATCCCCCGGCGCTCACCGTATCGAAGGTGGAAAAGGCGAAGAGCGACCAGAGGGCGAGGAAGACCGCGTACTCGATCGACGGAAACAGGCGAGGTTTGCTGAGAATCCGACTTCGGGGCGCCAGGGTCAGGATCAAAGGCGCCACGATGAGCATGCCGAGTCCGTCTGAGACCCACCACGAAAACCACGAGGAGCCGAAGGCGGCCCCATTCGTCACCGAGCCGATCGCCGCGGCGGCCAGGGCCGTGAGACCGTTGAGCCCGCCGGCCACGACGACGATGGCCCCGACCTCCGCGAGGCGGTCGAAGAGGGGAGGCCTGCCGCCGATGCGGAGAACCAGGACGGCCGAGAGCCAGGATTCGAGGAGATCGACCGCCATGAAGCCGAGGCTGACCAGGAGGCTGCGCCCCTCGAGGATGTTGGCGAGGTTGCCGACGACGAAGATGGCGGCCGCGAGGAGGGGCCAGCGGCGCCGCGGCGTCAAGATGAAGGCCGCGAGCCCGACGCCGGCCGCCGGCCAGATGGCCATGATGAACTTGTCGGCGTCGGGGAAGTCGAAACTCGCTTCCTGGGTCAGGAAATATCCGAGGGCCGCCAGCGCGATTCCCCAGATCGCGGGCCTTTCCGCGGCGCTCCCCTCGTCCCTCATTCCTGAAAGTCTAGCCGCCGCTCCTTCCCTGTCAATGCGGCTTCACCCGCCGTGCGCCGCCATCTCCTCCCGCACGACCTCGGCCAGACGTTTGATCCCTTCCTCGATTTCCGCCTTCGAGGAATAGGAGAAATTGAGGCGCATCGAGTTGTGTTCGGGCTCGCCGAAATAAAAGGCCGAGCCGACCACGTAGGCGACGTTCTTCGCGATCGCCTTGTGGAACATTTCGTCGGTATTGATAAAGCCGGGGAGGCTGAGCCAGAGGAAGAGGCCGCCCTCGGGCCTGGTCCAATGCAGCTCCGGATGCTTGGGCATGTAGCGCTCGAGCTGCTCGAGCATGTGCATGCGCTTGGCGCGGTAGTTGGCCTTGGTGTTTTCGATGACGGACCCGAGCTTGCCGGTCGCGAGAAACTCGGCCAGCCAGCGCTGGGTGAACACGTTGGTGCAGAGGTCCATCGCCTGCTTGGCCACGACGAATTTGGCGATGAGATCGGGATGGCCGATGATCCAGCCGGCGCGGGCACCAGGCACCAGGATCTTCGAGAAGGTCCTGAGTCCGACGACGATGTTGCGGTTCTCCATCTCCCGCTCGAGCTGGTAGAGCGAGGGGATGTGCTCGCCGACGAAGCGGATTTCGCGGTAGGGCGAATCCTCCACGACGACGAGATTTTCGCGATAGGCGAAACGGAGGAGGGCCTTGCGTTTTTCGAGGCTCCAGCAGATGCCGGTGGGATTCTGGAAATCCGGAATGACATAGAGGTATTTGACGAATTTCCCGGCGGCGCGATGGGCGGCGTATCGACGTTCGAGTTCGTCCATGTCGAAGCCGTCCTCGGCCGCGGCGAAGGGTATGCCGAGGATGTTGCCCCGGTAGGATTGGACAGCCTGGATGGCGCCGAGATAGGTGGGGTGGCCCGCGATGATCCAGTCGCCCGGATCGAGGAACACCTTGGGCAGGATGTCGAGGGCCTGCTGACTCGCCGACGTGACGAGGATGTTGTCGACGCCGACCTTGACGCCGTCCTTCGCCTCGATCTTGACGAGTTCGGCCCTGAGCATGGAGTCCCCCTCGGTCGTTCCGTATTGGAGGCCGATCTCCGGACACTTGGTGAACACCGCGTCGGCCGCCACGCGGAGGTCTTCCACGGGGAAGGTTTCGGGGGCGGGGAGCCCCCCGGCGAAGGAGATGATGCCGGGTTTGTTGGTGAGCTTGAGCAGTTCCCGTATCGTGGATTTCTTCATGTTCTTGGCGTTTTGGGAATAGAGGCCGGCAAAGTCTGTCATGGTCGTCTCCTCGGAGGCCCTTGTCCGCATGAAAGCGGCGGGGCTCCACACTGCTGTAGCGTGAGCATACACCCGCTCCGACGAGGCGTAAAGCCGAATGGCTTGCATTTTGAACCCGACATTTCGACATGCAAAACAACTGTCGATAGAAGGATTGGCGTCCGGCCTATTCAGAATCTCGGTTTCCCTCTACATTGTGGCGAATACATCGGATCAGCGAGGAACGCATGCCCCTCAATTGCGGAATCGTCGGCCTGCCCAACGTGGGCAAGTCCACAATCTTCTCCGCCCTCACGAGCGCCAAGGCCGAAGCGGCCAATTATCCCTTTTGCACCATCGACCCGAACGTCGGAATGGTCGCCGTGCCCGATCCGCGGCTCTCGAAACTCTCGGCGATGTTCAAGCCCAAGAAGACGGTGCCGGCCATCGTGGAATTCGTGGACATCGCCGGACTGGTCCGCGGAGCCTCGAAGGGCGAGGGGCTCGGCAACCAGTTCCTGTCCCACATCCGCGAAGTCGGCATGATCGCCCATGTGGTGCGCTGCTTCGACGATCCCGACATCGTCCATGTCGCCAACCGCGTCGACCCGGCCGACGACATCGAGGTGATCCACACCGAGCTCGCGTTGGCCGACCTCGATACCGTCGACAAGCGCGCCGAGAAGCTCCAGAAGCAGCTCAAGGTCCAGGATGCCCAGGTCAAAAAGGAGACCGAGCGCGAGCTTTCGGCCCTCGCGAAGATCCGTCCGGCCCTCCAGGAGGGGCGGGCGGCCCGCACCGTCGCCCTCGAGCCCGAGGAGGCCGAGGCCGTCCGCAAGTCCTTCCTCATCACGATGAAGAAGGAGATATACGTCTGCAATGCCGACGAGGCGGGGGTCAAGGACGGCAACGCCCACATCGAAGCCGTGCGCGCGCGGGCCGCGGCCGAGGGTTCCGAGGCCGTCGTGATCTCCGGCAAATTCGAGGCAGAGCTCGGCGACATCGGCAGCGAGGAGGAGCGGCGGGAATTCCTCGCCGAACTCGGCCTCCAGGAATCCGGCCTCTCGTCGCTCATCCATGCCGCCTACCGCCTCCTCGGCCTCCGCACCTTCTTCACCGCCGGCGAGGACGAATGCCGGGCCTGGACTATCCGAGCTGGCGACAAGGCCCCCCAGGCCGCGGGCGTCATTCACACCGATTTCGAAAAGGGCTTCATAAAAGCCGAAGTGTACGGCTACGACGACCTCCTCCGCCTCGGCACCGAAAAGGCCGTGAAAGAAGCCGGCAAACTCCGCCAGGAAGGCAAGGACTACATCGTCCAGGATGGCGATGTCGTCTTTTTCAAATTCAATGTGTGAGGCCGTCCCGCCCTCCATTGGATGAGATTCGCTTGCTTTTTCCCCGTTTCGGGCCTATACAAATAAAAAGGGCTCGATTCCGAGTCGGCAACGGCGACGGATTCTTGCGGATATGAAAAATCGAGGAGTCTAACGTGTCGACCTCATCCCGGGCTGCGTCGGCTTCGAAGGACGTCTGCGAAGTCTCCGCGGGCGACTGCGCGTTTCGTCTCCTCGGAATGCATATGCGCGAAGCGGTGGCGCTGCATGAGATCGTGACGGATGGGTCGGGGAAGGTCGCCGATTTCGTTCTCCTCGACGCCAACGAGGCCTTCACGACTCATACGGGTCTTGCGCGGGAAGCCGTGTTGGGCCGGCGCCTCCTCGATGTCGCGCCCCGGGCCGACCCGCGACGGATCGAAACCCTCGGGCGGGTCGCGCTGGACGGCGAAGCCGTCGAAATGTCCTTTTTCTCCGAGACCTTGCTCCGCCACTACCGAGCAAGGGCATTCCGCGCCGGGCCCGGCAGGGTCGCGACGGTGTTCGAAGACATCAGCAGGGAGAAGCTCTGCGAGGACAACAAACTCCTCCTCCTCGAACTGCAGCACCGCGTCAAGAACAGCTTCGGCATGATCCCGAGCCTCGTCGGCATCTCCGCCGCGGACGCTCCATTCGGCGAGGCCAGCGCCGCCTTCGAGGTGCTGGAGGCGCGGGTGCGTTCGGTCGCCGAGCTCTATTCCTTCGCCTATTCGAGCGGATCGTCGGACCGGATACGCCTCGACGGCTACTGCAGCCGGGTGATCGAGGCCATGGCCACCCTTGCCAGCCGGGTCGCGATCAGGACCGAACTCGACGATGTCGTCATCCCCGCGAAGACGGCCGCCCCCGTCGGCCTCATTCTCACCGAGTTCGTCACGAACGCGCTGAAATACGCCTGGCCCGGACGGGGGCATGGAAGCGTCGACATTCTTCTTTCGCGTTCCGCCGCCTCCGTCCGGCTCGAAGTCAGGGATGACGGCGTCGGAATCCCTGCGGGCTTCGAGCTGGACTCGTCGCCGGGTACGGGGCTGAAGCTCGCGCAGGGCCTTGCGGCGCAGATCGGGGGCCGCATAGCACTGGCTTCGATCGGCATTGGCACCCTGTGCGCGCTCGAATTTCCCTACGAGACCGGATCTACCGGCCCGAGCCGCGAAGGCGCCTTTTAAGGTCCGGAGTCGAGCCGGAGGCGCGGGAACGCAGGCTGGACAGGAAGCGGCCATTGGCCGAGACTTGAACCGGGTACAGCATGTCGAAAACCGAAGAACGAATCGCGAGGCTCTACAGCCTTATCCTCGACGCCCGCCGAGCCGAGGCCGTCGCGCTTTTGGATGAGGCCCTCCGGGCGGAGGGCTTCGACTCGATCGTCTCGAACTACCTCGAACCCGTGCTGCGGACGATCGGAGAGCGGTGGAGCCACGACAGCGTTTCGCTCGCCCAGGCCTATGTGGCCGGCAAAGTGGCCGAAGACATGCTACTCCGCTTCGAAGCCGGGGAACCTTCCGCCTCGGCACGGCCGATCCGGGGCGTCGCCGTCCTCGGCAACGCCGAGGACGACTACCACGGTCTGGGGCGCCGCATGGTCGGGACCTTCCTGAGGCTTTCGGGCTGGTCGGTGAGCGATCTCGGCAACGATGTCCTGCCGGGACTCTTCGTCGACGAAGCGCTCCGCACGGGCGCCTCGGTGATCGGCGTTTCGGCGATGATGCTGACCAACGCGCGCAACATCGTCGCGGTCCGCGAAGAGTTGGATAAACGGGGACTGGCGGGACGCATCGGTCTCGCCGTGGGCGGGGCAGTGTTCGCGCTTCGGCCGGGCCTTGTCCGCGAAGTGGGAGGGGACGGAACGGCCGCCTCCGCGGTGGAAGCCCCCGCTCTCTTCGACAAGCTGGCGGCGGAACGGTCTCCCGTCCTCGCGACGGAGGATTCGTGACTTCCCTCGAAAGGGTGCTCGCCGTCCTGTCGGGAGCGCCCTGCGATCGCAGGCCGCTTTCCTTGACCCTCTCGCTCTACGGAGCCCGGCTGTGCGGAGCGAAATGCGGCGCCTATTTTCGCGAACCCGATCTCTATCTCTCCGGCCAGGAGGCCGTGGCTGCGAGATTTCCCGTCGATATCGTCTACGCACCCTTCGCCCTGGCGCTCGAGGGCGAAGCCTACGGTTCGACCCTCGCGTGGTTCGAAAAGGCGCCTCCCAACGTCAAGCGTCCTTTGCGCGGGGCGGCGGAAGCGCTTCTCGGCGGCCCGAAACGTCCGGGCCAGTCCCCATCGCTCGACTACATCGTCGAGTCGACGCGCCTCCTCGCCGAGCGTTTCGAGGGCGAAAAGCCCGTCGCGGCGATTCTGACGGCGCCCATCGATCTGCCCGCCCTCCTGATCGGCCTCGACGCCTGGCTCGACGCCCTCCTCTTCGACGAGGGCCGCGCGAAAGAACTCCTCGACCTCTCGGTGGCCCATTTCGTGGGCATGGCTCGGGCCTGCTTCGAGGCCGGCGCGGCCTTCGTGGCCTCGCCGGTGATGCTCGTCAATCCGAAGTTGCTGACGCGCGACATGATCGGGCGATCGATGCTCCCGGCGCTGGCCCGCGCCTTCGCGGCCGCCGCGGGCCCCCTCATTTTCCATCACGGGGCGTCGCCGATCGGAGCGTCGCTCGAACTGTTTCGCGAGCTTCCGGGCGTGGCGGGCTTCGTCATAGACCAGCGGGACGATTTCGCCCTCGCACGGAAGACTATCGGTCCGGACCGCGTCATCCTGACGGGTTTTTCCGGGCCGCTCATGGAACGCTGCGCTCCCGCGATCATGGGCAGGCTCGCGCGCCGAGCCCTCGATGCGATGGCCGACGATCCCTGCGCCGTCCTCGCCTCCACGGCGGCCGACATTCCCTGGGACACCCCTCCGGAGACGATCGACGCCATTGTCGCCGAGATCGGCCGCGAGGCGGCGGAGCGGTCGTGAGCGGCGAAAGGGTTCTCCTGGTCGCCTGCGGCATCTTTGCCGCCGAGTATGATCTGCTGGAGCCCCGGCTGCGCGATCGCTTCGAAGCGCGGTTTCTCGATTCGATGCTCCACATGCGCCCGGCCCTCCTTTCGGAACACCTTGCCGAAGTCCTGGCCGGGGCGGGCGATCGCCCGAGGGTCTTGCTTTACGGAGATTGCTGCCCGGCCATGGAAGAGTTTTCGACGGCGCCGGGCGCCTGCCGCGTGCGCGGCGTCAATTGCGTCGAGATCGCCATGGGAAGAGAACGCTACCGGGAACTGCGGCGGGAAGGCGCCTTCTTTTTCATGCCCGAATGGATGGCGCGATGGGAAGAGCTTTTCGAGCGGGAATTCGGATTCTTCACTCCCGGCCTCGCGGCAGATTTCATGCGCGACTCGGCGCGATCACTCGTCTACGTCGACACGGGAGCTCGCGCGGTTCCCGAAGTCGAGTTCGAGAAAGTGAGGGCCGGCCTGGGTCTGCAGGTGCGGGTCGAAGGGGTCGGAATCGGCGGACTGGCCCGATCCCTCGAAGACGCCCTGGCGGAACTCGATGCAAAAAGGCGAGGTCGCTTCCGCGGTCGGGAGGGAGCGATGCCGGAAGATAAAGCGGCGGGCTTGAGACTCGGGGGGGAGGCGCGCGCCTTCGAGTTCCTCTATTCGGACCTCGTCGAGCGCATCATGGCCCTCGCCGACGACCCTCCGCGCTGCGTCGATTTTATCGCCGCCGAACTCAGGAGCATCGTGGGCGCGAGGACGGCGATCATCTTCGAATGTCCATTTCTGGTCGGCGGGGAGCGCCATAAGCCGGTCGCCGTGCACCCGGAGCGCCGACGCGATCTCGCCGACGATCCGCGGGTGGAGGGGCTCGCGGTCGTCGCCCACGAACTTTCCTGCGCCACGATCGTCGAGCCGAAGGATGCGACGGAAGCCGGATCCCTCCTCGAGCAGGCCGGTCTCGGGGCGTCCCTCATCCTGCCCCTGCTCTACGGCACGTCCCGGGTCGGCGTGATTCTCCTTCTCGACCTCATCGACCCGACGAACGAGTCGAGCCTGATGTCGACCCTCGACAGTCTCTCGTCCGTGCTCGCCCTCATCCTCAGGAACGCGTGGCTCTACTCGAACCTCGAAAAGGAAGTTTCGTCGCGAACCGCCGAGCTCGAAGCCAAGAAAGACGAACTGGAGGCGAGCCTCCGCGAAAAGGAGGTACTGCTCAAGGAAATCCACCACCGGGTCAAGAACAACCTGCAGATCGTGACGAGCCTCCTCTATCTCAAAGGGGGGATGGCGCGCGACGAGGAAACGCGGCAGCTTTTCGAGGACGTGCAGAGCCGGGTCGCCGCGATCGCCCTCGTCCACGAGGAGCTTTACCGCTCGGAGGATCTCGCGCGCATCGACATGTCCGAATACATCGAAAACCTCGTGATGCGCATCCTCGAGGCCGGCGACGCGGTCGTCGATGTGGCTTTCGATCTCGATCCGGTGCGGCTTTCGCCCGAGGAGGCCGTTCCCTGCGGGCTTATCGTGAACGAGCTCGTCATGAACGCTTTCAAGTACGCCTTCAAGGGCAGGTCGGCAGGGAAACTCAGGATAGCGATGCGCGATTCTTCGGCCTCCCTCGTGGTCGAAGTGGCCGACGACGGCCCCGGATTGCGCGGCGCTTTTTCGATGCCGGCGCCGGGCCATGTCGGGCTTTCGATCGTTTCGAACCTCGCCGCCCAGCTCCACGGCACCATGGAGTCGATCGAGGGGGAGGGAGCCAGGATTCGGCTGACCATCCGCAAGGATCGCAGGGGAAAGGCGGATTGAGAGCGCCGACGGCCATTCGCGGAGGCGAAATCCCAGGGTCGGCTTGCGACGGTCTCCCGACCATGCTATTTTGCCGCGATGGACGTCCTGATCGTGGAGGATGAGAGACTCATTTCGCTCGCCACTTCGAAGATGCTCGAACATCTCGGGCATCGCGTGCTCGCCAGGCTGCCGAGCGCCGAGGAGGCACTGGCCCGGCTTGAAACCATCAGGCCGGACTTCGTACTCATGGACATCCATCTCGAGGGCAGGATGGACGGCATCGCCGCAGGCGATATCATCCGTGAACGCTGGCATATCCCGGTCGTCTACACGACGGCCTATACCGATCCCGACACGAGGCGTCGCGCCGACGCCACCAAGCCCCTCGCCTTCCTCGCCAAGCCCCTCACCGAAGCCGTGTTCGAACGGCTCTTCGATTCGCTGCCGAAAGGAGCCTGAAGCTCCGGATCGGCTGCCGCTTCCTCTTGTTCATCGCGGAGCGCCGGCTGTATCTTCCCTGTCATCGTGGACAAACTCATCATCAAAGGCGCGTCGCGCGCCCTTCGGGTGTGAACTATGGACAAGCTCATCATAAAGGGCGCGTCGCGCACCCTTCGGACGTGAAGTATGGACAAGCTCATCATCAAGGGCGCGCGGGAGCATAATCTCAAGAATATCGATCTGGAGCTTCCCCGCGACAAGCTCATCGTCATCTCCGGCCTTTCGGGCTCCGGCAAGAGTTCCCTCGCCTTCGACACCATCTTCGCGGAGGGTCAGCGGCGCTATGTCGAGTCCCTGTCCGCCTACGCCCGACAGTTCCTCGGCCGCATGGACAAGCCGGACGTGGATTACATCGAGGGGCTTTCCCCGGCCATTTCGATCGAGCAGAAGACCACGCATCGCAATCCCCGCTCCACCGTAGGCACGGTCACCGAAATCTACGACTACTTTCGCCTGCTCTGGGCCAGGGTCGGCGTGCCGCATTGTCCGAAATGCGGCCGTGTCATCAAAGAGCAGAGCGTCGACCAGATTCTCTCGGCCATCCAGGCCTGGCCTTCCGGGTCGCGCATCCAAATACTCGCTCCCGTGATCCGCGCCATGAAGGGCGAGCACCGGAAGATCCTGGAAGACGCGGCGAAGCAGGGTTTCGTGCGCGCGCGGATCGACGGCGAACAGGTGTCGCTCGACGACGACATCAAGCTCGAAAAGCAGAAGAAGCACACGATCGAGATTGTCGTGGACCGGATGAGGCTGGCCGACGACGCGCGGCGCCGGCTCGCCGAGGCGGTGGAGACGGCGCTCCAGGTGGCCGAGGGCACCGTGATCGTCGCCGGGGACATCGGAGGCGGCGCCTCCGGTGGAGGCGCCGGTCCCGGCGACGGTTCCGGAGCCTCGCCCCGCGAGGAATTCTTCAGCCAGAAGGGGGCCTGTCCCGAGTGCGGGATTTCCCTGCCGGAGCTCGAGCCCAGGCTGTTTTCGTTCAACGCGCCGCAGGGGGCCTGCCCCACCTGCACCGGGCTCGGCCAGAATCTCGAGTTCGATCCCGACCTCCTCATCCCCGACAAGACGCTCTCGTTCAACGAGGGCGGCTGCGCCCCCTACAATCCCGACGCGGCCTGGAACCGATCCAAGTTCGAGGCCCTCGCCAAGCATTTCAAGTTCAACCTCGACACGCCCTTCGGGGAGCTGTCGAAGAAAGTGATGGACGCAATCCTGAACGGCTCCGACGAGCAGGTCAGGATCAAGTACGAAAACCGCGAGGGCACGGGGAAGTTCGAATACGAGTCGCGCTGGATCGGCATCCTCGCGGACCTGAAGCGCCGCTACATGGAGACGATGAGCGACGGCATCAAGTCCTGGCTCGAGCGTTTCATGATCGAGCGGCCCTGCCCGGACTGCCACGGCAAGCGGCTCAGGCCTGAGGCTCTCGCCGTCACCGTCGGCGGCAGGAGCATACTCGAAGTTGCCGCGCTTTCGGTCGAGGATTCGCTGGCCTTCTTCGAGACGGTCGAGCTCTCGGCGACGGAGCGCCAGATCGCGAAGCAGATTTTCAAGGAAATCGTCGCCCGGCTCACCTTCATGAAGAACGTGGGTCTCGATTATCTCACCCTCGAGCGAAAGGCTTCCACGCTTTCGGGCGGCGAGGCCCAGCGCATCAGGCTCGCGACCCAGATCGGCAGCTCGCTGGTCGGGGTGTTGTATATCCTGGATGAGCCTTCGATAGGTCTCCATCAGCGCGACAACCAGCGCCTCATCGACACCCTGGTCTACCTCCGGGACATCGGCAACACGCTCGTCGTCGTCGAGCACGACGAGCAGACTCTGCGCACGGCCGATTGGATCGTCGACCTCGGTCCGGGGGCGGGAGTCCACGGCGGCCATGTCGTCGCCCAGGGCAGCCCCGAGACGGTGATGAAGTCGAAAAAGAGCCTGACGGGCCAGTACCTCGCCGGCGCCCTCACGATCGACGTGCCGCTGGCGCGCCGGACGGGCAACGGTTCGGCCATCACGATCCGCGGCTGTCGCGAGCACAATCTCAAGGATGTCGACGTCGTCATCCGGCTCGGCGGTTTCACCTGCATCACGGGAGTTTCCGGTTCCGGCAAGAGCACCCTGCTCACCGATCTCCTGTATCCCGTGATTTCGAACCGCGTCATGGGCACGAGCTGGCAGGAGGGCGACTACGATTCCATCGAGGGCCTGGAGGCCATCGACAAGATCATCAACATCGACCAGAGCCCCATCGGCCGGACGCCGCGCTCCAATCCGGCCACCTACGTCGGCGTCTTCACCGCGATACGGGATCTCTTCGCCTCGATTCCCGAAGCCAAGGCGCGGGGCTACAAGCCGGGGCGCTTTTCCTTCAACGTGCGCGGTGGGCGCTGCGAGAACTGCCAGGGCGACGGCACCATCAAGATCGAGATGAACTTTCTGCCCGACGTCTACATCACCTGTGACGTCTGTCACGGACGTCGCTTCAACGCCGAGACCCTCGACGTGCGCTACAAGGGAAAGAACATCGCCGAGGTCCTCGACATGACCATCGAGGAGGCGGCCGCCTTCTTCGAGCACGTTCCGCAGATCGCGCATCGCATGAGGACCCTCCTGTCCGTGGGCCTCGGCTACATCCGCGTGGGCCAGTCGGCGCTCACGCTCTCGGGGGGCGAGGCCCAGCGCGTCAAGCTCGCCTTTGAACTGTCCAAGCGAAGCACGGGCAAGACTCTCTACTTTCTCGACGAGCCGACCACGGGCCTCCATTTCGTCGACGTCAAACAGCTCATGGAAGTGATCCAGCGGCTCGTCGACGCCGGCAACTCGGTGGTGATGATCGAGCACAACCTCGATGTCATAAAACAGGCCGACTGGATCCTGGACCTCGGGCCGGAGGGCGGAACGAGGGGCGGCGAAATCGTGGCCCAGGGCCGCCCCGAAGACATAGTCAAGGTGAAGGCTTCGCATACGGGCAGATACCTCAAGCCCGTGCTCGCCCGATAGGGGAGGCTCGCCGCCGCTCCTTGAGAGCGGCGGCCGGTGCTGCATCGCCAAACGGCTTTACTCGTCGCGGACGCGGCGGGTAGTATGCCCACCATGCCGCGTCCGCCGACGAGGGCCGTCCTGGTATCCCTCACCCTCGCCGTCCTCTCGGCTGCGCCTCTCGCCGCCGCACCCCTTCCGCTCGTACCCGACGGTTGGCTGCCCGTTTCGGGTTCGTCCGGCCTGACCGGCGCTCCCGGAATTTCGACGCGCGCTTCGGCCGGCTCCGCCGCTCCGGCGGCGACGGATCTCGTCACGACGACCCTGCCCCTCGACATCTCCACGGCCTCCTTTTACGAACTCGTCGACTGGGTCCGTTCGCTCGGCCTGTCCGACTCGGGAAGCGCGGACGATCTGAGAAAGCGCCTGTACGACCACTACGACGTGAAGGCTCCGGAGGTCCTGACCGGCAAGGGAAGGACCGTCACCATCGTCGCGGCCGACCGCGCCGATTACACGAGCGACAAGAGCGACAGCGGCATCGTCAGCCTGTCCGGAGGAGTGCAACTTTCCATCGTGGAGGATTCGGGCGATACCTTCACGATTTCGGCCCGAAAGGTCGTCTACGACCGGGGCAAGAACTCGGTGTACGCCTCGGGCACCGTCGTCTATACACGGACCACCAAGGGCAAGACCGAGGAATTCCGGGGCTCCACCCTCGCCGCCGATCTCGACGACTGGTCAGGGCTCTTTCTCGACGGTGTCTGGCGACAGCAGGGCGCGAGCCTCGGATCGAGCGATCGCGGACTCACCTTCTCCTCGGCCAGCCTCCAAAGAATATCGGGGGACTTCATCACCCTCAGCGACGTTTCGGTTTCGCCGGGCACGGGCGATACGCCGAATTTCTCGATCCGGGCCAATCGGCTCTGGTTTCTGGGCGAGAGCGATTGGGCCGCTCTTTCCGCCCTCATCTATGTCGGGGAAGTCCCGGTGCTCTGGATTCCCTTCTTCTACTATCCCTCGGAGGAAATCATCTTCCATCCCGTTTTCGGCTACGACTCCAGGGCCGGGAGCTACCTCCAGACGACCACCTGGCTCCTGGGCCAGAAGCCGGCATCCACGACCACTTCCTCGATCATCCAGTTCGCCCAGAGTTCGGGGCCAACGCAAGCCAGGGGCATCTTTCTCAAACACACCACGGGCTCGGCGAGCGGCACGGCATCGGCGGCCGCCACGCCTTCGGGGGGTGCGGCCACTGTCGCCGGAAGTACGGGGACCGCCGCTCCCGGCACCGAAACCAACACGACGACGTCGACAACCGTGTCGTCGGACAGTCTCGAACTCCTCGCCGACTGGTACGTGGGCCTCGGCGGCTTTATGGGCCTCGACGGCAGCTTGCAGCCCCGCGGCATCCTCAACAAGCTGAGCCTGAGTTCGGGAATCGGAGTGTCGAGGAGTCTTTTTCCCGTCTTGGGGGGAGTGATCTATTCGCCCTACGACGCCTCGGGGAATTGGGCATCGGTCTGGAACCAGTCGGACCTTCTGGGAATCTCGCTCCCCATCCGCTACGGCGGCGACCTGTCGCTCGGGCTGACGCTGGGCAGCATCCAGGCCAGCCTGGACCTGCCGCTCTATTCGGATTCCTTTTTCGAGCAGGATTTCCGGAGCCGGAAGTTCGATCAGGATTGGCTCGGCACCTCTGCCTCGACGTCGGCCACCCTGTCGTCGTCGGTCGCGGCGCGGAGCAGCTTCGCCCAGAAGCTCAGCTTTACCGGGACCCTGCCGGTGTCTTTCCTTTCGCCCTGGGTACAGACCCTCGGTTTGACCTTGAACTCCACCTTTTCGTGGCTCACCAAGACCGATGCGAATTTGATGGCCTCCGAATCGCTGGCACTTTGGAACGTCGACCCCGCGCGACAGTTCTTCTATCCCGACAATCTGCGACCCGTCGATCTCACGTTGAACATGACCGGAACCATCCTTAATCTGGCGGGCACGACGAGCGCCGCCGCGCCCGCGGCAGCCGGCTCGACGACCGGGGCAGCCGCGGCGCTCCCCTCGCTCAAGGCGCCATGGGACGAGCCGGCGGCGGACGCGCAGTCGACGGGATCATCGACGCCGGGCGCTTCGTCGACGGGTGCCTCGCCGAAGGACGACCAGGGTGGCGAGGCGCAAAGCTCGGGCCTCGATTTCGCGCCTCCGACGCCGGCGCCCGATCCGACCTTGGCGACGCCGCCCGTACCCATCGCCTCCAAAGTGACCTGGACCCTGCAGCCCGGCCTCGTCCTCGAAAGGGAGTTTCTCTCCGATTCCTGGGCCGGGGCTTCGGCAGTCGATTACGCGAAACTGTGGGATCTCGCCTCGTGGAAGATGGGGGCCACGCTCGCCTCATCGGTCGCGCTCTTCGGCTCGGCGCTGACGGGCGGCTATACCCTCACCTGGGCCGATCAGGAGCAGGTCAGACAGCTGACCGACAATGCCGCCTATTCGGGGACGACGTCGGCGGTGGCCCTCTCCGACGCGCAGTACCCCAGTCGGAAGCTCTCCGGCGCCCTGAGCCTGGCGTCGCAGCCCTTTCCGTCCACCAGCGTCTTTGCCCCCTCGAACCTTTCGTGGAGCTTCAACTCCACGCTCTATTCCTGGTCTTTCGGCTCTTGGGACCCGACCGATCCCACCAAGCCATTATATGCACAGCACTTCGCGGAATGGTCGACCAATTCGATCTCCGCGAACACGGTCGGCCTCACGCTGGCGGTGAAGACGGGCCCGACCCAGCAGAGCTTGGCCCTCACGGCGAACCTTCCGCCCCTCACCGAATCCTATGCCGCGACCCTCGGTCTCGCGGCGAAAAGCGATTATTGGAGCCTGTCGATCGGCGGCCAGGAGCGGGCGGTGCGCCAGACGGGAGGCAACCTGACGCCGACGCCGATTTCGGCGAGCGTCCAGGTCGGAGCCCCCCTGGGCATCACGCTTTCCGACAGCGCAACCTGGGACTTCACCGTAGGGGGCCCCGAGGGAGGCTTCACATCGAACGCGACCACGGCGACCTGGGGATGGGCCACAGCCACCCTCCAATCGCAGTACGCGCAAATGCTCACGCCCGAGCCCAATGTCGGCTGGGTCGCGACGGGGGGCATGGCCTTTATCCCCGCCTCGTTCACGGCCAGTTTCACGCCGAGCTACACGCCGCCCAAGGACGCGATCTGGCAGCCGACCCTCTCGGCCTCCCTGACCTACAACCAGAGCCTTCTCCAGTTTTCCAATTCGACCATGGTTTTCGGCCTGTCCGTCGACCTCAAGCTCGGTTCGAACTTCACGCTCGACATTTCGAGCCAGTCGCAGAACAGCAGCGCCTGGCTGTACTGGCCTTCGCTCTTTTCCATACCCTCCGACATTCCCGTCCAGGCGGTGAACCCCTGGACGGACATTCTCGATTCGCTCTCGGTCTGGGACACTTCGAAGTTGTACGCGGCCAACTTCAAGCTCAAGAGCCTGTCCATGAAACTGAGCCAGGACCTCGGCGACTGGACCCTCTCCGCGAGCGCCACGGCGACGCCGACCCTCTATACTCCTTCGACCGGCGCGCTCGCCAGCAGCTACTGGTACATAAACCCGAGCTTTAGCGTCAACATCGCCTGGAAGGACATCCCCTTCATGAAGAACACGATCAATTACCAGAGCACGGTGGCCGGAGCGAGCCCGACGCTTTCGTGGTAGCTCGGCAAGGTCTTGAAGGGAGCGGCCGTTCCTGCTATATTTCCTTCCCCACCTCGCGCCCAGGAGTCACCTGCATGATAATGCCCCTCGAGCAGCTCATCGAATACGATCAGAACGCCTACGAACTCACCGTCGCCGTCACCCATCGCGCCTACCAGCTCGCCGTCATCCGGGGCCCCGAAGTCGACAAGATTTCAGGCAAGGTCGTCTCCCTCGCCACTCGGCAGATTTTCACCAGGCAGATCGAATACCGATTGCTGGGCTAGCGCGCGACCATCGGGCTCGTCGCGTTGTCGCTTCCTCGGCAGGACGCTCGCGCGCGGGAAAGCGCGCTCGGCGCCCCGCCTTTGTCGCGCCCGGCGCCGCGCCTGATTCTCGCAAGCACCCTTCGCCGCGGCCATCCGTGGAAATAGGCTGCCGTGGCGCACCGACGGGTATTCGTTGACCGCATGTACGGGATGATGGTGCTCGTCGGGGCGACGGGTGCGGGCAAGACCGCTCTGCTCGACGCGCTCTTCGGTCCGGGCGGGCCGCTGGGCGGCGGGGCGGAAGTGGTGTCGGCCGACAGCATGCAGGCGTACCGCGGGATGGATATCGGCACGGCAAAGCCCGACGCGGAATTCCGCCGGCGCCTGCCGCATCATCTTCTCGATGTCAGGGACCCGGACCGGCAATTCACCGCCGGCGATTTTGTCCGCCTCGCCGAGGAGGCGACGGAATCCATACAGGCCCGGGGCCGCCTTCCGGTCGTGGCCGGCGGCACGGGATATTACGTGCGCAATCTGCTTTTCGGCCTGCCTTCCGCTCCGGCGGCCGACGCGGCGACGAGGGCGGCTGTCGCCGCCGACCTCGCCCGCCTGGGCCCGCTCGCCCTGCGGGCCGAACTCGCGAAGGGCGATCCGGCCTCGGCGGACCGCATCCACGCGAACGATCTTTATCGCCTTACCCGGGCCGTCGAGATTCTCAGGGCCACCGGAAGGCCGCTCGCCGATTTCCTACCGGAGAGGCACGCCGCGGGAGGGGCCGCTCCCGGCGGCCACGGGCTCTTCGTCCATTACCGACGGCATCGCGAAGAACTTGCCGCGCGCATCGCCGCCCGCGTCGACGCGATGTTCGCCGCTGGACTTCCCGACGAGGTCGGGCGTCTCCGCGCCTCGGGTTACGGGAGGGAGTCGCCGGGCATGAAGGCTATCGGTTATGCCGAGTTCTTCGAGCTCGAAGCCGAGGGCCTGACGGGGCCGAAGCTCCTCGCGGCCGTCCGCGCCCGTATCGTCACGGACAGCCTCAAATACGCGAAACGTCAGGAGACTTTCTTTCGCGGGCTCGCGAAGTCGCTGGAGGCGGCGGAGACCGACCGGCGCTTCGGCGTCAGGGTCGTCGATGCCGGGGATTCCGCCGCCGATGCCGTGAGGGTCGCGTCGATGCTCCGCGATGCTCCGATCGGCGAAGACGAGAAGGCGCCGGATGCGTGAGCGCTGGGCACGGGACCTGAATCCCGAGCAGCTCGAAGCCGTCGAGGCGATCGAGGGGCCCCTTCTCATCGTCGCGGGGGCGGGCTCGGGGAAAACGCGGGTCATCACCTACCGCATCGCCCACATGCTCGACGAAGGGATACCCCAGCACGCCATCCTCGCCCTCACCTTCACGAACAAGGCCGCGCGCGAGATGGCCGAGCGCGTCCGCGCCATCACGGGCAAGAAGCTCCAGGGCCTCACCGTCTCCACCTTTCATTCCTTCGGCGTCCAGATCCTCCGCAAGGAGATCCATCGCCTGGGCTATCGGGACAATTTTTCGATCTACGACGAGGCCGACCGCAATCAGCTCATCAAGGACTGCGCCCGCGAGCTCGGCTTCCGCATGGAGAGCTTCGACGCCTGGAAGGTGGGCGCCCTCTTCTCCGAAATCTCCACGGGCATCCGCGACTGGAGCAGGGCCGACGACGCCTATCGCGGCCTCTACGACGACTTCCGCAGGTCGCTGCGCATCTTCAACGCCGTCGACTTCGACGATCTCATCGGCCTTCCCATCGACGTCTTCGACCTCCACCCCGAATCCGCCGAGGAGTGGCGTGGCCGCTACCGCTACGTGATGATCGACGAGTTCCAGGACACCTCTCTCCAGCAGTACCGCATGATGCGCCACATCGCCTCGCACAACATCTGCGTCGTCGGCGACGACGACCAGTCCATCTATTCCTGGCGGGGAGCCAACTACGAGAACATATTGCAATTCGAGCGGGATTTCCCCGGACGCAGGGAGGTCAAGCTGGAGCGGAACTACCGCTCCACCTCCACCATCCTCGACGCGGCCAACGCCATCATCGCGAACAACGACAATCGCAAGGAAAAGGCCCTCTGGTCTCCCGCCGGTCCGGGCGGCCGCCCCATCGAGCTCTACACACCGGGCGACGAGGTCGAGGAGGCCGAATTCATCGCCCGCACGATCAAAGAGATCAAGTTCGAGGAGCGCCGGTCCTGGGAGGACTTCGGCATCCTCATCCGCACGAACAACCTGGCCCGCCGAATGGAGGAATCCCTCCTCGCCGAAAACGTGCCGTACCGCATCTCGGGAGGCACGTCCTTTTTCGGCCGCAAGGAGATCAAGGACCTCATCTCCTATCTTCGAATTCTCGCCAATCCCGACGACGACATAAACCTGCTGCGAATCATCAACACGCCGCGGCGCGGCATCGGAAAGGTCACCATCGAGAAGGTCAACGCGGTGGCAAGGGCCAAGGGCGGCTCCATGCGCAGCGCCCTCGAGCTGGTCCGCGCCGCCGGCTCCGCCGGGGACGGCGAGGGCCTCTCCGAGAAGGCGGTGGCCGACATCGGGACCTTCCTCGATCTTCTCGACGAATGGCGCGAGGAACTCCTCGGGAAGAAGCGCATCGCCGACCGCGTGCGAAAGCTCGTCGACGCCATCGACTACTGGGGCTATCTCATCGAGGAGAACCGCCACAACGACAAGGCCGCGAAGTGGAAGTTCCACAACGTCGAAATCTTCATGAACATGATCAAGGATTGGGAGGAGGACCCCGACAACCTCGATCCGGGGCTCTTCGCCTGGCTCAATCGCATAACCCTTGTGACCCGCGACGACGACTCGGGCGAGGAGGAAGGGAAGGTCAACCTCATGACCATCCACGCGGCGAAGGGCCTCGAGTTCGAGGTGGTCTTCATAGCCGGATGCGAGGACGGCATCATCCCGCACGCGCGCAGCCTGGAAGAGGGCGGTCAGCTCGCAGAGGAGCGCCGCCTCTTCTACGTCGCCGTGACGCGCGCCCGAAAGCGCCTCCTGATCACGAGCTGCGCCCGGCGCCGTCGCCAGAAGGACACCGTCGAGATGGCCCCGAGCCCCTTCCTGTCCGAGATTCCCCCGCATCTGCTGCTCGCCTGCGAGACCTCCTCCGAAACCACCGAGGAGCAGGGCGAGGCCTTTTTCGGCAAGATGGCCGGCATGTTCCCGAAGTCGGAAGGCGACCCTCAGTCGGGGTAGGCCTCCATGATTTCGATGATGTCGGGAAGGATCTCCTTGAAAGAGTCGACGAAACGCGGGTCGAAATGGCGGCCGGACTCCGAGAGGATCTCGTCGGTGGCGCGGTCGACGGGCCAGGGTTCCTTGTAGGGCCGCCGGCTCGTGAGGGCGTCGAAGACATCGGCTATCGCGACGATGCGCCCGATGACGGGAATATCCTCTCCGGCCAGACGCCGCGGGTAGCCGGTGCCGTCCCAGCGTTCGTGGTGAGTCAGCGCCGCGGTCTTCGCCGTGCGGAGCAGCACCGAAGGATGCTCGCCCAGGATGTTCGCGCCGATCTCGCAGTGTTCCCTCATCTTCGCCCGCTCCTCCTCGTCGAGCGCTCCGGGCTTGAGAAGGATCTTGTCCGGGATGCCGATCTTGCCGATGTCGTGCATGGGCGCGGCGTCCAGGATGAGTTCGGCGTCGACTTCGCCGAGGCCGATGGCCAGGGCGAGGAGCTGGGCGCTCTTGCTCATGCGGATGATATGGAGGCCGGTCTCGTTGTCCCGGTATTCCGCCGCCCTGCCGAGCCTCCGGATTACTTCGAGCCTGGTGTCCGTGAGTTCCCTGGTGCGGGCCTGGACAAGGCGTTCGAGATGGTCGCGGTCGCGTTTGAGGGCGAGCTGGTTGCCGATCCTGAGTTTGATGATGTCGGGGTTGAAGGGCTTGGTGATGTAGTCGACCGCCCCGAGGAGGAGGCCCTTGGATTCGTCGCTTTCCTCGGAGAGGGACGTGACGAAGATCACCGGAATCGCCGCCGTGTCGGCATCGGACTTGAGCCGCTCCAGGGTCTGGTACCCGTCCATCTCCGGCATCATGACGTCGAGGAGGACGATGTCGGGGCGCGGTCTGCCCCTCGCGAGGCGGAGGGCCTGGGCGCCGCTCTTGGCCACGATGACGGCGTATTCGTCCTTGAGAATCTCCATGAGCACCTGGATGTTGGCGTTCGTGTCGTCGACGATGAGCACGAGGTCCTTTTCGTTCATCGATCTCCGCCTTTCCGGGAGGGGCCCCGTCTTTCGAGAAGTCCGTCGATGATCGTCCTTGCGCCGTCGATCTCGAACTCCCCGAGGAGGCGCTTCACCGAAGCGAGGTCCGAGGCGAGCGCGGTTTCCTCGGTCTTTTCGCATACCGCGTCGAGGAGCGAAAGGGCGGAGGGCAGGTCGCTGGCGAGAAGTTTTTCGATTTCGGTCAGAGATGTCCGCAATTCATCTTCGTCCGGGCCCTCGAGGCCGCGGGTCCGGACCGCGGAGGCGGTCTGTTCCACCTGGCGTCCCGACTTTTTATCGTGGCGTTCTACCAGGATCGCCATCGATTCCACCGCCGTCGACAGCGCCCTGCGTACCGACTCGATGTCGGCCCCGATGCGCGGGGATGCCTCGCTCTCATTCCACTTCGATCCGGCGGCCGTCCGCGCGGCCAGTTCGCTTCTGAACCCGTTCTCGAGGGTCGCCGCGGTATCCGCGAGGGCCTGGGCGCCGAGCGTGGCCGCCAGGCCTTTGAGCGAATGCGCCTGGCGCCACGCCCGCTCGATTTCGCCGGAGGAAAAGGAGCTTGCGATGGCGGCCGCCATGCCCGCCTGGTCCTGGATGAAGCGGTCGAGGAGTTCGCAGTAAAAATCCAGCCTCCCGCCCACCCGCCTGAGTCCGACGATGGGATCGAGTCCGGGAAGTTTCTCGAGGGAGGGTGCTCTTCCCTCGGTCATCGCGAGGCGCTCCTCGACTCCCTGTGTCCTCCGAGCCTGGGCCGGCGGCCGGGCTCCGCGGGCTTTCCTGCTCACGGTGGCGTAGAGGATGTCGGGCTCCACCGGCTTGGCCAGGCATTCTTCCATGCCCGCTTCGCGCGCGAGCGATCCCGTCTCCTGGGAGATGTCCGCGGACATCGCGACGATGGGCGTATCGTCGAAGCCTTCGACGGACTTGAGCCTCCGGGCTGCCTCGAAACCGTCCATGTCGGGCATCCTAAGGTCCATCAGGACGAGATCGTAGGGCCTTCCGCCGGCTATGGCGGAGCGCGCCAGTTCGATGGCCTCCGCGCCGCCGGCGGCTCCGTCGACGAGATAGCCCCGCTCGCGGAGAAGTTCGTCGGTCACGAGCCGGTTCAATTCGTTGTCTTCGACGACGAGTACCAGCGTCCTCGCTTCGGTGTCCCCGACCTCGGGTGACGGGGCGGCGCCCTGTCGGCTCCGATGTCCCGGGGCGCCGTCGTAGGCGGAAAGGAGGGTCTTGAGTATGGCTCCGGGTCCGGCGGGAGCCGTGAGCACGCCGGTCGGTCCCGCCGAGATGCCGGCGAGATATTCGCCGCATCGGGCGAGCACTTCTTCCGCGTGACCGTAGGGGGCGAGGAGAAGGAGTCGGGGCGGCTTGTCGCCGAAGGCTCCGAGGGTGTCGGGATCTTCGATCGGCGATTCGAGCCGGCCCTCGCGCACCAGGCAGCCGGCGACGAAGAGGTCGGGGGAGCCTTCGGCCAAGGCTCCGAGCAGGTCCGGGCCCGAGGCGTCGAAGGCGCGGGAGCGGACCCCGAGACCCTCGAAATTCGACACAAGAGAATCGCGCCGGAGCGACGGCGGCGCGACCACGAAGGCCGAGAGGCCCGCAATGCCGCGATTTTCGGCGATGTCGCGGAAGGAGCGCCTCTCTCCGATTTCGAATCCGAGTTCGAAGAAAAAGCGGCTTCCGGCGCCCGCTTCGCTTCGGACTTCGAGCCTGCCCCCCATCTCCCTGACGAGCCGGGAGCAGATGGCGAGTCCGAGCCCCGTGCCGCCGAAGCGCCGCGCGGTGGAAGAATCGGCCTGGACGAAGGGCCGGAAAAGTCCGGCCACCTGTTCGGCAGTCATGCCGATGCCGGTGTCCTCCAGGGAAAAGGAGATGCGAAGCCCGTTCCCCGATGCCGCGGCGACGCCCATCGAGAGCCTGATGGAACCCTTGTCCGTGAACTTGACCGCGTTGGTGGCGAGGTTTACGAGTATTTGTTTGAGGTGGAAGGGATCGCCGACGAGGACGTCCGGGAGGTTCGCGTCGATCTCATAGACGACTTCGATACCTTTTTCCTCGGCCTTCGCCGCCGTCGCGAGCGAAACCGCCGAAAGGACTTCGTCGAGCGAAAAGTCGATGCGTTCGATGTCGACCTTGCCCGCCTCGATCTTGGAAAAATCGAGGATGTCGTTGATTATGGCGAGGAGGCCGTCGGCCGATTCCTTGATCCGTGCCAGATAGTCGCGCTGCCGCGGGTTCAGGTCGGTCCGAAGCGCGAGGTGGCACATGCCGATGATGGCGTTCATGGGAGTCCTGATCTCGTGGCTCATGGTGGCGAGAAAGGCGCTTTTGGCCCGGTTCGCCGACTCGGCCTCCTCCCGCGCGCTCTCCGCCATCCGCTGGGCTTCGATGAGTTCGGTCACGTCCTCCTTGACGGCCAAGAAGTGGGTGATCCTGCCTTCGTCGTCCACGATGGGGGCGATCGAAGCCTGTTCGATATATTCGGCCCCGTTTTTTTTCCGGTTGATGAATTCGCCCTTCCAGATATTTCCCGCGAGGATCGTGCCCCAAAGCTTCGCGTAGAATTCCTTCGACTGCCTGCCCGACTTGAGGATGTTGGGGGTCCGGCCGATCACATCCTCGAGCGTGTACCCCGTGACTTCGGTGAAGCGCGGATTGACGAACTCTATGACTCCCCTCCGGTTGGTGACGATGACGCTCACCGGGCTCTGCCGGACGGCGAGGGACAGCTTCCGGATCTCCTCCTCGGCCTGCTTGCGCACCATGAGGGTGCCGATGCTCCGGGCGATCGCCGAGGCGAGTCCCACCGCGCGGGCGTCCCGTTCCGGTCCGGTTTTCAGGCCGAAGGCCAGCACCGCGAGGACCCGGTCGGCGGCCGCGACGGGCACCGCCCAGATCGACGCGAAGCCCGCCCGTTTCGCGGCCTCGAGCCGGAGGAAATCCTCGGGCGAGGCTCCCGGCACGTTCTCGATCCAGTCGCTGTGACGGCTCGCCCAGACTCTCCCCGGCAGGCCCTTGCCCGATTCGAAGGCGAGGTTGCGGGACAGGGCGGCGAAGTCGTCGAGTCCCTTCTCGTCGGCGTGCCACGAGGGGCCGGCAACGAGGCGCTGCCCGTCCGAATCGGGAATCCAGGATTCGCCGTAGATGCTGCCCGTGGCCTCGCAGACGAGGCGGAGCGCCGACGTGAGGGCGGCCGCGTAGCTCGGCGCTTCGGAAATGGCCCCGAGTATGGACTGATGGAGGAGGAGTTCTTCGGTCCGTTCGCGGACGAGATCCTCGAGCCGCGTCCGGTAGTCGTGGAGCTGCTCCTCGGCCTTCCGCTTTTCCGTTATGTCCTGGACGATTCCCTCGATTTCGGTCACTTTCCCGTCCGCCTCGGCCTTCATGCGGGTGACGGCGTGATGGTGGCGGACGGAGCCGTCTTCGAGCACGACCCGGTATTCGGTCGCGACGCCGTCGCCCGAAGCCAGGGCCTGCGCCGTCAGGTCCGATCGGATCCACGTGTCGTCCGGGTGGGTGAAGGAACGCACGCGTTGGAGGGTCATGCCCCCCTTGGCGGGGTCGAGGGCGTGGATCCGGTAGAGTTCGTCGGACCAATACACGCTGTCCGTCGCGGCATCCCAGTGGAAGTAGCCGAAACCCGCCAGGCGCTGGGCGTCCTTGAGCCGGCGCTCGCCTTCGACGAGGGCGTTCTCGGCGGCCCGTCTCGCGGTGATGTCGGATCCCACTGAAATAACCGTCTCGATCGCGCCCGCCTGACCGCGTTGATAGGCATGCCGCCATTTCATGAGATGCCGCGCGCCCTGGGAGTCCACGATCCAGTTTTCGTTGGTCGAGACAGGTTCCGCCCGGCCCGCGACGAGGTCCGCGAAGAGGAGCTTGAGTTTCACCGCCTCCTCGGGAACATGGGTCGTGTCGAACCAGCTCTTGCCCACGACGCTCTCGTCCCCGGCGCCGAGCAGTTCGCGGGCCTTCTTGTTGAGGAACTTGATCAGACCGTCGCGGCCGATGGCCACGAGCACGACTTCGGCGATATCGAGGTAGACGCCATAGCGGTTTTCCATCGCGGACGCCTCGGGGCAGGCGCCGCTATCGGGCATCGCCGAATCGCCCGACGACGCCGCGCCGTCCCGGCGGGGTCGCGGATTATCTTTCGCCATCGTGTCAGTCTTACCCAGTCGCCGGAATACCGCAAGCCGCTCGGCATGTCATTTCAGCTTCCGAGGCCTCTGTCTCCCTCCACGCGGAGCCAACAGAGTTCATGACGGTTGTGCCAAAGATGGACTATGCGGGATCCGGGGATGGAGGCGAAACGCGCGGTCGTCGAGCGGTCGAAGTCGGAGCCCTGCATCTTGATCGTGCAAACCATGTTCCTGGCCAATCCAGAGTCAGCCCAGCGTTCGGCCCAGGCAAGGAGGGTCTGCGGGTAACAGATGACATCCGAGAGGAGCCAATCGAGGGGGCCAACCTCCTCGGGGCGCAGCGCGAAAGCGTCGCCTCTGCGCGTTTCGACGCCGGGCAGAGCCGCTATCCGGGGGTCGAGATCGGCGCGGTCGACAGCCGTCACCGAGGCGCCGAGCCTGGCAAGCGCCCAGGTCCAGCCGCCGGGGGCCGCGCCTGCGTCGAGGCAGCGCTCGCCCGGGCCGGGCTTCTTTCCCGCGAGGACAAGCGCCTCCCAGAGTTTGCGGTACGCCCTGCTGGGCGGGCCTTCGTGATCCTCCTCGAATTCGAACTCGCCGTTGGGGAAGGGACTCGAGCACGCGGGCGAGGCGAGCATCAGCCCCTCATCGAGGAGGGTGAAGGCGCCCATCGGGACGTCGGGGGCGGCGAAGGGGAAGGGCTTGGGCTTGGAGGGAAGCGGAGGGAGCCTTTCGGCCACCAGGGCCGTTCGGCGGTGGAGCCGGGCGGGGAGGGGAGCCCAATTCCGCTGAATGTCACGCAGCTTGTCGGCGGCGTCCCGGACCGAGGAGTATTCGATGAGGATCGGCGAAAGCCAGACGTTGCGGGTCCACCAGGCCCTCCTCCGCTCTCCGAGAACGGTGATGAGTTCGCCGTCGACTCGGTCCCTTTGGGGCAGTTCGTCGAGGAGGTGGTCCAGGAATCCGCGCGCGGCATGGTAGCAAAAGCCGCCGAGCTCCCGCCTGATCACGCCGGTCCCCGGCGATCGGTCGCGGTCATATCAGCCTTCGGCTCCGCGCGGCGGCGACGATCTCGCGGTTCCACCTGTTGCCTTCGAGGAACTGGTTTTTGAGGGAGGCCTCGTCCATCCTGAGGGTTCTGGTCTGCAGCGCCTTCCAGGCCCGCGAAATGAGGGTGCCCGGGTCCACCGGCGGATGTTCGATCGTCTCGCAGGCGATGAAGGCGAACCAGTCGTAGAGATGGGCCTGGGGGTGATAGGCAGCGATCCGCCCCTCGCGGCTGCGCGTGGCGAGCTGGGCTATCCGCGCCGGATCGCCTTCGGCCATTGAGTGGACAAAGGCGGCGAAGGCCGTCGCCTGATCTTCGAGATAGGAGCAGCTCGGCCACAAACCGAGACAGGGGCCTTCGAGCAGGTCGAATCCCGAAATCCAGCTGAGGGCGTCCACCGGCCGATAGAGGCGCCGCGGCATGGCATCGAGGGAAAGGTCGGCCAGGCGCGAAGCCTCGACCCAGTCGCCCTCCCATGAGGTGAGCTCGGCGAGGAACCAGCAGGCCTCCGCGTCTTCGAGCCTCCCGGCGAGTCTCGAGCGGGCGCGATTGCCCATCCCCGACCATGCGGCGGAGCGGCCGGCCCAGACCGTGGCGCGTTCCGCGACCGCGTCGGCTCCGATGGCGACGGCTCCCTCCGCTATCCCGTCGAAAGTCTCCTCGGCCCTGCCGTAGCGGCCGAGTTCAAAATCGAGCCGGGCCGCGGCGAATTCCGCTCCCAGGGACCAGTCCGGCCTGAAGGCGGAGCGTGCGGCCTCGGCCGCCGCTTCGATCCTGAGCCCCGCCCGCTTGATGTCTCCCAAGGTGAAAGAGGCTCCCGCGGCGGCGAGGGACGCGAAAAAGGTTTCGAGTTCGTCGGGTATCGCCTGGGCCATTTCTCCGGCGTTCACGAGGTAGTCATAACCCTCGGGGATCTGCCCTCCGGAAAGGGCCGAAAGGCCGAGGAGCCGGTGGGCCTTCGCTTCGGTGCGCAGCGCCCCCAATTCGTGCAAGCGCATGATCGCCGAACGGATCTGCGAGGCGTCGACGCGCAGGGAGCCCCTCGAGAAGTCGTCGATCGAACGGGCCAGCGTGGATATCGCCCGGCCCAGGCCGCCCGCGGGTTCCTTCGAGGCTTCGACGGAGAAGGCGGCGACGGCCTCCGCGGCCGCGTCGCCGGAATCCTCCGTCCAGGATCGGAAAAGGGATATGCAGGTGTCGAAGGCGGGGCTCGGCGCCAGAACCTCGCTCCGGTCCAGCGAGGGGCCTCCTGTGATGTCGGCCGCCACCGCGTCGAGGAAGGGGGCCGCCCTGCCCCGCTCCTCGGGATCGGCTTCGACCAGGCGCCTGTTGAGGGCGAGGGAGGGAAGGATCTGTCTCTTGGCAAGCAGATTTTTCAACTCCGACGCGAAGGCACGGTCGATGGCGCCGTGATCGCCCGCGGTCGCCGCCATCCACTCGGAAAGTTCGGGGCGGGTTATCCGCGGCCGTTCGCCGACGTCGACGATGCCGAGGGCGGCCAGGGATTTCGCGATGAGGGGCCGGATGCCGCGACAGTAGCCGGCCTTTTCCATGAAAGCGTCAAAGGAGGCGTCGTCGAGGAGATCCTCGGCGAGCGAGACGGCGCGGAGCCAGCCGCCGAATTCCTCCGGCAGGGTTTCGACGGCCATGGAAACGAGGCGCTCCGTATCGACGACCGAGCCGTCGACGGGTGAGCCGTCGACGGGTGAATCGTCGAATCCGTTATCGGGAGTCGCGGACCGATGGGCCGCCAGCCTCAGGGCGAGGACGAGCCTGGAGCTTTCGGCCCGCGCGGTCGCCGCGAGAGAGGGGGCCAGGGAAGTGTCGCCGAGGGCCAGGGCGCCGAGTCGCGCCGCTTCGGCGATCGCCCGCGGGCTGATGGGCGGCACCGCGACGGTCCGGATGAACCCCTGTTTGAAGCCTCTCGGCGCTGCGCCCGCGGTGGCCACGATGGGCGGCAAAAACGGCGAGGGTCCCGAGTTTTTCCCCTCGAGCATCTCCGCAAGCAGTTCCAATGCCTCGGACGAAAAGGAGTCAAGCGCCTCGAAGACCAGCCATCCGGATTTTTCCGGTGCCGTCGCGGCCATGGCCTCGAAAGCCGAACGGGCATATCGCGCGTAAGCCTCCAGGAGAGCGGGGGAGTGGCGTCGGCGGCAAAGCCCTGCCGCGACGAGGCGGCCGGCGAGGGCGGGGGTCGAAGGGTCGTCCGCCCGGGTCGGAATCAGGCGGAGAAATGGCGCCAGCGGGGACGAGACGGCGCCCGCCCCGGCCCTCCGCGGTTCGGGAAGGGTTCCCGCCATTTTCCGGAGCGCCGCGTCGAGGACGGCCTTGGGCGCCTCTCCCGGTCCCGTGACGAGGAGCATTCGGCGGGGCGAAGCACCTTCCTTCAGGCCCTCGAGTTCGGAGGCCACACGATCGACGGCATCGGCGTCGGGTTCCGGCGGTCGCCACTCCGCCGGAACGACGGGATCGTGGAAACTGTAACCGAGAACAGGTCGAACGGGCGGTTTTGGGTTGCCGGACCGGACGAAGCGCGCCGCGAAAGAGGCCGCGCGGTCCGTCGCCCAGACTCCGTCGGCCGGAAGGTCGAGCCAAAGACGGTCGAGGGCCTCGGCGACTTCGGCGATCTCCCCTTCGGATTTTTCGAGGATGAGCGTATAGCCATGGAGGCGGCGGGCGATGGTCCGGAGCGCCTCACCGATCCGGCGGAGGGCTTCGGTGGCGCGGAGCAGGGCGCAACCTATATTTTCCGGGAAGGAAAGGATGAAGCGTTCCTCCATCCACCTGCCCTTACCGCCCAGATCGGCAGCGGCGTCTTTCACGGCAGCTTCGAGAAGGGTCAGGATTTCTCCGTCGGTCATCCCGATCTGCCGACGGTATGGAAGGCGGAGGTAGATGAAGATCATACCGACCCCTGAGCCGATTCCAAGAGTTGGTCCCTGACGACGGACAAGTACGTCGTCAGAAAATCGGCTTTGCATTTGCTCCGGTTTCTTCGAAACCGTACGCAAATGTCGCATTCCAAGGTGGCTTTCCCAAAAATCGTCCGACTTTTGATAAAGTTCCCCCTGTCTCGCGGACACCGCGTGTCTGTCGTCGATGCGGGCCGACCCCGAGGGCGCGGACGGACCGGCTCCCTCGACGATACAGCGGAACCCGAGCGGCGGTCGACAGGAATCCGAGCCTTTCGCGCCCCGTCGGGGCTTCGCGGCGCCATTCTATCGTCCATCGAGGAAAAGCGCGCGTTGACTCCTCAGGTGGCGGATGCTAGACTTCCGCTACCGTGAGTCCTCCGGAGAGGCGGACGTCGGCGCTGCAACCCCGGCAGAGGATGGGCCCATGGATCTGGAAAGTGTAGCGAGGGCGCTCGGCGGGCCCGAACTCGTCAAACTCTCGATAGCCGCAATACTCATCATCGCCTTCACGTTCTGGCAACGTATGGAAGCCGAGGGCGTGATGCGCGGTTTCATCGCGCTGGCGGTGGCGGCCCTGCTTCGCGACATACTCTGGCAGTTCCTGCCGAGGCCGGCCCTCTACATCGCTTCGGACCTCGTGCTTTTCGCGATCCTGGCCCTCGCCTTCGGACTGCCGCTCGGCAGGAGTCTCAAGCTTTGGGCCGCCTCGGGCATATCCCTGCTCGCCGGCATCCTGGCAGTTCTGTCCGACGTTCTCGGCAGCGATATCCTTCCCCCGGTCGTCTTCCTTGTCGGTGGCCTCGCTCCGATCGCGGTATTATTTCTGTACGGCACGGGTAGAAAAGACATCTCCGCCGGACAGGGTGGTCGCCTCCTTAGAAGGGTTCGCTTTCCCCTGGCGATTGTGAGCTTTGCCTATCTCATCGCCGAAGCTTTCGTGGTGCCCACGGGCGCCTGGTTCCACTTTGCGGTCGTGTCGGCGTGGTATGGCTCCATCGCCCTTATCGGCTTTCTTTTCGTCGACATCCTCCGTTCGGACCTCGTCAATGCGGTGGGTTATTACGAGGAGTCGGTGGATTCGCTGTACGAGCTCTTCACCGCCACCGGTTCGGTCATCAAATCGGGTTTCTCGCTCCAGGAAGTGCTCGACGGACTCATCGGCGTTTCCGTCGAGCGGACGGGCGCCGACGGCGGCATCGTCCTTCTTACCGAAGAATTCGAGGAAGTCGTCGCGGTCCGGGCGATGCAGGGTCGCTTTCCACCCCCTTACAAACTTCCCGAAAGCCTTCCGAGGGAGGAGGAACGCGTCGTTTCCCACCTCAAACACGCTCGTTTCAGGTTGGGGGAGGGCTTTTTCGGCGAGCTCGCGCGCGATGGCAGCTCCATCCTCGTTCCCGACGCCCTCGGCGACGATCGCTTCCCCCGCAACGGGGATGAGGAGTGGCTCAGGCTCCGTTCCCTCATGGTGGCTCCTCTGTCGGCGCGCGACCAAGTCATCGGCCTCGTCGCCGTGGCCCGCATCGGCGAAGAACCTTTTTCGGAAAGGGACTTCGACCGGCTCAAACTCCTGGCGAACTTCGGCGCCATTTCCGTGTCCGACGCGTTCACCTTCCTTGAGGCGGCGGAGCGCGGCGACATCGACCGTGAAGCCTCCATCGCGGAGGAGATCCAGCGCACGGTCATACCCCGAAGGCTTCCCGAGCTTCCCGGACTATCCTGCGGCGTCTTCACGAACTCCGCGCGCGGCGTCTGCTCGGACTACTACGACATCGTGCGCGTCCGGGGGGACCGCAGCCTCGTGGCATTTGGCGACGTGGCGGGCAAGGGGGTGCCCGCCGGTCTCGTCATGGTCATGGTGAGGGCCATTCTCCATCTGATCGTGAACTCGACGAAAGATGTCGCCACGCTCATGGCCTGGGTGAACCGAGGGCTTTCCGGCAAGGTCGACATGGACCACTTCACCACGTTGAGCCTCCTTCTCATCGAGCCGGACTCCGGCGAGTTCGAATACGCGAACGCGGCGCACCAGCCCCTCGTGATCTATCGGAAAGAGTCCGACAGCCTCGAATCCGTCGACATAAAGAGCATACCGATCGGAGTCGAGCCGGCCAGCGAATATGTCTCGCGCAGGATCAAACTCGGGCGGGGCGATATTCTCCTCCTCTATACCGACGGCGTCATCGAGGCGATGAACGAACACGGCCGGCAGTTCGGCAGGAAGAACCTCGGCAACGCCCTCCTCCGCGTCCGTGAACTGGGGGCGAAGGAGATCGCGGAGGCGATCAAAGGCGAGCTGGAGGATTTTTCCGGGGCGTCCCGACGACACGACGATCAGACGGTGTTGGTCATCAAGGCCAGGAATCAGTAGGAGCGCGCAGCAATGGAACTCAAGATCCGCAAGAGCGGGGAAAGCTACATCATCGACGTGAACGGCGAGATGGACCTTTACAACTCATATCGGCTCAAGGAACTCGTCATGAAGATGCTCGAGAAGAAAGTCGAGCGCTTCATCGTGAACCTCGAGCAGGTGGATTACATCGATTCGAGCGGCATCGGCGCCCTCATCTACATCTGTTCCACCATCAAGAAGATGAATCTTCGTCTGGTGATCACCAACATCCACGGCTCGGTGAAGAAGGTGATCGAGCTCACGAAGCTCATGGGCTATTTCCCGATCATGCCGACGATCGAAGAAGCACTCGTCAAGCTGGAGGAATAGGATGACGAACGAGAACCTCGCGAACGGCGTCCTCGAGATCAGGGTCGACGAGAACGCGCCCCTCTTCAACAGGACCGGCATGCTCCACAAGGAATTCCCCTCCGACTTCCGCCAGATCCGCTACTTCACCCTCCTCATCGTCCAGTCGGCCCCTCCCGAGATCAAGGAGATCAACCTCCTGGAACAGCAGATTTCGGAAGTCATCAAGAACGCGGTCAAGCACGGCAACCACTCCAATCCCGAGAAGAAGGTGAGCGTCTGGTACGAATTCAGCCCCGAGCACGCTCACCTGATCGTCGAGGACGAGGGCAAGGGATTCCAGGATCTCGAAAAGTGGAACCAGTTCAACCGCAACCGCCAGAGCTGCCTCGACAAGCAGGACTTCGAGTCCCTCGCCGATTTCGTCTCCTTCAGATCCATCACTTCCGACGACAACGACGGCGGCAACGCCCTCTTCGCGGCGCTCGAATATTGGGACGGTGGCTTTATTTTCAATCAGAAGCGAAACAGCGTCGCCATGCTCAAGCGCTTCCCGAAGAGGCGTCACGGGGCATAGCCGACCCGGAGCAGGCTTCGCACAACCCGTAGATCGTCAGGGAGTGGGTCTGCATCTTGAAGTGCTCGTCGCGGGCTATGCGATTGAGTTCGCTTTCGCCCATGCAGAAATGGAATTCGCTGATCTTTCGGCATCGCAGGCAGGCGAGGTGATGGTGGTGTCCGTCTCGGCCCAGTCGGGGACCGCAGACGCGGTAGAGTCTGGTTCCGTCCATAAAGTCGATGGAATCGAGGACCCGCTGGTCCACGAGACGTTTCATGCAGCGGAACACCGTCGCCCGGCCTATGGTCGGGCTCGTCGAGCGAAGATCTTGCCAGAGTTCTTCGGCCGTGAATCCCGTGCCGCTCAGGGCAAGGCCGGCCAGCGTATGGGCAAGCAGTCTGCGCTGCGTCGTGCTGCGCTGTGCCGATTCGTCGATGAGAGCTTCGATGGAATCCTCTATTTCTCCCACCCTCTCGCTGGATAACTCATTTCCTTGTACCATATCGCGCCTTTCCTTTATCCATGGCTGTGGTGAGAAACCTCACGATCGGCGTGGGCCGGTTGTCGGACTTCCGAACCGGAAATCAAGCGCTTCCAGACTAACGAGATCAGATATAAAAAGGAAGAAAAGAACGAAATGTAAAACCCGACCGGAACGTGATGCCAAGGTCCGAAAAATTCCAAGGTTACGCCGAGCCAGACGATCGCCACCCCGAAAGTCGCCGCGAGCGCGATCGTGGCGAAGGGTCTTCGCCCGAAATTCACCGCAGAGGCCGCCGGAGCCAGGAGCAGCGACACGGCCAGGAGGATTCCGATCATCAGCACGCTGATGGCGGTCGCTATCGCGAGGAGGGCCAGGAAGATGACGCCAAGGCCGCGCAGGGGGACGCCGCGGACCTCCGCGACGGTCGGGTCCACCGAGGCGAAAAGGAGCGGACGGCCGATCACGACGAGGCACGCGATGACGAGAGCTCCGAGCGCCAGGGTGATCAGTATGTCTTCCACGCTGACACTCATGAGCGAGCCGAAGAGCACGCCCACTCCCGCCGCCGCGTGGGACGCGCTCGAATGGGCGTAGAGATTGAGGAACAGGACGCCGAGGCCCATGGCGAAGGACAGCACTATGCCTATTTCTATGTCGCGTCCGCGCATGCGCTCGCTGAACTGCCCGAGGCAGAGCACCGCGCCCAGACCGAGGACGACCATCCCCGCGAGAGGATTGACGCCGATCAGGGCCGCGCCGGTCGCCCCGGCGAAACTTATGTCGGTCAGGGCTTCGCTGGCGAAGGCCAACGCGCGCAGCACGAGAAAGTAGCCGACGACGGCCGCGACGACCGCGACCGTCGTGCCGCCCAGCATCGCGTTGGCGAAGAGCTCGGACCTGATCATGCCTTCCATGTCCGTCCCTCCCGACCGAATGTCGAGCCCAGCGCCTGGACCGTCCGAAGTCCTGCGTAGCCGAGAAAGGAGAGCGCGGCGACGAAGAAGCTCACCGGCCAGCTCGCGCTCATGCCGGCCATGAGGATGCTCATAATTACGATGATCTGCCCCAGGACGAGAGCCAGGGCGACGATCGCTCCGGGGCGGCGGGATAGCCTCATCGCGATCGCGGGTGGGGCCACCATGAGCGCGAAAACGAGGAGGGCGCCGGTCACCTGCACCGAGGTGGTCACCGTGACGGCGACCAGCACCATGAAGACGACGTTCAGGAAGGCGATCGGCAGGCCGCGTGCCGCGGCCTGTTCGGGATCGACGGTATAGAAGAGCAGCGGCCTGAAAAGGATCGTCATCGCCGCCAGCGTGATCAGGGTGAGTATGGCGCTGGCGAGGACCTGCTTGGCCGAAATGCCCAGAATGCTGCCGAAAAGTATCGCGTAGACTCTCTGTGCGTAACCGGAATAGGAGGCAAGGAAGAATACGCCCAAGCCGAGGGCGAGGGACATGACTACGCCGATGCCGATGTCGCGCTCGCGGTGCTCCCCCCCGAGAAAGGCGAAAACCAAGGCCGCGATCAAGATGAAGGCGAAAAGCCCCAAGACCGGTTCGAAGCCCAACAACACCGCCCCGGCGGCCCCGGCGAAGCCGATGTTCGGCAGGGCGTGGCAGGCGAAGGTCATTCCCCGGTTGATCAGGAAAAAACCGACGAGTGTGGCGCCGAGGGCGGTCAGGGAGCCGGCCAGGAGAGCGTGCTGCATGAAGGGATAGCGGAGGAGATCGATCATACTCTCAAATCTCCGCCCCTATCACGAATAGGCGTCCGAGGGACCGCACGACCTCGACCCGGCTTCCGTACAGGGCGCTCAGACTGTCGGTGGTGATGACCTCCTCCGGCTTGCCGACCCGGCAGCGCTGGTTGGCGAGATACATGATGCGATCGACGAAGGGCAGGAGCGGATTCACGTCATGGGCGACGAGGAGCACCGTGACACCCCGGCCCCGACATGTCCTGTTCACCAGCGAGACGATATCCTGCGCGTGATGGATGTCGAGGCTCGCCAGGGGCTCGTCCAGCAGGAGGAGGCTTGGCTCGGAAAGCAGGGCCTGGGCAAGTATCATCCTTTGGCGCTCGCCCCCCGAAAGCCTGCCGAAGGGGACTTCGGCGAGGTGGAGAACATCCACTTCATCCAGGGCCCGGTCTATGCGTTCCCGGCGCTTCTTGCCTCCGAGTCCCGGCCCCCAGCGGTGCCCGTCCAAGCCGAAGCCCACGATATCCCGCGAACGCAGGACCATCGCCGATTCCAGGGAGTGGAATTGCGGCACATAGCCGATCTGCCGATTGCCGAGCTTCGGAGAGCGGCCGAAGACTCCGATGGATCCTTCGGCCGGTCGGAGGAGTCCGAGCAGGGCCTTGAGCAGGGTGCTCTTCCCCGCCCCGTTGGGCCCGAGGACGGCGACGAACTCGCCTTCCCCGATCTCGGCGTCCATTCCCGCCTGGACCGTTGTTCGACCCAGGCGGATGGTCACATCGCGAAGCTCCACGGCGTTCCGGGACGAATCCATGCCGCTATTTCCCGAGAGCTGCTACGAGGGCGTCCAGCTCGTCGGACATCCATGCCTGATAGTGCAAACCCGTGGGCATGGTTTCCGTGACCGGCACGACGGGAATCCCCGCCGCCTTCGCGTCGTTCTGCAATTTGGTGGTGATGTCGGTTATCGTCTGCTCGTTGTAGACGAGAGCCTTCACTTTTTTCCCGACGATCTGGGCTTCGGCGAGGACGATACTGTCGGCCGGGGGGTCGTTGCCTTCGGCGACAGCTTTCTGGAATTCCTCGGGAGTCAGGACGGAGAGACCGAGAAGTCTTGCCTGGTACTGGTAGATCGTTTCGGTGAGTGCGATAGGGCTGTTCGCGTATTTGGTCCTGAGCCGCCCCAGCCGGCTCTTGAAGGTTTCGATCGAAGCCTTGAAGTCATCGAAATTCCCGTTGAATGCCGCCGCGTCATCGGGGTCGATCTTGGCGAGCGCGTCCTTCGCCGCCCGGGCTATCGCGATCATATTGTCGGGGTCGTACCAGATATGCTCGTTGTCGGGGATTTTCGTCGTGGCGATATCGAAGCCCTTGAGCACCATTCGGCCGCGGTCCGGCGAGGCGGCGACGAGCTTGTCCATCCAGTCATCGTAGCCGCCGCCGCTTTCGATCACGAGGGACGCGTCCGCGACGAGCTTCGCGTCGGCCACGTTCGACTCGTATTCGTGCGGATCGACATTCGGGTCCGACATGATGCTGGTGACATTCACCTTGTCGCCGCCGATCTGTCCGATCACGTCGCCATAAAAGTTTTCGGCGGCGACCGCTTTGACGGTGATCGCGGTCGCCGGAGCGGCCGCGAAGAGGAATCCGAAGAGCAGGAGGGGCAGCATCGACAGCCTCCCCAATGGAAGCTTTTGTGGATATCCGGCCATGAACGTCTCCTTCGGCGCAGTGGATGTCGATAACGATACGACGTATCGACAAGCTACGCAGATCGCGAAGGATTGTCAATGAGATCGAATATCAATAGCGGCGGTCGAAATCCCAGAGAGATATCGCTCAGGCTTTCTTGATGTCGAAATCGATGATGGCCTTTTTCACCGCGAGCCCCTCCACCGAGAGGCCGTCCGCGTCCGTGAAGGGGCGGCCATAGAGGGTTTCGAAAAGAAAGCGGAAATCCTCAGGCTGGATGCCGTCGTATTCGAGGCCGTAATAGCTCTGGTCGCTTTCGCTCCAAGTCCTGCGGACCACGGCCGAGGCTTTGACTTGGCGCTCCCCGATGGTGAAGGCCAGATCGAGGCGGGACTCCGGGCGAAGGGCGGCGCCGATTTCCTTGGAGTCGTTCGCGAAGAGAAGGCCCCCGGCCGAGACGTCGAGCACGCGGGCGCTGATTTCGGAAGGCTTGCGTGGCGCCCCCTTGAAGTA
>Ga0187814_10000001_pt1 | contig 57084 bp, 47 predicted proteins | sample NC_S_4_FD_132450 | JGI IMG/M metagenome (GOLD analysis project Ga0187814, IMG submission 132450) | Wetland sediment microbial communities from Neuse River Estuary, North Carolina, USA - ASW-S_4 | ecosystem: Environmental > Aquatic > Freshwater > Wetlands > Sediment | place: USA: North Carolina... | reverse complement strand
GCAGCCGAGGCGGCGACGAAATCGCGATGGGCGGCGGTGTCGCGCGCCTTCCATTCGGCGTATTTTCCGACGGCCTGGGCGCTCGAGACCGGCGCGGGTCCGGCACGGAGCGACAGATCGAGGCTCGAAAGCGACGCGCTGGCGGCATCGGGGAGGGGCGACCAGCCCGGCGACGCTCCTCCCTCGAAGATGCCGGCGCCGCCGAAACAGGAGGCGGCGACATCGTAGCCGGAGCCCCTGCCTCCCTGGGCCAGCCTGTGGGCCGAGAGTGTGGCGGTGAACACCGCCTTTACGAGGTCGTCCCGTTCCGGGCCCCCGCCCCGGGAGCCCAGGAGCTCGAAGAGGGCGGCGCAAAGGCCGACCGCGACCGCGGCGCTCGAACCGAAACCCAGTTTCGAGCCGTCTCGGGCGAAGAACGCGGAGCTGTCGATATCGATTTCGGCATTTCCAAAGCGGCGTCCCGGCGCCGGAGCGCCGACCGCGGCCATGCAGGCGGCGATCAGGGGCGGCGTCGGCGAGTCGCCCTCGCTCCAGACGAAGGCGGAGGCGCCCATCCGTCCGGCGATCCGGAGGCCGCCGGCGGCCCTCGGCTTCGCCTCGACGTAGGCGCGCGGCGAGCAGGCGAGGGCGACGCCGATTCCGCCTTCTTCGGTGACCGCATATTCGCCGATGACGAGGAGGTTCGCCGGAACGCTGAGGGCGATCGACATGGCCTTCTGCTTCAGGAATGAAGGCCGCGGTCGGGACCCTTCGGGGCGGCCGCGAGCGAAGGGGTCCGGTGGGCCGGGAACGGGGCGCCTTCGTCCAGCATGAAAGTTTCGGGTCCGGCTCCGACCCGCGCGACGAGGAGGTCGATGCCCGGCACGGCGGCTCGAAGCGCGTCGAGCACCCTTTCGAGATCGCCGTCCAGACACATGACCTTGACCTGGGGGCCAGCGTCCATCGTCTCCCACGCCCCCACGCCCCCCTCGCGCAACGAAGCGCAGGCTCGGATCAAGGCAAGGCTTCCGGGCAGCCAATAGAGGAGGGGGGGGTCGGCGGCGAGGGCCGAGGCGTGCATCCGCGAGTAGGACAGCCGCATGGCCGCGCCGAGTCCCTCGAGATCGCGCCGTTCGAGGGCTTCGCGCGCCCGCTCCAGGAGGCGGGGGGCGTCGGCGATCCATCCGGCGTAATAGGGGCTCGTCTCCTTGGTGGCCGCCATGGCGGCCCGGCTCGAGTGGGGCTTTTCGGCGCGCGCGACGATGGCGGCGACGACGCGCAATTCGGGCCAGTGGCTTTCGGGCAGGAGGGGGACGGCCCGAAGCGCCCCCTCGGGAAGGAGGGTAAAGCCTCCATACACGGCCCTTGCGGCGCTCGCCGAGCCGATGCGGGCGATTTCGGACAGCGTTTCGAGTGGAGGCGGGGACTTGCCCTCCATCTCCCCGACGAGGCGGGCGCAGGCGAGGGCGAGGGCCGCGAAGCCGGAGGAGGAGCTGGCGAAGCCGGAGCTTCCGGGAAAGGAGTTCCTGCTTTCCGCGTCGAAGCGCAGGGAAGAGCCCAGTCTGGATCGCAGTTCAGCGAAAAATGACTCGTATCGGCCGACGGGAAGCTCCCGGCCGTCGACGGTGACGCGATCGGAGCGATCCGTCGAGGGGCGAACCACCGTCGTCGTGTCGAGGCCTCCCAGGGCGACCGCGAGGCTCGGCGTCGCCGGAAGATTGACGCCGCCCTCGAGCTTGCCCCAGTACTTCACCAGCGCGAGACTCGGCGAAGCCCGACACGCGGCCCTCGGTCCGCTCCTGTCCCGCATCGACCGCTAGACTCCGCGATACAACTGCCCGACCCGAAACTTCTCCAACAGCGATTCGGCCTCGTGCATCGAGTAGCGCTTTTCCAGGGTCATCGCCTGGGCGACGGCGGCGATCTCCGTTCCGCGCGCCCCGGCCATGTAGGCTATCCGCGGCGCGTGGTAGCGCATGTGACCCCTCTGGATGCCGCCGGTGACGAGGGCGAGGAGGGCCGCGAAATTCTGCGCCAAGCCGAGGGACGCGGCGATGCGCGCCAGGGTCTGGGCGCCGGGATTCCCGAGCAGGCGGAGGGCCAGCCTGCTCGTCGGATGGAAGGCCGCGGCTCCGCCGACGGCGCCGAAGGACAGCGGAAGCTCGATTTCGCCGACGAGAGCCCCCTCTTCGACGCGCCAGCTCGACAGGGAGCGGTAGCGGCCATCTCGGGCGGCCCAGCCGTGCGCCGCCGCCTCGATGGATCGGCAATCGTTGAAAGTCGCCAACGCGAGGGCCGAAATGCCGTTCATGATCCCCTTGTTGTGGGTCACCCCGCGGCTCGAATCCTCGTCGGCGACGCGCGTCGCCATTTCGATGCGCCTGGCTATTTCCATGCCGTCGCCGCCGGCTCCCGTCGTGCCGCCCAGGACGGAAAAGGGGATGGAGCAGCGCGCCCATCCGCGCCTGTCGGTCGCCGCGTTCGAGAGGATGCACATCAGCCGCTTTCCTCCCGACAGTTCCTCGACCAGGGGGCAGATGCCCTCGGCGGCGGTGTTGAGTATGTTCGCGCCCATGGCGTCGCGAACGTCGATGGCGAGATTTACGCGCGCGATGCCCGTCTTCGGAAGACGGTCGACGGTCATGCCCCTGAAGCCTCCGCCCCTCGCGGGCAGGGATCCGAGCAGGGGCTGGATTTCCGCCCCTATCCGCAGCGAGGCGTCGGATAGCCTTTCGAGGCCCTCGTCGGTCGCTCCTTCGAGGAATATCTGGGTGACCATCACCGGTTCGGTGGCCCGGCTCTCGAATCCTCCGCCCTTGGCGACGATGCGCGCCGCGTAGCTGGCGGCGGCTATGATCGAAGGCTCTTCGGTGGCCATCGGCAGGTCGTATTTGATCCCGTCGATGAGAAAGCCGTGCGCGACGCCGAGGGGGATGGGAGCATAGCCGATGGACGATTCCACCATGAGGTTCGAGAGTTCCACGAGGGACTCGTCGCGCCCGGTGGACTCGAATTCGTCGAGATCCGATTCGGTCCCGAGGACCGTACGGAACCGGTCGCGTCTCGAGGCTGGATCGAGCTTGCGGAATCCGTCGGGGAGGGTTTTGGGTTGGTGGTCATGCATGCTGCGGAACTTCCTTTGCCCCGTAGGCCGGGGGGCGGGGGCGGAAGCCCGGGCTGGCGCGGTCGCGGGAAAGTATCAAACGCGTCAACAAAATACAGCCGAAGCCGGGTTCCCGCAAGGACTCGCGGAGCGGCGAAGCAGGTGATAACGGTCCCAGGGCCGGCAAGGACGATGGAACTGGGACGCTAATCCCATGTTGATGAATACGGCCGTCCCCTATACTATCGTTTCGCCGAGCCCGACGGACTCCGACACGGGCGCACGAACATTCCACTTCAAGAAGGCATTTGCATGAACGCTACCAGAGTCGGCTTGGGTGATCTACGCTTCTACGTTCCTCGAAACGAAATACGGCTCGTCGACCTCGTCGAGCGTCGCGTCTCCGAAAAGCCCGAACTCCGGAGGCACCTCGACCGGGCGCTCAAGACGACGGGACAGCGCGCCATAAGGTTTCCGACTCCTTCGGAAGACACGGTCACCATGGCCGCCGAGGCTTCGCGCGCGCTTCTCGCCGCGAACGGGCGGGAGAAGACGGATGGCCTCCGCTGGCTCGTGACGGGCACGGAGACCGGGGTCGACCATTCCAAGCCCGTTTCCGCCTATGTGCAGGGCATGCTCGCCAAGGCCGGCATCGACCTGCCCTCGAGTCTCGCCACCTTCCAGGTTCAGCACGCCTGCGCCGGCGGAGCCATCGGCATGATCACGGTGGCGGGCATGCTCGCCATATCGCGCGAACGCGGGGACACGGGCCTGGTATTGTCCTCCGACATCTCGCGCTACAGCCTGTTCTCCACGGCCGAGATAACTCAGGGCGCGGGCGCGGTCGCCATGCTCGTGGAGCGCGACCCGCGGCTGCTCGAGTTCGACCCCGCCCTCGCGGGTTATGCCGCGCACGACGTGGACGACTTCTTCCGCCCCCTCGGTTCGACTACGGCCAAGGTGAAGGGCGGCTACTCCATGGAATGCTACCTCCAGTCCTTTTTCGAGGCGTGGGACGACCACGTGGCAAGGTCCGGCGTCGAGCGCTCGGCATGGCTGGCCGGATACGACGCCGTCGTCCTCCATACGCCTTTCCGCAACATGCCCGAGATCGCCATGAAGCGCCTTCTCGCGCGGGATCTGGGCCTCGACGAGGCGGGGGCGGAGGCTTGGCTCGCCGAGCGGTCCTTCTTCGACTCCGTCGACATCATCGCCGACATCGGCAACTCCTATTCCGCCTCGATCTTCATCTTTCTCGCCAACACACTCCGCGTCCTGCGCGGGCGCTTCGGAAGCGGCATCGTGGGCAAGAGAATCCTCTTCGCGAGCTACGGTTCGGGGAACGTGATGACAGTCCTGACCGCCACCGTCGCCGACGGCGCCGTCGCGGTCATCGACGGATGGGACCTGGACGGGGTAATGACCGGCTCGCGCGCCGCCACGACGGAAGACTACGATCTCTGGACGGCGGGCGGCGAGGCCGGGAAGTCCGACGATTCCCGGGCTTCGGAGCCGCGGCGTTTCGCCCTTCTCGACGTGCGGCCCGACGGCTACCGGGAGTACGGCTTTTGAAGCGCCTCGGGGCATCGGAAAAGCTTTCGTGAGGGAGGACGGCGTCGGTGCCGAAGGCGGTCCGGCGGCCGGCGACATCGCGGGAGGCGACCGGGCCGACAGGAGCGAGGCCGGCCGGGCGAGCGAACGCAAGGAGCGCCATCTCGCCATCTGCGTCGATCCGTCCCGCTATCGCGTGGAGACCAGTTCGGGCGGCTCCTTTTTCGATCGTCTGTCCCTTGCCCATCGGGGCATGCCCGAACTTTCCCTCGACGACATCGATACTCATATCGACTTCCTGGGCCGCCGGCTCGCCATGCCCTTTCTCGTGTCCTGCATGACCGGTGGTTCCCTGGGCGGCAAGCGGGTCAATTTCGAACTTGCGGCCGCCGCGGCCGAGGCTGGCGTCGCCTTCGGTCTCGGCTCCTTCCGCCCCCTGCTGCGCGATCCCGATCGCCTCGAAGACTTCCGCGTCAGGGCGATCCTCGGCGACCTGCCGCTCCTCGCGAATATCGGCGCCGTAGTCTTGCGCGACGCGGGAGCTCCGGCGGTTCTCGAAATCGCGCGGACGCTCGAGGCGGACTCCATCGTAATCCATCTCAACCCCGGGCAGGAGCTTTTTCAACCCGGAGGCGATCGCGATTTCACCGGTCTTAAGGACGCCATAGCGCGCCTCGTCGAGGCTTCGGATCTTCCCGTGATCGTGAAGGAGACCGGCTTCGGGCTTGCTCCGGACGAGGTCGGGACCCTTCTTTCCTCCGGGGTGGCGTGGGTGGATCTCGCCGGTTCCGGCGGCACGAATTGGATCGCCGTGGAGTCCTATCGCCTCGGCGCGGGCCCGCTCCGGGACGCCGCGGGCGGCTTTGACGACTGGGGCTGGCCGACCGCCCTCCTTCTCGCCGGCCTGAGCGACTGCGGCTCCCGGTCCGGGCCCGGGGGCATGAAGGTCATCGCCTCAGGCGGTCTCCGCGACGGCATCGACGTGGCCAAGTCCCTCGCCCTCGGGGCCGGTCTCGCGGCCATGGCCCTGCCCCTCGTGCGCGCGGTGGAGGCGGGGGGGAGGGAGTCGGCGGCGGCCCTTCTCGCAAAGGTGGCCACGGGCCTGCGCGCCGCGATGCTACTGTCGGGCTCCCGCGACGTGGCGGCTTTGCGCCGCGGCATCCTGCGATTCGAGCCCGCCTTCGAAGCCGCCGCCCGGAGTCTCGCGCGGGAAGGCCGGCCGGAATGAGCGATCGGGACGGCGACGCGAGCGCCGCCGGATACCTGGCTTCCAAACGGGTCGAAATCCTGCGCAGCCTGGAAGACATCGGCCGTTCGCGCGGCGACGAGCTCGAAGCGGTCTTTCCGGGGGGCGCCGGACTCATGTCCCGCATCGTCGAATACGCCTCCCGCGGCAAGATGCTCCGGGGCTCCCTCGTCCACCTCGGAGCGGCCCTCTTCGGCGCACCCGGAGCTCCGGGCGCGGCGGAGACCGCGGCGGCCATCGAGCTTTTTCAGGCGGGCCTTCTCATCCACGACGACATCATGGATCGCGACGATCGTCGAAGGGGCTCTCCTTCCGTCCATGCGTCCTTCGTGGAGGAAGGGCGGAAAGCGGGGGCCGGCGACCCCCGACATTTCGGGGAGTCGTTGGCGACCTGCGCGGGCGATGTCTGCTTTTTCGAGGCCCTCCGGGCCCTCTCGGCCGTCGCGACAGTCTTGGGGCCCGCCGCGTCCTCTCTTCTCGCCCTCTGCGGCGGGGAACTCTCGGTGGTGGGCCTGGCCCAGATGGCCGACTGCCGCTTCGGCGACCTGCCCGACGAACCGTCCGAGGAAGCGATCGTCGCCATGTACCGAGGCAAGACCGCCCGGTACAGCTTTTCCCTTCCCCTGGCTCTCGGCGCCGCCCTCGCGGGACGCGACGATGTCAGGGCGGCCATTTTCGCCGTCGGAGACCTTGCCGGCCTGGCCTTTCAGCTCCGCGACGACGAGATCGGCATCTTCGGCGATCCCGATGACACCGGCAAGATCTCGGGCTCGGACATCAGGGAAAACAAGAAGACGGTCTGGCGTTCGAGGCTGCTTTCGCGCGCCGGCGGGCAGGACAAGGCTCGACTTCTTTCCATATATGGTAATCCTTCCATCGGCGGCCCCGAAATCGATCTGGTGCGGAGCCTGACCTCGAGCCTCGGCGTCATGGCCGAAATCACCGGATGGCGAAACGACCTTCTCATTCGCGCCAAGGCCCTCGTGTCCGGCCTCGAGGCCTGCGAGGAACGATCCCGGCGCACACTCGTCGATCTCATCGACTGGCTCGTCAGCCGGACATACTGAAGCCTCTCCGGCCCGGACGGAGTCCCCTCGAGCCGCGCCTCGCCTTGTGGCCACGCTCGCGACCTGCTATACCGAAAGGTGCGCCGCGCCATTTCCGTCTCATTACCGGTCGCGGCAAAAAGGAGCGTTACATGCGAAGGTTCGTGAAACTCATCCTCATTGCGCTCGTCCTTTCCGTGGGGGCGGCCGCATGGGGACAGGCCGCGGCGGGCGATAGCCTGACCATCGGCCTGCTCATGGTCGGGCCCTACAACGACCACGGCTGGAGCGAGGCCAACTACGACGGCGTCCAATATGTCCTCGACAAGGTGCCGGGCACGAAAATGGTCTACGTCGACAAGGTCAATCCGGCCGATCGACCGGGCACTACGGCCTCCCAGCTCGCGGAGAGCCTCGTCGCCCAGGGTGCCAAGCTCGTCATCTTTTCGTCCGACGACATGAGCGACGAGGCCGTCAAATTCGCCACGGCCCATCCGGACATTTTCGTCATCTTCACATCGGGCGACACGACTTGGAAAGACGGCAAGAACTTCAAGGACCTCCCGAACATGGTCTGCATCATGGGCAAGATGGTCTATATGAAGATGGTCGCCGGCGTCGCCGCGGCCATGACCACCAAGACCGGCAAGATCGGCTTCCTGGGGCCCCTGGTCAACGACGAGACCCGCCGGCTGGCCTCTTCCGCCTATCTCGGCGCGCGCTATGCCTGGGTGCACTACCGCCACATGAATGCGGCCAAGCTCCAATTCAAGGTCACCTGGATCGGCTATTGGTTCAACATCCCGGGCGTGACCTCCGATCCGACGCAGGTCGCCGACGATTTCTTCAACTCGGGCTACGATGTCGTCATTTCCGGCATCGACACCACCGAGGCCGTCGCCGAGGCCTCCAAGTATCAGGCCAAGGGACAGAAAGTCTGGGCCATCCCCTACGACTACTCCAAGGCCATCGACGAGGGCAAGAGCGTCGCCCTCGGCGTTCCCTATTTCAACTGGGGTCCCGCGTACGCGACCGCATCCAAGGCCGCGATGGCCGGAACCTGGCAATCCCACTTCGAGTGGAACCTTCCGGATTGGAAGAACATCAACGATCCCGACAAGTCAGCTGTCGGTTTCAACAAGGGCACGCTCTCCAAAGCCGCTTCGGCGACTGTCGATAGGTTCGTCGGCGAACTCGGCAAGGGTCTCAATCTTTGGAAGGGCCCTCTCGAACTCCAGGACGGAACCGTCTACCTGACCGACGGCCAAGCCGCGACCGACAAAGAGATCTGGTACCTCCCGCAACTCCTCAAGGGCATGGAGGGCCAATCCGTTTCCAAGTAGGGTAGCACCCTCGCCCTGGTCATCATGATGACGGGGGCCGCGGAAGGCGCCAATAGGCTTTCCGCGGCGGGCGATTCCGCTTCCCTTTTCGCTTTTCCCCTCCCTGGCCGCCGAAAGCTATTGTATTCTGTATACAAATTCCGGCATGCCACGGCGCTCGAAAGCGCCGTGGCCTTCAGGGAGTCGCCCATGCGAGTCGAGTTTCGCGCCATAACAAAAACCTTCGGATCGCTCAAGGCCAACGACGCCATTTCGCTGGAAGTACCCTCTGGCTCGATTCAAGGCCTTCTGGGCGAAAACGGCGCCGGAAAGAGCACGCTGATGAAAATCCTGTCGGGTTTCATCTCGCACGACTCCGGCGAGATACTTCTCGACGGCGAGCCCATCCGCATAGCGTCGCCGGCCGACGCGATACGCCGGGGCATCGGCATGCTCCATCAGGATCCCCTCGATTTTCCCCCTTTCAGACTCCTCGAAAACTTCGTGCTGGGTGCCGCAAAGGCCGGGCGCGGCTTGAAGGGGGACAGGGGCCGCTCTTCGCGCGGAACCAAGTTGGCACGGCGCGATTTCGGCGAGCTATGCGCCCGCTTCGGGTTTTCGCTCGATCCCGACGCCTGGGTCGATTCCCTGACCGTCGGAGAGAGGCAGCAGCTGGAAATCCTCCGTCTCCTCTGGCTCGGCGCGAAGATTCTCATCCTCGACGAACCGACGACGGGTATCAGCCTCCCCCAGAAAGAAAAGCTCTTCGCCACGTTAAAAAAGCTCGCCTCGGAGGGGATGACCGTCCTCTTCGTCACCCACAAGCTCGAAGACGCCGAATTCCTCTGCGACCGGGTGGCGGTACTGCGCCAGGGGAGGCTCGTCGGGGCTACGGCCAGGCCCTTCTCCTCGAAGGACCTCGTGGAACTCATGTTCGGCAAGGATGTGCCGAGGACCGAACGGCGACGGAACGTTCCGGGACACTCGGTCCTTTCCGTGAAAGGCGCCGCCATCGAAGGGCCCCGGCTCAGGATGGAGGGCCTGGATCTCGAAGCCCGCGCGGGTGAGATCATCGGGCTGGCCGGCATGGAAGGCTCGGGACAAAGCCTCTTCCTGGGGGCCTGCGGGGGCCTCGTGCAACCTGTGGCGGGGGCCTTCTGCGTGGACGTCGATGAGAATCCCGGAGAAAGGGGTCGCCGCGGCGCCCGCGGGAGGGAGATGCGCGACTTGACGGGGAAGACTCACCATGACTTTCGCAAGGCGGGGGTCGCCTGGCTTCCCGCCGCCCGGCTCGAGCAGGGACTGGTCCCCGGTCTCAGCCTCACCGAGCATTTCATCCTCTCCGAGGGCATGCATGGGCTGTTCGTCGACAGAAAGCGGGCGCGGGAGATCGCCGAATCGCGGATCGAGGCTTTCCGCATCAAGGGCGGGCCGGACAGTCCCATCGAGTCGCTGTCGGGGGGCAATCAGCAGCGGGCTCTCCTCGCCCTGATGCGGAACCCTCTCTCGCTCCTCCTCATCGAACATCCTACCCGCGGCCTCGACATCGAGTCGACCGCCTATATCTGGAGCAAGCTCAGGGACCGCTGCGCCGAGGGGACTTCCATAATCTTCATCTCCTCCGATCTCGACGAGATTCTCGAGTACTCGGACAGGGTTATCGTGTTTTACGCCGGCAGAGTCTCGCCTCCCCTGGACGCGGAGGCGCTCAGCGTCGAGCGGCTGGGCGGACTCATCGGCGGCGCGGGCTGGGAGAGCCTGGAAGGGAAGGGCTCCAATGTCGCGTAACCGCCCCGTCCGTTTCGCCTTCGACGCGGGAGGCGTCGTCGTCGCCTTCGTCCTCACGACCCTCGTGCTCGTCGCCGCCAAGGCGCCCCCGCTCAAGGCCTTCGCCAACATCGCGCTCGGAGCCTTCGGCACCTGGGACGTGACCGCCAACGTCATCGTTTCGTGGGTGCCCCTCGTGCTCGCGACTTCGGGCCTTCTTGTGACCTTCACCGTGGGACTCTGGAACATCGGGATCGAAGGTCAGATCATACTCGGCGGCATCTTCACGACCTGGGCCCTGCGCGGTCTCGAACACTCGACCCTCGACCCTTCCCTCATTCTCGCGCTCGCCGTCCTCGCCGGCATGGCCGGCGGCGCGCTGTGGGCCTCGCTGGCCGGGGCGCTCAAGACCTTCGGGGGCGTCAACGAGATATTCGGAGGGCTCGGGCTCAATTTCGTGGCCACGGCCGTGAATCTCTGGCTCATCTTCGGCCCCTGGAAGCGCCCCGGCGTCGCCTCGATGTCCGGCACCCTGCCCTTCGATCCGAAGCTTTGGATGCCCACCCTCGGGCCCGATTCGCGGCTCGCCCCCGCTTCGGTGGTCATCGCGCTGCTCGCGATCGTCGCCGTCTTCATCCTCGTGCAAGGCACCTATTTCGGGCTCAGGCTCAAGGCCGTCGGTCGGAACCCCAAGGCGGCATACGTGCTGGGCGTGAAGACCTGGCAGCACATGATGGCGGCCTTCGCCCTCTGCGGACTCTTCGCGGGACTGGCGGGGGCCGTGCAGGTCCTCGCCGTCTATCATCGCCTGATTCCGGCCATATCCTCCGGCTACGGCTACCTCGGCCTGATGGTCGCCATGCTGGTGAACTATTCGGTTCCCCTCGCGGCGCCGGTGGCGCTGTTCTTCGCCGCCCTCAACGTCGGTTCGATCCAGCTTCCCATCGTCCTCAGGCTCGACTCCTCGCTGGCCGGGGTGCTCCAGGGAAGTCTCGTCCTCCTCGTCCTCCTCGCCAAGGGCGCCAAGGAGCGATTCCTGGGGAAGGTGCAGAAATGACCAACGAGTCCATACTTCTCGCGGGCCTCGCCGGGGTCCTGTTCGCCGCGGCGCCCATCGTCTTCGCGGTGATCGGGGAGACCATCACCGAGCGGGCGGGCGTCATCAACCTTTCGATGAACGGCTCCATTCTCCTTTCCGCCATGGGTGGGTTCTCGGTATCGCTCGCGACCGGTTCTCTCCTCCTCGGCTTCCTCGCCGGCGCCGCCATAGGTTCCCTCGTCGCCCTCGTCGTGGCCTTCGCCTCGATCACGTTGCGGCAATCGCAGGTGGCCGTCGGCTTTGTCCTTGCGCTTCTCTGCCGCGACCTCTCCTATTTCCTCGGCAATCCCGTGATGGGTCAGTCCGGCCCGCGGCTCCCGGGCCTGTCCATTCCCCTTCTCTCGTCGATACCGATCGTCGGAACCCTCTTTTTCGCCCAGGATCTGATGACCTACTTCTCGTTCGCGATCGTCGTCCTGGCCTGGTTGTTCATCTTCAAGACGAAGGCGGGGCTGGAGCTCCGCGGCATCGGGGAGAGACCGGCGGCCTCATACGTCCGCGGGTCGCGCGTCGAAGGCCTGCGTTATCTGTACACGGCGGTCGGCGGCGCCCTCGCCGGCCTCGCGGGGCCGATGTATTCCCTCTCGGTGAAGGCGGGCTGGAAGGGCACCATCTCCGGCCTCGACGGCCTCGGCTGGATAGTCCTCGCAATTACGATTTTCGGCGGCTGGAAACCTTTTCGGGCGGCCCTCGGCGCCTGGCTCTTCGCCTTTCTCCAATGGCTCGGTCTCGTGCTCCAGCCGAGTCTTCCCGGCATTCCCTCTCAGGTTCTCCAGGTCGCCCCCTTCCCCCTGATGATCCTTACGCTTCTCCTCGTCAATCTCGGCGACGCCGAGTGGGTCGAGCGGAGTCTGGCCAGGCTGCCCGACAAGGCCAGGAAGCGGGCCGCACGCGTCCTCCGGGCCATGCGCGCCACGCCCCCGGCCGCCCTCGGGGCGCCTTTCGAAAAGGACTGAGACGATCGGTCGTTCCATCCGGTTCCGCGGTCGGCCCGAGGGCATCGCATCAGTTGTCGCTTTCGGCGCATCCGCCGCGGCGGCCCCCCAGCTTGAGGCCGAAAGTGAAGGCTATCTGCGCCTGTCCGAGAGGATAGGCCAGAAGGGAAGTGCAGGGAATTTCCGACGTGCCGGGAACCCAGGTCAGCTTGCCGCCGATGACGAGGGGCCGCAAGTCGATGTTGAGCCCGGCTGAAAGGGCGGGGAAGATGCTGATGAGGAGCCTCGGATCGACGGTATCGCCGGTCGAGGTGAAGACGCGGCCCGCGCAGCCGACGCCGGCTTCCACGAAGGGGTCGAGGAGCCCGTCGCCTTCGAAGAGATGGTAGTCGACGAAAAGAGGAACGCCGTACCAGTCGAGCCACCAGTCGGAAAGGGCGTCCTTGGTGAAATCGGCGGCATAGGTGCCGCCGAGGCCGACGCGGCCGATGGTCACTTCCCATTCGAAGCCCTCGAAGGGCCGCTCGCCGAAGGGCGAGGCCGCGAGCTGTTTGAGATCGGGCAGGGCGCCGTAGCCCGAGACGACGGTGGCGGAGAGCGTCACGGTGTTCTCCGCCGAGAGCCCCGCGGCGAAGACGACGAGGGCGAATAGGAATACGGCCGGCTTTTTCATGGTACCTCGCTTGATATCTCGGGCGATGCGTTGGCGCGGTTGTCGATGCGCTATAGATTCAACACATGGCGATTATGGAGCTGTCACTTCTTCCGCGCTTTTTTTCCGCGCCGGGCCGCGCTTTTTTCCCGCGCGATCCGGTGACCGTTTGCCGCCCCCGCCGTGTTCCAGATAGGTGGACCGAAGCGGGGCCCGGATGATCGATGTCGAGGCCCTCTATCGAAAGTACGGTCCGATGGTATTGAGGCGCTGCCGGAGCATCCTCAAGAACGAGGAGAAGGCGCTGGACGCGATGCAAGACTGCTTCGTGAAACTGCTGCGCGATTCCGGGCGGCTGACGGGCGATTCGCCGTCGAGCCTCCTGTATCGCATCGCGACGAATGTCTGTCTCAACGCGCTTCGCGCGGACAGGACCGGACGGACCGATGGCGCGGAGGAGCTGGATTCCCTCGCCGCCGTCGGGGACGTCGAGGAGACCGGCGTCGCGAAGCGTCTCGTCGAGGAGATATTTCGGAACGAGCTGCCCTCCACCAGGCTCATGGCCTATCTGCACTATGTGGACGGGATGACACTGGAGGAGACGGCGGCCGCTTCCGGACTTTCGCTCTCGGGGGTGCGGAAGCGGCTGGCGGGCCTGAAGGCGAGGCATCGGAAGGGGGAGGAGACATGAGCTTGGAAACGCCCAGGATATCCGAACTCCACCTGGAACGCTTTTTCGCCGGGGAACTCTCTCCGGCCGAAGCGGAAAAGATAGAAAGGGCGGCCGCTTCCGATCCGGAGCTCGCGGCACGACTGGAAGCCATAGGGACATCGAACGAGGAGATCCTGGCCGCCTATCCGCCGGCCACGATGGCGCCTCGGATCGAGGCGCGCGCGGCCGCCGCGGTGCGGAGGCCTTCCCCGCTCTGGATCCTGCCTGCCGCCGCCATCCTCGCCATCGGCCTCGGAATCGGGGTCGTGGGGCATACGGGCCTCTTTTCGGGAAGCCCCGGCTTGGACGACACGCGGGCCAAGGGCGCGTCCCTCCATCTTTCTCTTTTCAGAAAGACCGCGTCGGGGGCCGAAGAGCTCGCCGACGGCGCCACCGTCCATGCCTCGGACCTTCTCCAAGTGGGCTATTACTCCGGCGCGAAGGGCTACGGGGCGATATTTTCCATAGACGGCAGGGGCACGCTGACCTTCCATCTCCCGGCGGGATACGCGGGGGGGCCTGGCCGGGCTCCGGCGATCGAAACCACCGGAGAGGCGTTGCTGCCCAGCGCCTACGAGCTGGACGACGCCCCCCGCTTCGAGCGCTTTTTCTTCGTGTTCTCCGAGAAGCCCTTCGGGCTCCAGGAGTTGGAAAAGGCGGCACTCAATTTGGCCGCCGATCCGCCGGGCGCCGAGAGCGGGAAACCGGCGCTGGCCGGGGGTCTGACCTGGTGCTCGACGATCGTATCGAAAGGACCAAAGTCATGAGAGCTCCGCGCATCGTCATCCTCGCGGCGACCTTCCTTCTGCTCGCGGCCTCCTTCGCCTCGGCCGATCCTTCGCCGCTCCAGGCTTACACCTTCGTTCCGAAAGGCGCGGCGGGGCAAAGCCCGCAGCCGGAGGAGCAGATCCGCCGCTTCGCCCTCGTCGTGGGCAGCGACGGCGGCGGGCCGGGCACGATTCGGCTCCGCTACGCCGGATCCGACGCCAAGTCCTTCGCCGATGTGATGACCGAACTCGGGGGCGTGAGTCCTTCCGATCTCACCCTCCTTCTCGACCCCGGCCTCGCGTCGATCGACCAAGCCCTGACCGGGCTGCGCGACGAAGTGGCTTCCACGGAAAACTCGGGGATGCGCAGCGAGTTCATATTCTACTATTCGGGACATTCGGACGAGACGGGACTCCTTCTCGGTCCCGAAAGGCTCGGATATTCGGATCTTCGCGCCGGGATCGAGGGGGTTCGTGCCGACCTCCGCGTCGCCATCCTGGATTCATGCGCCTCGGGCGCCATGACGAGGGCCAAGGGCGGCACTTTCCGTCCCGCCTTCGTCTTCGACGAATCATCGGACATGAAGGGACACGCCTACCTGACCTCGAGCTCGGCCGCCGAGGCCGCGCAGGAGTCGGACAGGCTCGGCGGCTCCTACTTCACCCATTATCTCGTCTCGGGGCTCCGCGGGGCCGCCGACGATCTGGGGCAGGGGCGCGTCACGCTCAACGAGGCCTATGCCTACGCGTTCAAGGAAACGCTCGCCTCGACGGAACAGACGCAGTTCGGTCCCCAGCATCCGGCCTACGACATCAATCTCACGGGCACGGGGGACCTCGTCCTCACCGATCTGCGCTCGGCCACCGCGGTCATCGTCTTTGCGGAGGATATTCAAGGCCATGTCTTCGTCCGCGACGATCGCGGCGTGCTCGCCGTCGAGCTTTCCAAGGCGAGGGGGAAGCGCGTCGGGATCGGGATCGAGCCAGGCGACTATTCCATCGTCGTCGACGACGGCGAAAGACACTATTCCTCCGATCTTGTGGTCGCGAAGGGCGGGCATGCCCTCTTGTCGGCGGGGGAACTCAAACCCCTCGCGGTTTCGGCGAGCGTGGCGAGGGGCCCGCTCCTCGCCGGCGGAGCGGAGGTTCTCGGCGCCCCGGTCACGCTGCAGATCCTGCCCGATTTCGGGCAGGCGCTCTTCACTTCCGCCGTGGACAGGTTCTTCGCCATCAACGCGACCCTGGGCACGACGCGAAAACTGGAGGGTTTCGAGGTCGCCGGCCTCGTCAACACCGATTCGCTGAGCGTGGCGGGATTTCAGGCGGCGGGCCTCGCCAACGTGACGCTCGGCTCCGCATCGGGATTCCAGGCGGCGGGCCTCGTCAACTACGCCGGAGGCGACATGAGCTGGTTCCATGCCGCCGGCCTCGCCAACATCATCGGCGGAAGGGTCGCCGGCGCGGAGATAGCGGGGCTCGCCAACGTGGCGCGTGCGCGCCGCGTGCTCTATGCCGGAAATCGATCGCAAGGTTTCATCGGCGAAGCGAGTCCGTCTTCGGACGAGGCCGATTTCGGCTTTCAGGCCGCGGGCTTGGCCAACTGGACAGTCGCTTCGGCCGCCGGCGTGGAGGTCGCGGGCATCCTGAATCGATCGGGCGACTTCGCCGGTCTGCAGGCGGCCACGGTCAATTTCGCGGAGGATATGGGCGGGCTGCAGGTGGGAGTCATCAACGATTCCGGCCGGCACCGCGGCGGGCAGATCGGCGTCGTGAACGTCGCCGGGGAGCTCTGGGGCGCCCAGATCGGCCTCGTCAACATCGCCGATCGAATCCACGGTCCCGCCTTCGGTCTCGTGTCGGTCGAAAAGGGCGGCATCCTCGCTTTCGAGGGCACGGGCGATCCGAACGGAGACCTCCTCGTCTCGTTCAAGTTCGGCACGAGGTACAGCTACACGATCGCGAGCGTCGGCATGGACACGCCCCAGGAGCCCAAGGACTGGAGCTTCGGCCTCGGCCTCGGTTACCGCGTTCCCCTCGGTCCCTATTTCTTCGACGCCGACGCTCAATGGCGCGCCGGCTATCAAAACGGCTTCCGATCCTTCGCCGTTCAACCCAGCCAGAGCGCCGTCGGGCGCATCCTGTTCGGAGGCCGAGTCGAAGGTCCCCTGGCCTTGGTGGGGGGAGTGTCGGTGGAGCTGCGAATCCCAGGCCTTACCCTCGAGGCCGGCGGAAGCGCGGCCACCGCCTATTCATGGACCCCGGAATTCGTGTTCGGGATTCAATTGTAGCCGGGCTCCCCCCAAGGGCGGAGCTTCGGCACGTCATCGACCGACGGCTCAAGTGAGTGCCGGGCGGGGGCCAAAGAAGGCCATCGCCTGCTGAATGGCCGAGGCGAGTCGCCCGGCGCGCTCCTGCGGGCCCATGGCTCTGAGGCCGCCGATGAAGTGGCATTCGGCTTCCATCCCGCAGTCGCCCAGCACCGCGTCGACCCATATCGATCGAAAGAGTTCGCGGCGAGCCGGGTCAACGGAATCCGACGTCACGACGACGAAAGCCCTCTTTCCCCCGAGGAGGGGGCGCCACTCCTTTTCGAATCCGTCTTCTCCCGCCAATTCGTAGGCAAGGCCCTCGCGGAAAACCCGATCGATCCAGCCCTTCAGGATTGCCGGGGGCTGGCCCCACCAGTCCGGATGGACGATGACGAGGCCCTCGCTGGCGGCCAGGGCATGGCTGTGAGCCTGCACCAGCGTGTCCAGGCTCATGCCTCGGGAGAGTTCCGCCGAGTCGAGGAGCGGGTCGAAGCCTTCGGCGTAGAGATCGTGCTCCTCGACATCGTGGCCGGCGGTCTTCAGGTCCTCTCGCAGCCCGTTTGCGAGGCTCTCCCCGAAGGCGGGACGTTTCGGCACGCAGGAAACGAGCAACAGGTGTATCTTCGCCTCCGATCCCGCGACTTTCTCTTGCTTCGCGGCATTTACGAAATATACTGAGCCGATTCCGGTCTCGCGGATCGGAATGCAGGGAGGAGGGGCCATGCGTGTTCGTTCGGGCTTGTTGGCGGCCGTAGCCGTTTTCATCCTTTTCGGTTGCTCTTCGGGGTCGGGCGGCGACTCGATCAAGATCGGATGGCTCGGCGCCCTTTCCGGCGACAATGCCGCGTGGGGACAGTCCGAACTCAACACCGTCAAGATGCTGCTCGACGACGTCAATTCGAAAGGCGGCGTCTCGGTCGGGGGGAAGACCTACCGCTTTTCGATCGTCTCGTACGACGACCGGGGGCTGGCCGACGAGGCCGACGCGGACGTGAAGAAGCTGGCCTGGGACGACAAGGTCAACGCCATCATCGGCCCCGCTTTTTCGCGGGAAGCGATACCGGTGGCCAAGATGGTCGCGTGGGAGAAGATACCCTGCATCGCCACCACGGCGACGAACCCGGCGGTCACCGTTTCGAACAATATCGTCAATCCCTACATGTTCCGGGCCTGTTTCATCGACTCGTACCAGGGCGCGGTGGCGGCGAACTACGCGTACAAGCGCCTCGGCGCCAAGACGGCGGCGATCTTCGTCAAGTCCGACGACCCCTATTCCGTCGGCCTCGGCGAGTTTTTCAACGAGAACTTCCGATGGCTCGGAGGCAAGGTCGTCGCCTCGGTGAGTTTCAAGGCCGATGAAAAGGACTACCGAAACGAGCTCACCCAGATCAAGGACGCGAAGCCGGACTTGGTCTTCGCCCCCGTCTTCGACACCGACATCGCTCTCGCCGCAAAGGAGGCGAGAAGCATCGGCCTCGATGCCGTGATGATGGGGGGCGACGGTTGGCCCTCGGCCAACCTGCTCACCATGGCGGGGAACGCCCTCGAAGGCTGTTACTACGTCAACCATCTCGACGTCAGCGATCCTGCCGTCCAGGCCTACCGCACGAAATACGTTCAGACCTACGGCAAGGAACCGGAGCTTCCGGGCTATCTGGCCAACGACGCCGTCCTGATGCTCCTCGACGCGATCCAGCGCGCCCAGACCCTGGACGGCACCGCGATCGCCCACGCGCTCGAATCCTGCGACATCCAGGGGATAACCGGGCACATCAAGATCGGGAAGGACACCCACAACCCCGAAGGCAAGGAAGCGGCCATCATCGGGATCAAGAACGGCAAGATGGTCTTCGTGGAGCGATTCGCCGCGACCCTTCCGCAGTGACGACGGGCTTGCGCGCGGTCTATATCAGGCGGGGACTCGTGAAGTCGGTTGAGCGCGGTGGCAAGCCCGCGCATCACCAAGCTTCGACTGTCAGACCGGGAATCCGGGAAAAGTGATCGACATCCCGTGTCAAAACTGGAAGGCCCTCCTGTTTGGCGCAGAGCCCGATGAGCAGGTCCATCAACGGGATCAAGGTTCCTGCGCTCCGCAGTCCCTGGGACACTTCTCCGAACAGGGCGGGAAAGCCTCGTCCGGGAACTATGAGGTTGAGATGGTCTGCGAAGCGTCGCACTTTTCTCAGCTCGGTTTCCGGGGAGCGTGAACTTTGGGCTCCAGCTTCGAGTTCGCAAAGGCTGAAGAGGGAAAGGGCGAGGGGCAGGTCGCCGAGATCGCGAAGTTTTTTCCCGGCCTTTCCTTCTATGCCACGTGAGTTCTCGCGGAGCCAATCGATGCAAAAATTTGTATCTAGGAGAATCATGCCGGTTCGTCGAGGCTTCGAAACCGAGGCATATCCGTTTCGCGCTCGCGAGAAATGATCTCGAGGCTGTCGAGCGTGGACTCATCCAGTCGCAGGTCGGCGGCATCCGCGATGAGCGCCGAAGCGGTGCGAGTCGATGCTGCAGTCAGAGATTTTATAACCTCGCTGAAGGATTCTCCCGGCCGTTTTCTTGAAGCCAGATTTTCGTAGGCTTCCATATCAATCGTGATAGTCTTTACTGCCAAGGCACTCCTCCATGCACTTAGCATACACTTACGACACGTCGGCGACAAGAATGCATTCGCCTATTCGGGTATGATGCAAGGATGCCCGCGCATCGCGTCGAGAAGGGCCGCGCGGCAGGTCTGCCCTTACTGTCAGGGCTTCTTTCTCAACGCGACCGTCCTTCGTATTTCGCGAGATACCGCTCGTACATAGCGAGATACCGCTCGTACATAGCGAGATACCGCTTGGATCTCGCGAGATACCGCTCCTCTTCAATGCCGGCCCGGTTGTGATCTATGTTACGCATTTCTTCGATTCCGCTTGACCCTTCCCCCCTTCCGAAGGATTTTTGACCTGGAGGAAGGTAGCTTTGGTTACAGAAGAGGCAATCCGAGAAGCGCTCAAACCGGTGGAAGACCCGGAATTGGGCATGAGCATCATAGACATCGGTCTCGTCTACCGGGCCGAAGATGTCGGCGACGCCATAGAAGTCGATTTTACCCTGACCTATCCCGGCTGTCCTCTCGGCGACCAGATACAGGACGATATCGTCGACCGTCTGGCCCGCGCGTTCAATACGACTGTCAGAACACGGCTGGTGTTCGAACCCGTCTGGACCCCCGCTCGGATGTCCGAGGAGGCGAGGGTGGGAATGGGTTTTCCTATCTGAAGGGGGAGAACATGTCCAGGACATTGAGTATACGAGGGCTCGAGGCGGGGATCGAAGGCAAGCGCATCCTCGAAGGGCTCGATCTGGAAATACACTCAGGCGAGATTCACGCATTGATGGGCCCCAACGGTTCCGGCAAGAGCACGCTCGCAAATGTGCTGTCCGGGAACCCAGTCTACACGGTGACGGGAGGATCCGCGAGCCTCGATGGCGAGGATCTCTTCGCCCTTTCGGCGACGGAACGGGCCCTCCGCGGCCTCTTCCTCGCCTTCCAATACCCCGTCGAAATCCCCGGCGTGACCGTCGGCCGCTTTCTCAAGCGGGCACTCGAACTTCGCTCCGAATACGGCGCGAAAACGCCCGGCTCCCCCGTCCCCGAGGGGAAGGGGGACTTGGGCGGCTACGTGAAAAGCCTTCGCGACACGATGGCCTACATGGAAATGGATCAGTCGTTCATAAACCGCTACCTCAACCAGGGTTTTTCAGGCGGCGAGAAGAAGCGGATGGAAGTGCTCCAGATGCTCATGCTCAAGCCCGCTTTCGCCATCATCGACGAGGTCGATTCGGGCTTGGACATCGACGCTCTCAAGGTCGTGGCCAAGGGCTTGAACCGCCTTCGCGACGACACGAGTCGCGACGGCCAGGGTTTCGGCGCGCTGCTCGTCACCCACTACCGGCGGATTCTCGACGAGGTGGCCCCGGATTTCGTCCATGTCATGTACAAGGGGCGGATCGTGCTGTCCGGAGGGCCCGAGCTCGTCGGCGAGCTCGAGCAAAGGGGCTACGACTGGGTGGCTGACCTGCCGGTCCCATCGGTCGCCGAGGTGGCGTCATGAAAGCCGAAACCGCCTACGCCCCGCCCGTCGAATACGCGCAGGGTTGGCATGACATCGACACCTCGGTGTTCCGCACGCGGAGGGGGCTCGACGAGGATATCGTCCGCGCCATCTCCGCGCAGAAAAACGAACCCGATTGGATGCTCCAGTTCCGCCTCCGTTCGCTGTCGGCTTTCAGGAAGAAGGCCATGCCGAACTGGGGCGCCGATCTCTCCGGAATCGACTTCGAAAATCTCTTCTACTACGCGAGGCCCCAGGACGAGAGCGTCAAGGATTGGGAGGACGTTCCCGATTCCATAAAGCGGACTTTCGACCGGCTCGGCATCCCCGAGGCGGAGCGCAAGTTCCTGGCGGGCGTCGGCGCCCAATACGATTCCGAAGTGGTCTATCACAGTCTCAAGGAGAACCTCTCGAAGCAGGGCGTGATCTTTACCGACCCCGAAACGGCCGTGCGCGAGCACCCCGATCTCGTGCGGAAATATTTCGGCACGGTGATCCCCTACCTGGACAACAAGTTCGCCGCGCTCAACTCGGCGGTCTGGTCCGGCGGCTCCTTCGTGTATGTGCCCAAGGGGGTCAGGGTCGATATCCCCTTGCAGGCCTATTTCCGTATCAATTCGAAAAGTTTCGGACAGTTCGAACGAACGCTGATCATCGCCGACGAGGGGAGTTTCGTGCACTACATCGAAGGCTGCACGGCGCCCGTCTACGCGACGGAATCCCTCCACTCGGCTGTGGTGGAGATCATCGCGCTGGCCGGCGCCCGGGTCCGGTATACCACGATCCAGAACTGGTCGAACGACGTCTACAATCTCGTCACCAAGCGCGCCGTCGCCTATCGGGACGCCGTGGTCGAATGGGTCGACGGCAACATCGGCGCCAAGCGGACCATGAAGTATCCTTCCGTCTGGCTGATGGGCGAGGGCGCCCATGGGGAAGTGCTTTCCATCGCCTTCGCCGGTGAGGGCCAGGAGCAGGACACCGGGGCCAAGATCGTCCACGGGGCCAGCCACACCTCGTCGGTCGTCACCTCCAAGTCCATATCCAAGGGCGGGGGCATCGCGAGCTATCGCGGTCTCGTCAAGGTGAAGGAAGGGCTCACCGACGTGCGCTCGCGTGTCGTCTGCGACGCCCTCATACTCGACGAAAGATCCACGAGCAACACCTATCCCACGATGGAGATCGAATCCGACGACGTGACGATAGAGCACGAGGCCCGGGTGAGCCGCATCGGCGAGGACCAGCTCTTCTATCTGATGGCCCGGGGATTCACCGAGGCCGAGGCTTCGCTGACGATCGTCGCGGGATTCCTCGATCCGCTGGTCAAGGCCCTGCCGATGGAGTACGCCGTCGAGCTCAACCGTCTCATAGAACTCGAGATGGAAGGGACAGTCGGATGATCGCCTCGACGGAAAAAATCGATTGGTATCGCGAGGCCAAGGATTCGGCGCGATCCCGCTTCGCTTCTTCGCCCTGGCCGTCGGCGACTGACGAGGAGTGGAGGCGGAGCGACGTTTCCAAGCTCGGTCTCGACGCTTTTATCGGCGCGAGCGGGACGGCCTCGGTGGCTTTTTCGGCCGACCTTTCGGCCGCCGCCGGAGCCAGGCTGGGGCCGGCTTCGCTGGCGAGCCTCCCCGCGCTTCGCGAGGCGATGGCGGGGATCGGCGATGGCGGGGATCGCTTCGCCGCGTGGAACCTCGCCGAGGGCGAGGCTTGGATCCTGGAGCTGCCGGCGGGTTCCTCATCGTCAGCGCCGATCCTCGTCGAATGCCGTCTTTCGGGGCGGGCTTCCCATCCCCGTCTGTCGGTGGTCGCGGGAGAGGGCGCGGCCGCGGAGATCGTCTATCGAGTCGTCGCGGGAGACGATATCGGCCTGGCCAACGTCTCGCTCGACCTCTTCCTCGGAGCGGACTCGTCGCTCCGCGTCTTCGAATCCCACGAATCCGGGGACGACGTCCTTTGGTTCGTGGATACGAAGGCGCGGGTGGCCCGCGACGCCCGACTCCTGCACCTCGTCGCCGAGACTTCGGGCCGCTTCGTGAAATCCCGGGTGGACTGCGCCCTCGAAGGCCCGGGCGCGGACGCCGTCCTCGACGGCATTTTCCACGCCTCGGCCGGGAGGCACCTCGATCTCCGTACCGTCCAGCGCCATCTTTCGCCGCGGGCGACGAGCCGCTCGCTTTACAAGGGCGCCCTCGACTCCGGCGGCAGCTCCGTCTGCCAGGGACTCATCGAAGTCGCCAAGGACGCCTCCGGCACCGACGCCTTCCTGGCCAACCGCAATCTCCTCCTCGGAAACGGGGCGAGAGCCGACTCGATTCCGACCCTCCGGATCGGCAACAACGATGTCCGCTGCAGCCACGGCTCGACGACGGGACGGCTCTCCGAAGCGGAGATCTTCTACCTCGAGTCGAGGGGCTTTGATCGCGCCTCCGCCCGCGAGCTGCTCGTGCTCGGCTTCTTCAATGAACTCTTCGACGCGGCCCCCCGGGTTTTTTCCGATCCTCTCATAGACCGGCTGTCCCGGCTTCTCGTCGGCTCTTCAAACTCGGGAGCGTCGCGCGAATGGGCGGCCTGACGTGGCGAATTGGCTGCGCCTGGCCGCGGTGGCCGACATCGGCGACGCGGGGTCCTTCGAGGCGGCGGGAGCCAAGATCGCCGTATTCCGCACGCCTGAAGGTTTCCGGGCCCTGGACGACGTCTGTTCGCACGAGTATTCGCTCCTGTCCGAGGGCGAAGTCTGGGACGACAGGGTCTATTGCCCAAAGCACGGATCCGCCTTCGATCTTGCGACGGGGGCCGTTTGTGGCCTTCCCGCCACCGAGCCGGTTCGTGCATGGAAGGTGAAGGTGGAGGGAGAGGCGCTATGGGTGGAATTGCCGTGACACCGTCGGACATCGCCGTGTCCGAACCCCGGGCGGCGGCCGATATCGCCGCGATTCGCGCGCGCTTTCCCGTCCTTTCCAGGAAGGTCAACGGACATCCGCTCGCCTATCTCGACAACGCCGCCACCTCACAAAAGCCGAGTTCCGTGCTCGACGCCGTCGACGCGTATTACCGCAGCCGAAACGCGAACATCCACCGTTCTCTCCACACGCTAGGCGAGGAGTCGACGGCGGACTGGGAGGGGGCCAGGGCCAAGGTGGCCCGCTTCGTGGGGGCCCGAGGCTCCGAGGAAATCGTGTTCACGCGCGGGACTACCGAGTCGATCAATCTCGTGGCCTCGAGCTGGGGCGACACCTTCCTTCGGGAGGGCGACCTGATCCTCCTGACGCTGATGGAGCATCATTCCGACATCGTGCCATGGCAGCTCGCCGCGTCCCGGCGAGGCGCGCGCCTGGCCTACCTGCCCGTCCAGGCGGACGGCAGCCTCGATCTCGATGCCGCCGCCGCGAAATGGGACGGACGGACGCGCATCGTCTGCGCGACGCACATGTCGAACGTGCTCGGCACCGTCAACGATGTCCGGAGGTTGGCCGACATCGCCCACGCCAACGGCGCGCTCCTTCTCGTCGACGCGGCCCAATCCGTTCCCCACATGGGTGTCGACGTCGGCTCCCTCGGCTGCGATTTTCTCGCCTTCTCGGGCCACAAGATGTACGCCCCGATGGGCATCGGCGTGCTCTGGGGGCGCGAAACCCTCCTCGAAGCCATGCCTCCGTACATGGGGGGCGGCGACATGATCCGCTCCGTGGGCCTCGAGCGTTCCACTTGGAACGATCTGCCCTGGAAATTCGAGGCCGGGACGCCGGATGTCGGCGGAGCCGTGGGTCTTTCCGCGGCGATCGATTTCATCGAAGAGCTGGGCTGGGATTTCGTGGGCCGCAGGGAACGCGATCTCGGGGCGCTGGCCCTCGAGACGCTCGATTCGGTGCCGGGCCTCGTCGTCCACGGCCGCGCCAGGGAGCGGGGAGCCCTCTTTTCGTTTTCCTTCGAGGACATCCACCCCCACGACATCGCCCAGTATCTCGACCGGGAGGGCATCGCCGTGCGCGCGGGACATCACTGCGCCCAGCCGCTGATGCGGCATCTCGGGGTGCCCGCGACGACGAGGGCCAGCCTCGCCTTTTACAATACGGAAGAGGAGATTGGGAGGCTCGGAGCGGCCCTCTTGGGCGCGCTGAGGTTCTACCGATGAGCGGTTTCGACGAGCTCTACCAGGATCTCATCATGGATCACTACCGCAAGCCGCGCGGCAGGGCGGATCTCGCGCACGTGCCCGACACGGAGATCATGGAAAACCCGACCTGCGGAGATTCCATCAAGCTCGAAGTGATCACCGGCGACGACGGGCGCATCATGGAAGTCCGGCATCAGGGGCACGGCTGCGCGATCAGCACCGCCTCCGCTTCGCTGATGACGGAGTTCACGCGGGGGCTTTCGCCCGCGGAAGCCCGCGAAGCCGCCGGGCGCTTCATCGCCGCCCTCAGGGGCGACGGCAGTCTCGACGACCTCGAGGATATGGGCGACCTCGTCGCTCTCAGGGGTGTTGCCGGACTGCCCGTCCGGGTGAAGTGCGCGACCCTCGCCTGGCATGCCCTGCTTCGCGCTCTCGGTCCTGCTGCCTGATCGGGGAGGGCCTGCCGGGGCGCGCCGTCGGATTCCGCGCCGGCTGCCCATGCTCCTGCTGGCCGCGGGCTCCGGGAGCGCGGCCGTCGCGGAAGCGCGGACGCTCCCTGTCGAATATCTCCGCCGGCCTCGTCGCCCGGTCAATCCGCGCCGCCTCGAAGGCGGCGGCGAACTCGGGCCCCGAGGCGACGGGGACGTCTTTCCGCAAGAGTTTTTCGATAGCCTTGAGGAGGGGCTTTTCCTCCGTGTCGCAGAGGGCGACCGCCTTTCCGCTCGCGCCGGCGCGGGCGGTGCGCCCGATTCTATGCACGTAGGTCTCCGCGACGTCGGGGAGTTCGTAGTTGAACACGTGACTGACGGCCTCGACATCGATGCCCCGCGCCGCGAGGTCGGTGGCGACCAGGATGCGGATGGCTCCGGAACGGAAGTCTTCGAGAGTCCGCGTACGATTGCCTTGGCTCTTGTTCGCGTGGATGGCCGCGGCGGGAATGCCCGCGAGCTGGAATGCCTTGGCCAGACGGTCGGCGCCATGCTTGGTGCGGGTGAACACGAGCCCCCGCTCGATGCCCTGTGAGGCGACGAGGCTGACGAGAAAGGCCCGCTTGTCTCCCTTTTCCACGAAGGCCACCTGCTGGTCGATCAGTTCCACCGCGGGCTTTTCCGGGGCGACGGCGACGCGAACGGGACTCCTGAGTATCTTTGCCGCCAGGGTCGCGATCTCCTTCGGCATGGTGGCCGAAAAGAGCATCGTCTGGCGCCTTTCGGGAAGAAGGGAAATGATTTTCCTGACATCGTGGATAAAACCCATGTCGAGCATGCGGTCCGCCTCGTCCAGCACGACGATCTCGAGGAGATCGAGCCGGAGGCTTCCGTCTCCGTGGAGATCGAGGAGACGGCCCGGCGTGGCGACGAGGATGTCGACCCCGCGCCCGAGGGCTTTCGCCTGAGGCGTCTTGCCGACGCCCCCGAAAATGCAGGCATGGGCGATCTTCGTGCCGCGGGCGTAGATGCCTACGCTCGCGTCGATCTGGGCGGCCAACTCGCGCGTAGGCGCGAGGATGAGGGCGCGGACCTGTCTGGGTGCGGGTCGTCCCGGTCGGGACGTGAGATTCTCGATTATCGGAAGGGCGAAAGCGGCGGTTTTGCCGGTCCCTGTCTGGGCTGTGGCGAGGAGATCTTTTCCCTCCAGGAGGGGGGGGATCGAGGCGGTCTGTATCGGAGTGGGGGTTTCGTAGCCGGCGGCGGCGACGGCGGAGACGATAGCCTCCCCAAGGCCGAGCGATGCGAATGCAGTGCTGTTCATCGTGTTCCTTAAACTGCGGATTGGTGGCGGGAGTCTCATTCTACGCCGGAAGGGCGGATCGCGAACAGGGGGACGCAGGCCCGTTTGCGAAGTCCGTCGATTGGACTACACTCGACGGGATGAATGGATCGTTGCGGGGCCACGATGCCTCCTGATTGCGTACTCTGCGTCGACGACGAGGCGATCATCCTCGCGAGCCTGAAAGTCGAACTCAAGAGCGAACTCGGCCGGGACGTGGACATCGAGATCGCGATGTCGGGTCAGGAGGGCCTCGAGATCGCCGAAGCCATCCGGAAGGAGGGTCGCAACCTCCTCATTGCCGTCACCGATCAGCGCATGCCCGGAATGGACGGCACCGAATTCCTCGTCCGCCTCAAAAAGCGTTTTCCGGACGTTCTCGGCATCATGCTGACCGGGTATTCCGAAATCGATTCCCTGAAGCGGGCCATCAACGAAGCCGGTCTCTATCGCTTCATCTCCAAGCCCTGGTCGCCCCTCGACCTCAGGATGTCGGTGCGCCAGGCGGTGGAGCGTCGGCGTCTGGAGATTCTCAACAATCGGCTTTCGCACCAGATCGAGGCGATGACCAGGACCATCCTCGCCACCCTGGAGAGCGTCGTCGACGTGAACGACCCGGAGACTTACGACCATGTCCGACGGGTGTCCGTCTACGCGTCGGCGATCGCCCGCGCGGACGGACTCGATCCGATCATGCAGCGTCGCATCTTCGTTTTTTCGCCTTTGCACGACATCGGGAAGATAGGCATCGGTCGCGACATTCTCGGCAAGCCGGGACCCCTCAGCGACGAAGAGCGGGAAACGGTGAAAACCCATGTCACTATCGGCGAAAGGCTCGTCCGGAATATCGACGTCGATCCGATACTCCGCGAGATCATCCGCTGCCATCACGAACGATGGGACGGGCAGGGCTATCCCGACGGTCTTTCCGGCGAAGCCATTCCCCTGTCGGCCCGCATTGTCGCCATCGCCGACGTATTCGACGCCCTGCTTTCGGACAGACCCTACAAGAAGGCCATCGATTTCGATTCGGCCGCCGAGATCATCCGCGCGGGCTCCGGGAGCCATTTCGATCCGGGTCTCGTCGCGGCCTTCCTGGCCGGCGAAGCTTCGATGCGAGCCATCGCCGCGGGCGACGAAGATCCCGGACCGCTCTTGGATCCGCAGGGCTGAAACGGCCGCCCGGCAAGGAGAAGTCGCATGGCAACCGACACGCCGCCATCGTTGCGGGCCTCGTCCATCTATCAGGTTTTCGTGAGGAACTGGTCGGAGAAAGGCGACCTCGCTTCCGCCATGCCCTCGATCGGGAAGGCGAAAGAGCTCGGCTTCGACATCCTCTATCTCATGCCCGTCCACCCCGTCGGGAGGGTCGCGCGCAAGGGCAGCCTCGGCAGCCCCTATGCGATCGCGGACTATCGCGAAGTGGATCCCGGACTCGGCGGGGCCGAAGGCTTCCGGCGCTACCTGGACGCCTCCCACGCGGCAGGCCTTCGCGTCGTCATCGACGTGGTTTTCAACCATACGAGCCCGGACTCGAAGCTCGCCCGCGAACATCCGGAATGGTTCGTGAGGGGACCGGACGGCAGGCCCGGCCCCCGTGTCGCCGACTGGTCGGACGTCGTCGACCTCGATTACTCGCAGGCCGGACTCCGCGACTACCTTTTCGAAACCCTCGAAGGTTGGGTCCGCTTCGGCGTCGACGGATTCCGCTGCGACGTGGCGAGCATGGTGCCGGTCGATTTTTGGGTGGAAGCCCGCCGACGCTGTGCCGCGGCCCGCTCCGCCGTTTCATCCCGTCCTCTCGTATGGCTCGCCGAAAGCGTTCATAAGGAATTCGTCGACGAGCTCAGGGCGCGCGGCCTCTACGCCGCCTGTGACGCGGAACTCCACGAGGCCTTCGACCTCAGCTACGATTACGACGGGCGCCGGGAATTGGAACTCGCCTGGGCGGGGAAGGGACCCCTCTCGGCCTATCTCCACCACCTCGACCTTCAGCGCTCCATGTATCCGGCCCACGCGATCAAGGCGCGTTTCCTCGAGAACCACGATCAGGAGCGCGCCGCCTCGCGTTTCGCGGGCGCCGCGCTCCGAAACTGGACGCTCTTCGCGATGCTGCTCGAAGGCTGCTTTTTCGCCTACGCAGGGCAGGAGGTCGGCATCGCCGAAAAGCCGAGTCTCTTCGACAAGGATCCTGTCCCCTGGGAAAGGGCCGACGCGCGCTTCGGCGAGTGGTTCGCGAAAGCCCACGCGGCGACACGCTCCATCCGGGAGCGGGAGCCCCGTTTCGACGCGCGCGAACTCGCCGACGGCCTCGTGCTGATCGAACGTTCGGGCGGAGACAGACCCGTCGTCGCCCTTCTCAATCTCCGCGGCTTGTCGGGTACTGTCGAGCTGCCGGAGCCTCTTGTCGGCCTCGAGCTCCTGTCGGGATCCGAAATCGAGCTCGGCGGCAGCGCAGCCATCCCGGCCGAGCCGCTTCTCGTGGAACGGAAAGGAAGCCGGATCAGGCGAGCTTGAAGCGCGACACGATCGCGGCGAGATTCCGCACTGCCTGCTCGTTCCGGTGTCCGATATCCTTGACCCGCTTGCCCGCCTCGTCGATCGATGCCACCGCCGTTTCGATGGCGCCCATGCCGTTCCGGAGCTCGTCCGAGGCGCTCGCGAGGTTTCGCATCTCGCCGCCGATGCTCTTGGATCCTTCCATTATCTCCGAGGCGCCGTTACGCACGTTGACCGTCGACGAATTGATCTCGTTGATCGCCTCGAGGACCTGCTTGGATCCCTCGCTCTGCTCGTCCATCGCCTGGCGGATCTCGCGCTCGAAGCGGCTCACGGTTTCCAGGTGCTGCATGACGATGGAAAAGGCGCTGTCAGTCGCGTCCGAGGATTCGGACACGGAATCTATGAGACCTTTGATTGCCTTGATGTCGATGGCGATCTCCTTCGATCGCTTGGCTGAATTGATCGCGAGACTGCGGATTTCGTCGGCGACCACGGCGAAGCCCAGGCCCGATTCTCCGGCGTGGGCTGCTTCGATGGCGGCATTCATCGCGAGGAGGTTGGTCTGGCTGGAGATCGTCGTGATCGCTCCGTTGGCCTCGTAGAGCTTCTCGGACTGCTCCGCGACACTTTTCGTCATCTCCACCATCGCCCTGAGCTTTCCCCTGCCGACCTCGGACGCTTCCTGAAGCTTCGCGAAATATCCCGACATCTGTTCGATGGTCCTGGTGACCGATTGGATATTGGCGACCATCTCTTCGATGGATGCCGACGACTGCGTCACGCTCGCCGCCTGGTTTTCGATCTGGCCGTTCAAGCGGCCGATGTTCCCTATGATCGTATCGATCGTGGCCGAAGTTTCCGTGACGCTGGAGCTCTGATAGATGACCCGGTCCCGCGCGGAACCGACCGCCTTGACGATTCCGTCGACGCTCTCGACCGTCTTTTCCGTGGCGTCGCCGAGCTCTGTGCCCACGCCCGAGAGGTTTCGTGAATCAGTTTCGATTCGGCGGATGTGCTCGCCGAGTTCGACCCGCATCGCCTCGACCGTCTTGGCGAGGCCACCGATCTCGTCCCTGCGGGAGGTGAGGCGCGCGTCGGTAGGCTCCGCGAGATCGCCCGAGGACACGGCCGTGGCCGTCTTGCCCAGAGCGGCGAGGGGCTTGGTGATGGATCTCGTCGTGAGGAGGCCCGATACCACGGAGAAGACGATGGCACCGAGCATGATGACGATCGAAATCCTGAGGGCGAGGTCGGCGATCGACAGCGAGTGCAGGGCCATATCGTCGACTTCCTGGGTGTTCGCCGCGACAAGTCTTTTGAAGGTGTCCTCGATCTGCCCGCCGATTTCCATGGTCGCGCCCGAATTCATGGCCATCGCCTGCGCATGTTTGCCCGCGGAGGCCAAGGCGAGGATCGAATGGGCATTCTGTATAAAGGAAGGAATCAATCGGTCGTAATCGGCGAGCATTTGTTTTTCCGCGTCGCTGTCGGCGAAGGGCCGGAATGAATCGACCGCCTTGGAGAGGGCCTGGTGCTGGGTTTCGAACTGGTCGGAGACGCCGCTCAGGCCTTTCTCGTCGGCGGAGAGGGCGCCGAGAAGCAGGGCCTGCATCTTCAGGAATTCTTGCTGGCCGCTGGCAAGACGCACCAATGAGGGCACCACCACGCTCCTGACGTAGCTGAAATCGCCGCGGACTTGCATGAGGGTGACGATGCCGTAGACTCCGACTCCGACCACGACGACGGTGATCGCGAGAAAACGCACCATGAGCTTTGCGCCGAGTTTCATATTGCGGAACATGGTTCCTCCAGGCCGCTCGGGGCCCGTCTTCGGTCTGGAATTCGATGCCCGAGGGGCGTCGGCATACGGACACTTTAAGCTTTCCGCCAGTTTACCGTAAGAAAAGCGATTGCGCCACTCGCACTTGAAAGGCCCGACTCCAGCCGGGCTTCGATCTTGCGACGCTGATATATCAGTGATATAGTATAGGTATGGACGATTCACGGGAAGGCGAAGAGGCGTTCTCCCTTGCTTCTCGCGTCTACGACGAACTCAAGCGGAGGCTCAACCGAGGCGCGCTCAAGCCGGGAGATTTTCTCGATCAGGCGGCCCTCGGGGCCGAACTCGGGATGAGTCGGGCCCCCCTGCGCGACGCGCTGATCCGCCTCGAGCTGGAGGGCTTCGTCACGATCTTCCCGAGACGCGGGGTGATGGTCAGACCCCTCGATATCGCGGCCGTCCGCAATATCTACGAGATTCTCGGCGCCCTCGAAGCTGCGGCGGCGGAACACGCCGCGGGCCGCTTCGGTCGGGCCGACGCGGCCCGCATGGCCGACTTTATCGCCGTCATGGACGAGGGCCTCGCCCGCGACGATTTCGATTCGTACTACGCCGCGAACGTCGATTTCCACGACGTCTACATCTCCCTGTCGCCGAATGTCGAGCTCAAGCGCCAGGTGCGAATTCTCAAGGAACGACTTTACGACTTCCCTCGCCGCTCCGCCTTCGTGAAGGAATGGGAACTCGCTTCGATGGGCGAGCACCGCGAACTCCTGGCCCGCCTCGAGAAGGGTGACTTCGAGGGGGCCGCATCCTGGATTCGCGAAGTCCACTGGAGCTATCCGGTGCAGGAGCGATTTGCCGTGGCCTACTACGGCGAAGGCGGGTCGCCAGCTTTCGAGCCGGAAGGGAAAGCCGAGGCCGCGCCATCGTCGGCCGCGGCCGGGTGGCGCCGATGAACACCGGCATCGTTTTCGACATACGGAAGTTTTCGGTGCACGACGGCCCCGGCATCCGGACGGCCGTATTCCTCAAGGGCTGCCCCCTCGACTGTCCTTGGTGCCACAACCCCGAGGGGCGGGACCCCCGGCCCGCCATCCTTTGTCGCCCCGAGCGATGCATCGGCTGCGGCTCCTGCGAAGCCGCCTGTCCCTTGGGATTGGATTCCCGACGCGAGGCCGGCGGACCGGCTTGCGCAGCCTGTCCCGACTTCGGGGCCTGCTCCCGCGCCTGCCCAGCCGAGGCGCTCCAGGCCGTCGGACTGAGGATGACGACCGCGGAATTGATGATCGAGCTCCGCAAGGATCGCCCCTTCTACGAGGAGTCGGGCGGGGGCGTCACCTTCACGGGCGGAGAGCCGCTTACCCAGGCGGCTTTTCTCGGCGAGATGTTGGACGCCTGTCGGTCCGAAGGCATCCGTACGGCGGTCGAGACATCCGGCTACGCACGGCGCCCGGTCCTTCTCGACATCGCGCGGAGGACCGACCTCCTCCTCTTCGACATCAAGCTCGTCGACAGCGCTCGCGCGAGCGAAGTGCTGCGCATAGACTATCGCGTCTGCCTCGAAAATCTGTCGGCTGCCGCCGCGGCGGCACGCACGGCAGCCGCAGCCGGGAATGGCGCAGCGTCCGCCGCGCGGTCCGCGGAAGTCGTGGTGCGAATGCCCTTCGTGCCCGGCTACAACGACGCTCCCTCCGACCTCGCGGCGGTCGCCGACTTCGTCCGCTCGGCCGGGCGGGGCATCGCCGGGATGGACCTCCTGCCCTATCACACGAGCGCACGGGGGAAGTACCGGCTCTGGAACTTGGACTATCCGCTCGCGGCGCTCGAAGCGCCCGGCGACAAGGCCGTGGAAGCGGCGCTCACGGTTCTCGCCGCGGGGGGAGTGCCCGCGAGAAGGGGAGGCTGACATGAACGAGAGGATCAAGAAGCTCAGGAACGAGAGCTTCGAAACAAGGCCGGGCTTCTCGGCGGAGCGGGCCGTGCTCACGACGGAATTCTATCGCGAGTGGCAGGGCAAGGTTTCCACGCCGGCGCTCCGCGCCATGAACTTCCGCAACCTTTGCGAGAAAAAGACGATCTGGATCGGAGCCGGCGAGCTCATCGTGGGCGAGCGAGGGCCGAGGCCCAAGGCCGTCTCGTCCTTTCCCGAACTCACCTGCCATTCGGAGGAGGACCTCCGCATCCTCGACTCGAGGCCGATGACGAGCTACAAGGTCGACGAGGCCGATATCGCCGCGTACCGGGACAAGGTCATCCCCTACTGGAAGGGCAGAAGCATGCGCGAACGCGCCTTCTCCGAAATACCGCAGGCGTGGAAGGGCCTCTACGAGGCCGGCGTCTTCACCGAGTTCATGGAGCAGCGCGCGCCCGGTCACACATCCCTCGACGGCAAGATATACCGCAAAGGCATGAACGGGTTTCGCGCCGACATCGCCAAGGCCCGCGCCTCCCTCGACTGGCTCCGCGACCCCGAGGCCCTCGCGAAGGACGAGGAACTCAAGGCGATGGACATCTCCTGCGAGGCCGTCGTCACATTCGCCGAGCGCCACGCCGTCCGGGCGGAGGAGATGAGAGTCCGCGAGCCGGAGCCGGAGCGCCGCGCCGAACTCGCGAAGATCGCCGAGGTTTGCCGCCGCGTGCCCGCCGAGGCTCCCCGCGATTTTCACGAAGCACTCCAGATGTACTGGTTCGTTCACTTGGGGACCATCACCGAGCTCAACGGCTGGGACGCGATGAGCCCCGGCCACCTCGACCGCCACCTCGGCCCCTTCTATGCCAAGGGTGTCGCCGACGGAAGTCTGGACCGGGAAAAGGCGAAGGAACTCCTCTCCTGCTTTTGGATCAAGGTGAACAACACGCCCGCGCCGCCCAAGGTGGGCGTCACCGCCGCGGAAAGCGGCACCTACAACGATTTCACCAACATCAATCTCGGCGGTCTCGACGACAGGGGCGAGGACGCCTCGAACGAAGTGTCCTTTCTCGCCCTCGAAGTCCTGGACGAACTCCAACTGCTGCAGCCCCAGGCCAACGTCCAGGTGAGCGCCAAGACGCCGGACAGTCTCCTCCTCGCCGCGGCCCGCGTCATCCGCCGCGGCTCGGGCTATCCCTCGCTTTTCAACGCCGACGAGGTGGTCAAAGCCCTGGTCGGAATGGGCAAGAGGCTCGAGGACGCGCGCGAGGGCGGCACCTCGGGCTGCATCGAGACAGGCGCCTTCGGCACGGAAGCCTACCTCCTCCACGGCTATCTCAACCTGCCCAAGGTCCTCGAACTGGCGCTCAACGATGGCGTCGATCCCCTTTCGGGCAAGAGCATCGGCGTTCGGACGGGCGGTCCCGACGCGCTGGGCGACTTCGAATCACTCTACTCCGCCTTCGAGAGGGAACTTTCCTACGTGGTCGATCTCAAGGTGCAAGTGTCGAATTATCTCGACCGCCTCTTCGCCCGAGACGCGCCGGCTCCCTTCCTTTCGGTCCTCATCGACGATTGCGTAGCGCGCGGCAGGGATTACTACGACGGCGGAGCCCGCTACAACACCGACTATATCCAATGCTGCGGCATCGGCACGGTCACCGATTCGCTCTCCGCCATCCGAACCCACGTCTTCGAGCAGGGCAAGTCCACCCTTCGCGAAGTGGTCGGCGCCCTCGCGGCGAACTGGAACGGCGACGAGGCTCTGCGCCTCCTCATGACCAACAAGACGCCCCGGTACGGCAATGACGACGACCGCGCCGACTCGATAGCCTCGCGCGTCTTCGCCTCCCTCCTGTCGACCATCGACGGTCGTCCCTCGCCCCGCGGCGTCCACACCGCCACGACCGGCTCCGCCGACGCGATCGGCTCCGCCGCCACGACCGGCTCCGCCGGTACGGCCAGCTCCGCTGGCGCGACCGGCTCGGACGGTGCGGCCAGCGGAGCTGGCCGATGGCACATAGACATTCTCTCGACAACCTGTCACGTCTATTTCGGTCTCCGCACCGGCGCGACACCGGACGGCCGCAAGGCACACCTTCCCATCTCGGACGGCGCCTCGCCCGCCCATGGAGCCGATCGCAACGGCCCGACGGCGGTGATGAAGTCGCTTTCCAAACTGGACATCTCGCGGACCGGCGGCTCCCTCCTCAATCAGCGCTTCCTCCCCGCGACCCTGGCCGGCGAGGAGGGGGTCAAGCATCTGTCGGAATTGGTGCGAAGCTACTTCCGCCTGGGCGGTCATCACGTCCAGTTCAACGTCGTCGACACCGATACCCTCCGGGCCGCCCAGCGAAAGCCCGAAGACTATCGCGATCTCCTCGTCCGGGTCGCCGGCTATTCCGACTACTTCGTCGACCTCGATCGCGACCACCAGGAGGAAATCATCGCCAGAACTGCGCAAGAAAGCTTTTAGCGCGGTTCTGGCACGCGACGGCCCGATGATGGCAACGGCCGTCGCGATGCGCAAGAAAGCTCTTAGCGCGGTTCTGGCACGCGACGGCCCGATGATGGCAACGGCCGTCGCGACGCGCAGGAAAGCTTTTAGCGTGGATCTTGACGGAAGACCGCGGGCGCCAGATAGTCGGGGGGATACAGCACTCAGTCGGCAAACAATGATCGGCAAGGCATTCAGCCAGCGTTAAGCCGCAACGAGCCAGGAGCCCGATGTACTTCCTCCCGCCCTTCGAAGGAGCCGCCCCTTCCCCATGAAGCGGCGCAAAGTCTCGCTTCGCGACAGCCGACGTCGCCCTGTCGGACTCGCGTGGCGGATGGTCTTTGCCTCCATCCGAAAGGTGGTATCCCGACTTTTTCCGCGCATGACCGTCGAGGGCTATTCGCCAGATCTGAGGCATGGAACGATCTTCGTCTCGAACCACCTCAACTCCTTCGGGCCCATGGCCATGATGCTTCGCTTTCCGGCCGAGCCCCGCCCTTGGGTCTTGAGCGACGTGATGGAGCGCGGCAGCTGTTCCCGCTACATCGAAGTCGACTTCGTCCGGAAGGAGCTCGGGATCGGGCGTCCCCTGAGCAGGGCGATTTCGCTTGCGATCGAATTGATCTGCGTACCGCTGATGCGCTACGTGGGGGCGATTCCCGTCTACCGGCGCAACCGCAAGGTGGCGCGGACATTCGCGGCCACGCGCGTCTGCCTCGACGCCGGAGAAAGCGTGGTCATCTTTCCGGAACTCATGGGCACGGCATACAACGACGTGCTCAACCGACTTGACAACGGTTTCGTGGAAGTTCTGCGTCAAGCATGGCTCGCCGAGGGCAGGCTGTTCCGCATCGTACCGGTCTATGTCGACAAGGCCAGGCGCCGCCTTCGAGTGGGAGCCGAAATAAGCTACGATCCCGAACGGCCGTTCAAGTCCGAACGCCTCAGGATCGAGCACCTCCTCGAGGAGGAGATGAGCCGACTGGCCAAGTGCCCCTGACTCTCCGCTCCGCACGAAACTGGGATATACTGCGCCGGTGAGGCTCTTTGAAAAGTCAGGCGACTTTTCAAAAGGCCACCGTGAGATGCGGCCGTTCGCCCTTGGGAGGTTTCCTTGTCCCAGCCCAGATCGCCTCTCGTCGCCGTGGCTGTCGCGGCGGCATTATCCGTCCTTGCCGCCTGCCAGACGGCACCGCCCAGACCCGACCCCACCGAGCCGAGCTCCATCAAGTCGCTCGCGTCGGGCTTTTCTCCGACCGGCGACACCGCCTCCAAGACTATCGGCTTTTCGCTCGTGTTCGGGGATCGATCGGCGGTCCAGTCCTGGAGCGTCAAGATCGCCACGGGATCGGTCGTCGTAAAGGAGTTCTCCGGGGTCGGCGGCTCCGACCTCCCCGACACACTCCGCTGGGACGGTCGGGACGACTCCGGCGAGATCTGGCCCGAAGGCGACTACTATGCTTTCCTCAGCGTTCGCTACGGCGAAACGTTCAACCCGAGCACGATTTCCTGGACTTCCTTCCATCTCGTTTCAAGGCCCCCGTCGGTCCAAGCGACGGCGAGCCCGAATTCCTTCACGCCGGCGGTGAAAGGCATGGAGAAGCCGTTGACGATCTCGGTCTCCGCTTCCTCGCGCTTCGCGAAAATCGCCGGATTCGACATGGATGTCCTCGATCCGAGCGGAGCCGTCGTCCGAAGCTTCTCGGGCGATGGAGGTTCCGGAAGCGTCGTATGGGACGGCCGGACGGCCGACGGCACCCTGATCGCGCCGTCCAGCAGCTATGCCGTCCGCGTGCGAGCCAAGGACGGTTTCGGGAACGTGGGCGAGACGAGCCTCGAGATCGCCGTCGCCGGCCAGCCAAACGCGCCCGAGCGCAGCGCTATAGCGCCGGCGGCAGGGGGCTTTTCGCCGACCGGCGATCCCTCGGGGCGGGCGATAAGTTTTGCGCTGACCTTCGGCGATATCTCCGCGATACGAAGCTGGAACGTCGAGGTGCTCAACGGCTCGGTCGTCGTCAAACGCTACGAGGGGAGCGCGTCGAAACCCCCTGCGACCCTCGCATGGGACGGCAAGTCGGACACCGGGGCGACCTGGCCCGAAGGCGAGTATCAAGCCGCCCTTTCCATCGATTATGGCGCGACTTTCAACCCCGTGCGGGTGCTCAGTCCGAAGTTCCGCCTCGTGACCACCGGGCCGACGGTCGGCCTGTCCTCCGATCCGGCATCTTTCACCCCCGCCGGCGACGGAATGAAAGGGCCCCTCTCGCTCGCGGTCGACGCACGATCGTCGCTCGCGGCGGTCGTCGGCTGGACCCTCGAAATCCGCGACGAGACCGGGACCATCGTGCGGAGCTTCCAGGGAGCTGGAACTTCCGCCTCGATTTCCTGGGACGGCAGCCTCACCGACGGGACCTGGGCTGTGCCGGGTCGCCAGTACGAAGCCAGCGCCATCGCCGTCGATGAGTACGGCAATCGCGGAGAATCCTCCCTCGCGATCGCGGTGAAAGACAGCCCCGCCGCCCCGGAGACCAGCCTGGTCGAGACGGACGCCAAAGGCTTTTCTCCCGGGGCGAAGAAGAACGGGGGAACGATCGGTATTTCCGCCAAGATCGGCGACGCTGTCGACGCCCGCTCCTGGAAACTTTCGATCGTCGGGGCGGCCGGAGCGGTGAGAACCTGGACCGGCGCCCCCGCCGATCTGCCTGCCGACTTGACCTGGGACGGCAGAGACGACGCGAAGGCGCCGGCTCCGGAAGGCGGCTACGCGGCGGTGCTTTCGGTGGACTACGGCAGGACCTACAAGCCGGCCGAGGCGCGCAGCACCGATTTCGTGCTCGCCACGTCCCCGCCAGTCGCGAATCTCGTCGCCTCGCCGGATCGATTCATCCCTTCGGAGACGGGCGTGAGCGCCCCGGTATCCCTCATCATCGATGCGCGCCCGGGGCTCGGCGCCATAGTCGGGTGGTCCCTGGACATTCTCGATTCGCAGGGTTCGGTCGTGCGGAGTTTTTACAGGACTTGGCCCTCGAATCAGGCCGTATGGGACGGCTCGCTCGATTCCGGCGGATGGGTGGAGCCTGCGACCGACTACGTGGCGCGCGCCGTTCTGACGGACGAATACGGCAACACGGCCACGGCGACAGCCGACGTCCCGGTGGCCGATATACCATCGGCCACGGAGCCGAGCGTCATCGAACCGCGCGCGGCCGGTTTTTCTCCCGCCGCGGTCTCGCGACAGCGGAACATCGACTTCCTTGTCGTCGCGGGCGACGCCGACCGCATGAAGTCCTGGAAGATCGTGCTTTCACAGGCCGAACGCGGAGCGCAGAAAAGCTTTCAGGGCGATGCGGTCGCTTTTCCAAAAGCGCTGTCCTGGGACGGGACGACTGACGCCGGAGACGTCGCGCCCGACGGTAGTTATTACGCCACGCTTTCCATCGATTACGGGAAGAGTTTCAAACCCGTGTCGGTAAAGAGTTCACCCTTCGCGCTCCAGTCCGCGCCCCCCGAGGCATCGGTGGTTCTTACGCCGCCCGGCCTCGTGCCCAAAGGCGGCGCTTTCGCGAAACCCGTCGACATCGCTCTCAAGGCAGATACGGGTCGTTCGACGATCGAGGGCTGGACGGTTTCCATCCTCGACCCGCAGGGCAAGACTGTGCGCTTTTTCCGGGCCGGCCCCGCACCGAAACTTTCCTGGGACGGTATGACCTCCGCGGGAACGCCGGCAGACCCTTCCACGGTCTATACGGTCCTCGCCGAGGCCACGGACAGTTTCGGCAACCTCGGCTCGGTCAGGGCCTATCTCCCGGTCGCCGACCTGCCGCCGCTTCCCGGGCAAAACGCCATTCTGCCTTCGTCCGCCGGGCTGTCGCCGAACGGCGCCCCGTCCGGCGAATCCGCCTCGAACTCGATCGACTTCGCCCTGACGGTGACGAACCGGGCTGCCGCGAGGGGCTGGAAGGTCGTCATAGCCAAGGCCGGCAAGGCCGCGCTGAAGACTTTCGAAGGCGATGCCGCCTCCCTGCCCGCCAAGGTCACCTGGACCGGGAGAGACGATTCCGGGGCACCGGCCCCGGAAGGCGTCTATTCCGCGACGATGACCATCGACTATGGCGCCAATTACAAGGCGTCGACCGTGGAGAGCCGTCGCTTCGTCCTGAGCCTTTCCCCGCCGCAGGGCAGTCTGGCCATCGAACCCAGGGTCGTCGTGCCCGACGCGGAGGGTCTCGTCGCGCCGGCGGTGATAAGCCTCGACGCGAAGGAGGGCCTTGCCCGCGTCGCCTCCTGGCACATCGACATCGTCGGCTCCTCGGGGGCCGTCGTCGATTCCTACGATGGAGCCTGGCCGCAGGCGCCGGTCTCATGGAACGGCGCCGCTTCGGACGGGTCCGTCGCCGAGCCTGGCGCGAGCTATTCGGTCGTCGCCATTCTCCGCGACGAATTCGGGGAAACGAGCAGGTTGACCGATACCATCGAGGTCGGCGCCCTTCCGGCGCCGACGGAAGCGAGCTCGGTCGCGGCGCTCGCAAAAGGCTTTTCGCCGGCCGCGAAAAACCAGATGAAATTATCCCTGACCTTCGGCAACGTCAATCTGGTGAAGTCCTGGAGCCTGGCCATCGAGCGAGACGACAAGACCGTGCGCCTGGACTTTCCCGGCGGCCATGTCGCGGGGGCCGCGAGCTCCTCATCCACGTTGCCCGATTCTTTTTCCTGGGACGGCAAGCTGCAGGACGGCACCTTCGCCCCCGACGGGAACTACGAGGCGGTGCTCTCCATCGATTATGGCCGGGTCTACGCCAAGACGGCGACAAAGAGCGACACCTTCGCGCTGGCGTCGACTCCTCCGGAGGGCTCCGTGTCGGTGAGCCCCGCTCTCTTCTCGCCGGGGGAGGCGGGGGCCGCGGGAAGCTGCTCGATCTCGCTCGCCGCGTCGTCGCGCTGGGCCGCGATCAAGGATTGGAACGTCGACATCTACGATCCGGGCGGAAACGTCTTCAGGAATTTCCGCGGGGCATGGCCGGCGGCGACCCTGGTCTGGGACGGAAAGAACGCGAAGGGAGACACGGTGGAGTCGGCCGAAGACTATCCGGTCGTGGCAAGGGTTCGCGACGAGTTCGGCAATTCCCAGGAGTTCAAATCGACGATCCACGTCGACATCCTCGTGGTGAAGGTGGGCGACGGCTACCGGATCCGGGTGGCGAGCATCGTGTTCAAGGCCTTTACCGCCGACTGGACCGATGTGCCTACCGATCTCGCCGCCCGCAACGTGGCCACCCTCGACCTCCTCGCCGACAAGCTCAAGAAATTCCCCGGCTACCAGATACGGATGGTGGGCCACGCCGTCATGGTCAATTGGGACGATCCGGTCAAGGGCAAGGCCGAGCAGGACGGCGTCCTCCTGCCCCTCTCCAAGGCCCGCGCCGAGGCGATCCGCGAAGCCCTCGTGCAGCGCGGCATAGAGGCGTCGAGGATGACGGCCGAAGGAGCCGGCGCCCTCGATCCGATCGTGCCCGACAGCGACTACGAAAACCGCTGGAAGAACCGCCGCGTGGAGTTTTTCCTGGAAAAGAAGGGTTGAGCGAGGCAGGTCGTTCAGGCGCGGCGAATCCCGACGGCGCCGTCGGCGGCAGCGCCGTCGGCGTCACCGCCGTCGGGATTCGCCGGAATGCGGAGGCGGAATCGGGCACCGCCGAGGGGGGAGTCTCCGAGCTCGATATCTCCGCCATGGGCGCGGGCGATCTCGAGGGAAATGGCGAGGCCGAGCCCCCTTCCGCCCGCGTCCCTGGAACGCGAGCGGTCCATGCGGTAAAAGCGCTCGAAGACCCTTTACCGCTCCTCGGGAGGGATGCCGGGCCCCGAATCGGCCACAACTATTGCGAAGGCTCCGACCTGGCCCTCGCGCTCGACGCGTATCTCGATCCGGCCGCCCCGTGGCGTGTACTTCACGGCGTTGCCGACGAGATTGTGCAGCACTTCTCCGATTCGCAGCGCGTCGGCCCGCGCGCCGGGCACCGGCTCCCCTCCCGACACGATTTCGAGACTCTTGTCGCCAGCCGCGTGCGTGAACAGACTGGCCGCCTTCCTTGCGAGTTCGAGGAGGTCGATATCCTCGATGTCGAGGACAAGCTCGCCCGAATCGAGGGCTTCGAGCTCGCGGAGCATGTCCACGAGCCGCGAAAGTCTGAGGGTCTCTTCGTGGAGCGATTCCAGGTTCTCGCGATCCGCGGGAAAGATGCCGTCGATCATCGCCTCGACGGCGCCTCGGATCAGAGTGACGGGAGTCCTGAGTTCGTGGGCCGAGTCGGCGATGATGCGCCGCCGCCCTTCCTCCAGGCGGCGCAGCTCCTCCGCCATCCGGTTGAAGGACTCGGCGAGTTCGCCTATCTCGTCGCGTCCGGCCGCGGGGACGGTCGTCGAAAGGTCGCCCGAGGCGATGCGGCCCGCGGCGCGTGCGAGCGCCGCGAGCCTGCCGGTCATGCGACGCGCGAGAACAAAGCCCAGGAGAAGCGCCAGGCCGCCCGAAATGATGGTCGCCAGTGCGATGGCGCTCCCGACAGAGTCGACGAAACTGACATTCTCGCCGACGAAATTCGGGTCGATCATCGAACCGACGAGGACTGTCCCCACCCGCCGGAAGTCCGCCATCACGGGAGCGCCGCGGGCGAGATGCTCGCTCGGATGCCTCGTGCCGAGTATCTTGTCCGCGGTGTCCGCCACGATGACGCCGTCGGTGTCGGCGAGCGCCACCCGGTCGGAAAGCAGTTTCGCGAAAGTGTCGGGGGAGAAGGAAGAAACGGGTCCCGTCCTCGATCGTCCGTAGAGGTCCTTGGCGAGGCTTTCGTACATCGCGCGGGGAAGTCCCGAGAGATACTGCTGGACGCCCGACCAGGAGTGGCGCTCGCGGTACCAATCGCCGAGGATACCCGCGTAGGCCTTGGCCTTCTGCGCGTCCCCTTCGAAGATCCATGTGCGGAAGAGGCTCTCGGTCTCGGAACGCACGAGGAAGAAGCTGGAGGAGGCGCAGAGCGCTATTGTGGCGGAAAAAGCGAGGGCCAGGCGATTCGAAAGCTTCAAGAGGGCTGCTCGATGAAGCGGTAGCCGACACCGCGCACCGTGCCGATGAAGCGCGGCTCGCCCGAGTCGTCGCCGAGAGCCTTTCGGATGTTCTTGACGTGGGCGTCGATCGTGCGCTCGTAGCCCTCGAAATCGGTGCCCGATGCCCCTTCGAGGATGGCCGCGCGGGGGAAGACCCTCCCCGGCTCCCGCGCGAGAACCGCGAGGATGTCGAACTGCACCGCCGTGAGGGTCTTGAGCTCCCCGTCGACGCGGACCTCCCGCCGACGGAAATCGAGGCTGAGGCTTCCATGCCTGATGAACTCCGCCGGTATCCCGGGATCGGAATCCGGAGGGGCACGCCTTAAGATCGCCCGCACGCGCGAGACGAGTTCGCGCGGGCTGAAGGGTTTGGTCACATAGTCGTCGGCGCCGAGTTCGAGTCCGACGATCCTGTCGCTCTCTTCCGCGAGGGCCGAAAGAAAGAGGATCGGCACTTGCGAAGATTCGCGGATCCGCCCGGCCACCTCGAGCCCGTCCGCGCCGGGCATGTTGATGTCGAGGATCACGCAGTCGGGCCGGCTTTCGCGGAACAGTGCGAGCGCCTCGATCCCGTCCTTCGCGACGACGACGGAGAAGCCCGCGTTTTCGAGATAGCTGGCAACGATGCGAGTCAACTTCTCCTCGTCGTCGGCGACGAGGATTCGTGCGGCCATTCCCGCCTCCGCCGCCATTCTATCCGATTGGCGCCTCCCCGGCCAATGTCGCGCCGTCGCGTCCGCCGAGAATTATGGAGCGCTCAGGGTGATCGTGATCGTGTCCGAATAGCTGCCCGCGGCCGGAAAGCCGGAAAAGGGCAGGATGGTCGCCGTCAGGGCGTAACGCGCCGGCGACGAATAAGTGGCCGCCGCCCCGCTCGCGACATAGGCCGGGCCGGCGCCGAGCGCCACGCCCGCGCCGTTGGCGCTGAGCGAGTAGCCGACGAGGCTTGTCGGGTCGGCCACATCGACGAGCGAGCCCGATCCGGCCGAAGAGAGGAGAAGGCTGTAGGAGACATTGGATCGCACGAGGATGTCGGCTCCCAGCGACTGTCCCGGCGCGAGCGTCCCGAAGTTGAGCGTCTGGTTCGTGGAGCCCAGCGAGAATGGCGACCCCGAGGACACCACCGACACGTCATACGAAGCGCCCACCGTGGCTGTGACGGTGAGGGTGTTGGAAGCGTAGACTTTTCCCGTCGGCAGATAGGTCGAGGCATACACCGATTCGTTGATGACCGCCCGGTAGGTTCCCGGCGGCGGGAGGGTGGTCGGCGAGACGACGAAGGCGAAGTCGATCGTCACAGTCGTCTTGGAACTCTGATTCGAAGTGAAACTGCCCGACAGCACCTGGCTTTGGCTCGTCGGCGAACCGCTGAGCGAAAGCTGGTTGGCGAGGGTGGCGGCCGGAGAATACATGGCGTACGAAAGCCCCTCGGGGCTGCCTTTCGTCATCGAAGTCAGCGTCAGTACGACGCAGAAATTGCCGCCGGCGAAGCTCCCTTTCTTGACCGTGATCGTTCCGGTCGCCTGGGCCGTGGCGTTCGGCGAGTAGGAGACGGCGAGGCTCGTGGTCGTGCTCGAAGCTCCCTTGACGATGCTCAACGAAGTGGCCGCCGCGGCGCTCCCGCCCGTCGTCGCGAGCGAAACCGCGAACACCAACGATACGAGCCGCCTTCGTCCTGTCATGATTTTCCGCCTTCTTTCCCGCCCGCCGCCTGCTCGGCGACGACAGTGCCGATATCGGATATGGCGCCAGGGGCTCCCTCCGGCACGTCGACGGAGCAGGTGCTGCCGTCGTCCCACTTGATGGTCAATCGGCCCTTGGGCAGGCCGAAGCATTCGAAGATCCCCTTGTCGTCCGTGAAAGTCGCCCCTTGATCGACAGCCTTTCCCGAAGCGTCGAAGAGATCCCCGGCGAGGTTCGTCTTCGGAGCGCCTTTGGCGTCCACGAGAAAGCCGCGAATGGTCGCCGACGAGGCGCGGCCGACCTTGATGACCGTGATCGAGCGATATTCGGGCATGAACTTCACCGATGGCGGATCGGGCCTGACGTCGGGAGGGCTGTCGGGCAGCTCTATGCCGGCCGCGTACTCAGTATACGGAGTCAGGTCGTCGATCGCCGTCGGCCGTCCTTTCGGGCTCTGGATCGGCGCCCCGTCGACTGGCCGGATTTCTACGGCCTGACCGCCGAGGACTGCCGCCGGGACGACGATGGCGAGGGCCGACCCGGCCGATTGTGTCATTGCGAAGGCCCCGCCGGCGAAGGCCAGGGCTGTCGAAACGCCGAGGCTCAACTGCCCTCCGTCCAGACCGGTGTCGGAATTCTGTCCGAAACTCCCCGAGGCGGAGAAGGCGGCGGCCGATATTCCATCGCTTCCCGCGACGTCGACTTCTCGGTACTGGCCCGCCCCCGCAAGGTTCTGGCCGGTGAAGGAGAGGGTCCCCGAATCGCCGAAGCCGAAATTGAGACCGACGGCGTCCGTGCCGGACATGAAATCGCGCTGGTAGGTCACGCCGCGCCGGTCCGGAGGTTGGACGGAGAGGGAGATTGACAGCCGCGGTTGACCGCCGGACTCGGACCTCCAGTCATAGCCTCCGGATACGGAGATCAGGGTCGAATCGGTGGGAGAAAACGAGGGACCGGCAGTGAACGTCCAGCCGTCGAGAGAGCCGCCGACATAGTCGGCGTCGCCGCTCAACGACAGCATGCCGATGCCGCCCGGGATGGGTATCCCTGTCTGGCCCGAGAAATCCCAGTAGTCGTTTTCCGCCACCGCGATCGTACCGGGGGCTGTGAATCCCGGACTGTGGTATTCCACCGCCGCGCCGAGCCGGGGAAGGCGCTCGTCGACGAAGGAAGAAAAGCGCCAGAACGACCTGAGCGCGAAGGCCGGGGAAAAGGCGGCGGCCAAGTCGGATGAAAGCCCCGCCGAGAGGCCGAAGGTTCCCGCCTTCGTGGCCGCGATCGCGGAAAGGCCCATGAGACCGGCCGAATAGCCCACTTCGGCGTCGGCCCCAAGCTGGAAGACATCGCCGAAACCGAAGGCCACATGGCCGAAGCCGAAGGGCACCGTCGGATCGTCCTGGGACGTTCCGAGCGCGATCGAGTAATCGATCGTGCCCGCCCCGATCACGCTCTGGTCGTAGGGTATGCCGAGACTGACTTCGCGAGGGGGGGAACCCTTTTCGTCGATTTCGACCCGCACCTCATTGAGGCCCGAGGCGAGGGGCAGGTCGGAAAGGTGATAGGTGCCCGGCGCGAGATCGAGCTGTCTCGTAAAGTTTCCGTTGATGTAGACCCTGACCTCCGCGTTCTCATGCACCACGAATTCTCCGGCGGTCACGGTTGGTGTCGCCGGCCAACCCGGCAGGCCGGCTTCGCGCCCGAAGGCAATTCCGTAGATCTGCCTGGCCGATTGGAACGAGACGGCCGGCTCGGTGACGATGCCGGCCTGAAGTCGCGAACCGAGGGCGGGGAAATCCTTGAGCAGTCTCGCTTCGTCGACGCTCGTGGAATAGCCGAAGGGGCTGTTCGCCAAGGAGCCGTCGGCCTCGGCCACCAAGCCCGCCATGTCGACGGCCGGACTCAAGGTGAGCCTCGAAGTCCAGCTCGACTGTCCGATCGGGCCCGCCTGCCATGAGGGATCCAACTCGAAACTCGTTCCGACAGTGGCAGCGAAATCCGCGTTCGGAAATTGCTCCTCTCCGGGTCCGATATCGGCGGATTCGCGGGCTTCGACGAGTTCGGGGCGCATCGATTCCGGGGAGACGACGATGGACAGAATCAGGTTGCTCGTGTCCAAGGTTGCATGGATGCCGTAGATTTCCAGTTCGGCGACGGTTACCAACCGGTCCTTCTCGAAGAGGGTTGCGCCGATCGTCGTCTTCAGGAGGCCGCCCAGCGAAGGTTTGAGGTCGAAGGTCGACAGGAGCATATCGCCGTTTCCCCCGAGCAGGAATTGGATCGCGCCGACTCGCTGGCCGTCCACGACCAGGTCGGCGAGCGCCTTTTGGTAGTTCTGCTGGGCTCCTCCGTTGAAGGGGAGGGCCGCCATCAAGACCGATAATACGATCGCCGCCGGTACGGTGATGCGGCTAATAGACACCTTCGAAGTCGATTTTCGCGTCGTAGGTCCGCCCCGCCATCGCCCCCGACTTCGGAACGAAGACGCGCAGGCTGTGTCCGGGCAGGTAATTCGCGCCGGCGAGCTTCCCGAGATCGGCTGACGAAAGCACGGTCGCTCCGCCATCCAGGGTCAGTGTCGGATTCAGGGCGACCACGTGTCGAGTGCCCTCGTTCGTGATTTCGACAAAATAGCCCGTCGAGCCATCGTCCCTCTTGGCGCCGACGACCTTGACCTCGAGGTCCGGGGAAAAGGAGGGCGTTCCGACGTACAGCGACGCGATGTAGCGAAACATCACCTTGATGCTCGAGTTCGTCTGATCGCCCGCGTCGATGGGCACCTGCTCGGCCAGGAATCTGAAGCAGCGCTCGGCATCGATCTTAGCCGGCCCGCGCCACTGGACTTTCACCACGGCCTGCGAGCCCGGCTCGACGACCATCCGCGAAGGATACACCAGAAACGAATCGCCGGCCGGATTGTCCGTCTCCGTGCCGTCGGGCGAGCTGTCTCGGGTCATCACGCTGAATTTTATGGCAATCCTGCCGGCGTCCTCGGACTTCACCCTGAATGTGGCGATGCTGCCCGGCCCCGACGGAGCGACCGTGATCGATATGGGTGCCAGCGTGAATGCGCTGAGCCCCGCCGCCACGAAGGAGAGGACGAGGAGGGCGAGCAGCGCGCGAAGACCCCGCATCTACCGACGCCGGCTCAATTGCCCGTGATGGTGAAGGTCAGTGTGTCAGAATAGGAGTCCGCGTTCAGGAACGCAGCCGGAAAAGAAATCGTGAGCTGATTGGTGGTCCCGGAAGCGCTGCCCGACCGGACGTTCGAATTCGTAAGCGTGGCCGTGCTCCCGAGGAAGGAGACGGGATTGCCGCCATAGTTGAGCGTATAGGTCAGGGTGTCGCTCCCATTCGCTTCCTTGAGCATCGAGCCGTTCAGGCTCGAAAGGGTCACCGAATAACCCGCTTTGTCATTCGAAATTTCGGTGACTGAGGCGATTTTCATGTCGGTCGTCGCGGTGCCGACGGGCAGGGCGCTCGCATTCGGATCGGCCGAGAGCGAAATCTGGGTTATCGGGGCGACGGTTCCCGAAAGGGCGAGGGTCGCCGTGGTCGCGGCGAACATGGGAATGGCCGCCAGGACGAGGGCGGCGGCCACGAGGGCGAATCGCGTAGCCCGGACACTTGACTTCATTGAAGCCTCCACTTGCAATAGGTAGTGCGAAAACTCGCTGCAATAATAAAGCAGGATGTATGCCAACCACTTAACACTTCGATTGATTTCTATTTCATTGTATGGGAAGGCCCCCGTCTCGTGAGGCATGAAGCCTTCGCTCTCCTCGAACGCCGAAATCGACCGAGGGGGCGAAGTCTTCGACTAAGCGGTCGAATCGGCCGAGTCTCCATCGGCGAGGCGTTGCAGGCAGGAGCGAAGATGTCGTTCGGTAATTCCCAATTCCCGCGCCGCCGCGCTTTGATTGCCGCCGTTGCGATTCAGGGCTTCGTGAATGAGGCGGCTTTCGAAATCGTGCATGGCAGTGCGGTAGTCGGTCTTTGCGGCGATGAGGTCGGGCTTTTCCGACTGCCTGTCTTCCGCGAGGTCGGCCGGCAAGTCGACAGTTCGGATGAAATCTCCACGGCACAACACCACGGCCCGTTCGATGGCGTTCTCGAGTTCCCGGATATTGCCGGGGAAGGGGCGCTTGCTGAGGACATCGAAGGCTTCGCGCGTGATGCCGCTGACAGTCTTTCCGTAATGCTCGCCGAACACGGCGATGAAGTGGTCGACGAGATATCGAATGTCCTCCTTCCGTTCCCTGAGCGGCGGGAGGCCGATCTCGATCACGTTGAGCCTGTAATAGAGATCCCGCCTGAAATGGTGCTCTTCGACCATTCGGGCGAGGTTCTTGCTCGTCGCCGCGACGATGCGTACGTCGAGGCTTCTGGTGCGGTTCTCTCCCACGCGCTCGATCTGACCGAACTGGATGACCCGCAGCAATTTGACCTGGAGCAAGGGCGAAATCTCCCCGATTTCGTCCAGGAAAAGGGTCCCGCCGTCGGCCTCCTCGAATCGACCCATTCGGTCCCCGCTCGCACCCGTGAAGGAACCCTTGCTGTGCCCGAAAATCTCGCTCTCCACGAGGGTTTCGGGCAGGGCGGAGATGCTTACGGCGACGAATGGCCCCTTGCGGCCGCTCCTCTCGTGGATAAAGCGCGCCACGAGCTCCTTTCCCGTCCCGCTTTCGCCCGATAGCAAGACCGTGGCGGAGCTGGTAGCGGCGCGCGAAGCCATACTAAGCACACCGGCCATCGTTTCGCTGCTGTAGACGATGCCCGATGCGGCAGGAGAAGCGACCGACGAGCCTTCCGGAGGGAGCAGGGCCTCGTGCTGGAGGGCCATGCGCTCGTTGACGCGGATGATGATCCGCTCGATGTCCCCCCGTCGCGTCGGCTTGATGAGATAGTCGTCGGCCCCCCCCTTAAGGAGGCTCACGGCCTCGTTCGTGTCGGCATAGGCTGTCATCACCGCGACGGCGATCGCGGGACTCAGGGCTTTGATGCCGGTGAGCACGTCGAAGCCCGTGCCGTCCGGGAGACGAAGATCGGTCAAGACGAGGTCTACCACGTTCTTCGAAACGATGCCGAGCGCGTCGGCGACGTTCGTGGCATCGAGATATTCGACGACCGGGTAGTCCATCGCCGTGATTATTGATCTGATAAGCTCAATCTGAGTCTCGTCGTCGTCGACGGCAAGCAAGGTCATGGCAGGCTTCCTGGCGCCACGTCGCGCGAACTCGATCATGATCCTCGATCGGCCGCTTCGATTTCGGGTGAGAGTCGCGACTGGCATAATCATTACCTCGGCTTGAATTCCCGAGTTCGAGAGCCAATTTCAAAAGTCGGTCACTTTTGAAAAAGCCTCACGAAACAGAAATTGGAAGAACCGAGCCTTTCCTCGGAATATCATTCTATGTAACTTACGTTACGAAACTGATGTCAATCAATCGGGTGTGCCGGAAGGAACGATGGCATTCCGCCGACGAAAGCCGGCGCGCACCGAGAAAAGGAGAGTCCCCATGCAGTTCACTGTTCCCGATCTACCCTACGACTATGACGCGCTCGAGCCCTTTATCGACGTCGAAACCATGAAAATTCACCACGACAAGCATCACAACGGTTACGTCACAAACCTCAACAAGGCTGTCGACGGCACGGAATTCGCCTCGTGGCCCGTCGAAACCATCATCAAGGATCTCGCCAAGCTGCCCGAATCAATCCGAACGACCGTCCGCAACAACGGCGGCGGTCACTACAACCACAGCCTGTTCTGGACGATGATGGCGCCGAAGGTCGGGGGCAAGCCCACCGGCAGCCTCGGCGGCGCGCTCGATCGGGACCTCGGCGGATTCGACGGCTTCAAGACGGAGTTTTCGAAATCCGCCCTCGGCCGATTCGGCTCCGGCTGGGCCTGGCTCGTCCTCACTTCCGGCAAGAAACTCACCATCATGTCCACGGCGAATCAGGACAATCCGCTGACCGATGGCCTCAAGCCCATCCTCGGCGTCGATGTCTGGGAGCATGCCTACTATCTCCGCTACCAGAACCGCCGCGCCGATTACATCGAGGCATTTTACAACCTCATCGACTGGAAGGCGGCCGGCCGCCGCTTCGAAGCGGCGATGGGCTGAACCGGACTGCCTCTGCCGCCGCGGCATATGCCCGTCGCGGGGCGGGATCGGCTCGGCGGCCTTCTCTGCAGGTCATGATGCGCCCGCCCCGTCAGGCAATGGATACGACCTCGTAGCCCGCCTCAGCCACGGCGGCCTTCATGGCCGCATCGCTCAGGTTGTCGCCCTCGACAATCGCCTTTTTGGAGGCGAGGTCGACGGCGGCGGAATGGACGCCCGCGACGTCTTCGAGGGCGTTCTTCACGTGCATGACGCAGTGGTTGCAGCTCATGCCCTCGACCGAAAGTGTCTTCTTCATAATCAACTCCTTGCGCGCTTTTCCGCGCCAGAATATGCGAAGGGAATGGACAGGGCCATCGTGCCGAGCCATAGCCCATTCTTCACGTCGGCCTGAACCGCCTGAGCCTCAGGGCGTTGGATACCACGGACACCGAACTCATCGACATGGCCGCCGCGGCGAACATGGGGTTGAGGAGAGGCCCGCCGAAGGCGTGCAGGATGCCCGCCGCGACGGGAATGCCGAGGACATTGTAGCCGAAGGCCCAGAAAAGGTTCTGTCTTATATTGCGCATGACTCGCCGCGAGAGAAGGAAGGCCGACGGAACTTCGCCGAGGTCGCTTCGCATGAGCACGATGTCGGCGCTCTCCATCGCGATATCCGTTCCCGAACCGATGGCGATGCCGACATCCGCCTGGGCCAGGGCGGGGGCGTCGTTTATGCCGTCGCCGACCATCGCGACCCGCCGACCTCCCGCCTGCAGTTTCTTGACTTCGGCCGCCTTTTCTCCGGGAAGTACTTCCGCCAGGACGCGGTCCATGCCGACCTCTCTGGCTATCGCCTCCGCGGTGCGTCTCGAATCTCCGGTTATCATGACGACTTCCACAGCCATGGCCTTGAGCTTCGCGATGGCGGCGGCGCTCGTGGGCTTGACCGTGTCGGCTACGGCGATGGTGCCAGCCAACGTGCCATTCACCGCGAGGAACATGGGCGTTTTCCCGGCGAGGGCCAGGCGGGAGGCCTCGTCCTCGGATACGCTGATACCCTGCGAAGCGAGGTGGCGCGCGTTCCCGAGAAGCACTGTCCGTCCGTCCACGATTGCCTTTATCCCGTGCCCGGGAACGGCGGAAAAAGCCGAGGCGGACGGGATCGCGAGTCCGCGCGATTCGGCCGCGGAGACTATGGCGGCGCCCAGGGGATGCTCGCTGCCCTTTTCCGCCGCTGCGGCGAGGGCAAGAATTTCGTTCTCCGAAAAGCCCGCGCCCGTCAGGATGTCGGTCACCGCGGGCTTGCCTTGCGTGATCGTGCCGGTCTTGTCGAACACGACGGTGTCGATACGGCCGGCGGTCTCGAGGGCCGCGCCCGATTTGACCAGTATGCCGAGTTCCGCGCCCTTCCCGGTGCCCACCATGATCGCCGTGGGAGTGGCCAGCCCGAGGGCGCAGGGACAGGCGATGGTGAGAACGGCGACGAAGACGGTCAGGGCGAAGGGGAGGCCTTGGCCTGCCAGAAGCCATATCGCCGCCGCGAGGAGGGCGATTCCGAATACGACCGGAACGAAGACGCCGGATACGGTGTCGGCCACCTCGGCGATGGGTGCCTTCGAGCCCTGCGCGTCCTCGACGAGTTTGACGATGCGCGAGAGCACAGTGTCGGCACCGACTTTGGTCGCCCTGAAAAGGAAGGAGCCGGTACCATTGACGCTGGCTCCGACGACCTCGGAGCCCTGCGCTTTCTCGACCGGCAACGATTCGCCGGTGAGCATCGATTCGTCGACCGACGTGATTCCTTCGATCACGATTCCGTCGACGGGGATTCGCTCTCCGGGCCGCACGCGAAGCACATCGCCGGGCGCCACCTCCTCGACCGGCATCTCGATGTCCCGGCCGCCCCGCACCACGATCGCGGTCTTGGGCCTGAGGGCCATGAGTTTTTTGATGGAATCCGAGGTGCGGCCCTTGGAGACCGCCTCCAGCGTCTTGCCGAGCATTATCAGCGTTATGATGATGCCGGCCGTCTCGAACCAGAGACTCCGCACCGCCGACGCGTCGCCGGACGCGATGCGGCCGATCGAGACGAGGCTCCATCCGATCGCCGCCGTGGTGCCCATCGCGATGAGCGAGTCCATGTTGGGCGCCCCATGGAGGATGGTCTTGAAGCCCACTCGGTAGAAGCGGTTACCCGCGGCGACGACCGGCGCGACGAGGAAGAGTTCGAGCAGCGCATAGGCGAGGGGGTGCGTCATCGGCGCGACAAAGGCGGGGAGGGGCCAGCCGAGCATCGCTCCCATGGCGGTGTAGAGAAGTGGCACGGAAAAACCGAGGGAGACGGCGAATTTCGTCCACATCGTGCGGATCTCCCGCTCCTTCTCCTCGCGATGCGCGTCGGCCTTCGCCTCGGCCCGGTCGTCGACCGCTTCGTAGCCGGCCTTGGCCACGGCGGCCTTGATGGCTTCGACGGTCACGGAGCCCTCTTCGAAGCGCACGCTGAGCTTTTCCGTGGAGAAGTTGACTGAAGCTTCCTCGATGCCGGGGAGTTTGCGCACCGCCCGCTCCGAGGCGGCCGCGCAGGCGGTACAAGTCATTCCGTTTATCTTGAGGCGTGCTGCCTTTACCATGCACGATTCCTTTCGTTCCGATTCATCCCAGGTAGGCGTCCAGGATCGAGGATATCTCTTCGATCTTTTCGGCTCCCTGGTCGTTGAGAATGGCATCCTTCACGCAGGTATCCATGTGCTGCCTGAGAATGACGATGTTGGCCTTCTTGAGGAGCGCGACAGCCGCGTGCACCTGTTTCGAGACGTCGATGCAATAGCGATCCCCCTCGACCATGCGTATCACTGCCTCGACCTGGCCCCGTGCCGTCTTGAGGAGTTCAAGGGCCTTCCGACTTTCCTTGCTGTTGTGGTCCATAGTCTTCCTCTCGACGGTCCTTCGGGCTGCCCTACCCCCCAGGGGGAGGGCTATGGACAACGTACCGCGCGCCGACGAAAAGAGCAAGCTCCCGGCCCCTTGAAAAAGTCTGCGTTTCCCCGTGTCGTGACTTCAGTTTCCGCAACATCCACCCCCGGCAGGCGGAACCCAAGAAGCCAGCTCTTTCCTGACGTCGCCGAGGTTGACCTTCGCGACATCGTCGACGGTCTTGACGTATCCGTGTAGCATGTTCATCGAACATTGGAAGGTGAAATCTCCGGTTACGGGGAGTTCGGGTGTGGAGAGCTGCCCCTGGGAGAGATCGAGAGATCCGTTGAAATCGGGGAAGACGACGACGTCATTGCATCCATCGAGTTCATCGGCCTCGAAATGGATGATCGCCTTGAGCCCCTTTTGGAGGACGATGGCCGAGGGAGTGTAGCCGTTCGCGCCGACCTTCACGGTGATCTCCTCCAGCCCATCGTGGATTTTAGGAAGCCCGATGTGGTCCAAATCCAGCCCTTCGCTCGTTCCGGAGCCGCAGCACCCTCCGGTCGAGGCGGCGCCGCTCCCGGGTATGGCGAGGGCCTGGGCGAGCGAGCCCTGACCGGACGGCGCTCCGGCGGCGGCGAGTGCCGAAATTTCGCCGTTCGCTGTCTGGCCGCTGCCCCCCGGCCCCTGCTCATCGATTTTGCCAAGGTCCGCGACGACGCTGAAAGCGCTTGTGATCATGCCCATCCAGCACGAATATGGCACGATGCCCGCCTTCGTCGGGGTGAACTCGACGACATTGTCGCCGGGCTCGAGATCCTTCCTGATGCCATATGCGGGGACGATGACCGTACGGTTGCATCCGTTGATATCTTCTTTCTTTATCCTTATGACCCAGCGGACCGGAATGCCCGTCTGCACGTAGAAGGGCTTGTAATCGTTCGCATCGAAGGAGGTGACGACGATCTGGACACCGTCGGCGATCGTGGCGCGGGGAATGACGTCGCTACGCGCGTCGGCAACGATCGACGAGGGCGACGGGTCGAGGTTCGCCTGCAAGCCAGGAGCGGCCCGCACTCCGAAGGGTACGGGAATGGCGATGCCGGCGAGAGCGAACGCGCGTCCGAGGGTGAGCGTCCCGAGAAGAAGGACGAGGACGGCGCTCGCCTTGATCATCACAGGCATGAATTTGCGGGGAAGGACCGTCGCGGCCGCTCCGAAGACAAGCATCAGCGGCACGGTACCGATCGAAAAAAGGAACATCGACAGCGCCCCGGCTGCCACGGAGCCGGTGCCGAGCGCGTAGAGCTGCATCGTCTGAAGGGGACCGCAAGGCATCAGGCCGCCGAGAAGGCCCACCAGGAACGGGCCGCGGCCGGACAGCCTCGACGAAAACGCCGCGAACAATTGTTTGAGGGGTTTCGGCAGAATCCCGGAGGCGGGGGCGAAGGTCGGCATAATTCCCATCATCTTGAGGCCGAGCCAGAGCATGAAGAAGCCCGCGAGGGCGGTGATGGCCCCTCTCGATGTCGAGGAGAAATTGAAGACAGAACCGAGTCCGCCGACGAGCGCTCCGACGAGCGTGTAGGAGATCACCCGTGCGCCGTTGTAGAGAAACCCCGGAAGCAATGAATGGAGTACAGTGGTCTTGGGGAGGTTCTCCTCGGAATCGATCGCCTTCACGCTCTGTGAAATGGCTATGCCTCCGCACATCGCGACGCAATGCACGGAAGTGAGCAACCCGATAACGACCAACATGCCGTAGCCGATGGACTTGTCGGCCACCGGAAAATCGTTGAAGGCGCCCATGGAATTTGCGACGATATAGAGGGCCGCGAGGACGATGCCGATCCCCAAAGCGATCGGGGTAGCCTTGCCCGGGCTTTCGCGGAAGACGTAGCCGGCCTTTTCGACCGCAGCCCTGAACGCGCCAACCCCGACCTTCCCGTCGTGCCGGATTACGGCTTTGGCTCCTGCCCTGCTGGCCTTTACGTATTCGACTCCGGGAATCTTGCCGAGCGCCGCCTCGATTCGTTTCTCGCAGGCATGGCAGGTCATCCCGTCGATATGGAGAGTTGTCTCCTTCATGCGTGTTCTCCCGTCGCGGATCAGTTTCGTCCTCCGCGACGCGAGCCTAAGCCTCTAATGTGAACGGATGGTGAACGGCTTCCGCTTCCTCCGTGCGAACCATCGTCGAGCTGCTTATCGCCGAGAGGCATTAACCCAACCGTCCGGGATAGCCGATTCGCCAAGCGAATCGGCGCGTCGAGCTGCTTATCGCCGAGAGGCGATAAGCCCACCGACCGGGACAGCCGATTCGCCAAGCGAATCGGCGCGTCGAGCTGCTTATCGCCGAGAGGCGATAAGCAGCTCGACGATGTTGCCATGCACCCCCGAAGCCGCCGCTTCGACGCCATTGCCCCTGCCCTGGAGGACGAGGGGCAGGTCCGGATAGTGCCTGCTCGACAGGGCCAGGAGGTTGTCGTTGCCGCGGAGGGCGCCGAGCGCGCTGCCCTTCGGCACCGCCACCGGTCCGACGGCCACGCCTCCATCATCCATCGCCGCGGCGTAGCGGAGAGTCTGACCCGCAGCACGCGCCTTCGCTACGCGTTGGGCGAAGTCGGGATCGAGGCCGGGCAGGGCGCGAACGAAATCTTCGACATCGAGGAGCGCCAGACGCGCCGGCACCAGCGGTTCCAGGGAGACGTCGGAGAATTCGAGCCGGCGTCCGAGGGTTCTCGCCAGGATGAGGGCTTTGCGCGCGACGTCCTCGCCGCCGAGGTCGGCCCGGGGATCTTTCTCCGTGTAGCCGCGGTCCCTCGCCGTGGCGACAAGCTTGGAAAAGGCCTTCCCGTCCTCGAGGCCGGTCATGAGGTACCCGATGGTGCCCGAGAGGGCGCCGGTGAAAGCGTCGACGCGGTCGCCGTTCCGCAGCAGGCCGAGGCACGCTTCGATCACGGGAACGGCCGAGGCGACAGTGGCCTCATAGCGGAATCGTGCCGTCGACGTCAGGCGGTCGAAGACGTCCTGCGGGCCGGCGAGCGGCAATTTGTTCGCGGTGGCGACCGAAAAGCCGCGATCGAGCGCGGCGAGGAGGACCGTCGCGATCCCTCCGGACGACGTTACATCGACGAAGAGAGGAGGTGGGCCGCCGAGAATCGTGTCGTCGCCGAGGCCGCGCACGATGGAGAGGGCTTGCGATACGGTCCCGTCGCCTTCCTCGATCCCGTCGAAGCTTCTGTCCCCTCCCTGGTCGGCGAAGGAAGCTCCGGCCTCCTTTCGCGAGGAGATCGCGGCAAGGACGTCGAAGGCGAGGCCCTGCGGGGAGAGGAAGAACGCGGTGGAGTCCGACCAGACGACCACGCGATAGTCGACGCCGTGGCGCGAGCGGTGGAAATCCGCCGATTCGCCGAGCTGTCTGACGAGTATTCGCCCGAGCTTGCCGGCGCCGAAGACAACGAGGGCTGTCGATTCCATACGTGATAGTATCTATCGAGATGCGTGGAAGTTCCACCGCCCCAGGGCGATCGTCGCCTCGGGGCGATGGCGGGCATCGCTTCGCGCTTCGAACGACCGCCGGCCCATGCCTCAGGCGCCTTCGAACAGCCAGGTCGAAAGATATCGTTCGCCGTTGTCGGGAACTATGGCGACGATAAGTCTGCCTTCGCTCTCGGGGCGGCGGGCGACCTGCAGGGCGGCCCACAGAGCCGCGCCGGCGGATATACCCACGAGGAGGCCCTCGCCCTTGGCCGTCGCGCGGGCTGTGGCCCCCGCATCCTCGTGTCCGACTTTGATGATTTCGTCGATAAGGCTCTTGTCGAGGACGGCAGGGATGAAGCCGGCCCCGATGCCCTGGATCTTGTGCGGGCCGGGCTGGCCTCCCGATATCACCGGGGAGCCGGTCGGCTCGACTGCGACGACCTTGAAAGTCGGCTTTCTCGATTTGATCGCCTGGGCCACTCCCGTGAGCGTCCCTCCCGTGCCCACTCCGGATACGAGAACGTCCACTTTGCCGTCGGTATCGCGCCAGATCTCCTCCGCGGTGGTGCGGCGATGGATCTCGGGATTTGCCGGGTGCTCGAGCTGCATCGGCATGAAGGCGCCCGGTGTGGAT